>Ga0066798_10000530_pt1 | contig 19278 bp, 13 predicted proteins | sample PersoiDNA2013203_FD_70961 | JGI IMG/M metagenome (GOLD analysis project Ga0066798, IMG submission 70961) | Permafrost soil microbial communities from the Arctic, to analyse light accelerated degradation of dissolved organic matter (DOM) -... | ecosystem: Environmental > Terrestrial > Soil >... | reverse complement strand
GTTATGCCCAGCGCCAATGGCCCTAGCCAGACCATTGGTAACGCGGCGAACCCTTTGCCCAATCTGAGCGTCCCTAACAACCGTTTGTTTATTTTGCATTCGCAGCCAGGGCAAAAATATCTGGTAGAAACCGATCCCAAGTTCACAGACTACAAGACTTTCGTCTCCAGCGACTACATGCTGAGCCGGCTGGCGATTGACCCTCTGACAATACAAAAACGACTGGGTGATGGGTTCTATGAGCAAAAGGTCATCGGGGACCAGATCACTCAGTTGACCGGCAAGCGCACATTGGGCGGCTATGCTACCGCGGAAGATCAATACAAGGCGCTGATGGACAATGGTGTTGCCACGGCGACGAAATTCCAGCTCACGCCCGGCATTGCGCTCAGTGACGCACAAATGGCGGCATTGACTTCCGACATCGTCTGGCTGGTTGCACAGAACGTCACACTGCCCGACGGTACGCAAACTTCGGTACTGGCGCCTGTGGTTTATCTGAGTCGTGTTAGTACGAACGACATTGGCACCACCGGCAGCCTTGTGTCTGCCAAGGATATCGACCTGACCGTCAACGGCACGCTGAACAACGGCGGCACCCTGCTGGCTTCTAACAGCATGATTGTGCAGGCAACCGATATCAAAAATACCGGCAAGATCAAGAGCGCCGACCCAACGGGGAGTGTTGCGCTCAGTGCGACCAACGACGTGATTAGCAGTGGCAGCATCAGCGGCAATCGTGTTGGTATCCTTGCAGGGCGTGACGTAACGCTGGAAACCACGACAGCGTCAAACATGGCAACGGATGGGCTGAATACCAAGGTGGATCGTGTCAGTAGTATCGACGCAGGACAATTGGCAATACAAGCGGGGCGCGACGTAAATCTGATTGCTACGGGAGTGAGCACAAGTAGCGATGCCAGCATTGCTGCGGGCCGTGATTTGAACTTAAGCACCGTCAAGACGCAGGACAGCTATAACGTCACTTACGACAGCCGTAACCATTTGAACGAGACTTCAACCCAAGTAGTGGGCGCAAATATCGCTGCTGGTGGTACGTTGGCCTTGTCGGCGCGACAGGACATCAATGCCAAGGCAGCCTATGCCAATGCCGGAGGGGCACTAACAGCGGCTGCAGGCCGCGATGTCAACCTGGGAGCAGCACAACAAGGCACAAGCCTAGACCAGGCAATTTACACGACCTCCAAGGGATTGTTCAGCTCGTCGACCAGCTCGTTCACAGCGAAGGCAGAGACCTCTACTTCAGTTGGCTCGACATTGTCCGGTAATAGCGTGTTGGTACAAGCAGGAAACAACATCGGCATTACCGGCAGCAATGTGGTCGGCACCAAGGATGTCACGTTGTCGGCGACCAACATCACGATCACAACCGCACAAAACACGGGCACGCGCGATACCACCAGCCGGGAAACGACCTCCGGTTTGATGGGCAGTGGTTTTGGGGTGACATTCGGTAGTCGTGGTCAGGATCGCGACACCAGCACGTCTTCCACGACCAACGTGGGTAGCACCATAGGTAGCGTTGGCGGCAACGTGACGATCTTGGCAGCAGATCGCTATACGCAAACCGGCAGCGACGTGATGGCGCCTGGGGGCGACATCACGATCAAGGCAAAGACAGTCAACATCAATGCCGCCTACGACACCTCCTCCTCCACCGACAAGCAATCGGTGCATCAAAGCGGGCTGACGCTCGCGCTGACGGCACCTGCAATCTCGGCCTTGCAATCGGTACAGCAGATGTCTGTAGCATCGAAGCAGACCAACGACCCACGCATGTTGGCCATGGCAGCGGCGACGGCCGCCAGTGCGATCAAGGACGGGTACAACAGTGTCAAGAATATGGCGCAGAATCCGGAAGACATGAGCGGAGTAAAAATTACGCTCAGTATCGGTTCCTCCAAGAGTGAAAATACAGTCGTCCAAACTGCGGAACAGGCCAAAGGCAGCAATGTCGGAGCTGGCGGAAACGTCAATATTGTCGCCACCGGTGGCGGCCAGCAGAGCAATATCACAGCTGTCGGCAGCAATATCAGCGGAGGCTCAAATGTGAGTCTAGTGGCTGACAATCAAGTCAATTTGCTGGCGGCGCAAAACACCAGTAGTCAGACCAGCAGCAATCGTTCTGGAGGTGCCAGCCTAGGTATCGGCTTTGCTATGGGCGGAAGCCAGAACGGCTTTACGTTAGAAGCGGGGGTCAATATTGCGCGCGGCAACGCGGACGGGAAAGATCTTACAAACGTCAATACCGTTGTTCATGCCGGTAATACCGCCACGTTGGTCAGCGGTGGTGACACCAATATCAAAGGTGCAAATGTCTCCGGTAACAATGTCGTCGCTAACGTGGGCGGAGACTTGAATCTGGAGAGCTTGCAAGACACCAGTAAATTCGACAGCAAGCAAAGTAGCGCAGGCCTTAGCGTAAGTCTTTGCATTCCACCGTTTTGCTATGGTGCAAGCACTGCCAGTGGAAGTCTTGCTGGATCAAAGGTCAATGGCGACTTCGCTAGCGTGACTCAACAGTCTGGGATCAACGCTGGAGATGGAGGATTTCAGGTCGTAGTGAACGGCAATACAGATCTTAAGGGAGCTGTTATTGAAAGCACCCAAAAGGCCATCGATGACAATAAAAATAGGCTTACGACCGGTACCTTGACGCAAAGCTCTATCGAGAATCGCGATAATTACGATGCGGATGGCTTTAGTGTCAGTGGCAGTGTATCTGGGAAAATGGGCGACCAAAATCCGACAAATGCAATGTCGGATAAAGATAAGGCAGCAGCGAAGAGTCCAACTAGTCCGAGTGGTAGTGCAGGTTTCAGCAATGAAAGTGGAAGCCAAGGCAGCACAACGTTATCGGGCATCAGTGCTGGTGCAATCACGATTACGAACGATGCTGCACAACAAGTTAAAACTGGGAAAACTGCCGAGGAGACAGTTGGGAATTTGAATCGTGATGTGAACACCGATAAAGACACTAGTGGTGCACTTACCAAGTCGTGGGACGGTCATCAGCTACAGCAGCAAGTTCAAGCGCAGGCACAGATAACGCAAGCATTTGGACAACAGGCATCTCAAGCAATTGGGGATTATGCGGCTTCTCAGATCAAAAAAGCTAATGATTTGAGAGCGCAGGCTGCAGCGACCGACGATGCGGATTTATCTCAGCAGTTAAGTGCTCAGGCCAGCACACTCGAAAGCAATTGGGGGCCAAATGGGTCGATGCGACTATTGGCACATACGGTCGTAGGCGGCCTTACTGGAGGGGCGGCTGGGGCAGCTGGCGCGGCAGTAGGTACATTGACTGCACCTAACGTTGCTTTAGCATTGCAACAAGCGGGGATCGACCCCGCACTCAGTAATGTATTAACAGGTATTGCGAGTACGGTAGCCGGTGCCGTCGTCGGGGGAGCCTCAGGAGGAGTTACTGCATTCAACGAAGTGGTTAATAACTGGCTTAAACACATTCCTCCCAATTTTGCGTCATTGTCTGAGCAGCAGCAATATGATGCGGCAGTAGCCGCATGTAATAAGGGTGATTCGTCTGCTTGCGATCTCAAAACTAAACTTACTCAGATTTCGTATAGTCGGGATGCCGCACTAGCAAAAGCATGTTCAGCTCCGACGTCAGATTTATGTACTCAAATGGCGCGAGAAGCATCTGCTCAAGGAAATATTGTCACCACCATTCCTGGAAGTAACTTTACTTATGCGAATAGTCCAACTCCGAGTGATCTGAACATCGCAACAATCGGAGTCCCTGCTCGACCGGACTCATTTCAAGACCAGGCTGCTAACAGTACTTCTCAAGCGCTTTTATTGGAGGCTCAAGGCCAGGCAACGCAAGTTCTGTTTGGCATGGCATTAAGAGGCTTGCTAGCAGGGAAGGTCGGCGTTACAGAATTCTTTGCATCCCAAGGAATTAATATTCCATTGGACGCCGCTGCACGAATTGCCAATAATTTCGGAAGAGATGGGGACAGCTTTACTGCCGCAGTGGCTCAAATGGCGGCGGCGAAAGAGGCAGGATGGGTTACCTCTAGCGGACGTACTTGGTGGCCGCCGGGAAGTGGAGATGTTCCGGGGACAGCATTTCAGACTACCTTAACAGTAGGCACAAAATTGGATCGATATGGTGGAACTACTTCAAGTTCAAGTTTCTTGGCACCTGTTGGTACCTCTCTTGAACAACGTGCGCTTTCACCGGGAACTAACTTAGCGGTTCGAGATGAGTTTATAGTTATAAAACCATTGCCAGTCGAGCAAAGCAATGTAATGCCATGGTTTGGACAGCCAGGTATGGGAGTCCAATTTGATACTAGCAAGGGAGCGCAAATGACGATCGAGGAACTGGTAAAGCAAGGTTATTTAAAAAAGGTTGGAGCATGATTCAAAAATCTATATTGGTACCTGATTTCGTCGCTGATGAGTTTCAACAGCCGTTGCGTCATCCCAATCCTGCGCTAGATGCTGTTGATAGAAGTGTTGAACGAGTTTATCGGTTGATTGATGCAGCTCTGGAGGGACTAGAGCATCGTGATTGGGACGTAGGTCAACGGAGTTTTTATTCGCGGAACGATATCGAACCGTATTGCTTTAGTAGGATCGGCGACAAATTTTATATATGGGTCGAGGAGCGAGGCCATAAATCACCTATATCTGTTTTCAAAAGCAGATACATGGCTGCAGACTATTTTGTTTGGCTCGTCTCTCAAGGGCAGCGAAAAATTAATTGGGATCTCTTCATGGACAGCGAGCCCTGAGTCGGCGCGCCGAGCTGTGTCCAACGGCATTGATACTTAGGATGAGTTGTGCAATGAATTTCATCGTTGTTGATTTGCGTCGAAAATTGACCCACTTATAGAGGCTAGAACGCAATTCACTGGCGCGGCACCTACTTTGCTGCTGAGCTGTCGAATGCCTTTGCCGTCAATATGACGGAATTAGCTATACGCGGGCTGAATAGTTCAAACAGGTTCTGGGTGAAAAGAGCCCGGATGCTCCGGGGCTCGTAGATTGGCACGCCTACTTTCGCTTTTACTTCGCTTGGGCAGGGAAGAATGTGAGTTTATTGAGCCGCGGGGATTTAGTCTGCGGGTTCCCTGAAAAATTCGCATCGAACGAAAATTCGATCGTTACAGCTTGCTCGCCATCATTGGGATAGAAACAAAATCCTTTGAATCCGGAGTTGGGCATATTTTCCATCGAAAAGCAGGAGTCATCGATAGTGCCGTCCTTCAGTGCTTTATCTTTGTTGTAAGTCAGCTTGGCATTACGGAGAACGCTAGTCAGATCAGAAGCAGAAAGAGATACTGGTACACCGGCTTTTAGCAAAATGGAGTCTGCTAGTTGAAAGTCGTATCGCACCGATAGTAAAGTGATTTCGTCCGCGGCAAGGGAATCTACGTACTGTCTCGTTGGAGATGCAAACCGGGTCGGTAGATCTTTTTGCCACAAACCATTTTCGCTTTTTAATTTAGTTACGATTGCTTTTCGCTCCGTATCTATCGTGACCATCAGGTCGTCGCGCGTAGACAGTTTGAATGCCGGATTGTTGATTTTTTCGAGTCCGGCTGAAATCTTTACTAGACAGGAATCTTGGTCGTTACGCATATTTATGTCCCTATTCCAAGTCGAGTCTTTTAAATATGCGTACAAAATAGCGGCGCTGTCGATGTAGTTAAATCCCTTGCTTGAAAGAAGCGTTGCGGCATCCTCGCAAAACCGCGCGTAATCTTGGGCGGTATTCTTGTTGATTAACTTCATCAGATTGCTCTGATCATCGTTGCCTTGAATCAATGTCTTCAAAAGGGTCCCATCAGACTGAGACCACCCCTTTATGTTTTCAGTGCGCGCCGAAATGTCGCTGGCGGCCCCTGATGGCGTAGAGGACAACAACGATTCTCGATATTCAAATTCAACGTTGATTGCTGGCGATTTCTCCTCATTAAAATAGATACCAAAACCCTTGACCTTCGTCGGATCAATGGCTTGGTTCCCATCACTATGAGTCTCTGCGTCGCTAAAAAGCTTGCCAAGCTTAGTGTCGACATCTTTAATTTTCTGATTGAGGTTTGTTGTACTCGCTAACGTTTGGAAGATGATTCCATTTGGAGCATATATGCTGGTAAGTCCCTTTAACGCAACAACTGCTGTCGAGAAAGCAGTTGTGTCGACGGATTTGCTCCATGACCTATCCCATTGCACGATGAGTTGGTTAGAGGTCCTGAAATAAGGAGTCAGGAAATAGTCGCCGTATGCGGGTTCATCCTTGTCGTGCATGTTGAGCATAACAACAGAACGCTTGCCGAAATTCTTGCCGTCGATGCTGCCATCTAAGGTGACAGCGAGCGTCTTAATATCGTCATAGAGATAGGCTCCTATTTTCTCTTTTAATAATTGCACGAAACTCTTTTGCTCAAACGTGATGCTTTGCGGCATTTCGGGGGGGGAGGCCTTAAGGCGAATATATAAATCGCTTAGCTCTCGGGACTTTACATCAGCCGGCTGCAATACTTGTCGTACTGCAATAGAAAATTTCTGCCGATCCGCGGTTTGCTCTGAAGACGTAGTGGCTGTGCCGCACGCGCATCCAGAGAGAAGTGCTGTCGACAATAAAAACACAACGGAAGATTCGTATTTGTAACTTTTCTTCATCACCGCCCCTTGCTGTTGTTGGAATTCTTTTTGCAGCTTATTTGAGATGAATAATAGGGGGGACTCTAGGAATAGACAACGTTTAAAGAGCGCTGCCAAGGGTTCGGTAGGCAATTGACAACGGCTGAATGGAGTCTGTGCTCGCTTTTCATGCAAATGAAGCTGGACTACACAATGGTGGCTGAATGTACAACCGCTATCCGACTCTTGGACGGGCGACCTCCTAGCAGCTTCTACGGAATTAAGGGCGAATTGCTACGACTAACGGCGCAAGATCCTCATAGTTAGACGCTCTTTAAAATCCTTATGATTTAATCTCTTACGGTGCTTGGCGTTATTTGTGCGTAAACACAAATCGTCAAAATTAAGTAAGTAGACCAACTACGTGCCTCAATTTACAACAATGTTTCTAAATGAAAATATTATTGATGCACGCCTGACGAACTTTATTGCCAGTTCCATTATTAATAAAACAAAAATTAAGATGTAAATAAAGAAAGTTTAATTTCTTCTGGTTAATATAAAGACCCCTTTGACGTACACTGATCTAACAAGCTGGGGGGCCTTTATGTACCGTATCGCAGTCATCGAAGACAATATTCCGACCAATGATTCATTTCGAGACTATTTGAGGAAGATCTGGCCAGATTGCATCGTTGAGCAATTTTGGGAGTTGGAGCCAGCAATCGCCGCGGTCACACAAAACGACTTTGATCTAATCGTTTCGGACATTGATTTGGGGGCGGGGTCTGGCCAGTATGGCGGCGTCACCATTGCTCATGCCATTGATGCTCGTCGCATCCCACTATTAATTGTCTCTGGCTCCCCGCAGCCTGAAATTCAACGAGGAGTGTTTAGAGCACTCTACGCGTGGGATTATCTCCAGAAACCTGTTACTGAATCAGATTTCAGAATTCAAGTTGAACGGGCGATGATATTTCGTCTTGCTCAGCAGCAAGGCGAAATCCACGAGGACTTACCGCTTTCAGAAATTAATCCGGTTTCTGACCTAGTCATTGACCTTCACGCTCGGAAAAATATTGTGACTTGGCAGGGTACGCGTGTCGGACTGACGATGACGCAGGTACGCATCGTCCAAGCATTGACCCAGACCCCAAACGTGCCTGTCCTATACGAAACACTATTTGAGCAAATGGACACAGGTAAAAATAAAGAAAATTTGCGAGTTCACATCGGTGCCATAAGAGAAGCTTTCAAGTCTGTTGACGATGGATTCGATAGACTGAAGACCAAGCCTATGATGGGATACTTTTGGCGTGATTAAGAAGCTTTATTATCGATCAAGACGGTATCAACTCACTGCCCGCACCATTGCAGCGATTGCTATTATTATTTTGGTAACGATCTACGTATTGTATAAGTTAAGTGACGTTTCGTTATCCAGAGCTCGGGCTTTGCGGGGTGAGGTGTTTGAGCGAGATCTTAGAGAGCTCGCTGGAAGATTTGATGCAGATGAGCGCTACGTGCTCGCTAAAAATATTAGAAAACTGATTGAAGACTCAAGGGCTCCAACCCCATTAATATTGCCTCGCCAATATTACGTCTCCTTTCCTTCCAAAAATAGCGCTTTGGTACTGCCTCGCCAACCGCCGAGGAATTGCTTTGTCAGTTTGTGGTCTGAGGACTTAGTTCAAAGACAGCAGAATCGCTATACGACCAAAGTATGTTCATATTTTTCTGAGAATAAATCACCAGGAAAATATCTCTTTTTGGCACTCAATTATTCCGATGATTCCATCATCCCTCTTAAGCAGGGTGACATATCTTTTTCAGCAGACTTAATTCAACTCTCGGTAACACATCGGGGAAAAAGTCAGACATGGTGGCTTGGCTTTCAAAATCCGCAAAAAAATTCTGCCCGGGAGCAATACGAACTGACTGCTTTCAGATTGAAAGCTGGCGGTATTAAAGAGCGGGATCGGCGGCTAGAAGGCTGGGCGTATGTGCAAAAACAAGCAACCGGCACTCCGGTTATAAATCTTATCGCCAGATTGGATTTTAAAGAATTCATGTCAAGCGAGGAGATCCAGAACGAAGACGCTGTGTGGCCTCCGGATGGATGGGAGGACGTCTCAATTAGATTGACAAGAAGGGATGCATCTACAAAATCGGGAGAAGTCGAGACGATTGTTTTTCAAGAACGAGGGAAGACGAATTACTCTATTCCGTCCTTGGGAGCCGCGATATTCAACGCTCATGCAAAGCTCGCTGTAGAGAGTACCGAGAAAGGTGTGCATGAAACATGGGACATCAAATCACCTGTGCAATTCGCAAGCCCCGAAGGGGGGCTTGGGCGGAAGATTCAGACTGTGAATGGAGATCTGTTGATTTCATGGAATCCACAGGTCCAAAAGCAATCGGTTCCCGAAACAAACATTGTGTTTAAGGTTACGCATCCAGGGACGGTGATTGAACAGGGATTTTGGCAGGCAGTTCTTTACCTGTTTCTCCTAGTCCTGTTTGGATTAATAGCGGCGTGGCATTTCTTCACACGTCTACTTAGGCCAATTGCCATTTTGTCTCGAGACTCGAAGAGGCTGATATCCCTATCAGATCACTCCATCGCTACACTTCCATATTCGCATCAAAGCGACGAAATTGGGGTTCTATCAAGCAGCTTCAATGAACTCTTGGATGAAACGAGAAAACGGGCTACGCGAGAACATGCAGAAAAATTAGCTAGAGAAGAAACAACTCGTCAAAGACAACTGGAAGAAGTCCAAAGGAGAGAAGAGAATTTAAACATAATAGGACATGAAATTCGATCTCCCCTTCAGGCTCTAATGAGCATCTATCCTTCAGGTGAGACACGTAGATACCTTGACCGAATCTACGAGGCGCTACCGCACCTACTTGGATCAGCGGGGGCACAAGCGGCATTTGATGCTCGAGTTATGAACATCGAGCCAATGGACATTGCCGATTTTTTGCGCGAAGTATCCCAGAACATTTTGCGCCAAATTCCAGACGTTGTTTATATCGGACCTAAATCGGGGATCTATTGCGCCGTTGATGACGGAGCGATAGAAGATGCAATCTCTCATATACTTTCAAATGCTGAGCGCTATCGAGTATCCGGGTCTGAAATAAAGATTCACTTATTTGATGATTCCAATAGCGCCGTCATACGTATTTGCAATGATGGTCCGTCTATTGACGAAGAAATAAAAGACCGTATTTTCGACTATAAATTTACGACTGTTAGGAACTCCTCCACCGCCGGCCAAGGACTGGGATTGTTTGTCGCTAAGAAGTATATAAAGCGGATGGGAGGCTCTATTGAGGCAATCAATACAGCTACAGGAGTTTGTCTCCAACTTTCACTACCTCTTCTCTCTAAAGAGTAAAGGTCCAGTTCAGGCGTGGTGCTAGAAAATATTTTTCTATCAGCGATCTGATGCGAAAAAAATCCTCGCTTAGTCGAAATGAATACCCAAGGAAGGTACTCCTTCCTTGGGTATTTTTACGTTGAAATAAAGAAAGACTTGCGCTAATTCCCCTTAAATATTTATGAGTATTTCGACAAAATATCTCTGCATTCAAATAAGTCACATCGCCGCAAGCTTATGGGTGGCTTGACCTAACCTTTGGATGATAGCGAAATGTCGACACTCATATATTTGAAAGGAAACTAAATGAGTAAATTACTTAAACCTGGAACCCCAGCACCTGTGTCGGGGCAATACTTGAATCCAAAAACCGGCTATGAAATAACCGGCGTTAAAGGGAAGCCTCTTCCGCCTACGCCTTCGTCAGGACAGGGCTACAAATCGGTAGACGTGACCAAGCATAAGAAATGAAATACAACGTAGCTGGCTAGTCAACTAGATAGCTACGTTGTACTTCACTCTTTCCAATTAATTTACAGCAAGGCTATATGGATAAATTTCAAGGTGCAGTAATTAAAGAGCAAGGTGTGACATTCGCGATAGTTGTCGTGAAGCCTTCAGTTCTACAAGTCAGGTCTACTTCAGAAAATTTCGCCGGCAGCATGTCGAGATATTTTCCTGGCTTGCCCATCATCTTGATGGCACAGGATAGTAGGGGACGGGCTTCATATTGGGGACGAACGGATATTGTAAATTTCCTTTCCCATATCTCGATCTCTCGGATTCCGTGGAAGGAGTACACGGTTCAATGAAAATAGAAAAATGTTGAGCAACTCCAAAGAAAGGATCAGCAGATGGCAAACTATAAATACAATCAATTTTTGAACGCGTCAAATCATAGCGCTTTCGATGAAATTCATACTCCCGGTACACAAGCACCTCATAGCGGTATCTATCGCTGTGAAGGTTGTGGTGTAAATGAAGCCTCCACGTATTCGCATCCGCTACCACCTCAAAATCATCATCAACATCAGTCCAATCAAGGATCGATACGTTGGCGGTTGATCGTCGCGACTAAGTAAGAACTTATAATTTTTAGAACAAGAAAAGGAGCTTGCCTGTGAAGAGGATCGGCGCAAAGATCGCTATCTGTTTGCTATTTACTTTCCTTGTGACAGTATTGGGAGGGATTTGGGGCGGACTAGCTAGTGCCTCAATTTTTTATTTTTCAGCCGAAAATTTAAAAAATTTCGCAGACACTTCTCTGCAATCTGTAGGTTCTACGGTTATCTTAGATTCTGTTAAATTCGTCTTGATTGCGCTTCCCTTCGCTGCCGTGATAGGGGTGATTTCTTTGATGAATCGAGAGCCTCTCGATATGAGACATCGGTTGCGGCAGGCCATTTTTGTAATGTGTGGAAGCACTCTACTTTTTATAGTGGCAGTATTTCTGTACGGCCAATATCGGATTTGGAGACACGAATTCCCGATCCTTGGTCTAGAGAGTTCCGAGAATATAAGTCTCAATATTCTCGCGTTCGCTCTTCACTACGCAGGATACGCCGGGCTATTAGCTGGCGTGATCTTCACCGGTGCAAATTCGGCATTTAGCATTCTATTTCAGAAAAAATGGACTATGAATGCATACCCTGCGGATTTTCCGATTTCAAAATATTTAAATTTTGTTCCTGTTTTTGTAGTTGCCATCGGTCTTTTTTGGGGGATGAGATATCACTCCAACAATTTGGGTGTTGTTATTTACAAAGAAGGATTCGGAGCCGCAATGTGGGGACTGGCTGCTATTCACATCTATGATTTCGGGATGGTCGTCATAGGAAAAAACTCGCCATTTATGCAACGCTTCTATTCCATCATACGTGATGATTTAACGAATTGCGGATGGTGGGCAATCATATTATTTATCTTTTATATCTTTGTTCCAGACAAATACTCATTCCAAAATCTAGACTTGGCGTTATTAACGGTACCTTTTTTTATACCGGCCATTAAGGCGATTTGGGGATGCCGGGGGAAGAGAATTGCTGGAAATGCGATGCCGGGGTCAGTAACTTTTACATTGGTTGCGATGCTCGTGGCGCTACTCCTCCTGACCATGTATGTTCTTCTCCAGATTTACGATAAGAAGATGAGCGAATTCGAAAGTTTATGGTATCAAATTACCGTTTTTTGCACGGCGCTCTCAATTTTCATCGGGGCAAAGCAAATACACTTCTACATGGAAGAACAAAGATTGGAAGTTTCCCCAATTTTAATCAACATCATTTCTTCGTTACCGTACACCGCAGAGATAACGAATCTGATCGAGCGAATGACAAAAGAGTTGAATGTCATAATTGAAAAAAATAAGACGGAGATGAAAAAAAATGCAATGGCACAACGAAAGAAAACTCGATCAAAGAAAAGACGATAGCAACGAGTGCGGGAAAAACTTCTTACTCGATTGAATAAATCGGTCATCAGCTCAAATCACTGATCATCGGCTTTTCTGGTGCCGATTCTGTTTGAAAAGGAGTGAAGCGCTGTGGCGTTTCCATCCTGAAAAATTGGAAGGAAAATATGTTTAATTGGTTCACTAAATCTAAAAAGAAAAAATCTCAAGATGATTTTACGGCGGAAGATACTGGATCCTCAGTTTCGAAAAAAATCCTGCCGTCACCTACCGGAATCCAGAATCTACAGCGAGAATTAGTCAATGAATTGATGACTCTAAAAGAGGGTGTCTTAAAAGAGGGAACGGTCTTATTTCACGGATGCGTGGAAAATAGCCTCGAGGTTGACATTCATGGACGAAAACTCACGGGTACTCGTAAATGGCTCAGTCAAGATTTTGAATATGCGACTGACTACGCTTACTATCAGGGTGGAGGAGCGCCGTTGTTATGGGTGTGTACGATAGCAAAAGATACTCGGGCGTTAGTCGGTAATCAAACTGCTCTCATGAAAGTTACTAATTGGGGATCTACAGCGCCATGGAATTTTCCCGATCAATTCCTTGCTCATGCCCAAACTGCTCTGAAGACCTCAGACACAATAGCCTTCTTGGATCATTTTCACGCGGAGATAGGTGGTTTTTCAGAGGTTCTGATACCAAATCCTAGCCAGGTACTTTCTTTCAAGGAGATCATTCGACTACCGGACGGCAAGGATGATGCTCGTGAATTTATGAGAAATCGATTTCATCCATCTCGATAAGCAACTCGATTCGTCTTCGCATCGTATATGTGTACTGCTCACGCTTTCAGTTAGACCTCAATTCTGCTTATGACTACAAGCAGGGATCAACGCGTGAGGACAGATCAATAAATAACTCTTTGTAGAATAACGTGACTAATACCGAAAAAGAATATTTTCATGCAACGCTGAGTGGGTGCATTCAGGAATTTCGTCCTTTGAGTCACTTTGGTACGCAGGAAGCCGCATTCGAAACTTGCCTCCGTAAATGGATAAATTATCGAAGACAATGCCACGCAGGTATTCATTCAGTAGTCGCACCGTATGAAGTCAAAGTAAAAATAAATGTAAACAGCCAGGCGCTACTGAGAGTCGACATGGACTGGGGAAGTCCCAATATATTAGGAATCGTACGCGGTTTGAGAGAACACTACAGAGTTTCTGGACGAACCGATTTATTTGATCAATTGTCAAAAATACTACGTTCTAATCCACCACGATCGATTGTCCGAGACGCGCTATGGAGATTTACCGGGACTCCATTGGAGGCGTTCTTAAATGAGCAGGGAATTAAAGTGATTTCATATCCCAACTCAATAGAAGGAAAGCGTGGGGAAGAAAGTATTTGTGTGATAGATCCCGGCGTTATTCAATATAGTTCTGCCAAACAGATTCACCTCGAAGATCTTAATGCTGCCGCTGAGCCTTTACGGCGATACGAACCATTTGCTGAGTGGTAAATGCTTTTATAGATTTTTTGAGAATGATAACGAATTTACTCACAACTGATAACAAGAAAACCTACGAGGCACTCGTCAAACTCTTTTACTTAGCATTGCGCAACATCAGTAAAAAGTGGACACTGCCAATATGGGCTTGGAAAGCCGCGCTAACCAGGTTCACCATTCAGTTCGATGAACGTATCTCGATGAATTAAACGAAACCCCGTTTACACAAAAATTCGGACACGCCCCCGCATGAGTAAAAATCATTCGCGAACTAGTAATAGGTCTCCGAGTGATGCTACGAGAAGGCAAATCACTAAACGTTGTCATTGGGTGGCGCAATCCTATCTGAAAGCATTTTCCGCCGACGATGGACAACGTATCTGGCGTTTCAGTAAGCATGAGGGCGATCCGGAACTCAAGCGCATCGAGAAGGTGGCCGTGAAATTCCATCTGTATGCCCCAATGGGGGACGATGGTAGACGTAATGACGCCCTAGAAAAAAAGCTTGCTCAGCTTGAGAACTTTTATGGCGAGCCCATGTGGAAAGCTGTCTGTAATGACTTTCCTGATTTTTCCTGGGAACCATTGCGAAAAATGGTTGCGCTTCTGACCGCGGTTACTTGGCTACGTACGCCTCAGCAATTCGAATTTTGGAAATCCGCACATCGGCAATTTTCAGACTTTTTTTCACGGCACGATAGCCTACCTGATTTTGCTCATGTCAACGATCAGCGAATTAAGCTGGATCATTCAGATTGGCCGGCTTATCGTAATGCCACTGAGGAGGACATGAAAGGAGCTTGGAACGAATGGCTATCGCAAAGCGCCAGCATTGCTGAGGTATTTCTTGGAATGCGTTGGGCCATTATTGTTAGCGACAAGCCCGCATTTGTTACATCCGACAATCCGGTGCTGCTCGGTGACACGCTTGGTCCTCATAGAGGATTGAAACACCCGGATGCGATGGTGATATTTCCTCTCAGCCCGACTCGCGTGCTAGTGATGGATAACCGCCATGGTGAGCCGGATGCGCAATTCTATTCTGCCGCGTCCCCAGCAGCTACAAATTCATTGATTTGGCGGAACGCTATCGATCACATGTTTTCTCCGCGGCACCCTGATGAGGTGTGTGCTGAAATGGTCTCGGATGCCGAACGTATGGAATTTTTTTGACGAGAGAACAACCGCCCATCTGCCCCGCGCTCTTTCGAGCGCGGGGTTGGTCCTGGACCACCCCCCGAAATCTGTGCGCAGAAAATGGTGGAGGGTACGGGTGTCGCATCGGCGCGGTTACAGTGCCGCTTACGGTTATCTTACCAGACTAATTTCGATGCTGTCGACGTATCACGCTTTGTACGGGGTAGGTTGCCGTTGCGCTCCAGAGCGAAGCTGACCGGTGCGGGGTTCGCAATTTTCAAAAGTACTATTAACCCACCGGACGTCGTCCTCAAGATCTGCGCCATCAAGCTCAATTCCATACAGATATCGTTTCGTGTCTTTAACGAAACCGATCTTCTGTGCCTCTCTGCTAGGGTACAAACAACTCAATTGAGGGAACCCACCCGTCTGAGGATCAATACCGCTCGCGATGAAGTCGCAGAATGCGCCGAAGATTCCCCTGCTGAGTAAAGGCAACTTCTTCGACCATTCGGACGTTGAATAGAAGGCACGAAATTTGGCTCCACCTGTCCCATCGCTAACAAAAATGATGCTTTTGGCCTTAGCGTCGTCATCCTTTCCGTATTCAGCGGCCTGTTGTGCGGTTTCGATAATCGTATGGACCTTCGTAGAAGACCACCCATGCTTCAAGGTCCATTCGAAGGTGCATGCACCCCAAACCTTCCCAACACGAGTGAGATAAAGGATAGAAAATTTAGGTAGGCAAAACGTCTGCGGATATTCGCTGAAAGCTCGTTCGAGGAGGGCTCGTACCTTTTCGAATTTCTCGTTATGAGTTCTCAGTGCAACCATGGGTGAGCATGTATCGATGAATGAGATCAATTGCCCTAACACCTGCGAACAAAACAATGCATCCCCGGTATAGCCGAGTATTTCCGGGAACTTCTCTGATGCAAATATCTTGCGTCCCGCATCCCACAACCCATGCGTCCCCCAAGTGAGCCGACTGTCGGATGCTACGTACACAGCCGTAGTCGCGTTTTGGTCAATAGCAGACCAAGCAATCAATGTAGTCATGGACTTAATTTTGCCTTATCGGATTGCTCTATGTCTATGTTCTGAGCACTAACTGATGGTCGACACGCAAATCGATCACCGAAGTAGTACAAAAAAATCCTTTTTAGTCTTGGCATCAATGACAGCGAGTTTGCACAAATCACCGTCTTGATCTTCGCCCTAGTGGTTGCGTAGAAAAGAAAAATTTAAACACATCCACGCTGCGCCATAGAGTTTGATCCAATGGTGCCATCATCAAGGTAATTCGTGACCTAATAGAATGCCCTTTTAACTCGGCGCCGAATCTTGAGGTGAAGCGGAAGGTCCCGTCTTGTTTCATCTCCCATGGGTACTCCTGAATCAATTCATATGCTCTTGTTGAGAGAGACCTGTAGAGATCGCCCTCACGGGATTGTTCGTCTTGTAGCCGGCTAAGTATTTCTGCTCTCGTAAATCCACATATTGCTTCGACAGTGCAGCTAAATAAGATAGAAAGTAAAAAAATTAAATAATCACGCTTAACAGAGGCCAATGCTGTTCTGCGAGATGGAGTGGTGCGAATTAGCTCTTCAAATATATCTCGCATTACTAAAAGATCGTGCTGAGTGGCGTGACGACGTTGGCCCATCAAGTCATTGAGCATCACGCTTTCAGAAATTCCAAAAGCTCTTCTCACATCGGTCTTGGTGATCTTAGGATTCGTGGACTTGAGATGATTGATCATTTCGGTTGCCTGATTCAGACTGATTCCACGGTATCGACGGATAGTAAATTCTTTATCAACGACGCTCTGTAGCCAGATTGGTGCGATAGGAAGAATTTCCACGAAATGATGTCGCTGTAATCCTGAACGTTGAGCAGTCTCTACAAAACGCTCTGGCCAATATTCAAGAAGCCAAGTTGCCGCTTGAATCACCGGTTGCCTTTGCAATACACACAGCTGCTCGATCTTATGCACTTTGGGGTAACCGGTGGCTAGTTCTGGAGCAACCGACTGCCTTAACATGTCGCGAAGCTTATCTGAGCATTGCCGCATAAGGACTTGCGATATTATCCAAAGGCCGAGAAGATAATCGTGAGTGTTCGACGCTTGGACTATGTTATCGGGGAGTTTTTTGCTACGGAGTGCCGGCCAGATGGATGAAAAATTACCTGACGGAAGCGAGGGCTCAAAGGAACTCAAGTCAGATCGACAGTTTGAGCAGTGATGAAGCGGGCACCAACCCTTGCGTCTTTTAAATTCAGCGGCGGTAGGCCAGATGCGTTCTTGACATTGGGGACATCGATCAAGGAGAGCTGTTCCATGTACATGGCAGTGGGTAACGAAGGCAAATCGCCAAGCGATTCGGTAATAAGGGATCGCATCCTCCCGCAAGCACAGTGGACAGAACATCGGACCGGCGAAGTTTGAGTTTTCACCGGCCCCCTGCGAAATTAACCACCGGACTTTTCTCGATAGTCGTGATTCAGCGCCGCCTATCCAATAGTCGACCGTGAGCCGCTCTAAGGATTGACGGTCGACGGAGAGGGCATGCTGCATCCACTCGATATCTCCTTCCTCAGGTAGCCTATCAGGGTCTTTGATTTTTTCCTTTCGATTATGGGGAAATCGATGGAATCCATTTTCGATACCTGAGCGCTGGCGCCATGATGATAGCGATTCATCGAGCAATGGCGGCTTTCGTATTAAGAACATGGCAATGTTCAACCCGGTCCGGGAGACAGGACGGACCGAAGTTCCTCAATAACTGGGACGATGGCCGGCAAAGAACTCTGCCAGTTGGGATCTAGGTACATAGAGCGGTCCACATTGAAGGTTCTTATTCTCAAGCAGAGTTTTCTCATCAGGTTTCTCGGCCAATCTTCTATCAGGACCTTTAGCTCATCTAAATCTTTAGGCCCAAATTGGGGATATGCCAGCTTCCAGGTGGCTGAGAGGTTAACAGCCAGCGCTCCTTGAAGAAACCGTGCGATGTCACATTCCAGTTCTGCTATACCTGCGGGCCTGGTATTGCCTGGTAATCGCCAAGGCGCGAATAATTCAAAGAATTGAGGAAGCCACTCAGGGACACTAATACGCTCGGCCGCAGCAAGGTCAGCGCCGCATGGGCAACGCTGGCGCTTGGTACGTCGGTAGACCAGATAGTTTGAACATTCCTGACACTTGTTATGCAGAAGCAGTTGGTGACTATCGCAAAAAAATTGAAAACTGAGATTGAATGAAGGCGGGGTGGGGACTCTAGAGGCAATACATTCGGGGCAGATCTTTGAGCGGCCCCCGAGGCCTAGTCTGTTTAAATCGTATCCATGTGCACGTGCTACCAAGTTACCTTCAACTAGAGAACATTTTCCATCGATTGCGGCGACGAGAGTCTCCGTTGGTGTTGTCACCAAATCTGCATAGCTGACGCCAAGGATCTTATTCAGCGCTTGAAAGCTGGGGAGATGATTATCTTCGACGATAGTCATCAAGTAGTCCTGCCGGCATTGATCTTCGAGGGGGCGAGGCCTGACTAGCAGAGGCTTCCGATTTGGTTGCTTTTTTAAACGAAGGCGAGAGGGTACGCTCAGATCTCTCATGGATGTACCCCTCTAGGTGAGCGAAGGGGCGGATTAGAGGTATCGAACCAGTTAAAAAATGGCTCATATTCTTGCGTCAGTGGGCGCTTTGGACCAGTCGGCAGGAATGGATTTAGGCCTAAAGCCAATGAATCCTTGTGAATGAGGGGAAACGCAGTGGCAAAGTCCTCTTGGCAAAGATGTTCCCGCCCAGCGGCCACAGCCAGCGCTACTGCTTCAATGAATAACTGGAAGATGTAATCAGGTATGCCAAATGTCGCATAGTGAATCTCCTTTATGAGAGATTCATCCAGGTCGCTTGGCCTATCTGCCAGAGGAAGGGATGCATAGAGGTGGCGCAGGAAACGCGCGAACAGCGCCAAATGACGCTCCGTATCCGTGTAAAAGTAGTCGATATGGAGTTGTTTTACTGTCCGTCGCCTCAATTGACTATTTGAGTACACAATCGGCGTGGCCGCAGACGTTCCCAGCAGAACAACAGTACGCTTACTAGCCTCGATTAAATTACGTATCCAGTTTCCGATCAGTTGTATCCCCCGTGCTCCTCGCCTGTCAGGGACGTCGTGAACATTGTC
>Ga0066798_10000527_pt1 | contig 19353 bp, 15 predicted proteins | sample PersoiDNA2013203_FD_70961 | JGI IMG/M metagenome (GOLD analysis project Ga0066798, IMG submission 70961) | Permafrost soil microbial communities from the Arctic, to analyse light accelerated degradation of dissolved organic matter (DOM) -... | ecosystem: Environmental > Terrestrial > Soil >... | reverse complement strand
GTCCGCCGTCTGACCGATGTGCAGGAAGTGCTCGGCCCACGCCATCCGAAGACGCTGGCCCTGATTGCCGAACGCGATGATCTCAACGCCCGCCTGAACCGCGAAGCGCGCAGCGCACTCGACTCGCAGCAGCTCGATGCGCGGCGATTGGCAATTCAGGAACAGACCTTGCAAAAGGAAGTCGACAGCCAACGCGACAGGTTACTGGAAGAGAAGAAGCACCGCGACACCATCACCTCCTATCAGCGCCAGCTCGATAGTGTCGAACGGGTCTACAACACCGCCCTGGCCAAGTACGATGAAATCCTGATGGCCAGTAATATCAATACCTTCGACCTGACCGTTTTGCGCGTGGCCGAAGCACCGAGCTCGCACTCCAAGCCCTTGCTGACGCAAAACGTCGCGGCCAGCATCATCATCGGCCTGGTACTCGGCTTATGCCTGGCACTGCTGTACGAACTGGGTCAGCGCCGCGTGCGCTGCGAAGACGATCTGGTGCGCGGCCTGCATTTACCGCTCATCGGCCACATCGGCATCCGCTAAGACGAAGACCATGGCAACTGATTTCCAAACTCCCGGCCAAGGCATGGCCGACAAGATGGGCTCCCGCTTCATCGAGGCGGGCTTACTGACTGAAGCGCAGGTAGCACGCGTGATCGAATTACAAGGCTCGGACGGTATCCGCTTCGGTGAAGCCGCAGTACGACTGGGCTTGTTGACCGAGCAAAATGTCCAGGCAGTGCTGTCGGAGCAATTCAACTACGCCACTGCGCTAGAGCCATCTGAATACGTCGACAAATCGCTCGACATCGCGCTCATGCCATTTGGCCTGGAAGCCGAATCAATCCGCCAGATCCGCGCCGAATTGTCGATCCGTCTCAGCGAACAGGAAAAGATTTCGCTGGCCATCGTCAGCACCACGGAAGGCGAAGGCAAGAGCTATCTGGCGGCCAGCCTGGCATTGGCATTTTCACAGATGGGCAAACGCACACTGCTCATCGATGCCGACATGCGCAGGCCAACCCAGCACAAACTGTTCGGCCTGGAAAACAAGACCGGCCTGTCGACCATGCTGGCCGGACGCACCGCCATTGCCGCCGGCGTCGCAGCCAAGGGATTTCCGCACCTGCAAATTCTCAATGCCGGCCCGACTCCGCCCAATCCGCTGGAAATCCTGCTGCAACCGGCGCTGAGCAATTTGATGCGGCAACTGGCCGATGACATTGACGTATTCATCGTCGATACCCCGGCGGCACAGACCTCGTCGGATGCCCAAACCATCTCGCAACAAGTCGGCATGTGCCTGCTGGTGGCGCGCCAGCATCATTCCAAGCTCGACGACCTGCGTCAGACCCAAGCGCAAATGAAGACCGCAGGCGCCCAGATCATCGGTACCGTGTACAACGAATTCGCCGAGCCAGACTCGCTGGATCAGTTGGAAGGCAAGGGCAAAAAACTATGGCATCGACTGCGCAAATGGCTGAGCAACCCATTGCACCGGTAGCCGGGGTGAGCAGCCGTAAGCTGCTCACGCACTCGCTGGCGTCGCTATTGGATCAAGCCCTGCTGAGCGGGCTGAACTTTGCGCTCGGCCTGATCCTGATCCGTCTGGCCAGCAAGGAGTCGTACGGCATCTACTCGCAACTGTATGTCGCCGGCATCTTTGCCTCCACCGTCATCGAAGCCTTGATCACCGGTCCGCTGACGACTATCGCGCCCGGCAAGAGCGAGGCCGAGCGCGCCCGCCTAACCACGCTGCTGCTGCGCTTCCAGTGGCAATTAAGTCTGGCGCTGGCGATCCTGTTTGGGGTTGCTAGTGGTGCCGTGGCCTACACCACTGGCATCGATACCCATCCGCTCTGGCTGGCGGGCGCGTTCGCGTTCTATATCCTGGCAAATGCCCAGCGCGAATACCATCGCAGCATCAGCTTCATCGAAGCACGCCCGCGCCGCGTCCTGCTCACAGACATCACCTACGCACTCGGCGTGGTGGTCGGCATTGGCGTGTTGCTGTTAGTCGGCTATCTGACGGTACCGGCCATTTTGCTGGTGCTGGGGCTGGCCAATGTGATCGGCATGTGGCGCACCACCGATCACCATGCCGCCATACTGCCCCCGGCTGATGCGCAAAGTCAGCGGCTCGACTACCGCGCCGCCGTCAGCGCCGTCATGCAGCGTGGCCGCTGGGCCTTGCCCGGCGCATTGGTCGCCTGGGCGACCAATTACAGTTATCTCTACCTGGCCGCCGCCATTCTGGGCGTGGCAGCATCGGCCGATCTGAATGCCTCACGCCTGCTGCTGATGCCGATTTCACTGTCGGTGCTGGCCTGGTCGCGGGTGGCGCGGCCGATTGTCAGCCGCCTGTTTGCAGCGCGCGACTGGAAGCATCTGGATCGCCTGGCCTGGGCGTCGGTGGCCGCTATTGAAATCGTCACGATCGCTTATGTAGTGGTCTTGTGGCTGATGCTGCCATGGCTGCAAGCGCATGTACTGGGCAGTAAATATCATGGCCTGGAACCGATGGTGCTAGCCTGGGGCGGTTACTTTGCCATCAATGCGGCGCGCTGGATCGGCTCGTCCTGGCTCACCAGCAATGACCAATACAAGCTGCTGCTGATCAGTGGCATAGCCTGCCTGTTGATCATGCTGGCGGCCAGCGCCATTTTCATTCCGCTGTATGGTACCTGGGGCGCAATTCTGGCGCTGATCGTGGTGGAAGCATTTGATCTGGTCCTGATCTGGGCCATCTTCTTGCCGCTGATGCGGCGTAAAACCGTATGAGCGCACCGATCGACATCAGCATCTGCATCTGCACCTTCCGCCGTCCGGTGTTGCTGGGCCAACTGCTGGCGGCCTTGAGCGAACAGCCCTGTGACGGCCTGCGCGTCGAAGTGGTGGTAGTCGACAACGACCCGGCCGCCTCGGCCGCCCCCGTGTTACGCGAATGGCAGGCGCGTTTTCCGTGGCCGTTGCATGCGCGCCATGAAAGCACACCCAATATTGCCCAGGCGCGCAATGCTGCCGTGCATACCGCACAAGGCCAATGGGTGCTGTTCATCGATGACGACGAAATGCCCGACGCCGACTGGTTGCGTCAATTGATGGCAACCCAGCGGCGTTTCGACGCCGATGCGGTATTTGCCCCGGTACTGCCGCGCTATCTGGCCGATACACCGGACTGGATTCGCCGCGGCGATTTTTTCCAGCGCCGCCGCTTTGCTACCGGCACCGTAATCGGCAGCAGCGACGCACGCACCGGCAATGTCTTGATCCGGCGCAGCAAACTCATGGCGCTGGCGGGTCCGTTCGACGTTGCCTTCGGCCGTACCGGTGCGGAAGACACCATGCTGTTTCGCGACATGCAAGCGCAAGGCGCGCGCCTGATCTGGTGCGACGAAGCCACTGTCAGCGAAGAAGTACCGGCCCAGCGCGCCACGCTGAATTGGCTGTTGCGCCGTTCTTATCGTCTCGGGCAAACCTATGTCTTGTCGGAAATCGCCCGCCTGCACGGTTGGTCACGCTGGCAGCGCAGCGCCCGACTGGGCTTGCGCGCCGCACTGCAATTACTGATCGCCGCCGGGGTGAGCGCGCTGAGCTTGCCCTTTTCACGCATCATGGCGATCCGCTGGTTGCGCACCACGGCCGCACAATGCGGCAAATTAAGCGCCCTCGCGGGCCATCGTTATCATGAATACGGCAATTGAATCGCACAGCGGCAGCGCCGCCCTGCCCCACTCCCGGTTCGACCAGATGATGGTGCGGCTGCTGATCGTGCTGAGCATGAGCTTTTCGCTATTACCGCCCGGCTTTAACTGGGGCAATACCGACCCGCAAGGCAATTACGCCGAAGGCTCCTTGCTGTTTCAGATGGAATTCGGTTCGGTATTCCTGATCGGCGCCTGGCTGGCCTGGCGCAACCGCCAATGGAGCCTACGCCATGTGCGCAATCTGAATCCGTTTCTAATCCTGATCATCCTGTATTGCCTGTGCAGCATACTGTGGTCGCCCTATCCGGTGGTCACGCTCAAGCGCAGCGTGCAACTGATCGGCCTGACGCTGGTGGGCATTGCCATTGCGCCGCCGATCGGTGGCAAGCAGCAATTGATCCGCACCATGCTCGGCGTGATGATGACGCTGATGGCGTTTTCCTTCGTGGTGGCACTGCTGTTGCCCGGCATCGGCGTTGACTATGAACTGGGCGGCGCCTGGCGCGGCGTGCTGTCGCAAAAAAATACCTTGGGCGCGATTTCCGGCCTGTGTGTGGTGTTGTGGATCAAGGAAAGCCTGGGTACGTCCTTGCCGCGTTCGATCTGCTATGTCGGCATGCTGTTCAGTACCTTCATGCTGGTCATGGCCAAGAGCAGTACCGCAATCCTGGTGGCAACACTGGGCTCCGCCCTCTACCTACTGATACGACGCCGCTATCTGAGCGGGCAATTCGATGGCCGTCGGCTGGTATTGGCATTGGCCGTCATCATTCTGATCGGCTTGCAGTTGTTTTATATCTTCCACTCACGCCTGCCCGATTGGGACGAACTGTTCGCGCCCTTTGGCGCCATATTCAACAAGAGCACGGATCTGACCGGTCGCACTGACATCTGGCGTCTGGTGCTGCTGGAAATACAGCGCCATCCGACCTTCGGCATCGGTTACGGCGCCTTCTGGCTGGGTGAAGGCAGTCCCTCGCAAAACATTATCAATGTGCTGCACTGGACCCCGTTGCAAGCACACAACGGTTACCTCGACATCCTCAATGAACTGGGCTTGACCGGTCTGGTCATCATGGTCTGCGTATTTGCATTTCACGTGCGCAATCTGATCAAACTCACCCGCATTGATCGTGAGGAAGCGGCAATCCATTGGGCCATGCTGATCTTGATCCTGATCAGTAACCTGTCGGAAAGCGAAGTGTTTCGCGGTGTGCTGTTCCAGAATATTTTCTTCATCTATTCCTCCACCGCCATCTCGGCGCGCCTGACCATCGATTACATGGAACACGCGCAGCGTAACGACCGGCGTCAACGTCCGAGGGGCTTGCCATGATGAATGCTGCCTCCCGGTTTTCCTCGCGTCTGCGGCGACTACGACTGCAACTGCTACGACTGGCGTTGCTGGCAGTGCTGTGCTGTGTCGACACCGCGCCGTTGTCGGCGCAAATCATCACTGCTGCCAGCCAGGCAACCGACTTCACGCGCGGCGACAATGGTCTGCAATATTTCAATTTCGCCATCGATGAAGATCAGATGGGTGGCGCAGCGGATCGCTCGACGCTGAATCAAGCGCTCGACGCCAGCGCCCGCATCTTTGTGCGCAATGGCCATTTCTACCGCGTCGGCAGCGACAACCGCGCCAACACCGCGGACGATACGCGGGTGCGCCTATATGGCATCAATCTCAGCTTCGCCACCAACTTCCCGTCCGACGCTGATGCCCAGCGCTTGGCGCTGCGCCTGCGCAAGCTGGGCATCAACGCAGTGCGTCTGCATCACATGGATACCAGTCCCGGCACCCAGGACAATCCACCGCGCAGCCTGCTCACGCCCGGCCCCTATCCCAGCTTCAATCAGACGGCGTTGGCACGGCTGCGCAACTTCATCAATGTGCTCAAGCAGCAAGGTATCTACGTCGACCTCAATCTGCATGTCGGCTATCGCTTCCGTCCGGCCGTGGACCAATTGCCGCCGCTCGATGGCAAGGCCGACGCCACGGTACTGGGTGCGCCTGTGCACGTCTATCAACCGCGCATGGTGGCGTTGCAGGAAGACTATGCGCGCCAGTTGATCCGCGCGCTCGGCTTGCGCAACAATCCGGTGCTGGCGCTGGTGGAAATCAACAATGAATCGTCCCTGCTGGCTGCCTGGCAGCGGCGCGAGTGGAGCCAGGCTGTGCCCAAGGCTTACGAACCAGAGCTGCGCAAGCAATGGCAAGCCTGGCTGGCGCAACATTACGGCTCCACTGCCAAGGCCTGCGCAGCCTGGCAAACCTGTGTCTCGCCCGACTCGCCTATCGAATTGCTGACACCGACCGATGCTTCGCAGGTGCGGCAATGGCGTGATCGCATCGACGGCAAGCTGCGCTCGCTGACCGAAAAAGTACTCGGCCCGAGCGACCCCGGCACGCCCGGCAGTTCCGGCGAAGCGCTGCGCGTGCACGATTTTCTGATGTTCCTGGCCGATACCGACCGTGCCTATTTCAATCGCCTGCGCCAGGTAGTGCAAAGCGAAACCGATGCACTGGTTCCGGTCACCGGTACCCAAATGGGCTATGGCGGCGTGCTCAATTTCGATTCGCAGGCACAGATGGATTATCTCGATGAGCACTTTTACATCGACCACCCCGACTTCCCCGGCCCGTCCTGGGACCGCAACGACTGGCGCATCCACAATAGCGCCGCCACCGATGGTGAGTTGAGCCGGATATTGGCGCTGGCCTTGCGGCGCGACGTGCGCAAGCCGTTTGTGGTCAGCGAATACAACCAGCCCTTCCCCAACAAGCAAGGCAGTGAAATCCTGCCGCTGATGGCCGCCGTGGCAGCGGCGCAGGATTGGGATGGCTTGTTCTTCTTCGACTATCTCGATGGCGACAACTGGTCGGTGACGCCATCGGCCTTCACCCTCAGCGGCGACTGGGGCAAATATGCCGCCTTGGGACAAAGCGCCATGCTGTTCCGCAAGGCGCTGGTAGCACCGCTGCCGGCGCAAATCACGATCCCGCTGGCGGCTGAAACGCGCCGTGCGGTGGCAGCCTCGCGCGATTATGGCGCCTACGAAACACATCTGGCGATCCGCTACGGCATCACGCCGGAGTTGGCCACGCAGGCGCGTCTCGGCATGGATCTCAGCGGCACCGCCAAGCTCGGCATGCAGAGTGCCCCGGCGAATACCCCGCTGCGCTCGCCCAATGGCGAATTCGAATTCCTGCCGCAGCAACGCACACTGCAGATTCGCACCGCGCAAGTACGCGGCTTCTTCGGCTTCCTGATGACGCGCCGCGTCGGCGATGACAATGTCGCCATCGAGTTGCTCGGCAAGGGGCGCGGCTTTACCGGCGTCTTGCTGACGGCGCTCGACAACCGGCCGCTGGCGGCATCGCGCCAGATCCTGATTTCTGCCTCCAGCGCAGTCACCGGCACCCAGCCCGGTTCCATGCCGCTGCGGCCGAAGGAATTGGTGCGCTACAAGAACGATCCGAAATGGTGGACGCTGGAACCCGACTCCGGCATGAAAGACAAACCCTCCGGTCCACGCGATGTCGAAGGCCCGGTCTGGCTGGAGCGCAATCAGGCGCGCATCAGTCTGCGCACCCAGGCCAAACACCTGAGCGTCTACCCGCTCGATGGCAGCGGCAAGCGTATGGCCGCGCTCGACAATGGCCGTGTGACGCTGGCCAACGGCATGGCGACCATTCATATTCAGGCCGATTTTGCCGAGACCAGTCTCTGGTATGAGGTAGTCGCCGATGAATAAGGCTGCCACGCTGCGCCGACTGCGCAGGACCTGCGTGAGCTTCGCCGTGTTGGCGGCGACTGCGCTGCCGGCGCACGCGACTGCCGAATATGCCCTGCAGAGCGGCTTGAGCTGGTATCGCATCGACAATCCATTTCTGTTTCCCAGCAATAGCAGCAACAAACTCAATACCGCAGATTCGGCCTGGTCAACCGATGTGCGCGCTGCCCTGTTCTTGCCGTTGCCGACCGAGCGTAGCAACCTGCAATTGACTGCGGCGATTTCGCAAATGCATTACGGCAGTACCTTCAGCAATTACAGTGACCAGATCGGCTCGGGTACCTATAACCTGAACGATGACAAGAAGCAGTTTGAAGCGATCTACAACTGGGAATTCAGCGATTTGCTGCGCGGGCGTCTGTACCACCATACCGATGATCGGCTGTACAACTATTTCGGCGGCGTCATTCCGAGCGGCAAGCTCACCGCTGCCCCGGAGTATCCGCATGTCCGCGAAGACAGCATCGAAGTCGCTTACCGTCTGACCAGCCGCCTCGATCTGCCGCTGACCTTCAGCCAGCAGACCTTGAGTTACATGGATGCCGGTCTGGCCGAGTTGTACAACATGAACAGCAACACGATGCAGGCCGCCGTGCGCTACACCTCGGGTAGCCAGTCGACATTTTCTGGCGGCATGCGGCGCAGCAAGGTGACATTCGGCAACCGTACCAGCGCTGAAATCCTCGGCGCCAATGGTGTCGAAGGCATCGACTCCGGTTATACCGACACCGAGTTGTTTGCCGACACCGCCTGGCGTTATACCGAAAACACCATTTTCATTGCGCACCTTGGTTCGGTGCAGCGCCGTTTCAACCAGTTGGCCGATCACAATAGCCAATTGCTCGCCGCCGAGTTGGGCATCGACTGGCACTGGTCACCCAAGACCACTTTCTATGGCCGCATCTGGGATAGCCCGCAGGCCAATGTCGAAGCCGACAGCCGCCTGTACGTGATCACCCGTGGCGCGCAGGCGCGCGCAGTCTGGCAAGCCACACCGAAGTCGCGCGTGTCGTTGCTGACCTCACTGGAAACCCAGAAGTCGCAGAATTTCGTCAATACCGCCGGTACCGATGGCAATGACAAATTGCTGCGCCTGGGCTTGCGTTATGACTACGACATCACGCGTCGGCTAGCCTTGCGGGTCGATGCCTCGCGTGAAAAAACCATGTCGCAGTCCAGTGGTCTCAACTACCAGCGCAGCACCGTCATGATCAGCCTGAACTACACCTTCGATAACATCACCGGCCCGTTCAATTTCGACAATCAGCAAGGCTATAACCGCGCCCGCAAGCAAATCGAGGATCTCCGATGAGCGCGACCACCAGCGTCAGCGCCACGCCTTCGTTCGACTACATCCCCGGCCTTGACGGCCTGCGCGCCAGCGCCGTGCTGCTGGTGCTGGTCGCCCATATGGGTTTCAGCACGGCGATTCCGGGCGGCTTTGGGGTGACGCTGTTCTTTTTCATCAGCGGCTTGCTGATTACCCGTTTGTTGCTGGCAGAACATGCGCAGCAGGGACGCATCGCCGTCGGCCGCTTTTATGCGCGGCGGCTGATCCGTCTGTATCCGGCCTTGCTGGTGGCGGTGCTGGTAGCAACGCTGGTGCTCACCTTGTCAGGTGCCGTGGTCGGTTGGGACAAGCTGGCGGCAGCGCTGTTCTATTACGCCAATTACTATGGCATCTACGTCACATTCGGTTTGAACCGCGATGGTTTCGACCCCTTCAGCATCCTGTGGTCGCTAGCAGTCGAGGAACAGTATTACCTGGTCTTTCCCTTCCTGTGTGTATTGCTGTTGCACGGCACGGCCAGCTTGCGACGTTTTTTCTGGGTGCTGGCGGCGGTGCTGCTACTGGTCTTGTTGTGGCGCGTGACCCTGCATCAGGGCGGCGCCAGCAGTGACCGCATCTACCTCGGCACCGATACCCGCATCGATGCGATTCTGTATGGTGCCTGGCTGGCGCTGATCCTGGCGCAGGATGCGAAAAAGCAGTGGCGCCGCTTCTGCGCCAGTCCCATCGTGCAATTGGTATGCCTGTTCATTTTGCTGGCTTGCTTTGTCGTGCGCCACCCCGGCTTTCGCGATACGCTGCGCTACAGTCTGCAAGGACTGGCGCTGATGCCCCTGATCACGGCAATTTGCTTCACCAGCGCGTTGACGCCACTGCGCCGGCTGCTGGAAACCAAACCGGTGCGCCGTATCGGCAACTGGTCGTATTCGCTGTATCTGTACCACCCGATCGCCATTGCCATCGCCGAAATCATCTGGGGTCCGGGCAGCGTGGGACCACAGCGTATCGGCTGGCACAGCTTCGTCGGCTTCGTGACAACGGCAGTGCTGCTATCATTCATGGCAGCAATAGCGTCTTATTATGGCGTCGAGCGTCCCTTCTTGCGGTGGCGTCGCCGCTTTGGCGCACATATTGTCGCCAATTGACATGACACCGCAGCGACACAGCCGGGACAACACATGACAGAATCCGCTTCCAAACTTTCTTTGCGCATCAGCCGACGGCTGTCACAGCATGCGTTCAGAAATATCATCGCCTTGCAGGGCCAGACCGGTGTGGTCAGCTTTACCTTCGACGATGCTCCCGCTTCGGCCTGCGAAGCCGGAGCCCATGCGCTGGAGCACAATGGCGTGCGTGGCACGTTCTATATCGCCGGCGGCCTCACCGACCAGCACGAAGAAGGAAAACCCTGCCATAGCCGGGCGCATCTGCAAGCGCTGCTGAGCGCCGGTCATGAACTCGGCTGCCATAGTTTTTCGCATGTGCGCTGCGATACGCTGACGGCACCAGCGCTGACTGCCGAACTGGATCGCAATGCCGCCTTTCTGGCCGAATTGGGCCTTGATCCTGCGCAGCTCAATTTTGCTTTTCCCTTCGGCGCCTATGCCTATAACGCCAAACGCATCTGCAGTCACCGTTTCCGCTCCTGCCGTATCACCGGCGGCGGCACGCATGAGGGCCAGGCCGATTTGAATGCGCTGAAAACCCATCGCTTATATGACTTGCCGCTCGATGCTGAAGACTACGATAGCTTGTTGGCCCGTACCGCACGCAACAAGGGCTGGCTGATCGTCAATACGCATGATGTGGAAAACCCGCCGAGCCGCTTCGGCTATACGCCCGAACGGCTGGAACACGCCGTAGCCGCAGCATTGGCGGCGGGCTGCCAGGTATTGCCGGTCAATGCGGCGATTGATTATTGGCTTGCCAACGATGCCAAGGCAACTTAAGGCGCGCTGATTGGCGCAAGTCCGCGCCAGCGCCGCACCAGATTGCGCAGGCGCAGATTGTTGCGCGCCCTTACCCGCAAACGCTGCCACAACTCACTAATGCCGACCGCCAGCTTGCCGCGCAGGCTGTAACCCTGCTGGCCGGCGTACAAGGCCAGTGTCTGATCGGCCCATTGCAACTTGTATGCTTCATCGCCGACGGTCAGATCGAAGATCGCCAGACCGCGTTCGATGCAATGCTGAACCACCGCATCCATCAGGATGCGCCCTACCGAATAGCGTCCCCAGCTGCCATCTTCATAGCCAGGCATGATCCAGTAGTAGCGCTGTCCGTAGCAAATACCCCAATGCGTGGCGACCAGGATGTCATCGACTAGCAGTGCTGACACCACCACGTCGCCACCACCGATTCCCTGCGCCGCCAGCGACTGATAAAACGCCAGATAACCGGGTTCGGCAAACAAATCGCGACTGCCGGTTTCATGCCAGCGCCGCGCTTTTTGCCTGGCCATCGCAGCGACCACTTCAGTGCGCTGCGCTGACGGTACGTCCACCAGCAATTGCACCGTGCCCAATTCATGCAGACGGCGCAATTGACGCCGCGTATCAGCAAACATCTTGGCACTGCGCAGTTTTTGGAATTGAGCGAAGCTCGCCGTCAGGCTGGCAGCATGTGCCTGTTCGGTGGCGTGCATGCCAGCTAGCAGTATCATCGGATTGGCGCAGCCTTCGATCAGTTGCGGCATGCGGCGCACGCGCAACAAGTCGATCTCTCCACGCAATTGGCGCAGGATCACCTGCCACAGCACAGCAAACGTCGCCGTCGGAAAATCGCGCTGCAGCAGCGGCGCATGATAATCCGTGACTTCCCCGCCGAGAAAACTCAGTACCCGCAAACCATGGTGCCGACGTATCCCCAGCGGCAACAGCAGTTGTGTTTGGCCATCGGCATCGCGCAATTCGACCAGCCTGATTTGCCACCCCTGCGCCTGCCCCAGATGCTGGTACCAGGCCGCGATCCAGTCATACGACTGAAAACCGTAGCTGCAGCCGCTGGCTTGCAGCGCGCGCCAGCGGGTCTGCGTCGGTTCCAATGTGGTGTAGATGCTCAGCGAGGCGTGCTCGCCAAACGCCGCGGCAGCCGCAATTGACAGCGTGCCAAGCTGGTTGCTACGCGTTGATGCCTGATGGCGCATCATCAATCCTGCTGCATAACGCGGCGGCGCTTAGTAGGCATGACGATCCTTGAAGACCACCAATACGGTGCGCAAGATGATCTTGAAATCCAGCATCAGCGACCAACTGCGGATGTAATACAGATCGTATTCAATACGGCGTTGCATTTTGTCGAGCGTGTCGGTTTCGCCACGCAAACCATTGACCTGTGCCCAGCCGGTAATGCCGGGCTTGACCTTGTGGCGCAGCATGTAACCCTTGACCTGTTTGCGATACAACTCATTGTGCTGAACCGCATGCGGACGTGGGCCGACGATGCTCATCGAGCCTTGCAGCACGTTGAAAAATTGCGGTAACTCATCCAGCGAGGTCTTGCGCAAAAAACGTCCGAATGGCGTCACGCGCGCATCACCAACAATCGCTTGCTTGATTTCACCAGTCTGCGGCAAGGGATCATTGCGCATCGAACGGAACTTGGAGACCACGATCTTTTGCCCGCCGACACCATAACGCAATTGGCGAAATACCACCGGGCCCGGCGAAGACAACTTCACGCCAATGGCAATGGCCAGCAAGATCGGACTGAGCATGAGCAAAATAAAGAACGACAACAGCACATCGACGAAGCGTTTGAGCAAGCGCGCCACGCCGATAAACGGCGTCTCGTAAGCGACCAGCAGCGGTGTGCCAGCCATTTCGGCGTACTGCATATGGCCCAGCCCGAACAACTTGGAGTCCGGCACGAAGTAGACCGAGGAGACCGAATCATGCAAGGCATCGACCACGGGTGCGATATCGCTGGAACGTGCATGCACCAGACCGACGAACACCACATCGACCGGATTTTTCTCGATCCAGGCAATCGCGTCCATCAAACCACCCAGGCGTTCCAGTTCGCCGCCGACACGTTGCGTGCCCAGGCGGTTGTCGAAGTAACCGAGGGCGGTGATGCCTAGCATTTTTGAGGCCTTGAATGATTCAGACAAGCGTTGCGCATCTTCACTGAAACCGACGAATACCGCGGTACGTCGCTGCCCTTTGGCTGTGTAGAGACGCAATGCCCACCAGCGGCACAGTAAAGAAGTAGCGGTCAGCGTGAATGGCGTCACCAGCAACCAGGCGATCATCACCACTCGCGAAAAATCGGCAGCACTTTTGGTCAGATACAAGGCCAGCACCACGACAAAGAACGTGCCTATCCACAGCCGTACAATCGTGGCGAAGTGATGCACCATCATTGAAGTGTTGTCGATGGCGTAACGACGTATATCGCTAAACACGATGAACCCAGTGACTCCAGCCACGGCCGCGACAAAATTGAACGTCGAGAAATTGGCCAAAAAATAAAAGGCGACGCAAATTTCCAGGGTCAGGACGATTGTCACCGCATAGGCGACACCGACTGCGAGCCCAAGCAATGTCGTATGGTGATTGCGCTTATCTGAATAAAAGCTCAATGGCCGCTCCCTTTCTCCTGATGATTGATTGTACGCTGCAGCTTCCACTCGCGCCGCAGCAAACCGGCAAAACGCGAGCCTTGTACGATGTAACGGCGCCATAGACGGCGCGGCTCCGACGCCAGCCGCCAGCACCATTCCAGCCCGGCGTTTTGCATCCATAACGGTGCCCGCGCCTTGAAACCGAGCGCAAACTCCATCGCCGCGCCGACGCACATGACCATACCGGTCTGCATGGCGTGGCGCTGTGCCATGGCCCAACGCTCCTGCTTGGGCATGCCGAGACAGACGAACACAATGCCGGGTCGGGTCAAATTAACGCGGCGCAGGGCTTCCTGGCCTTCGACGCCGAGCGGATCAAATTGCATCGACGGACAAAACAGTTCAACCTGCAAACCCGGATAGGTGTGCGCAAACGCCGCCGTCAACATCTCTTCCTGCCCTGGCATGCCGCCGATGACAAACACCGGCAACTGCTGCGCCGCGCAAGCACGCGCCAACGCCACGAACAAGTCAGCACCGGTCACCCGCTCCGGCAAATGCACGGGCATCCTGCGGCTGGCCCACACTAACGGCATGCCATCGGCAAAAATGTAATCGGCTTGCACATAAAGCTGGCGAAACTGCGGATCGGCATCGAGCCGCACCACATGATCGACATTGGGCGTGACGACGATGGCGGGCGGGCCGCTACGGTTTTGCGCGCACAGCATCAACTGATCAGCCGCCTGACGGAAACCCACCGCACAAATATCTAGTCCAAACATCCTACATGTGGGAAAAACACTCTGATTTTGCATCGGTTACCCACGTTGGATTATTGGAAAATGGCAAAGTTAGATTAGATAACACCAAATAAGTTTGATATCATTTTAACAATATTTTGATATTTCCCACCCGATCTTTAACGGCTGTTTTCTGATTAATTCTTGCATTGCGCACGCCGTTCAGACAGGATAACCAAGACTTTGCAGCGCTCCAATGCAATTTACACATGACAAGACTGCAACAGGCGAACCTTAAAGGACGATATATGCAAGAAGCCAAGCAGGCAGCGTTGGAGCCGGTAGAGGCGCCACCAGCAAGCAATCCGCGGATAGTGCCGCTGGTCATTATTTCTCCGGTGCGCGATGAATCGAAGTATTTGCGCCTGACCATGGATTCCATTGTGGCGCAGACCTGCCGCCCGGTGGAATGGATACTGGTTGACGATGGCTCGGCCGACAATACGCCTGACATTGTGCGCGAATACGCCGAGAAATATCCCTTCATCCGGCTGGTGCCGCGCCAGAACCGCGGCTTTCGCAAACTCGGCGGCGGCGTGATTGCGGCATTCAATTTTGGCGTGGGGCATATCCAGCACAGCGACTACCAATACATTGCCAAACTCGATGGCGACATGTCGTTTGGTCCGCTGTATCTGGAGCGCATGTTCCAGAAACTCGATGAAGATCCCAAACTGGCTGCCGTGTCGGGCAAGGTGTATCGCGATGAAGATGGCCACTACATCGAAGAGAGTCATATCGATGAACAGGTTGCGGGCCAGTTCAAACTCTACAAACGGCATGCGTTTGAAGACATTGGCGGCTTCGTGCAGCATTTATCGTGGGATGGCATCGACGTCCACACCGCCTGGATGAAAGGCTGGAAGACCTTCTGTTTTTATGATCCGCAAGCCTGGCTCTGGCATCACAGCATCATGGGCTCGTCCGACAAGCATATCTATGAGGGTCGGCTACGCTGGGGCCGCGGCAATTGGTACATGGGCTACCACCCGTTGTATGCGATTGCCACCGGCGTCAATCGCATGCGCGAGAAGCCCATGATCATCGGCGGCCTGCTGATGATCTTCAGTTATTTCTGGTCCGCTCTGCGTCGCTTGCCACGCTATGAGAATCCGGAATTCCGCCGTTACCTGCGCCAATGGCAAATGAAGCGCTTGAAGAACTTCATCCTCGGCAAGAAATAAATCCTCGGCAGCGCTGCTGCTGGTTCAATCGACAGCCATGATCAGATAGCGGGCCGCTGCTGCGTAACTGGTAATCCTGGCTGCCAGACTGACATCGGCCCCCTGGTATTCGTGAAAGCCAAGTTGCTGCCAATAAGCAGTTGAGCCATTGACAGCCATCAGCGCCAGTTGCGCCATGCTGAGTTGGCGTGCCTGCACACGCAACAGCGTAAGCAAGGCACTGCCGAGACCGTAGCCGCGCGCCTGCTCGTTCAATGCGACATCGTGCAAATACAGGCAGGCCGGCGCCGCTGGCAATTGCTGCAACAGACAGTTCAATGCCGGTGGCTGCCCTAATAACGCTGGATGACTAATTGCATAGCCATGCACCACATCCTGTGCATCGGCGGCGATCCAGCAACCCCTGGCAAACAAGCGCAAACGCTCGGCAAATACCGCTGGTGACTCCGGGTAATCGGGATGGACGACGGCAGCAATTTGATTGACGGCCACCAGATCCTCCTGATGCATGGCGCGCCAACGCATGGAGGTAGTGACAGGAGTCGGTGTATGCATCATGGGTGTCGTGGTTTGCTTGGCAGCATCAATGCATGGCAATCAGTGCTATTTGCAACGAACGCCACCAATAAAAAAGCTGCCAACGGCAGCTTTTTTATCAGGGATGGGAAACGGCAGGTTTCAGCAATTGCAGAATGTCGCGCAATTCGGCACGTATCATCTCGATTTGCTCGGCACCGATAGAGATTTCAATTTCCTCGGGGATCGCGTCGATCTGCTCTTCAATGAGATGGCCGTCGAGCTTGTTGCGCGCACCGCTGATGGTGAAACCCTGCTCATACAACAACTCGCGAATGCGCCGGATCAACAGTACTTCATGGTGCTGATAATAGCGCCGGTTGCCACGCCGCTTGACTGGTTTGAGCTGGGTAAATTCCTGCTCCCAGTAGCGCAGCACATGCGGCTTGACGCCACAAAGTTCGCTGACTTCACCGATGGTGAAGTAGCGTTTGGCGGGAATCGGCGGCAAAACTATCACCGCAGGCTTGTTGACGCGTTCGTTCATGGCTTAACAGTTATACAGCGAGGGCGAGCGGCTGGTTGCTTGTAACTTCAACCATTTCCTTGAGCTTTTGACTGGCATGAAACGTCACCACGCGCCGCGCGGTGATGGGGATTTCTTCACCGGTCTTGGGGTTGCGGCCTGGACGTTGGGGCTTGTCGCGCAATTGGAAATTTCCAAACCCGGACAGCTTGACGGCTTCGCCACGCTCCAAGGCATTGCGGATTTCATCGAAGAAAGTTTCAACCATATCTTTTGCTTCACGCTTGTTCAGACCGACTTGTTCAAACAAAAGTTCGGCAAGTTCGGCCTTGGTCAGCGTTGGCAGATTCTTTTCTGCTTGCGAGCGCACCTGGGATTCGAGTACAGCACGTTCCAGGTCAGCATCGAGTACAGATTGAAATTCACTTGAATTCACGGTATTCATGACGAGAGGGTTGCCCGTTCCTTAGCAATTCAGAGTCTTATTTTGGACTGAAACGACAAGCCCGCTGGTCTTGCTCAAGCTTGTCATGCACGCAATTTGGCGGCAAGTTTAGTCGTTGCGGCGGCGATTAACGCGCTCATCGCAACATCAACTTGGTCGTCCTGAAGTGTGTTTTGAGTATCTTGCAAGGTGAATCGGAAAGCAAGGCTTTTTTCGTCATTCTCCAAACCCTTACCTTGATATTCATCAAATAAAACAATGGCTTGGACAATTGCACACGCTGCATTGCCTTGCTTTTCAGCGGCAAAAATATCCACCAATTCCTGCGCCTGCACTGCTTGCTTGACCACCAGCGCAAGGTCACGCGTGACCGCCGGGAACTTGGAAATTTCAGTGTAGGCCGGCACTACCCGTTGTTGCAGCGCCAGTGCGTCAACTTCAAACACTACTGGTGCCAGCGGCAGGTCATACTTTTGCTGCAAGCGTGGGTGCAGTTCACCGATCATGCCGATGTCATGCCCATCGAGTTCGACACGTGCCGAACGCCCCGGATGCAGGCTTGGATGTTCCCGCTTGACGAAACGCAGGCTGCGCGGCGCGAACAAGGCTTCGAGATCGGCCTTGATATCAAAGAAGTCAACATTGCGCGAAGCCTGGCCCCACTGCTCTTCAGCCACGGCACCATAGGCCAGACCGGCAACGCGCTTGGGCTGATGGTAACCGGCCACATCGAGCGGACCGTCCTGCACGCTGGCATCACGATGGAACACTGCACCGATTTCGAAGACACGCACGCGCGTGGCCTTGCGGTTAATGTTGTAGCGGACATTGGCAACCAGACTGGCGATCAACGACGAACGCATGACATTCATCTGGCTGGCGATCGGATTGAGCAATTTGATCGGCGCCTGATTGTCGGCGAAGTCGATTTCCCAGGCGCTGTCGACGAAGCTGAAATTGACCACTTCCTGATAATCGAGGTCGGCCAGCAAATGGCGCACGTCGAACAGCGAGCGGATGTTTTCTGGCGCAATGCGCATGGCACTGGCAGCCACCGGCGGCAAGGCCGGGATGTTTTCGAAACCGTAGACGCGGGCGATTTCTTCGATCAGGTCTTCCTCGATTTCAATGTCGAAACGGTAAGAAGGTGGTGTCACGGCAAACAAGCCCGGTTGTTGATCGAACGACAAACCCAGCCGCGTGAAGATATTGGCGATCATATCGTCGGTGATTTCAACCCCGATGATCCTGGCTGCGCGCGCAGTGCGCACCGTCACGGCATCGCGCTTGGGCAGGTTGACGATTTGATCGTCGACCGGGCCGATTCTGGTCTCGGCTGTGCCGCAGATTTCGATCAACAAGGCGGTGATGCGCTCGATATGTTCCACCACGGTGGCGAAATCGACGCCGCGCTCAAAACGATGCGCGGCATCGGTCGAGAAGTTGAAACGACGGGAACGCCCCTGGATTGCATGCGGGAACCAGAATGCGGCTTCCAGGTAAATATTGCTGGTTTCCAGCGATACTGCCGTGGCGTCGCCACCCATGATACCGGCTAGCGATTCCAATTGCTGTTCATCGGCGATCACGCCGATCCACCCATCGACCTCGACCGTATTGCCGTTCAACAGCTTGATCTGTTCGCCCGGCTTGCCCCAGCGTACATCGAGGCTGCCGTGGATTTTGTCCAGATCGAAGACGTGCGACGGCCGCCCCAGTTCTAGCATGACATAGTTGGAAATATCGACCAGTGCCGAAATCGAACGCTGACCACTGCGTTCGAGCCGGTGCTTCATCCATTGTGGCGTGCTGGCCTTGGCATTGAGACCGCGGATTACACGACCGGCGAAACGACCACACAGATCTGGCGCCGAAATCTTGACCGGCAATTTCTCATCGAGATTGACTGTGGCAGCTTGAATGGTCGGTTGCTTCAGCGGTGTATCGGTCAGCGCCGACACTTCGCGCGCCACGCCGAGCACGGACAGGCAGTCTGCCTTGTTGGGGGTGAGCTTGATGGTGAACTTGAGATCATTCAACAGGAAATAATCACGAAAATTCTGACCCACCGGTGCATCGTCGGGCAATTCCAGCAAGCCGCCCTGATCGTCCGACAGCTTCAGTTCGCGCGCGGAGCACAACATGCCTTGCGACTCGACACCACGCAATTGTCCAACCTTGATTTCAAATGGCTTGCCATCGGCACCCGGCGGCAACACGGCACCCGCCATGGCGCAGGGCACCTTCATGCCAACCCGCACATTGGGCGCACCGCAGACGATATTGAGAATAGTACCGGTCTTGACATCGACCTGGCAGACATTGAGACGATCGGCATTGGGATGCTTGGCGACTTCCAGCACTTCGCCAACGACCACGTTAGAAAACGGCGGCGCCACCGCTTCAACTTCTTCCACTTCCAAACCAGACATCGTTAGCAAATGCGACAACTCATCCGAAGTCATGTTCGGATTGACCATGGTACGCAGCCAGTTTTCAGAGAATTGCATGATTCCAAC
>Ga0066798_10000519_pt1 | contig 19560 bp, 16 predicted proteins | sample PersoiDNA2013203_FD_70961 | JGI IMG/M metagenome (GOLD analysis project Ga0066798, IMG submission 70961) | Permafrost soil microbial communities from the Arctic, to analyse light accelerated degradation of dissolved organic matter (DOM) -... | ecosystem: Environmental > Terrestrial > Soil >... | reverse complement strand
CATCAAACCGGCTGCGTCGCGGTCATTGGAAGTGGCTACCACTGCCTTGCCATAAATCGATTTGCGATTGAACGCTTCCACCGCCAGCATGATCGCCAGCGCGCCGACCACCACCAGCACCTGCATCGGCTGCACATTGGCGCCGAGGATCTGGAACGGTTTTGCCGACAAGGGGCTGGGGAATGGCAGATCATCCTTGCCCCAGATGTTTTCTGCGACGTTCTTGAAAATGATGGCCAGTGCAATAGTCGACATGATCCAGCCGAATTCCGATTTGATCTTGATCGCCGGACGCACGCCTATCCATTCGACGAACATGCCCTGCAGCGCGCCAAACACCAGCACCACCGGAATCATTAGCCAATAATTGAGATACGGGCCGCCATGAATATTGCCGACCACCGACAACCCGACCAGTGCGCCCAACATGAGCGCTTCGCCCTGACCGAAATTGAGGGTGCCGGAAGTGGCGAAAGTCAGTTGATAACCGAAGGCAATGACAGCGTAGATCATGCCTAACGCAACACCGCTGATAACCAGCTGTAACAGAATGTCCATAATTTCTACCTAAGAAGCGGTTGCCACGCAATGGCAATTGAATCGATGCGCCGGTTCACCATGGCGTGGTAGCCGGGATGGCTTGTGACCCATCCCTGGCCTGATACCAATGGCAGCGGTAAACCGACCAGCGATTCTGCGAAAAAGGCCAGCCCCCGGTTTGCAAGGACTGGCCTTCATGCTTGAACGACGACGACGCTGCCGTTGAATTTACTTGCCGAGAATGACGCGGCCGTTCTTGACCTCGCCCATGACCACCATGTTTGGCTTGATCGCTTCATGATCGGTATGGGAAAACGGTTTTTCGTAAGTCGTCACCACGCCTTCGACCTTGCCATTGAGGTTTTCCAGTGCGGCGCGCACTTTTTCACCGTCGGTGCTACCCGCTTGCTTGATGGCGGCGGCCAGCAGGTAGATGGAGTCGTAACCTTGGGCTGCCGAGACGGCCGAAGGAATGCGATCAATCTTGTAGGCTTTTTGGTAGGCTTCGATGAAGGCTTTGCGCTTGGGCGTATTGCCATCCTGGATGAAGGTTTGCGGCATGCGCGCACCATTGCCGTTCTTGCCCGAGTTGTCGATGAAGTTACCCATCGACAACGGCCAGCTGCCAATGATAGGCACGTGCCAGTCGAGCTTTTCCATGCCGTTGGCGATCTGCGCCAACTCCGGACCAATACCGTAGGTCAGCACAACCTGCGCACCGCCCTGCTTGGACTTGAGCAACTGGGCCGTCATGTCGACGTCCTTGATGTTGTATTTTTCGACCGCAACCGGGGTGATCTTTTTGCTGGCCAAGACCTTTTCCAGATCTTCACGACCCAGTTGGCCGTAGTTGGTGGAGTCGGCCAGAATCGCCACCTTGGCGTATTTTTGCTTGTCGACGGCTTCATCGGCGATCATCTTGGCCTGGATCTGGTCGCTGGCCGAGGTGCGGAAGATGTAGTTGTCTTTTTCTTTTTCAAACTGCTTGGTGATCACGCTGCCGGTAGCAACGTTGTTGATCACCGGAATCTTGGCTTCCTGATAGAAGCGCTGCGATGCCAATGCAACGCCGGTATTGATGAAGCCGACTGTGGCGACGACTTTTTCCTTGTTGATCAATTCTTGCGCGACCTGCACGCCACGCTCATTCTTGGCTTCGTCATCGCGTTCGATCAATTGCAACTGGCGGCCCAACACACCACCGGCAGCATTGATATCAGCCACCGCCAGTTTGACGCCATCGCGCATCGACGCACCCATTGGCGCCGAACCGCCAGTAAACGGACCAGACACGCCGATCTTGATCGGTTCTGCGGCTTGGCTGGACAGGGACAGGCTGAGCAAGGCTGCTGCAACCAAAGCTTGGGTTTTGTAATTCATTGTCTTCCTCCTGGTTTAATTATTTTGGCCCGGCACTCCTGCATGAGGCAGTAAGGCCGAACCAACTATTTACCTGATCGCGTGTGTCCGCAATTCTAAGTATTAGGTTTTCGTCGTGTCGGGGCTGATTCTGTCGCATCTACCTTTCTCGAAACTTACATTTCAGTCAGGATGTGTACCGAGAATACGACGTACGCGATCAGGCAAACGTACCGATTTTGCCTGTTCAAAGTTGACCCAGACGATTTTTGCTGTGCCTTCAGCATAGAGGATTTGCGAATCGTCACTCGCTAAAATTTGATAGGTAGTTTCCACACTGGAGCGTCCCGGTATCCGTGCAAACATGCGCACTTCGATATCGGCCGGATACTTGAGCTGACGCAGGAAAGTGCACGCAGTATGGACCACCACCGGTCCTTCGCCATCGGCGACCATGGCGGCATCGCCAGCTTCCAGCCATTCGATGCGGGTCTGCTCCATGTAGCGGAAATAGACGGTGTTGTTGACGTGGCCAAAGGCGTCCATGTCGCCCCAGCGTACCTTCATGTGTGAAGTGTGAATCAAGATTGTGTCAGTCATACGCGAGTGTCTCTCCTGTGTTCGCTGATTGCGTTGCCAACATTATGTCCAATATCACGCCCATTTAATGTCAGACCAGATTGAATTAATTTTATCCATCCTGCTTGGTGCGCCCGCACGTCCCACTGCATCAACGCATTTCCCCTGCTGGGTGCAGGGAAATCAAATAAAATGCGCACGTCGGGACATATTTTGCTGTGCAGACTAGCATTCTCTCGTAAAATGCCAACCAATAGCACGACCGTTCGCAAATGTTTTTACCAAAAAATAGACGAGACAATCCATGACCCAAACTCAAGACTTACTGGCGCAATACGGCCCACGTGAAACGATGGACTACGACGTCGTGGTCGTCGGTGGCGGCCCGGCAGGACTTTCTGCGGCGATTCGCATCAAACAACTGGCGGCCGACACCGGCCGTGAAATTGCCGTTTGCGTGCTGGAAAAAGGCAGCGAAGTCGGCGCCCACATCTTGTCCGGTGCGGTCATGGACCCACAGGCCCTCACTGAATTATTCCCCGACTGGAAGGAACGCGGCGCGCCGTTAAACACCCCTGTGAGCGAAGATCGCTTTCTTTTCCTGTCCGCCAGCAAAGCCTTCCAGACACCGTCTTGGATGCTGCCAGCTTGTTTCCAGAATCACGGCAACTATGTGATCTCGCTGGCCAACGTGGTGCGCTGGCTTGGTCAGCAGGCCGAAGCCTTGGGCGTAGAGGTGTTTCCCGGCTTCGCCGCGGCCGAAATCCTGTACAACGACGACGGTTCGGTCAAAGGCGTAGCCACCGGCAACATGGGTGTTGACCGCCATGGTGAACCGACGGCAGCGTTTCAGCTCGGTATGGAATTGCATGCCAAGTACACGTTCTTCGCCGAAGGCGCACGCGGCCATCTGGGTAAGCAACTGATCAGCAAATACCAGCTCGATGCCGGCAAGGACCCACAGACCTATGCGCTCGGCCTCAAAGAAATCTGGGAAATCGATCCCAAGCTGCACCAACCGGGTCTGGTGGTGCATACCGCAGGTTGGCCGCTGGATCGCAGCACCTATGGCGGTTCTTTCCTGTATCACTTGGAAAACAATCAGGTTGCCGTGGGCTATGTGGTTGGTCTGGCTTATGAAAACCCGTATCTGTCACCTTACGAAGAATTCCAGCGCTACAAGACCCATCCTGAAATCCGCAAGTTCTTTGAAGGTGGCAAGCGTCTGGCTTATGGCGCGCGCGCAATTACCGCGGGTGGTCTGCAATCACTGCCGAAGCTAACTTTTCCGGGTGGCGCGCTGATTGGCTGCGATGCCGGCTTCCTCAATGCTTCGCGCATCAAGGGCAGCCACGCGGCCATCAAAACCGGCATGCTGGCCGCTGAAGCGGTCGTAGAAGCCTTGGGCAAGGATCGCCAATACGATGAGCTGAGTGCTTACAGTGCCGCGTTTGAAAAGTCCTGGCTGCACGAAGAATTGCACAAGGCGCGCAACTTCAAGCCATCGATGAGCAAGGGTTTATTGACCGGCACACTGCTGGTCGGTATCGACCAGGTGATCTTCGGTGGCAAGGCGCCCTGGACGCTGCATCATCAACATGCTGACCATGAATGCCTGAAACCGGCGGCCGACTTCGCGCCGATTGTGTATCCGAAGCCCGATGGCAAGTTGACGTTTGACCGACTGTCATCGGTGTTCATTTCCAACACCAATCACGCCGAGGATCAGCCCATCCATTTGACGCTGAAAAATGCCGCCGTGCCGGTCGACGTCAACCTGGCCAAATATGCAGGCCCGGAGGCGCGTTACTGCCCTGCCGGTGTGTATGAGTTCGTCAAGACGGAGGATGGCAACGGCAACAGCGCCGATCGCCTGCAAATCAATGCGCAGAACTGTGTGCATTGCAAGACGTGCGATATTAAAGACCCAACGCAGAATATCGTCTGGGTCACGCCTGAGGGCGGCGGCGGGCCGAATTATTCGAATATGTAAGCAAAAGGGCAAGCCATCTTCTTGGAAAGATGGCTTGCCCTATCGAGACTTGCAAGTGAAACTGCTGCAATATTGCTATACGGCAGTCGGCAGCCACTGACCGTTGACGATTTTCTCCAGCCAGAACGTCCCAATCACCGTCTTGACATCAGTCACCTGCCCAAGACGTACCTGCTCGAGCAAATCGCTTAATGGCAGTTTGTAGACATCGAGGAACTCACCGTCGTCGAGCTTACGTGGCCCTGCCGTCAAACCGCGCGCCAGATACAGATCGAGATGTTCGTCGGAATAGGCAATGGCATTGTGGATGGTGCAGACAAATTGCCAGTCGGTTGCGGTATAGCCGGTCTCTTCTTGCAATTCGCGCTTGGCGCAAGCCAGATGGTCTTCGCCGGGGTCGATTTTGCCCGCAGGGAACTCGATAAACACTTGATCCAGCGGATAACGGAATTGCCGCTCCAGCAACACTGAACCATCGTCAAACAAAGGCAGAATCGCTACCGCACCAGGATGGCGAATAAATTCGCGCACCGCCGGTTTGCCGTCGGGAAGTGCAATGACGTCGCGCTGCACTTTGAGGAAATGGCCTTCATAGACCAGTGCCCCATCGACTTTGCTTTCTTTGAGATGTGCGTCCATGGCGGAGCCTAGCAGAAGTTGGGAAAAGCGCTACCGAGCGCCGCTCAGCCGCGCTGCTTGCGCAGATAACGCAGAACGTAGCCCGGATAAGCCAGCACCAGAAACAGACAGCCGGTCACCGCATAGAACTGCCAGGTCTGTACAAAGACATTGCCGATATTTGCTTCAAACAAATGTGCAATGGTGCCAACCAGAAAATACAGTGCCAGCAACTCCAGCAAGCGCAGCCAGGCTGGCTTGCTGTAGTCAGTTGATTTGCTCAGAGGAATCAGCGCGAACAACTGCTGATTGAAGAAAGGCAAGTTGGCGGCGAACACCGCCAACAGAATCACACACCAGCTCAACAAGGATACATTCACTGCGTCATCAACCTTATGCTGCGATGGCTTTGGTCAGGAATGTACCCAATGTCGTGACGATTGCGTTGGTGCAGGCATCCATCAGATGCCCTGGCCACAGACCAAGCACCAGTATCGCCATACCGTTGATGCTCAAGACCAGACGGATGTCAAAACCGGCAACAATCTTGTTGTCATCAGCAGGCTCGTCGAAGTACATCAGCTTGACCACGCGCAAGTAGTAGAACGCACCGACCAGCGAGAACACCACTGCGACCACCGCCAGCCAGATCTGACCGGTACCAATCACTGCCTGCAACACCGACAGTTTGGCGAAGAAGCCAACCATCGGAGGAATACCCGCCAGCGAGAACATCAACACCAACATCACGGCAGCAAACCATGGGCTGCGCTTGTTGAGCCCCTTGAAGTCTTCCAGGTTCTCGGCTTCAAAGCCGGAGCGCGCCATCAGCAGGATCACACCAAAGGTACCCAGGGTGGACAGCACATAGGTGATCGAATAGAACAGCGACGAGCTGTAGGCGTTGACGGCCTGATAGAGGTTGCCATCGACGAAGCCCGACAGCATGCCCAGCAACATGAAACCCATGTGCGAGATGGTCGAGTAGGCCAGCATGCGCTTGATGTTGGTTTGCGCAATCGCCGTCACGTTACCAATGACGATCGACATGACGGCCAGCACCATCAGCATTTGTTGCCAATCGATGGCCAACGGCAACAAGCCTTCGACCAGCAAACGGAAAGTCATGGCAAACGCTGCCAACTTTGGCGCACCGCCGATCAACAACGTCATCGGGGTAGGCGCGCCTTGATAGACGTCCGGCACCCACATATGGAATGGCACGGCGCCAAGCTTGAAGGCCAGGCCTGCCACTACGAACACGATACCGAACACCAACACGTTACGGTCGACCGCACCAGAGACGATGGCACGGAACACTTCGTTCAACTCCAGCGAACCGGTCGCACCATACAACATGGAAATACCGTAGAGCAGGAAACCGGAAGCCAGCGCACCAAGCACAAAGTACTTCATCGCCGCTTCGGTCGCTTTCGCATCATCGCGGCGCAGGGCCACCAGTGCGTACAGCGACAACGACATCAGTTCCAGGCCCAGATACATGCTCAGCAAGCTGTTGGCTGAGATCATAATCATCTGGCCCAGCAAGGAGAACAGCGCCAGCGCGTAGAACTCGCCGCCCAGATGCCCGCCACCGACGATGCCGCGGTCGCTGTTGTATTGACGACCGTAGATCAGCGTCAGGCCGACGGCCAGATACGAGAACAGTTTCAGGATGCCGGCCAGCGGATCGGAGACAAACATGTTGCTGAAGGTATAGACCGTTTCGCCACCCGCATAGGAGGTGAAGGTCAGCACCGCACAGACAACCAGTGCCAACAGCGACAGCAGATAGGTGATGACGCGTTTAGTATCCGGCAAAAACATATCGATCAGCAAGATTGCAGAAGTCGCAATCAGCAGAAATATTTCCGGATAGACAGGGATCAGATTAATGTTGTTCATTTAGTTACCGCTTAGTTTCGTCCGCGTATTTTGTCCGCTTACCGTTGCCGCCGTTTTCACCGAGTGCCCTGTCATCCAGGACCCTACCTGCTTCGAAACGCCGTACCGAATCGCTGCTGCGCGTCGCCGCAGCCTAAGCCATGGCGACGCTTGTTACTTGTTAATTGATTTTCGACACTGATACATGCTGCAGCAGATCAGCCACCGAAGTCTGCATCGTGTCCATCACTGGCGCTGGGTACAAGCCCATCACCAGCACAGCCACAGCCAGCAGACCAAGGATGAAGAATTCGCGGCCATTGACATCAGTCAGTTCTGCCACATGATGATTGGCAACCTTGCCAAAAATCACGCGTTTGGCCAACCACAACGAATACGCTGCGCCCAGGATCAAGGCGGTTGCCGCCAGTAAGCCAATCCAGAAGTTGAACTTGACCGCACCCAGAATCACCATGAATTCGCCGACGAAACCGGAAGTCGCTGGCAAGCCGCAGTTGGCCAGCGAGAACAGGATGAAGAACGCAGCGAAACGCGGCATCTTGTTGACCACACCGCCGTACTGGGCGATTTCACGGGTATGCATACGGTCGTACAGCACGCCGATTGACATGAACATCGCGCCCGACACAAAGCCGTGCGAAATCATCTGGGCAATCGCGCCCTGCACTGCCATGTCGTTGAACATGAAGAAGCCCAGCGTGACGAAGCCCATGTGGGCAATCGACGAATACGCCACCAGTTTTTTCATATCTTGCTGCACCAGTGCAACCAGACCAATATAGATCACCGCCACCAGTGACAAGGTAATCATGAAACCGGATAACGCATGGCTGGCGTCAGGCAGGATAGGCAGCGAGAAGCGCAGGAAACCGTAAGCACCCAGCTTCAGCATGATCGCCGCCAGCACGATAGAACCGCCAGTAGGAGCTTCGACGTGGGCATCCGGCAACCAGGTATGCACTGGCCACATTGGCACCTTGACCGCAAATGCCATCAGGAAGGCGAAGAACAGTAATTCCTGCTCAAACATCGTCAATGGCAATTGATGCCAGGTCGGGATGTCGAAGCTGCCGCCCGAGGACAGGAACAGATAGATCAGCGCGATCAGCATCAGCAGCGAACCGAGCAAGGTGTACAGGAAGAACTTGAACGCGGCATAGACGCGATTGGTACCACCCCAGACACCCACGATGATGAACATCGGGATCAGCGTCGCTTCAAAGAACACGTAGAACAACATGCCGTCGAGCGCCGAGAACACGCCGTTCATCAGACCCGACAGAATCAGGAACGCACCCATGTACTGACCAACGCGCTTCTGGATCACTTGCCAGCCGGCCAGCACCACGATCACAGTGATGAAGGCAGTCAGCGGAATGAACCACAGCGAGATGCCGTCAATACCCAGGAAGTAATTGATGTTGAATCGATCGATCCAGGGTGTCTTTTCGACAAACTGGAAACCGTGTGCCGCAGCATCGAAATGCTGAATCAGCGGAAAGGTCACTGCCAGGCTGATCAGCGCGCCAATGAGCGCAAGCCAGCGTGCAATGGATGGATTTTCGTCGCGACCGACTGCCAGCACGAGCGCACCGAATGCGATCGGACACCAAATCGCAAGGCTCAGGAGAGGAAAAGTTGACTGCATCATGGTTGATATTTACTTTTATCTTATTTGGCAAACGGATACGGCATGAACCAAACCAGGAAACCCAGTACCCCGATAATCATTACGAAAGCGTAATGGTAGATGTAGCCGGACTGCCACAGGCGTGTGAGTTTGGAGAACCAGTTGACGACCTTGGCGCTGCCGTTGACGATCAGGCCGTCAATCAGCGCCTTGTCACCCACTGCCCACAAACCGCCACCGATCATACGTGCGCCACCGGCAAACACGACTTCATTGAACTTGTCCAGGTAGTACTTGTTGTCCAGCAAGGTATAGATCGCGCTGAACTTCTGCTTGATCCAGGCCGGTACGCGTGGATTGACCATGTAGAAGTAATACGCGACGACTACACCTGAAATGGCCAGCCACAATGGTGCCGAGGTCAGAGAATGAATTGCCATGGCGAGCGGGCCGTGGAATTCCTCAGCCAACTCTGCGACGGCCTTGTGGTTTTCGCCGACAAAAATCACGTTCTTGAAGAAGTCGCCGAACACCATTGGCGAAATCGCCAGGAAACCAATGATCACCGATGGAATCGCCAGCAGGATCAGCGGCAGTGTCACCACCAGTGATGATTCATGCGGCTTCTGTCCTGGTGCCAGACCATGGTGTTCGTGCTCGTCATGATCATCATGGGCATGCTCGTCGTGACCATGGACATGATCGTCATGCACACCATGGGCCGCAACCGGTGCGTGGTGATCGTCATGGGCGTGTGCCTTGCCGAAACGCTCTTCGCCATGGAACACCATGAAGTACATACGGAACGAGTAGAACGCAGTCACGAACACGCTGGCCAGCACGGCAAAGTAGGCAAAGCCGGAGCCCGGCAGATGCGAGGCTGCGGCCGCTTCGATGATGCTGTCCTTCGAATAGAAACCGGAGAAGAACGGCGTACCGATCAGTGCCAGCGAACCCAGCAGCGATGTGATCCAGGTAATCGGCATGTACTTGCGCAGACCGCCCATATTGCGCATGTCTTGATCATGGTGCATGCCGATGATGACCGAACCGGCACCAAGGAACAGCAAGGCTTTGAAGAATGCGTGCGTCATCAGGTGGAACACAGCGACCGAATAGGCCGAGGAACCCAGTGCGACCGTCATGTAACCGAGCTGCGACAGTGTCGAATAGGCCACCACGCGCTTGATGTCAGTCTGCATGGTGCCGAGGAAGCCCATGAACAGCGCCGTAATGGCACCGATGACCAGGATGACCGACAAGGCGGTGTCCGATAATTCAAACAGCGGCGACATGCGCGAAACCATGAAAATACCAGCGGTCACCATGGTGGCCGCGTGAATCAGCGCTGAAATCGGGGTCGGGCCTTCCATCGAATCTGGCAGCCAGACGTGCAATGGGAACTGTGCCGACTTGCCCATGGCGCCGACAAACAGGCAGATACATGCCACCGTCAACAGCATCCAGTCAGTACCAGGCAAGGTCAGTTGCGCCAGTTCTCCGCGCTTGGCAAACACTTCACCGTAGTTCATAGAACCGGCATACGCCAGCAACAGACCAATGCCGAGGATGAAGCCGAAGTCACCGACACGATTGACCAGAAAGGCCTTCATGTTGGCTTTGATTGCAGTCGGACGGGTGTACCAGAAACCGATCAGCAGATACGACACCAGGCCCACGGCTTCCCAACCGAAGAACAGTTGCAGGAAGTTGTTGCTCATGACCAGCATCAGCATCGAGAACGTGAACAGCGAGATGTACGCGAAGAAGCGGTTGTAGCCTTCGTCATCTTTCATGTAGCCGATGGTGTAGATATGCACCATCAGCGACACGAAGGTCACCACGCACATCATCATCGCCGTCAGGCTGTCAACTAGGAAGCCAACTTCCAGTTTGAGGCCAGCCACCGTCATCCAGGTGTATAGCGTGCCGTTGTAGGTGGCGCCATCGAGCACCGCCAGCAACGTCATGAACGAAATGATACCCGCGATCAGCACGCCCAGTATGGTAGCTGTGTGCGATACCTTGCGGCCGACCACGTTGCCAAAGAATTTCGTGCCGAGCAGACCTGCAATTGCAGAACCTGCCAACGGCGCCAGTGGTACGGCTAACAGAAGATGTGGGTTAAGTTGCCCCGCCATGATGAACCTTATCGCTATTTGGGTCCTGTTTCCATCCGTCTGTGCTCAGCACGGATGTTGCAGAACGCCCATCTTTGAATGAAATTTAAATGCTATCCAAATGCAGCGAATGCACTGCATCTTATCCTGCGTTTTATCCCTTGAGCGTATCCAGATCTTCGACGTTGATGGTATCCAGATTGCGGAACAACACCACCAGAATGCCCAGACCGATCGCGGATTCAGCTGCCGCCACGGTCAAGATGAAGAAGACAAAGATCTGTCCTGCCGCATCACCCAGATAATGCGAAAAAGCAATGAAATTCATGTTCACCGCCAGCAACATCAATTCGATTGCCATCAGCAATACGATGACGTTCTTGCGGTTGAGAAAAATACCAACGATCGAGATCGCGAACAGGATCGCGCCAAGAATCAGGTAGTGTGAGAGCGAAAGTGTCATGATAGCGGCCGCTCCTTAAGCTTTTGGTTCTGGGGTTGGTGCATCGAGCACGTCACCGCCATTGTTTCGGGTCGATTCAGATTTCATCTTAACCAGACGCACGCGATCAGTACTCTTGATCTTGACTGCGGCACCCGGCGAAAAATACTTGCTGTCCTTGCGACGGCGCAGGGTCAGCGATACCGCTGCCACAATCGCCACCAGCAGAATCACGGCGGCAATTTCAAAGCCGTACACGTATTCGGTGTAAATCAGCATCCCCAGCGCCTTGGTCGTACCGATGGTATCGGCAACAGCCGGTGCCTCTGGCGTCCAGTTGGCCCGCAACAATACGCTCGCCATTTCCAAGACGATCACGACGCCGATGGTAGCTGCCAAGGGAAAGTAACCCCAGAAGCCCTGACGCATTTTGTCCAGATTGATGTCCAGCATCATCACCACGAACAGGAACAGCACCATCACCGCGCCGACATAGACCAACACCAGCACGATAGCGAGAAACTCGGCCTTGAGCAGCATCCATATGCCCGCTGCCGAAAAGAACGACAACACAAGGAACAGGGCCGCATGCACCGGATTGCGGGCAGTAATGACGCGTAAGGCGGCGAGCACAAGGATCACCGAGAACGCATAGAACAAGACAGTTTTAAATTCCATAATCAACCAAATTTGGCTAAACCAGCATCAGATCATTCGATCGCCAACCAGCATGCAAGAGCGAACCACTGCAAGCCGGCCAGCTTCAATTTCCATCAACGATATGCAGCATCTGCGGTACGCGCAGCAGCAATCTCATTTTCGTAACGATCACCCACGGCGAGCAACATTTCCTTGGTGTAGTACAGATCGCCGCGCTTTTCACCGTGGTATTCCAGGATGTGCGTTTCGACAATCGAATCGACCGGGCAGGATTCTTCGCAGAAACCACAGAAAATGCACTTGGTCAGATCAATGTCGTAGCGCGTAGTACGGCGCGAACCGTCTTCACGCTGTTCCGACTCGATCGTGATGGCCATGGCCGGACACACGGCCTCACACAGTTTGCAGGCGATGCAACGCTCTTCCCCGTTCGGGTAGCGGCGCAACGCATGCAGACCACGGAAACGCGGCGACTGCGGCGTCTTTTCTTCCGGGAACCGCAACGTGATCTTGCGCGCGAACAGATAGCGTCCGGTCAGCGCCAAGCCCTTGAACAGCTCTCTGAGCATTAGGCTGCCCAGAAAATCTTTAATAGCTTCCATGCTTATTCCACCTTTTTCTTTACTTCTGAATTTATTGCCATATGTTCCAAGGGGTATGCATCCAGGTCGCAACGACCACCAGATACACCAGAGTCAATGGAATAAACACCTTCCAGCCCAGACGCATGATCTGGTCATAACGATAACGCGGGAACGAAGCACGGACCCAGACAAACACCGAGATGATGAAGAACGTCTTGGCACCGAGCCAGATCCAGCCTGGAATGAAGTCCAGGAACTGCACCGGCGCAGCCCAGCCGCCCAGGAACAGTAATACGGTCAGGATGGAAACAAGCCACATGCTGGCGTATTCTGCCAGGAAGAACATCGCGAACGACATGCCCGAGTATTCGATCATGTGACCGGCAACGATTTCCGATTCGCCCTCAACTACGTCAAACGGATGGCGGTTGGTTTCGGCAATGCCGGAGACCAGGTAAATCACAAAAATCGGCAACAGCGACAGCCAGTTCCAGGACAGGAAAGCCAGGCCGTGCGAAGCGAAGAAACCCTTGCCCTGGCCCGTGACGATATCGGTCATATTGAGGCTGCCCGACACCATCAGCACGATCACCAGACAGAAACCCATCGAGATTTCGTAGGAAATCATCTGTGCCGAGGCGCGCATCGCACCAAGGAACGCGTACTTGGAGTTGGAAGCCCAGCCGGCGATGATGACGCCGTAGACTTCCAGCGAAGTGATCGCCATGATGTACAGCAAACCGGCATTGATGTTGGCCAGCACGGTTTCCGGACCGAACGGAATCACTGCCCAAGCAGCCAGCGCCGGCATGATCGTCATGACCGGTGCAATGAAGAACAGCACTTTGCTGGCACGGGTCGGTGCAATGACTTCCTTGAGAATCAATTTCAAGGCATCGGCAATTGGCTGCAACAGACCTGCCGGACCAACCCGGTTGGGGCCCATACGAATGTGCATCCAGGCAATCAGCTTACGTTCCCAGAGGGTCATGTAAGCAACCGCGCCCATCAGCGGCAACACGATGATGATGATCTTGAGCAGCGTCCACACCAGCGTCCAGACATACGGCCAGGCCGTTCCCAGGTAGTTAGGGCCAACTGCATTGATATTGGCAATCAGTTGATCCATTACGCTTTCTCCACCACGATTGCGCCGAACATGCTGCCAAGAGCAGCGGTGCTGGCATGTGCTGCGGCCACACGGACCACATTTTCTGGCAATGACTTATCGATATCGGCGGTCAGCAGTGCGCTGCCCTGCCCTTGCTTGACGTTGACGCGATCGCCAGCGAAGATGCCGAGTTTTTGCGACAACGCCGTCGACAACCAGGCTTTGGGTGCCTGACCATCGAGCGTTTGCAGCAGCGCAGGCGAACGGCGTGCGATGGCATCGGCAAAATGGATAGGTACATCGGCCAGACGTTCTAGACCGCCGCTTGCAGCCGTACCAGCCTGCGGTACCAGCTTGGCGATATTGTTCAAACGCGCTGCCAGGTCAGTTTCACTGCCGATGACTTCGGCGCGGATCGCTTCCGAGGTTTCGTAGTCGAAATTGCTCAGACCCAGCAAGTTACCCAAGACGCGTAACACCTTCCAGGCTGGACGTGCATCGCCGAGCGGCTTGACGGTGCCGTTGAAGCTTTGCGCACGGCCTTCGGCATTGACGAAGGTACCGGAAGTTTCGGTGAACGGTGCAATCGGCAGCAACACGTCGGCGTAATCGGCGCCGTGCTTATATGCCGACATGACGACGACCATTTCAGCCTGCTTCAGTGCGGCGATGGACGCTTGTGGATCATGACTATCGAGTTCTGGTTCGGCGTTGAGCAAGATATAAGCCTTGCGCGGCTGTGCGAACGCTTGTGCAGCATTCAAGCCATCCTTACCCGGAATCGCATTGGCCAGGTAACCGCCGACCGCGTTGCCGCCTTCAGTCAGATAGCCGAGCTTGGCGCCGGTTTGTTCTGCAATCCATTGCGCTGCAGCGTGCAATTGCGAGGCTTGCGGATGTTGCGCGGCAGCGTTACCGAGCAAGACTGCCTTGGATTCGCCCGACAGCAGGCTGGCCGCAGTTTGCTTGGCTTCGGCGCTGGCTTGCACCTGCTCGAAACCGGCTGGTGCGGCAACGCCCTTGGCTTGCGCCACAGCGACAAGTACTTCGCCCAATGCTGCCAGCCACGCCGACGGTGCTGCGATGATCTTGTTGGCCACTGGCATCAGCAGATTGTCATCGGCTGCATGCAAGACGCTCAGTTTGGCACCGCTCTTGACCGCTTGACGCAAACGCGCTGCCAGCAACGGATGATCCTTGCGCAGGAACGAGCCGATGATGAAGGCGCGATTGAGTTGACCAAATTCAACGATTGACATGCCCAACCATGGCACGACCTGATGGTCCAGCGCAAAGTCGGACTGACGCAGGCGGAAGTCGATGTTTTCGGAACCGATGCCGCGTACCATTTTTTGCAGCAACGACAATTCTTCCAGTGTCGAATACGGTGTCGCCAGCGCAGCGATGGATGCCGCGCCGTGTTCGTGACGGACATTGCGCAAGCCATGGGCGACGTATTCGAGCGCCACTTGCCATTCGACTTCCTGCCACTTGCCGTCTTGCTTCAACATTGGCTTGGTCAGACGCTCTTCGCTGTCCAGCGCTTCGTAGGCAAAACGGTCCTTGTCGGAAATCCAGCATTCGTTGACGTCGTCGTTTTCCAACGGCAGCACGCGCATGACCTTGCCACCCTTGACCTGAACGATCAAATTGGCACCAATGCTGTCATGTGGGCTGACCGACTTGCGACGCGACAATTCCCAGGTACGCGCAGCGTAACGGAACGGCTTCGAAGTCAGTGCGCCAACCGGGCACAGATCGATCATGTTGCCCGACAATTCGGAATTGACGGTATTGCCAACAAACGTGGTGATTTCGGAATGCTCGCCGCGACCCAGCATGCCCAGTTCCATCACGCCAGCCACTTCCTGGCCGAAACGCACGCAACGGGTGCAGTGGATGCAACGGTTCATTTCCTTCATGGAGATCAGCGGACCGACATCCTTGGGAGCAACCACACGTTTTTCTTCGGTGTAACGCGAAGTGGAACCACCGTAACCAACTGCCAGATCCTGCAATTGGCATTCGCCGCCCTGATCGCAGATTGGGCAATCGAGCGGGTGGTTGATCAACAGGAATTCCATCACGCCTTTTTGCGCCTTGACTGCCTTCTCATTGGCAGTGCGCACGATCATGCCGGCCGAGACCGGCGTGGCGCAGGCCGGCAAAGGCTTCGGCGCCTTTTCGACGTCGACCAGACACATACGGCAGTTGGCCGCGATGGATAATTTTTTGTGGTAGCAAAAATGCGGAATGTAAGTGCCAACCTTGTTGGCAGCATCCATGACCATGCTGCCTTCTTGCACTTCAACTTTTTTGCCGTCTATTTCGATTTCAACCATGGCTTTTTGCCCAAGCTAAGTATTCTTATGACCCTGATGACATGCGGACTGCCCTGCTCCACGACTGCCTTGCTGCGCTGCGCGACGCCGACTTACATGTAAGCCGGCACCAGGCAATGCTTGTGTTCGATGTGATATTCGAACTCTTCACGGTAATTCTTGATGAAAGCACGTACCGGCATTGCCGCTGCATCACCGAGCGCGCAAATCGTGCGGCCCTGGATGTTGTCGGCCACCGAGTTCAACACGTCAAGATCTTCCAGTTTGCCGTGACCGTTTTCAATGCGCTCGACCATGCGATACATCCAGCCAGTGCCTTCACGGCATGGCGTACATTGGCCGCAGGATTCTTCAAAGTAAAAGTAAGCCAGGCGCAATAGCGACTTAACCATGCAACGGGTTTCATCCATCACGATCACCGCGCCAGAACCCAGCATCGAGCCAGCCTTGGCGATAGCATCGTAATCCATCGTGGTATCCATCATCTGCTCGCCACGTACAACCGGCGCCGACGAACCACCAGGAATCACGGCTTTGATCTTCTTGCCGCCGCGCATGCCGCCGGCCAGTTCCAGCAAGGTCGAGAATGGCGTGCCGAGCGGAATTTCGTAGTTACCAGGACGCTCAACGTCGCCTGAAATCGAGAAGATCTTGGTGCCGCCGTTGTTCGGCTTGCCCAGTGCTGCATAAGCCTCGCCACCCATCTTGAAGATGAACGGCACCGCAGCAAAGGTTTCAGTGTTGTTGATGGTCGTCGGCTTGCCGTACAGACCAAAGCTGGCCGGGAACGGTGGTTTGAAGCGCGGCTGCCCCTTCTTGCCTTCGAGCGACTCCAGCAAGGCAGTTTCTTCGCCGCAGATATAGGCGCCATAACCATGATGACCGTGCAACTGGAAGGTGAAATTGGTGCCGAGGATGTTGTCGCCGAGGAAACCAGCAGCGCGCGCCTCTTCCAGTGCTTCTTCGAAACGCAGATAGGTGTCGAAGATTTCGCCGTGAATATAGTTGTAGCCGACAGTAATACCCATCGCGTAACCGCCGATGATCATGCCTTCGATCAGCGCGTGCGGATTGTAGCGAATGATGTCGCGATCCTTGAACGTGCCTGGTTCGCCTTCGTCGCTATTGCAGACAAGATATTTCTGACCGGGGAACTGACGCGGCATGAAGCTCCACTTCAGACCTGTCGGAAAACCGGCACCGCCGCGACCGCGCAGACCCGAGGTCTTGAGTTCGGCGATCACTTGTTCCGGCGTGATGTTGTCGCTCAGGATACGCTTGAGCGAGGCATAACCGCCGCGCTTGACGTAATCTTCCAGGTGCCAGTTCTGGCCATCCAGGTCCGCCAGGATCAGCGGGTTGATATGACGATCGTGCAGACAGGTCATTTTTTTAGTTCCTCCAGCAGCGTGTCGATCTTGTCGTTCGACATCCAGCTGCACATACGCTTGTTATTGACCAGCAAAACCGGAGCATCACCACAGGCACCCATGCACTCACCTTCGACGATGGTGAACTGACCATCTGCGGTGGTTTCCTTGTAGCTGACCCCAAGCTTGTGCTTGAGATGGTGCGCAGCGCGTTCACCGCCCGACAGCAGGCACGGCAGATTGGTGCAGACCGTGATCTTGTGCTTGCCTTGCGGCGTGGTGTTGTACATGTTGTAGAACGTGGCCACTTCCTGCACTGCCACCGCAGGCATGCCAATGTAATCGGCAATTTCCTGTTGCAGCTCAGCCGGCAGCCAGCCATGTTCATCCTGCGCAATCGCCAGTGCGGACATGACCGCAGACTGACGTTGATCAGCAGGATATTTCGCGAGTTCGCGATCGATTTTCTTAAGAGCGTCTTGACTTAACAGCATATCGTTGGCCATCCGTGCGCATGATCTGCGCGGGTTTATCGGACATTCCCCAGAACCTAATGGGTTTTCAAAAACATCCAGTGACCGCGTTAGCGGTCGATTTCACCAAACACAATGTCTTGCGTACCGATGATCGTTACTGCATCGGCAATCATGTGACCCTTAGCCATCTCGTTGAGACTTTGCAGATGGGCAAAACCTGGCGCACGAATCTTCATGCGATAAGGTTTATTGGCCCCATCCGAGACGAGATAGATGCCGAATTCACCCTTCGGATGTTCAATGGAAGCATATGCTTCGCCCGGCGGCACGTGGAAGCCTTCGGTGAACAGTTTGAAATGGTGAATCAGGTCTTCCATGTTGGACTTCATGTCCACACGTGGCGGCGGTGCAATTTTGTGATTATTGATAATGACCGGGCCTGGATTGTTACGCAGCCATTCGACGCATTGCTTGATGATGCGGTTCGATTGGCGCATTTCTTCCACGCGAACCAGATAGCGGTCATAACTGTCACCGTTCTTGCCGACTGGAATATCGAAATCGAGCAAGTCATAAACTTCATACGGCTGCTTCTTGCGCAAATCCCACTCGACGCCCGAACCACGCAGCATTGGGCCGGTAAAGCCCATGGCCATGGCGCGCTCAGGAGAAACCACGCCAATACCGACCAAACGCTGTTTCCAGATACGATTGTCGGTCAACAAGGTTTCGTATTCATCGACATAGTGCGGGAAGCGATTGGTAAATGCTTCGATGAAGTCCAACAAGGAGCCTTGCCGGGTTTCATTGAGCTGCGCCACCGATTTGGCGTTACGCACGATCGAGGTCTTGTATTGCGGCATCACATCCGGCAGATCGCGATAGACGCCGCCCGGACGGTAATAGGCAGCATGCATGCGTGCGCCCGACACCGCCTCGTAGCAATCCATCAGATCTTCGCGTTCGCGGAAGGCATACAGCATCACGCCCATCGCGCCGACGTCGAGACCATGTGCGCCGATCCACATCAAGTGGTTCAGCAAACGCGTGATTTCGTCGAACATGACACGGATGTATTGCGCGCGCAGCGGCACCTCAACGCCCAGAAGCTTCTCGATGGCCATCACGTAGGCGTGCTCATTGCACATCATCGAGACATAATCGAGACGGTCCATGTATGGCACCGACTGCAGGTAGGTTTTTTGCTCGGCCAGCTTTTCTGTTGCACGATGCAACAGGCCGATATGCGGATCGGCGCGCTGTATGACTTCGCCATCGAGTTCCAGCACCAGACGCAACACACCGTGTGCGGCTGGATGTTGAGGACCGAAGTTCAACGTGTAATTCTTGATCTCAGCCATTATTTGATCCCGTAATTTTCTTCACGAATGATACGCGGTGTAATTTCGCGCGGCTCAATCGTCACGGGTTGATAAACCACGCGTCTTTGCTCGGCGTCGTAACGCATTTCAACGTAACCGGATACCGGGAAGTCCTTGCGGAACGGGTGACCAATGAAGCCATAATCGGTAAGGATGCGACGCAAGTCATCATGCCCCTCGAACAAAATGCCATAGAAATCGAAGGCTTCACGTTCATACCAATTAGCACCGGACCAGATGCTGGTCAACGAAGCGACCAAAGGCAAATCGTCGTCAGGCGCAAACACGCGCACACGCACACGCCAGTTATGGGAAATCGACAGCAAATGCGACACTACGGCAAAGCGTGGACCTTCCCACACGCCGTCGCCATAGACAGAATAGTCCACACCGCACAAATCGATCAATTCTTCGAAACGGGTATCTGCATGATCATGCAACACGCGCAT
>Ga0066798_10000518_pt1 | contig 19577 bp, 18 predicted proteins | sample PersoiDNA2013203_FD_70961 | JGI IMG/M metagenome (GOLD analysis project Ga0066798, IMG submission 70961) | Permafrost soil microbial communities from the Arctic, to analyse light accelerated degradation of dissolved organic matter (DOM) -... | ecosystem: Environmental > Terrestrial > Soil >... | reverse complement strand
AGTAGCGGTCGCCTTTCTTTGCTTACTTATCTTTGGGCGAGACCAAAGAAAGTGAGCGGCTGCCGGGCCGCCCCCGGCTAGGTTGTCCGAAGAAAACAAAGATTCAATTACGCACTGAGGTACCCGGCAAGGTCGTCCGAAGAGAACAAAGATTCAACTACGTACTGAGGTAAGCGGCTGCCGAGCCGCCCCCGGCTAGCGCGTCCGAAGAACACACAACATCAGCAACCAAGAAAACCAAGCAAGCATTTTCTTAACTGAACGGCATTACACTTTGTATTCCCTTTTTGCATAACCGTTTTGCGTCCTCTCATCACCGCCAGCCTAGCCCCCCATGGACATCCGCGCCTTACGTTATTTTTCAGAAACTGTACGCTTGAACAGTTTCAGCCGTGCCGCCGAAGCATTGCATGTGACGCAATCGACCGTCAGCAAGATGGTACGCCAGCTCGAAGACGAAATCGCCACTCCACTGCTGATCCGTACCGGTCGCGATCTCAAGCTGACCGATACCGGCCGCATCGTCTTTGAACAGGCACAGCAAATTCTGGCCAATGTGCAGCGCCTCAATATAGAAATCCACAATACCCGCACGCTGCGCCAGGGTCTGCTGGAAATTGGCATCCCACCAATGGTCAATATTCTTTGCACACCGGTGCTCAAGGCATTCCGTGAACGGTATCCAGAAATTGCGCTGAGCTTGCACGAAGATACCGGCCCGCGCATCGAACAACGCGTCGCCGCCGGCACATTGGAAATCGGCATGACCGTGTTGCCGGCCGACCCGGCACTGGAATTGTCGCTCACGCCGGTCGCCAGCTATCCGATCTGGGCCGTGGCGCAACGCGGACGGTTTCAGAAACAGCGGACCACGCTGCCTTGCAAGGCCCTGGCCAGCATGCCCTTGCTCTTGCTCAACAACGAATTCGGCCTCACCCGTAGCCTGCGCAATATGTTCCGCGACAGCGCCATCGAACCGCAGATTGCAGCCCAAAGCGGTCAGTGGGATTGGCTGGTCGGCATGGCGCTGGCAGGCATGGGCGTGGCCTTGCTGCCGCAACCCTTCGTGCATCGGCTGGCCAGCGATCAGTTGCAGGCGGTGCGACTGGTGGAGCCTGAAGTATTGTGGCAGGTGCACTACGCCACCCGGCCCGGCTATCTGTCGCATGCAGCGCGGGCCTGGCTGGCCTTGAGCGAAGAGTTGTTCGCTGGTGGTCCGCCACATGAAAAATCCGACTGACAGGCAGGCAATTAAGTCATACCGGCACTGACAGGCAGTTTCTATACTGTCGCTATCGCGCATCTGCCCGATATCAACAACGTCCTCGCCCGCCCCAACGTCAGCCTAACTGCCAGCATGCCGTCCGCCTCTTTGCATTCCGCTATTGTCGCGCCCTTGCAGCGCTGGTTACAACAGCGCCTGGAACATTTCCTGAGCACCTTCCCGCTGCGTCATGCCAGTCTGTCCGAAGGCCTGCGCGCTGCGGTCGGCGCCGGCAGCATGCTGTTGCTCGGTGAATGCTTGCACAATCCACTATTTTCCTGGGCAGCAATTGGTGCCTTCCTCACCTGCCTGGCCGATTGTGCCGGGTCCAATCGCGCCAGACTGGCCTCGATGGGTGGTTTCGCAATGGCATCGACGCTGGCCGGCCTGTTCGCCGCCAGCTTGTCGTCTCTGGGACTGGCGGCTGGCTTGCTCGCCATCATGACATGCGCCGGTATCGCAGGTTTCGCCCGCATCTACGGTGCTGCCATTGGCTTAGTGCTGATGCTGGCCGCTGGCGTATCGGCGATCCTGGCCGATTTTCCGGTGGCGTTATGGCCGCTGCACCAGAGTCATGTCTTGGTCTACTTTGCTGGCTGCGCCTGGGCCACACTACTGGGCTTGACGGTGTGGCGCATCCATCCGTTTGCACCAGCGCGCAAGGCGGTCGCGCGCGTCTATGACACCCTGGCAGAATTGGCACGACTGGCGGCCAAAGAAAACCGCAACAATGGCATGCACGACACCGCCACGGCCGTCACCCGAGGCCATGCCCGCACCGATATCGCCAATGCCGAGGCGGCGCTGATGCGGATACCCGCCGAGCGCACCGATGCCCGCCAGCTCTACGAAAATCTGCTGATCAAGCTGGCGCGCGCCGATTCCTTGCTCAATTGCATTACCGCCTTGAGCGACTTGCGCCTAACCACCTACCATCAGCCACGCATGGCGAAACGCAGCAGCCGTGTCTTGGCTGGTATGGCGTTGCTGCTGCGAGAGATCGGGGTTGGCTTGACCACGCGTGCAACTGACAGCAATACGCAAGATGCCCGCAGCGTATTGCGCCTGCGCCAACTGGTCGGACGCATGCCAGTACAAGTGGCGCGCTTGCTGCAGTTGCCGGAATTGGTGGCCGACAGTCAGGGCGCACATATGACATTGCTGGCCGACTGGAAGCGCTCGGCACGGCCGCCATCGATACCGCCAAGCTGGTGCCAGGCGGGCCGCGAGCTAGGCAGCAATGCTGCCGCCCATCTGCTGTCTGGTTCGGCCGAAGTGCGCCACGCGCTGCGCTGCGCAGTCGCCGCCGGCGCTACCTATCTGCTGGTGCATATGCTGGCACTACCGTTCGGTTACTGGGCCACTATGGCGACCATGTTGGTGATGCAGCCATCGATTGCCGATAGCTGGACCCGTAGCATGGAGCGCGCCGTCGGCAGCGTGATCGGCGCACTGTTGGCGGTGTTGTTGTGCCTGTTCATCCATTCACCACTGGTGCTGGCGCTGCTGGTGTTTCCACTGGCGGCGCTGTCGATGGGCTTGCGGCCGGTCAGTTATGGTTTGTATTCGACCTTTCTGACACCAGTGTTTGTGTTGGTGGCCGACGTGGGCAGCGAGCCGCAACACCAGTTGAGCAATGCCTTGCTGCGCGCCGGCAACAATGTCATCGGTGCGGTAGTGGCAATTGCTGCCACCTATCTGTTGTGGCCACGCCGGCAACCGGCCAATCTGCACCGCAGTCTGTCGCACATGATGACTGCCAATCTGGATTATCTGCGGGCAGCATTGCAGCCTGGTAGCACGGCGCAGTTGCATACGCGTCGGCGCGCGGCCTGCGTCAGTAATAATGAAAATGGCTTGCTGTTGCAGCGGCTGCTACGCGAACAGGACGTTGACCAGCGGCAGATTCAACAAGCGCGCATCAGCGTCGCCTTGTCGCGCCGTCTGGCCGCTGCCGCCACGCATATCTGGCTGCACCCGGCCAATCCGCCGGCAGCCGATGACGAACGGGCACTACACCAGTGGCTGCAACGTATGGAAGCTCTATTTGGCCGCAGCATCACCATCAATGCTGCCTATATCACGCTATTGCAGCAGCGCCCACCGGTGCATGATCTGGCCCGTGCCGATGCAGTAGAAACGCTATGTCTGTTGATGCAGGCGATGTATCCCGAACTGACGAGCGCGCCGCAATAAGCGTACCGAGCAAGACTGACGAGAAACTCAATCAGGCGCGCTACCCTGCAATTGCTGCATGACCTCACGCGTCGGTGGCAAGCTGTGCACCGGAATATTCACCAGCGCTCCCCATTCGGACCAGTCACGGCCGACGCGATCACACAGCGCCTGTACATGATCAACTTCACCATTGATTGGTGCGCCGGCATCGAGTAACGCCTGCAAAGCTGCAGGGCGTTGTTCTGCCGATGCCACGCAATAGTCGGCAATTGTCCCCGCCACAAACAGCATCTGTGCCAGCCGCAAGGTACGCGATTCGTCATCCAGGCCCGATTGCAATGGTGCCTCATGATGCAGCACCGCATCGCAGAAAAAGCGTGGGATTTCCCAATCCTGCATCATGGCCGCCGCCAGTTCGAGGTGATTGAAACCGAACGTCGTTTTTTCCGACATGGCCAGCGCCTGCGGTTGCGCCAGTCCAGCCAGCAAGCTGGCATATTGTGCCGGTTGCGACGCAGCCAGCCCGATACGACCGATATTGGCCAGCAAGCCGCTGGCAAACAATTCAGCCGGCGGCGCTTCGCCGTAATACTCGGCCAGGGCCTGACCGGCACAGGCCATCGCCACCGAGCGCGACCAGAATTGCTGATAATCAAAGCCAGCGCAACGCTCCGGCTGCCGTTCGCTAGTCAGCGAGATCGCCAGGGCCAATTGCCGCACTGCCTGCAAGCCGATCATCAGTAACACATCCTTGCTCACGGCAACGATGGGACGGCCCTTGTTGATGGAGGCACCATTACCGATCTGCACGATGCGACCGGCCAGCACCGGATCGGCCTGGATTTGCGTCACTAGGTCAGGCAGCGACACGTCTTCCTGTCGGCACATGCGCATGATGCTGAGCCTGACACCGCTCGGCGATGGCAAGGCATCCGCCTCCTTGAGCGCGGCGAAAGCTTGTGGGTCGATGAAAGTCTGCATAGTTGGGATGAGAATCAAGCGATAAAATAAACGGCTGAGTACGACCAGGCTAGGCATGCAGGTATTCGGAAGGACCGCTACTGGTTGCCACAACCAGTCGAATTTTTGTAAGCCCATCATATCAGGTGACAGCCTTCTTGCGTCCACTGGAAACGCCGAAGCCGCCAGAGTCTGGCGGCAATAAATTGGCATAGCGACAACAGGAAAAGTCAGTGTGGTGCGACCGTGTCGGCCGTCTCCGGCGCATGCTGGCGCCGATGCAGCGATGCACACCACAACACGCCGACCAGCAGACAAACGATGGCAAGCACTTCCAGTTTGCCAGGCAGACGCTGTTCCCACAAAAAACCGTAGAGTAGCGCAAACATGGTTTCAAACACGATCATCTGGCCCATCAGGGTCAGTGGCAGCAGGCGACTGGCGCGATTCCACAAGGCATTGCCGACCACCGACGCCAGCAGCGCGACACTGCCATTGACACCCCAGAAGCGCCACCAGGCACCATCGGTATGGACCGGGCCGTGCCAGAAGGCCGGAAGGACCAGCAACAACGCCAGTGCACCGGTGGCAATACCGGTCAACAACGACCAGTCGTGCGAAGAAATATCGGGCCGCCGCGCCAGCCAACGACTATTGCCAATCGAATAGGTCGACCACGATATCAGCGCCCCAACGGCACACAGCAAGCCAGCAGCGCGCATCCACAGGTCGGCCCCCACCGCCTGCCGCCCGGTGTCGGCCAGCAAGCCGTCGAGCCCTACCAGCGTCACGCCGATCAGGCTCAACAGCAATGGCGGTGCCAGCGATCTGAAGCGGATGGCACCCGCATCGCGGGCGCCGACCACCGTCACCACCAGCGGCAACAACCCGATAATTAGCGAGGTGGACGCGCCACCGGCCCATTGCACAGCACTGGCCAGCAACACATAGTAAAGAATATTGCCCAGGACACTGAGCCATATCAGCGCGCCCCATTCGGCCCGGCCCAGTTGCGCCGCCACCTTGCGCCAACGCGGCAACAGCAGTACCAATGCCACCAGGCCATAGGCCAGATAACGCGCCGCCGACAATTGCAAGGGGCTGAAATCGCCCAATACCTGCGGCGCCAGAAACACCAGCCCCCACAAGGCACCGGCACCAACTCCGTTGATCACACCAAAGACGATCTTTCCACGCATGGCACATCCAATGATTGAATCAGCGTGCAGAATAGAGGAAGGTGGCGCGTTTGTCTCGTCCCGGTCTCGCGCAAATTGTGCCGAGGCTATTGCGCTGACGCGCTAGCTGCGCTGCTGACGCCGATACGCCGCTGGTGTCATGCCGGTGGCGCGACGCATGGCGCGCGTCAAGGTACTTTGATTGGCATAACCGCTATCGAGTGCCAGGTCTGCCAGCGGCAGATCGGAAGCGATCAATGCTTGTTGCACACGGCGCATGCGCATGGCCGATAACCATTCCTGCGGCGTCTGTTGCAGCTCGGCGCGGAACAGGGCATGCAGGCGGCTGACGCTCAAATGCATGCATTGCGCCATGTCAGCCGTACTCCAATGCAATTGTGGCGCCACTTCCATGCGTGTCAGTAAACCCGCCAGGCGGCCATTGTGAGGTGCCTGGCCGTGGTCTGGTACCGACAGTAGCAGCGCATCGAGCAGCAAGGGAGCGCAATGATGCGCCACGACATCGGGCAGCACGTCCCCCTGGCAGCGCAGATCGATGAATTCAATCAAACGCCGCAGCGGTTGATTGACGGCCACAAAAGTCTGCCGTTGCAAGCGCTCCAGCGCGGCCTCGCCAATCTCGCCGCGTTGGCAGTCAAGTATCAGAAAACGATTGACTCCCTGCGCCGACTGCACATGCGCGACATCGGGCGCAACGAAGGCAGCACGGCCCAGATCCAGCCGGTTGCCACGACCGCCGACTTCGATCTCCATCTGCCCTTGCATAGGCAGCACGATCTGGACGTGGGCATGCCGGTGCAAAGCACCGTCAGCGCCGTAGCTGCGCAAGCTCAGGGGAAATGCGGGAGTAACCGTCATGGCCTTATTCTGCGCCCGTGGCGGCCTCAGCCGCGCGCCGGGATTGCCAGCCCTTTGATCACCGCCGGACGCGCCACAAAGGTCGCCAATACGCGCGCCACATTGGGAAAATCCTGGAAGCCGATCAACTCGCCAGCGCCATAGAAACCGACCAGATTGCGTACCCACGGGAAAATCGCGATATCGGCAATCGAATAGGCACCCATCACCCATTCACGCTCGGCCAGGTGGCGATCGAGTACGCCAACCAGACGGCGCGACTCGGTCACGTAACGGTCGCGCGGACGTTTGTCTTCGTATTCTTTGCCGGCGAATTTGTGGAAGAAACCAAGCTGACCAAACATTGGCCCGATGCCACCCATCTGGAACATCAGCCATTGCAGTGTCTGATAACGCTCAGCGGCATCGGCCGACAGCAGTTGGCCGCTCTTTTCGGCCAGATAGACCAGGATCGCGCCCGACTCAAACAGCGCCAGCGGTTTGCCGCCGGGGCCAGCGGGATCGATGATGGCAGGAATTTTGTTGTTCGGATTGAGCGACAGAAATTCGGGCGACATCTGGTCGTTGGTTTCAAAGCTGACCAGATGCGGTTCGTAGGCCAAACCGATCTCTTCCAGCATGATCGAGACCTTGACGCCATTCGGCGTTGGCAGCGAATAGAGCTGGAGGCGCTCGGGATGTTGCGCTGGCCATTTGGCATTGATGAGGAAGGTAGACAAATCTGACATGCGCATTACTCCAAAGTATCAATCGAGTCGAAAGCCTGAGCATATTTCTCAAACCCTTCGACGGGCAACGGCCGGCAGAAGAAATAACCTTGATAGGCGTGACATCCGGCATCGGCCAGGAAACGCCGTTGCGCATCGGTCTCGACCCCTTCGGCAATGACACCCAGGCCAAGACTCTGCGCCAGCGCGACAATGGTCTTGGCAATCGAGGCATCATTGGGATCGACCAGCACATCGCGCACGAACGATTGATCGATTTTAAGCTGGTTTAGCGGCAGCCGCTTGAGATAGGACAGCGAGGAGTAACCGATGCCGAAGTCATCCAGCGAAAATTCCACGCCCTGTTCCTGCAAGGCATGCATCTTGAGGATGATGTCTTCAACGTTATCGACCAGCAAACTTTCGGTCAATTCCAGTTTCAGCCGGCGCGGGTCGGCACCGGTACTGGTCAAGGTGGCGCACACGGTTTCGACGAAATCAGCTTCGCGAAATTGCTGCGCGCTGACATTGACCGCAATCGTCAGATGCGCGGTTTCTGGCCGCATGGCCCAACGTGCCAGTTGCGTGCATGCGGTATGCAGCACCCAGTTGCCGAGCGCCAGAATCAGCCCGGTTTCTTCTGCCAGCGGGATGAATTCCGCCGGCGGCACCATGCCGCGTTGCGGATCTTGCCAGCGCACCAGCACTTCAGCGCCCGTGACGCGGCCATCCAGCATGACCTGCGCCTGATAGTGCAAGACCAGTTGGCCGGCATCGATGGCCTTGCGCAAACCGGCTTCCAGCGCCGCGCGCTCAAGCACGGCGGTTTGCATCGCCGGGTCAAAGAAACGCAGGGAATTACGCCCCATCTCCTTGGATTTGTACATCGCCAGATCGGCCTGCTTGAGCAACTCGTCGATCGAATACTGGCGCCCTTGAAACACCGTGGCGCCGACGCTGGCAGTGCTGCGGTATTCGACTTCCGCCAATTGGTACGGTGAATCAAGCACGCCGAGAATTTTTTCACCGATCAGCTTGGTCTGAATGGCCGCTTCGTCGGGATTCTGATGCAACTCTTCCAGCACCACCACAAACTCATCGCCACCGACGCGCGACACCGTATCGCTGTTGCGCACACTCAAGGCCAAGCGTTGCGCCACCTGCTTCAACAACAGATCGCCTTTGTCATGGCCCAGCGTATCGTTGAGCGTCTTGAAATGGTCCAAGTCGATGAACAACAAGGCGCTACAAGTCTGATTGCGCGCACTCGACGCGATGGCCTGCTTGAGGCGATCGAGTAGCAGGGTGCGATTGGGCAATCGCGTCAAGGCATCAAAGAATGCCAGCTCCTTGATCCGCTCTTCGGCAATCTTGCGCTCGGTAATATCGTGATGGGTGCCAACGTAATTCGTCACCGCGCCGTCATCGCTCTTGACCGCAGAAATGGTCAACCACTCGGGATAGACCTTGCCGTTTTTGCGCCGATTCCAGATTTCGCCTTGCCAGCCGCCGCTATGACGCACGCTTTCCCAGATGGCACGGTGGAAGGCCGGGCTATGCCGATCCGAACGCAACATGCGTGGCGTCTTGCCGATCACCTCGGTCGGGCTGTACCCGGTAATCTCGGTAAAGGCCTGATTAACGCGCAAAATCTTGCTGTCGGCATCGGTCACCATCATGCCCTCAAGCGAATCGAATGCCACCGCGGCGATACGCAACTCGGCTTCCGCCAGTTTGCGCTCGGTGATGTCGCGGCCACTGGTACGAAAGCCGGTAAATGCGTTGTTCAAATCATGCGTGGGCGCCCAGGAAATCGACAGCCAGAACATCGAACCATCCTTGCGCACACAACGGAATTCCAGATCGCCGCCGCGCTTGCCTTGCAAACCCTTGTCCAGTTCAGGCACCACCCTTGCCAGGTCTTCCGGATGCACCAGTTTCTGCAGCAGATCGGGCATGACCATGCATTCCTCCACGGTATAGCCGGTGTACTCGAATACCGATGGATTGATCCAGCGCGGCCGACCATTGAGTCCCCACCAGACTTCCCAGTTGATGGTGCTGTCGGCAATAGCGCGGAACTGCTCTTCACTGCTGCGCAATTCACTGGTCATCTGGTTGGCCAGTTGCAAGGCCCGGCGTCGACTGGTAGACAGCGCCCAGGCCAGCGACGCCAACAGCAGGCTCAGGCCGATCCCGGTCAGTGCGGTTTGCAGCTCGGCGTTGCGCGAAAAGCGGGCTTTAAAATCATCATGCGCATCCATTTTCAACATCCAGTTGTGGCCTGCCACTACCAGATATTCGGTGGCCGAAATCGACGCCTTGTGCGGCGCCTCATCGGCATCCATGGAGCGATACAACAACGTTTGCGGCGACAGCTCGACGCCGTCATAAATCGCGTAAGTGACGCCCTGCGGCTGTTCGCCATACAGGCTGGCGATCACATCGCTCATGCGAAACGACGCATGAACCCAACCAATCAGGCTGGCGCGCCGCTCGGCAATGGTGGCAGGTGCCAAACCGCGCGCATAGACCGGCAAATACATCACGAAACTGGCTGGCGCTGACGATTCGCGGTCAAGGTCCAGCATGACCTTGCCGGAAATCGCTGGCATGCCGGAATCACGCGCCTTTTCCATGGTCTGACGACGACTCTCTTCCGACCAGGGATCAAAACCGAAGGAGGTCCGATTGCGGCCGACATACGGCTCGCGCATGATGATGGGCGCGTAGGCGGTGCGGTCCCCCGCCGGGCGAATCGTATAATCGGTGAAGCCGGCATGATGCATGGCGGCAACATGGCTATTCTTGTCGGCAGCCGGCACCCACTCCTCGGCGCCGATGGCTTGCACGCCCGAGTAATTGGCATCCAGATTGAGCGGTGCAATGTAATTGCGCAAGGCAGTTCGATCCAGCTTTCCAGTGGCGGCAAACAAGCCTTGCACGCCGCGCAGAATCTGCTCATATCCCGCCACCCGTTGCTCGACGCGGCTGACTGCTTCGCGCAAGGAAAAATCGAATTGCGCGCGCAAGGCTTTTTCAGACACTTCGCGCTCATGATCCCAGGCCAGCCAGGTTACGCTAAGTCCTGCCAGGAGGATCGCCAATGGGAGTAGGAGTTGACGTATCCGCTTCACGGTTCAGCCCGAAATTCGACCATCGACGCCGCCAGCGACGGTGGAAAGTATTTTTCAAAAATATGGCGCACGGTGCCATCGGCACGCATGGTCTCGACCAGGACACGCCATTTTTCGCGCTCCTCGGCTGGTAAAGACTTGTTGGACATGATCAAACCGTGCGGCACCGGCGGGTCATTGAATTCGATAATCCTGGTGACATCGCGGATTTGCTTTTCTTCCACCACCGGATAATCGAACGGCTCCATGATCATGCCCTGGATACGATTGGACAACAACGCCTGATACAGAGGATCGAGGCCACCGGCCTGGATCACGCGATTGTCTGCGGTCAGTTTATCGATCAGATGATTGGCCGATCGGCTGTAACGGAAGCTGCGAATCACACCAACATGGAAACCATTGTCACTCTCGAAATCGGCCAATTGGCGCATGCCAGCATCCTTGCGCACCAGCAGATAGTATTTGTTGCTGAAATACCAGGCGAACGACGCGAAATGCAAACGTTCCCGGTTGGCAATACCCGACAGACTGAAATCGAGCCCGCCAGATTGGATCAATTGCCAGATGCGCGCACGCGACATCAGGCTCACGGCGATCTTGCAACCGCTGCGACGCATCAACTCTTCAGAAAAATCCTTGTCAATGCCGGTATCGGTGCTAGACGAATACAGCAAGCCATGATCGTGCAAGGCCAGACTATAGGTACGGCTGCAATTAGGGCCGGTCGTCTGCGCCGCACTCATGCCCAAGACCAGGCAACCTGCGCTGGCCATGCAGAAGTTGCGCAACATACGAGAAAAGCGACCTCGCCCTATCCTGCTGGCGATAGAAATAACTGGAATACGGCCCCCTTCGTGTCCAACCCTATGCAGCATGTGATCGTTTCCGTGTCTTCGCGGAACACGGATTTGCTGTTTGCCCATGGCGATTTTTATTACCCACTAGCAATACAATTATTTTCTACCTCGGGTCATGCAGGCCAATACTGCTGCGCAAGCTCGACCCGCCGCTTCCCCAAAACGTCTTTGCAGTGGACGAATGATGTTACCCGACGCCTATTGAAACTGCAACAATGGAAAACAGCATGACAACGATGGCCAAGCGGCGTCGTTACCCATCTGCCACAAGCTCTTCACACGTGTAAAAAGCAGCGCGACGGTGCGGCGATCCGGCATTGCGGCAAACCGGTTATGATTTCCATGCTATGACCACCACACTTCCCCCTTCCATGCATATACGCCCCCTTGACAATGACGATCTGGAGCTGGTCTGTCGCCAGCGCGAGCAGATATTCCGCGAGGCCGGACGGGACGAAGCCGCGCTGCAAATCATGGCACCCGCGTTTCGTGCCTGGCTGGCGCCGCGCCTGCACAATGGCAGTTACTTCGGCTTCGCCATTTGTGATGGCAACCAGCCGCTGGCTGCCATCGGCATGATGGAAATCGACTGGCCGCCGCATCCGCAACACCCTTTGCAGGACAAACGCGGCTATGTGCTCAATGTCTACGTCGAACCCGGCAGCCGCAAGCAAGGTCTGGCGAAACAATTGATGCGCCAGGCCGAACAGGAATTCGTCAGGCGCGGCGTGCAATTTGCCATTCTGCATGCCACCCCAGAGGGAAAATTGCTCTACGACGGCATCGGCTGGCAAGCCACCAATGAAATGTCAAAAAAAATGAGAACCGATGCGCCCGCGCATTGAGTTGCCCTTGCTGTGGCTAAAGTCCGTTTTTTGACCCGCGCAGCAAAGTCGCGGCAAAAAATCTAGAATGAGCAATGACGCATTTTTTCCCCACGGAAAGGATGCAGGCATTGATCGCTTCGTCGATCGTTTCATTGAACGGACAGCCACCATGACTTACCTTTTAAAAGAACAGGTTCCCAGCGTCGCCGACTACATCAGCATCCGGCTGGCCGCCGGACTCAGTCGCAAGTCGCCGGAAGCGGCCGCCATTGGACTCAAAAATGGCTTGTTCAGCGTGGTGGTCTATGCTGGCAAAGTGCCGGTCGGCATTGGGCGCATCATCGGTGACGGCGGTTGTTTCTTTGAGATCGTTGATATTGCCGTGCTCCCTGCCCATCAAAAAAAGGGACTTGGTCACCTGATCATGCAGCGCTTGATGCGCCACATCCATGACCATGCACTACCTACCGCCTATGTCAGCCTGATGGCAGACCACGGCACGCCCGAGTTCTACCGGAAATATGGCTTCGAAATGTCGCTGCCGCCAAAAAAAGCCGGCATGGCGCTACGTATCATCTAAGGAAACACTGAACAAGCGGTCCGATAAAGCGACGCCAAGTTCAAGTTGAGAGAAGACTATGAAGGGGATCACTATTCGATGGGATCGATGAGGGTTTTAGTGCCAAAATGGAGCACCATGCAGTACATTGGGCGCATGTAGGACGCACCACTGACGTCAGTGGTCCCCACTTGCTGATGTTGATCATCGCCAGCTTGGTAAACGCCCGATTCGCATTCTTTGCCAAGCCGCGGTAACGGACCTTGACAAAGCCCCGCAGGCGCTTCAAGGTGAAAATGGGTGCTCGATCTCGGCGCGCACACTGGACTTGCGCCGATTGGCGTCTTTGTCGCACGCTGTCAGCGAACGATGCTTGTAGGCGCTGTCGCCATAAAGGCGGGTCTCATCGCCATGCAGCAGGTTCGGTACTTGGTGGCTATCATGAACGTTGGCCGCCGTGACGCTGGCACTGTAAATCAGTCCGATCTTGCTGTCGGCACCAAGAATTCCGCTTTGCGCGTCCCACGTCCGTACTTCTCAAATCAGCTTACTGCTGCAAGTGTCTGTTGTTTCATCGCTTTATCTCATGTCTCGACATGATTCCTCTGATCTAGCTGCCGAAAATTTGGTTCGGCACTTGTTCAGTTTTTCCTTAGAAAGAATACCTTGTATCGATTGAGAGCATCAGGCTGGGTTTTCTGTCCACCTGCCAGTTGCCGATTGGTGTGATTGCACCACCCGGGGTTGTGCGCGTATTACCCGTCTGAAACCTCCCCAGATAAATCATGTCAGCAGAGCAGGCCAGCGTCCAGTGCGGTGTTACCGCATAGCCTGCACCAATGCCCAGCTTGTAAACTACTCTGGTGGAAGATCCGTCTGCAATATTACCGAGGGTGTCGCCCGAATTCTGGCTTGCTTCAATGGTGTTCGATATTTTGTTTTGCGAAAAACCCACACCTATCGTTACAAATGGATCGATTGTCTTGAACAGATCCGGATTGATGCCTTTTCCGTGTAGATGCAGGTTTGTCATCAGTGCTCTGGATTGAGTCTTGCCGGTAAAATTGGTGTCGGAAAAGCCAGGGAAAGACCCTTGCCAACTCAGATTGCTTGCAAATTGAGAATAGGAGAGATCAGCGCGCAGCCAATTAGAGAACTGGTAGCCGACTGCAATAGAGACGTTGGTATCTGCACCAAAACTGATATTTTTTTGCGTACCTGAACTATAGAGGCCAGAAGTCGATGTGGCACTTTTTCCATCTTGAGAGCGCAGGGAGAAAACTGAGCCCTCAATATAGATACCCTCCGCTTGTGCAGTGCCAGAAATCAAGATTGTTAGCGCAGAAAGGATGGCGATTTTCATGGTTTTCCTTTCATAAAAACTTCGATTTAAACGACACTGATGCTTGTCGATGTCGAGTTATTATGAGCATGGAAATGTTGATTTTTAGGTGATACTCTACTTTCCGATTGCACACAGCCACGCACGTTGGCTGAATTGATGGGCTCTCTTGCGACATCATCAAGCTAAATCAAAAGTTCTCAGAACCCGAAAATTGGGCTTTTAAAAGCTTTTCGGCCGCCCCCTCCAAAACGACGCCAGGCAGTTAATTAAATCGACTTAGCGGGTTTCTCCTGAGCTTACAGAGGCCATTGAAACTACTACATTGCTTTGAATAACACGCCGGAGGCATCGGATAGGGGACAGCATGTCCCCTGCGGACTGGTTGCACTCAGTGTTGATATTGAAACTGAGGACGTTTCTGGGCCGCAAATGAAGGCAGCAGCAAGCAACTGAAACCAGACAAGGTAGCTAGCAGCAACGGTTTACGATAAATGACAATTTTGTCATTCAAATGTCATCGAGCCGGCCCTGCGTTGTGGCTAGAATTTACTTTCCCCAACTCCCAGGTCTCGATCCCATGAACGCATCAATGCACCAGCGCCTGCGTGGCGCGCTAGTATCGGCCATTATCGTCGGCGCACTCGCCAGCAGCACTGTCTTCGCCCAGACCCCACCGACCGCAGGAGTACGCGGCACCATCGTCTCGGTCAGCGCCGACAAACTGGTCGTCAAGACCAATCGCGGCACAGACCAAACCATCAAACTTGAAAAAGAACTCCGCGTCGCCGCCATCTCGCTTGCCAAGATCGATGACATCAAGCCTGGCAGCTATATCGGCGCGGCCGCTATTCCACAGCCGGATGGCTCGCAAAAGGCACTGGAAGTGCATGTCTTCCCGCCCGCCATGGCCGGCACCGGTGATGGCCATCGGCCGTTCGACCTGGCCCCCAACAGCACCATGACCAATGGCAGCGTCGGTGACGTAGTCGCCAGCAATGGCCGTACGCTCACACTGAAATACAAAGGCGGCGAAAAGAAAATCATCGTTCCTGAAGATGTCCCTATCGTCAACATCGAAGCGGGCGAACGCAGCATGCTGGTGGCCGGTGCCAAGGTGGTCGTGCGTGCAACCAAAAATCCCGATGGCAGCCTGACAGCCATGTCGGTCAGCGTCGGCAAGAACGGCATTACGCCACCAATGTAATTCCATCAACCCGATGCCCAAGAAAAACCTGCATCATCCGCTAGCCATAAGGCTAGCGCATTGGCTCAACGCGTTTGCGATTGGCTGCATGCTCATGAGCGGCTGGGCCATTTACAACGCCTCGCCGATTTTCGGCTTCAAGTTTCCACCCTGGGCAACCTTGGGCGGCTGGCTGGGCGGCGCGATTGCCTGGCATTTCGCAGCGATGTGGCTGCTGGTGCTCAATGGCTTGTTCTATCTGCTCTACGGCATCTTCAGTGGTCACTTCCGGCGCCAACTGCTGCCGCTGCGTGCCCGTGACGTGCTCAATGATGCCAGCCAGGCACTGCGGTTTCGGCTGCCACATCAAGCTGGCGTCTATAACGCCGTACAAAAATTGCTGTACTGGGGCGTAATCGCACTGGGTGTGCTGGTGGTGTTGTCCGGGCTATCGCTGTGGAAGCCGGTACAACTGGAGCTGTTAAGCGACTTGTTCGGCGGTTTCGACTTTGCACGCAAAGTCCATTTTGCGGCCATGGCTGGCATCGCCGCTTTCGTGGCAATCCATCTACTGCTGGTGGCAATCGTGCCAAAAACCCTGCTGGCGATGATCACTGGCGGAACTGATAACAAGCAAAGCACACCATGAGCGACGCAGACGCCAAACCCACACGCAAGCCGGAACAGATTCGCCTGACCGATCACCGCAAGGGGTTGGTCAAACTGGAGCGCCGCCTGCTGCTGCGCTCAACCCTGTCACTGGGCGCCCTCTCGATGCTGGCTGGCTGCGACCTGCAAGACAATGATCAGGTCGACAAAGCACTGTGGACCATGTCGCGCTGGAATGATCGCGTACAGGCCCTGCTGTTTCGCAGCGACAAGCTGGCCCCGACCTATACTGCCAGCCAGATCACCAAGCCGTTTCCGTTCAATGCCTTCTACGATGAATTCGACGCCCCGGACATCGACGGCGCCGCCTGGAAACTGGAAGTATCTGGCCTGGTGCGCGACAAACAGCCATGGACGCTAGCGCGCCTGCGCAATCTGCCGCAGGCGGGACAAATCACCCGCCATATCTGCATCGAAGGCTGGAGCGCCATTGGACAATGGTCAGGCGTACCGTTAAAGAGCTTTCTGCAGGCAATCGGCGCCGACATCTCGGCCAAATATGTCGGCTTCAAGTGTGCCGACCGCTATTACTCCAGCCTCGACATGCCTACCGCGCTACATCCGCAAACCATTCTGGCACTCGACTTCGGTCAGGAACCACTGCCCACATCCTATGGCTATCCACTCAAGGTAAGGGTACCGACCAAGCTCGGCTTCAAAAACCCCAAGCATGTCGTGGCCGTGTTTGTGACCAATGAAAATCCCGGTGGTTACTGGGAAGATCAGGGCTACAACTGGTTTAGCGGCATTTGAGTTTTGCCCTGTGCGGGAGCCAACCTGATGTAGCGGACGCGGCTCAAAATCAATGTAATAGCAATATGGCCAACAGCAAAAAAAGGGTTTCAGACGCAAGCCTGAAACCTGTTGATTTGCACCGGCAACACTCCCTCGAGCAGATCAATCAACATTAATGTGGTTTGCTCGGCGTGCCTGCGCACCATGCCACCTCATCCGCTATCAATCACTGTCAATCACTGTCAATATTACGTCTAATTGGTACATGCAAGCCATCCGGCTCCTGCTTCAGTCGCGCCGTCTGGTAAGCCCGAGTGCGTTCTGCAATCCCGGTGACAACATCCTTGCGATGCACCCGCGCCCGGATCAAACGCGCGCATGCGGCGATCAGGCGCGTCAGGCAGCATACCGCCAGTAACATCCATATCTTCACCGGCTGATCCAACAATTCTGCAAGGCGCAACGCCGCATTGTCCATGCTTCCCTCCTTCTTATTTATGTTTTTGCGGATCGTTACTGGAAGTCGTTCGCTGCTTCACTTACGGGTGGTCAAATGCAAACAAAGTACGCCATCACGACCGGCATCAATGGCCGTTCTCGTCACTGGTAAAACAATCCGTGTTTGGTTCAATGCAAACCGTCGCCGCTGCTTGCCGCAGACTGGGCTTGCTCGCCAGCGCCGGTATTGTTTATGTGTGTGAGGCCTGGGCCGAGGTTCCATCCGAAAATTACGCGGCCGCAGCAGGCCACATCACCGAACGACGTGGCGCAACTTGTTTCTCGGTTCGGATACCGATCCACGGCACAGCAGGAAGTGTTGCCGCAGCGCTAGCGGCGAGGAGGAACTTACAGGGTGCCGGCCTTGATTTCGGCATCAATCACTTGCTGCCCCACTTGCATGGCATGTTGCTCTGCTTCCACCGATGAATTGCCATGAAAGTCGGCGCAAGTGCCGCGTCGAAACGGCACCGGATTTTCGTTGCGATGCACTTGGTAACTACCTAACCAACTGCCGTCGCGTTGTTCGCTACTGCTGGCGCGGACGAAATAGCCGCGATGCGCGACGGCATCGCCATTAATTTCGGCATCGATCAATGCCCGTGCAAACGCGGCACCGGCTGTTTGTGCCGCCTGCAGATTGCGAAACGGTGCGCCGCGAATGGCTTCGTGCGCGACGTCATCGATCATGACCACGCAAGCAATACCGCCGCTGACCTCGTCGATGCAATCAAGCACAACGATACGTCTGCCCCGGTGCTCCAAACCATACTGCGCCATGTAAATTTCCTTCAAAATGTAGTGAAAACTATCGTAGCATAAGCGCGCACGCAGTTCTGCCTCGGCTGCTATATCGCAACACCAACGTGACTGCGGCGCGCGTATCCACCACATAAGGAAACTTGGATGTCCAACCCGGAAAACACCAGCAAGCTTGCTACTGCCGTGCTCGTCATCGATGTCCAGCATGGCCTGTTCGACACTACGCCGCCACCTGACCAGGCCGACACCATCATTGCCCGGATCAATGCATTGACCACAAGTGCGCGCCAGGCTACCGTGCCGGTCATTTTCATTCAGCACGAGCAGCCGGCCGATGGTCTGGTGGCCGATACCCCAGGCTGGGCATTGGATGCGCGTCTGCAGGTGCAGCCCAATGACCACATGGTACGCAAGACGACTGGCGATTCATTTTTGCGCACCGATCTGGCAAGCCTGCTGGAAACGCTGGGCGTCAAACGCTTGGTAGTGTGCGGCTATGCTTCCGAATTCTGCGTCGACTCCACCATCCGTCGCGCGGCTGGCTTGGGCTATGCAGTGACGATTGCTGCCGACGCCCACACCACGCATGACAAAGCCCATGCCAGTGCCGTACAGATTCGTGCCCATCACAATGCCACGCTGCCTGCTATCAGCAGCTTTGGCGTCAGGATCGAAGCCGTTGATCACGGCAATATTTCGTTCTCCTAGGTAATTCCCGCAAGCAGGCAGCCACAGGGCGGCCTCCCGCCGAAGTCACTGAAGGGCAGTGCCGTCGCGCTGCCCGCGTTACAATGGCAACCGCACCGCTCTGGTGCTGCCCCTTCATCATTCTCTGCATGAATCACCCTGAAATTGCGCGTGGCATTGCCTTGTCGGTGGCCGCCTCGACCTTGTTTGCCCTGCTCTATGCTTATACCCAATGGCTGGCACCGTTGTCCGGCATGGACATTTTCGCCTGGCGCGTGATCTGGACCTTGCCAGCGGCCTTGCTGCTGATCGTCTGGAATGGCCACGGGTCCTTGCTGGTCGCGACGATCAAGCAGCTTTGGCGCCATCCTCGACAGTTATTGTTGATGTTCGTCACTGCAACATTGCTGGGATTGCAATTGTGGCTATTCGTCTGGGCGCCCGTCAATGGCCGCGCGCTGGAGGTGTCACTCGGCTATTTTCTGATGCCCATTGTGATGGTGCTGCTCGGCCGCTTTTACTATCGCGAGCGGCTTGACCTGTGGCAATACCTGGCCGTGGCCAGTGCCATTGTCGGCATCTTGCACGAGCTATGGATGACCCGGGCGTTTTCCTGGCCTACGCTGTTGGTGGCGTTGGCCTATCCACCCTATTTCATCCTGCGGCGGCAGATGAAGCTCGACTCGCTGGTGCAATTCACGCTGGAAATGCTGTTGATGATGCCGCTGGTATTGGTGCTGCTGTGGCATAGCCCGACTTCGGCCAATGTTTTGCATCGGCCGGACATGCTGCTGCTGTTGCTGCCAGGGCTCGGTTTGCTGAGCACCTTGGCATTGCATTGTTTCCTGCGTGCCAGCCGTTTGCTGCCACTGGGTCTGTTCGGCATCCTCGGCTACGTCGAGCCGGTATTGCTGTTGGTGGTGTCGTTTGTCTTGCTGGGAGAGTCCCTGGGCGCGACGCAATTGTGGACCTATGGCCCTATCTGGCTATCGGTGGTGTTTACCGCTATTCATAGCGTCAGACTGATGCAAGGACGCAAATAAAAAAAGGGACTTGATTCACAAGTCCCTTTTTCATCTCTGCATCGACGCGACCGGCTTAGGTCGATTCCTTGTGATAGGCCGTCACGCGTTCAACTTCATTCTTGGC
>Ga0066798_10000515_pt1 | contig 19632 bp, 18 predicted proteins | sample PersoiDNA2013203_FD_70961 | JGI IMG/M metagenome (GOLD analysis project Ga0066798, IMG submission 70961) | Permafrost soil microbial communities from the Arctic, to analyse light accelerated degradation of dissolved organic matter (DOM) -... | ecosystem: Environmental > Terrestrial > Soil >... | reverse complement strand
ACAACCTGGGAAAAGCAGCCGCTCGAGCAGTTGGCCGCAGAAGGTCAGCTTGATGCCTTTTTCCACCGTGGCTTCTGGCAGCCGATGGATACCCTGCGCGACAAGGTGCATCTGGAAGAGTTGTGGCAGTCGGGTAAAGCGCCCTGGAAGGCTTATTGATGAACACGGCATTCTGGCAAGGCAAGCGAGTTCTCCTGACCGGGCACACCGGTTTCAAGGGCGGCTGGCTGAGCCTGTGGCTACAGCAATTGGGCGCCGAAGTGACCGGTTATGCCCTGGAAGCACCAACCAAGCCCAGCCTGTTTGAAGTGGCCGGCGTGGCGCGTGGCATGCGTTCGATCATCGGTGACGTGCGCGATGGTGTAGCGCTTCAGCGCGCGATGGCTGAAGCCCGTCCTGAAATTGTGATCCATATGGCGGCTCAGCCGCTGGTACGCTATTCCTACGTCAATCCGGTGGAAACCTACGCGACCAACGTCATGGGCGTGGTGCATCTGCTGGAAGCCGTGCGTGCTACACCTGGCGTGCGCTCAGTGGTGAATGTCACCAGTGACAAATGCTATGAAAATCGCGAGTGGCCTTGGGGCTATCGTGAAAACGAGGCCATGGGTGGCTACGATCCATACAGCAATAGCAAGGGTTGCGCGGAGCTGGTGACGGCCGGCTATCGCAGTTCCTTCTTCAATGCCGAAAAATATGCCGAGCATGGCATTGCCTTGGGCAGTGGCCGTGCCGGCAATGTCATCGGCGGTGGCGATTGGGCACTGGATCGCTTGATCCCGGACATGCTGCGCGCCATCGGCACCAGCCAGCCCGTGATGATACGTAATCCGCACTCTATCCGTCCATGGCAACACGTACTGGAGCCCTTGAGCGGATACCTGACCTTGGCTGAAAAGCTGTACACGGAAGGCCCCATACACGCCGAAGGCTGGAATTTTGGACCGCACGATATGGATGCCAAACCTGTCGAATGGATCATCGAACGCATGACGCAGGAATGGGGCGCAGGTGCGTCCTGGTCGCTGGATGGACAGAATCATCCGCATGAAGCGACTTATCTGAAACTCGATTGCTCCAAGGCACGCGGCCAGCTGGGCTGGCATCCGCGCTGGGACATTGGGCAGACCATCGCCAAAATCGTTGAATGGCATAAAGCCTGTGACCAGGGTGCCGACATGCGCGCATTCACGCTGGCACAAATTACTACCTATCAAAATACTTAACTGAAAGCTGCATCATGAGCGAGCAATTGACACAACAACAAATCCGCGATCAGATCGCTGCCCTGGTGGCGCAATACGGTGCACTGGCCAGCGTACCAAAACCATTCGAGCCTGGCGTGACGGTGATTCCTCCTGCAGGCAAAGTCGTGGGCGCGCCTGAAATGGAGCTGATGGTCGAAGCATCGCTGGATGCCTGGCTGACCACTGGCCGCTTTAATGACGAGTTCGAAAAGCGCCTGGCCAAGTTTATCGGCGTAGAATTCCTGATTACCGTCAACTCTGGTTCATCGGCCAACCTGGTGGCTTTTTCCGCTCTGACCTCGCCTAAACTGGGTGCGCGCGCGATCCAGCCAGGTGACGAAGTCATTGGTGTGGCTGCCGGCTTCCCAACCACGGTTAATCCTATCCTGCAATTCGGCGCCGTACCCGTATTCGTCGACGTTGAGCTGGGTACCTACAATATCGATGCCTCGAAGATTGAAGCGGCCATTACCGACAAGACCAAGGCCATCATGCTGGCCCACACCTTGGGTAATCCATTCAATCTGGAAGTCATCGTTGCGCTGTGCAAAAAGTACAATCTGTGGCTGGTGGAAGATTGCTGTGACGCGCTGGGCGCCACGTATAACGGCCAGATGTGCGGTACCTTTGGCGATATCGGCACCATGAGTTTCTACCCTGCGCACCATATCACCATGGGCGAGGGTGGTGCTGTCTTTACCAACAATCCGGAATTGAAGGCGATCGCCGAATCGTTCCGTGACTGGGGCCGTGACTGCTATTGCGCCCCAGGCAAGGACAACACCTGCGGCCAGCGCTTCTGCTGCAAACTGGGTACGCTGCCAGAAGGCTACGACCACAAGTACACCTACAGCCACCTGGGCTACAACCTGAAAATTACCGATATGCAAGCAGCATGTGGCTTGGCGCAGATGGACCGTGCTGCCGGTTTTGTGCAGGCGCGCAAGGACAACTTTGCCTACATGAAAGAAGGTCTGAAAAACTGTGAAGAGTTTCTGATCCTGCCGGAAGCGACACCGAACTCGGACCCATCGTGGTTTGGTTTCCCTATCACTATCCGTCCCGAAGCAAACGTCGACCGCGTCAGCCTGTTGACTTTCCTGGATCAAAACAAGATCGGTACCCGCTTGTTGTTCGCAGGTAACCTGACACGTCAGCCTTACATGATAGGCCGTAATTATCGCGTGTCCGGCGAGTTGACCAATACTGACCGCATCATGCACGATACGCTGTGGATCGGTGTATTCCCTGGCTTGAGCAAGGAAATGATGGACTTCTCTATCAGCAAGATTGAAGAATTTTTTGGCGTGAATTTCTAAAGCACTTGATGTTTCAGGAACCAGTGCCAATGAATAAACCTCACCTTCCCGAGATATCTGCGGAAGATCTTCGCCTTATCTTGGAAAAAACTGCACCATTGGTGTGGCAGGCGTTGCGCGGCCAACGTATTTTTATCACGGGTGGTACCGGCTTTATTGGATGTTGGTTACTTGAGACGCTTCTTTGGGCAAACCAGCATTTCCAGCTGGAGTTGCAATTGATATTGCTGACGCGTAGCCCTGCTGCGTTTGTTGTCAAGGCACCGCATTTGGCGCAGCATTCGGCGGTGCGCCTGATAACGGGTGATGTTAATGCCTTGGGCGGATTTAACGATCAAGTCGATATTGTGCTGCATGCTGCAACCGATGTTGCCAATGGTGGCGGTGATCCGCGCCAGGTTTTCGACGATATCGTCGATGGGACTAGAGAAACTTTGGCCTTGGCTATCAGATGCAAGGCACAACGTTATTTGTTAACCAGTTCCGGTGCCGTGTATGGCCGCCAACCCGAGGAAATGACGCATATTTCTGAAGATTATGCTGGCGCACCGGATACTTTGCAGCCAGGTACCGCGTATGGACAGGGCAAGCGGGTGTCCGAATGGCTGGTTCAATGCGCTGCCGCCGAGCATGGGCTGGAGACCCGTGTTGCCAGGGTATTCGCCTTACTTGGACCCTATTTGCCGTTAGACGCGCATTTCGCGGCCGGAAATTTTATTCGTGATGCCGTAGCAGGCAAAGAAATCAAGATCGGCGGTGATGGAACTGCATATCGCTCTTACCTATATGCCGCTGACATGGTGATCTGGCTGCTGACCATTCTTGTCGATGGTGCTACCGGCCAGGCTTATAACCTGGGTTCAGATCAAGCATTATCGATCCGACAGCTCGCTGCCCTAATATCGAATGTGGTACTTGGCGAGGAGCGTGTCTCAGTTAGTAGTGCCGCTGTGCCTGGTACTCCGGCGCAACGTTATGTACCGAATATTAATAAGGCACGCGACGAGTTGAAGCTGCTTGTCTATACAGATTTATCGTCGGCCATAACTAAAACTGTCGACTGGGCGATCATGCGATCGTCTTCAAGTCGTGCTTAATCCGGAAATTCATGATGCCTGAATTTAACTCATCAAAACTTCGCGCCACTGTGCTGCAGATGGCTTATGCTGGTTCTACCGTACATATCGGCTGTGCCTTCTCCATCATCGAGATTATGGCTGTGCTTTACCGCAACCATTTGCGTTATCCGGATAATGATCCGCAGGCACCACAACGTGATTATCTGGTGCTTAGCAAAGGTCATGGCGTTATGGCGCAATATGCTTGTTTGCATGAAAAAGGCTGGTTGCCAAAGAGCGATCTGGAAAATTATTTCAGTGATGGTTCACGTTTGAAAGGTTTGTCTGATGCACATGTACCTGGCTGTGAAGTAACCTCAGGTTCGCTTGGCCATGGCTTGTCGGTTGGTACCGGCATGGCGCTCGCTGCCAAGCTTGGCAAGACTGGTCAATACTGCTACGCGGTCGTGGGCGACGGTGAAATGAATGAAGGCCCGATGTGGGAAGCAATGTTGTTTGCTAAGCACTGGGCGCTCGATAATTTGATCGTGATTGTTGATGAAAATGGCTTCCAGGCAATGGGTAAAACAGCGGAAGTCATGCAGCTGGGTAGTTTGCAAGCCAAATTCGAAGCGTTTGGTTTTGAGGCCGTCACGGTCGATGGACACGACGAAAAAGTGCTTGAGCACGCCTTGACGCAATTAAAAGCCAGCAAGAACGGCGCGCCGAAAGCGATTATCGCCAAGACCGTTAAAGGCAAAGGTGTTTCCTTCATGGAAAATCAAAATATCTGGCATTACACCCGCCTTACTGAAGATACATTTGGTGCAGCAATGGCTGAGTTGGAGCAAGTTAAATGAGATCAGCATTTTCAAAAGCCATTGTCGATGCCGCTACGGCTGATCCGAAAGTTTTGTTGTTGACAGGGGATCATGGTTACGCGCTCTTCGATGAGTTTCGCCAGCGTTGTCCTGCACAATTCATTAATGCCGGCATCGCTGAACAAAACATGGTTGGAGTGGCAGCCGGTTTGGCCAAGGCCGGCTTCAAGCCTATCGTATATGGACTGAGTGCGTTTGTTCCGGTACGTGTACTGGAACAGATCAAGATGGACGTGTGCTATGAAAACCTGCCGGTTGTGTTTATTGGCGATGGCGCAGGCGTTGTCTATAGCAGTTTGGGGAGCAGTCACCAGTCGACCGAAGATATCGCTATGTTGCGACCACTGCCCAATATCACCATTCTATCGCCGTCGGATGCGTACGAAATGGAATATGCGCTGCGGCACGCGTTACAGTTCAAAGAGCCGGTTTACGTTCGCATCGGTAAGTCCGACGTTGGCGGGGTGCATCAGGCTGTGCCGGTCGCACCGGTTGGCGACCTGCTGCCTGTGAATATTGGCAGGAATAAAGCTATGGCGTTTGTCGCAACCGGCTCGATGGTCAATATCGCGTTAGGTTTGGCGCAACAACTAGATGATTGTGCAGTCTGGAGTATGCCGACAATTAAACCCTTCCACGCGGGGCAGTTGCTGGACATTGCCGTCAGCGTGGATAACCTGGTTGTACTGGAAGAGCACAGCATCTACGGTGGTATTGGCGGAATGGTATCTGAATTAGTTGCAGCCATTCCAGGTGACAAGGCGCGTATTGTGCGTTGTGGCATCCAGGATCGCTTTTCTGAGAGGTGTGGCAGTTATACATATTTAATGCGTGAGCATCAACTCGATGAGTCATCTCTATTGGCAGAATTAAAGAAAAAATTGCTACCCCCAAATAATTAAAATAGCGTGAGCACGCTAATATGTGCACCGCTCTCTATCAATCAATCCTGCGATCCATAGCCTGACATAAATAATATGAACTGGGAGAGGCAAGCTTGAGTAGTTTCAATAAAAATGAGTGAGGAATACCGAATACTATCGTTCGTAGAACCATGTTAAAAAAAATAATTTCTATTGGGAAAAAGCGAGATTTTTTAGAAACGTTGATGGTCATCGGCCTGAGACTGGTTTCGATCGGTGTTGGCTTTGCATTCATAAAAATCTACACAAATAATCTCACAACGGAACAGCTTGGAAAATATTTTTATCTCATCACGCTATCATATTTGATGAATGCATTGATATTCGTGCCCGTCGATTACTATATCCAGGCGCGCTTAGCTCTCTCTGGAAAAGATATTCCGCTTAAGGCACTTTTAAGACTGAATCGGAAAGTCTGTTTTAGTGCAATAATTTTGTGTCTTGCTTTTGGTCTGCCATTATCTTATTTTGGAAAAATAAAAATATTAGATCTGGCAGGAATTTATGGAACCGCATTATTTCTATATCTCTGTAATTTCTCAAGAGGATTATTGAATAACCGTGGGCATAAAATTTTCGTGGTAAATATGCTGGTGCTCGAAAGTGCGCTGAAGATAGGATTATTTTTATTAGCGGCAGTGTATTTTTCCGCAAGCGCTGATTTGTTACTCTATTCATCTGTTGTGGCACTAGCCCTTGAAATGTTGTTGATCGTTTTTTATTTCTACAAAAAATTATCTTATAACTGGAGGGATGAAGGTATAGAAACTTACCGTACGGTAATCAAAAAATCGTATGCCTTGTCGATAGGTGCAGTTTGCAACCTGGCTCAATTACAGTTCTACCGGTTGATGTATGTATGGGCGGGGGCTCCCGCCACCGCAGCCATTTATACCGTTGTCACAAATTTAGGTGCGTCAGGAATGGGTGCAATTTCATCAGTTTATTCGCAAATTTTCTTGCCCAAAATTTATGCGAGTAAAGGAAAATATACACTGACATATATAAGAAATGCATTGTTATTGGCTGGTTTTGTTGGTGTGGGTGCTGCAATTTTCGGCCAGTATACATTGATGCTGTTGACAAAAAATGATTATGTACAGTATGCACAAGTAATTAGCTATGGTGTATTGGTTGAGGCAGGTAATATGGTAATCGGTGCGGCGACGGTATTTTTGATGTTGAAAAATGCCTCAAAGATAATGATTTTTTATAATATTGGCGCAGCTATAGTTTCAGTGTTGAGCGGCTTTGTGGTGATGACCTATTGGCCTGAAAACGTGTTCTTGATCGGTGTACCGATCGCATTATCGCAAATATTTATCGCTGCTTTTTTGATGATGCATATTGCAAGATTTGATACTAAAGAATAGAGAGCAAGATGATTTTTTCGGAAAAGCTGACTTTTGTAATATTTACCTTTAATGAAGAAGCGCGGATAGAACGAGTAATACGTAACTTTTCTGGTTGGGGCCGTATTTTAATTGTCGACAATTACAGTACAGATAATACACAGGAAATTGCTACTCGTCTCGGAGCCGAAGTATTTTTGAATAAAAACAAGGGATGGGTAGAGGATGAGGAAACTGTGGCCCGTCTTAAGGCCCGGGTTGAAACTCCTTGGATATACTGGGCATTTGCTGATGAATTACTCAATTACGAAACGCTGAGTGTTGTCGTAGAAGCTGTTGAAAGTGGAAAGTATAAAATAGTCAACTTGGCTCGAAAAAATTATTATTACGGTAAATTTTGTCATAATGCCTATGCTGATCGATTAAATCGCGTTTTTCACAAAGATGCATTGGACTTTACTGGCAATACCATACATCATTTTGGTAGAACGACAGTGCCGAAAAATGAAATCGTAAAGCTCGATTCAAAAAAATACTTTGTGATGCACTTCATATCAAATAATGCAAAACAGTATTTAGCGACAATTGATAGATATACAGACATCCAAGCGAAAAAAAATAATTCTTGTAGTAGTTTAAATTTGGCTGCACGCTTGGCAAAGAGTTTTTTTGTTCAGTATGTGATTAATGGTGCGCACAAGGCAGGAAAGGAAGGTTTATTTCTTGTTCTGCAAATGCTCTATTATGAATGCATTTTAGCGATGAAAACTCATGAATTATATGCAGATTTATCTCTTCCACGCATAGAAGAATTAAATAATATTCAACGCGATGCTGTACTACTCGGCGTTGAAAAGTCTTTTTGAAGAATATCGGTATTGAATATGCTAAAGCGAAAATACCACACCTTCAAAAAAATGGATTTTTTTGATTTTTATAATTTTGTGCATATTATGTGCTCAAAAATTAAAACAAGGTTTATTTATAGATTGAGTTTTGGCAGTATTGGTAAGGGGACTTGGATAAAAAAACCGGAACAGATATTTGGAGCATCCAGACTATATATTGGGTCTGGTGTCAGGATAGAACGAGGAGCAATTTTATATGCGGTAAAGTATTATTCTGACAAAAATTATATGGGTTTAATTGAAATAGGTAAAAATACATTTGCGAATAAAGGTTTTAATGCAACTTCTGCATTTAATATAAAAATCGGGAATGAAGTTGTCTTTGGTCCGAATGTGTTTTTAACTGATTTTGATCATGGTTACGAAGACATCAGCATGGCCAGGCTGAACACGGATTTGGTCTCCAAGGGCCCCATTTTCATCGGTGATCGTTGCTGGCTAGGTGCCAATGTTTTCGTGGGAAGTGGTGTTAGCCTGGGAGAGTATTGTGTTGTGGCAGCCAATAGTGTTGTAACAAAATCTTTTCCGCCTTTTTCAGTAATTGCAGGTTCGCCTGCGAAAGTTATCAAGCGGTATGACTCGGAGCAGCGCGCCTGGGTTAGAGTAAATAACAAAGTTCAACTGGATTAAACATGAATATTCTTATCACTGGTGGTGCAGGTTTTATCGGATCAAATTTGGCATTACATTTGATTAAGCTGGGGCACGAGCTCACCATCCTGGATAACCTGTCGCCGCAAATTCATGGCAGCGACCCATCGACGACGTCGCCGTTATTCCAGAGCATACAGGGCAAGGTACGCTTTGTACGTGGTTCGGTAACAGACATAGCGGCTTGGGAATCAGTCTTGCCAGGTCAACATGCGATCGTACATCTAGCTGCGGAAACCGGTACCGGCCAATCTATGTATGAAATCAAACGCTATGTTGATGTCAACATTGGCGGCACTGGGCTGATGCTAGATTTACTCGCTAATGGAAAATATTCGGTTAATAAGGTAGTCGTTGCTTCGTCGCGTTCTATATATGGCGAAGGAAAATATCATTCATCCGCGCTGGGTGTCATTTATCCGGAGGCGCGCAAGGACGAAGATATGCAGGCTGGGCGCTTTGAGCCGCTGTGCCCGCAAACTGGTGAACCACTGATATTGATGGCGACGGATGAAGAGTCAAAAATCCACCCGTCCTCTGTCTACGGTATTACAAAACAAAATCAAGAACAAATGGTTTTGACCGTTTGCAAGTCGCTAGGTATCGGGGCTACCGCACTTCGTTATCAAAATGTATATGGTCCTGGTCAGTCTCTGAGTAATCCATACACCGGTATTTTATCGATTTTTTCCACACGTATAAAAAATGGTAATGAATTAAATATTTTCGAAGACGGTAAAGAAAGTAGGGATTTTGTATTTATCGATGATGTTGTAGCAGCTACCACACTGGCATTGAATAACGACGAGGCCAATGGAGAAGTATTTGGAATTGGTTCAGGGGTTGCCACTGAAGTATTCTCTGTTGCTCAATTATTGGTGAACTATTATGGTGTGGATGTACCTATTAAGGTAACTGGCGCCTATCGGCTTGGAGATATTCGGCATAATTATGCCGATTTAGGAAAAGCAAAACGTCTGCTAAATTTCGAGCCAAAAGTGTCTTTTGATTTGGGAATACGTCGGTTTGCCTCATGGGTAAATGATCAGACGGTACAGGCTGATAGTTATGACGCCAGTATTTCCGAAATGCGGCTGAGAGGTTTATATAAATGAGTATTAAATTAGGACTGGTAACTGTTTTATTTAATAGTGCTCCTGTCTTGCCGGGTTTTTTTGAAAGCTTGGTAAAGCAAGATATGGAGGATTATTGTCTTTTCATTATTGATAATAGTTTGGATGATTTTTCTTATATTGCGGCACAAGAATTAATTTCAAAATATAATTTAAAAAATATAACATTAATTAAAAATTCAGAAAATTTAGGCGTTGCAGCGGCTAACAATCAGGGTATTAAGCTATCTTTAGATCTGGGTTGCGAATATGTCGTATTATTAAATAATGATATTGAATTTAAAAATGCATCATTGTTAAGTAATATGTTGTATCTTGCCGAAGAACGGCAAGAAAAGATGCTAGTACCAAAAATTTATTTTTTTGATTCAGGGAAAATCTGGTGCGCCGGTGGAAGCTTTAATCATTGGACTGGTACGACCAGCCACTGCGGAGAAGGCGATCATGATAACGGCCAGTTTGATAAAGGCAGCCATACCGAATACTCTCCTACTTGTTTTATGTTGATTCATCGTTCTGTATTCGAAACTGCCGGGATGATGGATGAAAAATATTTCGTTTATTATGATGATACAGATTTTGTCTGGCGTACTAATTTAGCTGGTTATAAAATTTATTATTGGCCTGATGGCGAGATATGGCATAAGGTTAGTAGTAGTACAGGAGGCGGTGAATCTCCATTTTCTATTTACTATGGCACTAGAAATAGACTTTATTTTATTCGGAAAAATTTTTCTTTTGATAAAAAAATTACCGCTTTCGTTTTCTTTTTCTTGACCAGAATTTTTAAAATAACACTGTTTACAAAGAAGTTATATCCTTCATTTTTCAAGGGTGTACGTGATGGAATTAATCTAAAAATGTAATTTCAATATCAGATATTAATTCGAAATATTTTTAAGATAAACATTCAATATTTTATTGAATGTATTATTTTTTTGAATTAATAGTAATGGTAAATTTATTTAAATAGATGGATTTATACAATATTGTCAATGAATAATATACTTGGAAAAACAAATATCTCGAAAAGAGAGTTATTTTTATCCTTGATGCTTCTTTTAGGGTTTTTAACGATAAATATTGAAATTCTCCCTATAGGGGAGTATCAGCCAATTATTTTAGTGGGTTTGGCAATCGCTGCTGTTTTTCAAGATGGAAAAATTTCATATAAGCTGATTAGTATCGCTCTCATACTTTTATTAATGACAGCTATTGGTCTTTTTTTCAGGTCGCAAGGTGATTTTTCTGCCGCTGTAAAGCTTTTAGTGGTCATCGTCTATCTTTTATTTGGATGGAGATTGGTTGCATACTGCAATTTATGGGTGCTTCGCTCGGTTATTATCCTGTCCCTAATTGTTATTTTTTTAGGAGTTCTTGTTCCCTCAGTAATTACTACAATTTTAGGATTTTTTTTCCCAAGAGGTGTGGTTTATTATATGGGATTTAATTCATTTTTTTCTTCAGAACCTTCTTATGCCTCGTTAAACCTCTTTGGTTTATACATCATGTATCATCTCCGATGCAGTGAAATAAAAAAATCATATTTAATAAATCAAGATATAATTTCATTTCTTATTATTGTTATATTGATATCTACATTGTCTGTGACGGGCATAGTATTTTCTATGATTATTGCACTGAATAGTTTATTTATTTACGCAAGTAATTCAAGAAAAAATAAAATTGTTTCTTTGGTATTTTTATTCGTTGCTGTGGGAATAATAGGGTTAGTTTCTGGTTTTCTAGAAAACACACGAATTGCTGGCGTAGTTTATTTTATTTCGTCAGCCTTTGATGGCAATTTTTTGGTTAATTGGCTATTACTTGAACCATCTTCTGTTGTTAGATTCGTATCTAATGTTGCAGGTTGGTATGATGGAATTGGTGAAATATTTGGTACGGGCACTTTCTCTTTACTGGGCGGAGCATCCAATCATTATCCAGTTTGGTTAAGTGATGCCTTTAGTCATATCGATATTATTGGTAAGGGATCATCTTCTCAAACACCTTTTTTCAACATTATTCTCCATTCTGGATATGTCGGCCTGTTATTTTTTGTAATAATTTTCATTTTCATTTGGAAAAATCTAATTTTACTACCACGAAATATTATTTTTTTAGTGATTTTGTTTTTATTTATTTGTTCTTTTTGGCAGGCAGCTATTACCTATCCATTTTATTGGTTTGTTTTGTCTTACCTTATTAATAGAAGAAATAACTTTTCGAAAATTTATTCATCCTCTAATAAGTTAAATAAAATTCTGGAAAAGAATTTATAAAAATAAATATTTATCCTGTTTTTTGAAAAGAGAAAATAAATAATATAATGAAGAAAAAATGTTTAGTTATCCATAGTAATTTATATGATTTTGGTGGTGCAGAGCTTTTTGCAGTCAGAGCCATAAATACCTTGATACAGCTTGGTTTTCATGTTGATCTACTCCATTGTGGTAAAAATATTGACGCCAAGGCTATTGGAAATTGGTCCGGTATTTCTATTAAAGAAGAAAATCTAAGTATCATAGAAGCCTTCCCATTTTTTCAAAAATTTCTCAAAAAGAAGAAATTGTCATTGTTGAGATATGCCTTAGCATTGAGAGCGGCAAAGACCCGAGTACATGAATATGATATGGTGTTCTCAAGTTACGGTGAGCTTACAATCAAAGGGAAAGTTAATTTTCAGTTTATTCATGTTCCGTTATTCTTTTATGATTTTGAAAGTTTAAGTTATTTAGGCCAAAATTCTGATAGCTGGATTAAAAATACATTACGAAAATTTTATGTAAAAACAAGTAGATTTATCGCATGTTGGGATCGAAAGACAGTAGAGACGATACCTGCCTTGGCGAATTCGAAATGGACTATGAGTCAAGCGGTTCGACATTATTCCAAGATTCAGATAGGGTATAGCTACATTGGTGCAAATACTGAAAATATCTACACTAATGAAATTATTGATAATTGGTGGAAAAATAGAAATAATACCATCGTCATACTCGGTAGAGTAGTTCCTGGAAAAAGAATCGAATTTGCCGTGGAATTCGTAAACAGGATACGAGAAATCGGCATTGATGTTAATTTGTTGATTATTGGACGTGCGGATATTAAATATAGTGAGGAAATAAAATCACTTATTAAAAATAAAAGCCATATAGAGTGGAAACAAGGTTTAAATCGAGTTCAGTTGGAGACAGAGATTGCTTCATGTAAGTGGGGATTACATTGTGCATTATTTGAGCATTATGGAATTTCTTCTTTGGAGCTGCAACGTCTTGGTTGCCTGACGTTGGTTCCTGATTCTTGCGGACAGGCAGAATTAGTTGATGACCCTTCATTTTCTTATGAAAATATTAATGACCTTATAGAGAAATTCAAGAAAATTTATTTTAGTCATGATTTGCAAGAGAAATTAAATCAACATAGAATAAAGAAAATTCTGGAACATCAGGTAGAAAAACACGATCAATATTTATATGAATATTTAAAAAGGCTTGAGAATGTACCAGTCATTAAAGAGTCCTAATCTGCCAAAAGACTTTAATGGAAAAAATAAAGTAAAAGTGCAATTATGGTATCTGGCTTGGTTATTTATATATCGGCCGTCACCGCATGCATTTAATTTTATTCGAATATTTTTACTTCGAATTTTTGGTGCGGATATTACTTACACTGTAAAATTAAGACCAAGTTCATTTATCTCGTATCCTTGGAACTTGAAGTGTGGTGAGAACTGTTTTTTTGGTGATGGTGTTTACATCGATTGTCTTACTGATATAAATATCGGAAATAATGTATCAATTTCTAATTTTTGTTACATTACATCCGGAACTCATGATTATGAATCTATCGATTTTGACCTCGTATTACGTCAAGTAACTATTGAAGACGAAGTTTGGTTGGCTGTACGATCAATTGTCTTACCCGGAGTTGTATTGGCCCGCGGCTCAGTTGTTGGCGCCGGTTCAGTTTTAACAAAATGTACGAATGAAAATCAAATCTGGGCCGGTGTACCTGCACGATTTGTAAGAAATAGAGTTGATAAATGAAAAAGGTACTTTTTTTTGCAACCATTGATCCGTCACCACGTAATAATGGTAAAAGTGTTGTTCTTTCTGGAATATTCGATTACCTGCAACAGAAATATGACAATTATTTTAAAATTGCTATTGTTGGTGAATCTTTTAATAGTGAAAAAATCGCCGTTATTAAGCGGCCATCATTGCTAAGAATAGTTCTTAATATTTTTTATTTCACATTAATTAAAAAAGAAAAAAGTATTCAAGAAAGTTTTTTTTACGATAAGAAGATACTTAAAGATATGCAGCATCTTATCGTTAATCAAAAACCAGATATCATAATTTTTGATACTGTAAGATTGGCTCAATATGGCGATAAATTAAAATTATCTGATACACGTAAAATTGTTTATCTTGACGATTTATTTTCATTAAGATATAGACGCATGGCTGCATCTGACCTTAAATCGATTGGAGTTTTTGGTAATTTTGAAAAAAATATTCCATCTCTTCTACGGTTTCTGATTGATAAATCTGATCTATTAAAGAAATTCGTTCTCAGGTATGAGGCCGATCTTATCGAAAAATCTGAAGTAAAAATCAGCACCCAGTTTGATCTATCTCTTTTAATTAGCTCAAGTGAAGTTGATTATTTTAAACAACGCCATGGTGAAATGCGGCTTACCTCTATTCCTCCTTTTTTACCAATAGCGGAGATTGTCAAAAGGGATTGGGATGGGCGGCCTAATTTTATATTTTTGGGTTCAATGAATCTACCGCATAATATTGGCGGATTAAAATCTTTTCTGACATCAGTATTCCCTGCTGTATTACTCCGTAATCCGTCTGCTACTTTATCTGTCATTGGTGGTGGCGTGACAGACGAGCTTAAACGAAGTGCTGACTCTTTCGGTAAATCGGTCACTTTTTTGGGACGTGTAGAAGACTTGTCACCTCTTCTGTCTAATGCATGTGCATTGATTGCTCCATTAACTTTTGGCTCAGGCGTAAAATTAAAAATTATTGACTCTTTGGCATATTCTTTGCCAGTGATATCGACGGATATCGGGGTTGAGGGAATCGATTTTACTCATGGAATACATGGTGAGTTAGCCAATAACTGGACTGATTTCAGTGAGTCTGTTTTGAAATTATGCGATCCTGAAATAAACAAGTATTATTCTAATAATTCAAAAAAATTATTTGATGATATGTATTCAAAAAATTCTATTTTTTCAAGATATGATGAAATTTTTAATTAATTTACATTTTATGTTGATAATCATATAAATTATATTTTTCATTGTGCATTCTATTTAATTAAATATTAGAACATTCTTTTCAATATTTTTTGAATTTATTTTATGATTATCTCCACTTTAATTCCATATTGTGAAATTTCTTGATTTTGTTATATTTTTAATGTGATGACTAATTATTCAAGCCCAATAGCAGATTCGATGCAGAAGCATCATAAAAAATATCGCCCTGATATTGACGGTTTGCGTGCTGTTGCCGTGCTGTGTGTTGTTATATTCCACGGATTTCCCAGCCTATTGCCTGGTGGATTTATTGGAGTGGATATATTTTTTGTAATGTCGGGATTCTTAATTTCGACTATTTTATTTGAGTCTTTAGCTGCAAAAAATTTCAGTTTTTTTAATTTTTATTTGCGTCGAGCAAAAAGAATATTTCCTTCTTTGATAGTAATACTGTTATTTTGTTATTTAATTGGTTGGAATTTTTTGTTTCCAAATGAATTTAGAGGACTTAATAAGCATATTTTTGGTGGATCGGTATTTTTGTCAAATTTTGTTTCTTTCCTGGAAAATGGATATTTTGACGTATCCTCAGACATGAAGCCTTTGCTTCATTTGTGGTCTTTAGGAATTGAAGAACAGTTTTATATTATTTGGCCATTGATTCTGTGGGTTACATGGAAAAGAAATTTTAGTTTTAAGATAGTCATTATTTTTGGATTTTTGATTTCATTTTTCCTCAACGTCTGGAACGTAAAAACTAATTCAAATTCCGCATTTTACATGCCACATATGCGTTTTTGGGAGTTGTTGATAGGAGCATTTATTGCTTATCTATCTATATTTGAAAAAAATAAAACACTTCTTTTCACACAAAAATATGCGAATCATTTGTCACTGCTTGGTGCGATTGCCTTGTCGATTTCATTAATTTGTATATCGAAAGAAAATGCTTTTCCTGGCTGGTGGGCATTATTACCTACATTGGCAACGGCTTGTATTATCATGGCTGGGCCAGATGCTTCGATCAATCGGAAAGTATTATCTACGCCTTTGATGATTTGGTTTGGATTAATCAGTTTTCCACTTTATCTATGGCATTGGCCACTATTATCTTTTGCAAGAATTCTTTGGCGTGAACATATTAGTACGGAATTTCTCTGTAGCATAATTTTGCTATCGATTATTATGGCTTGGTTAACTTACAAATTCATAGAAACTCCTATTCGATTTGGTAAATCATCAAACAGAAATTATTATTCTTTGACCTCGATGTTAATGCTGATTGGTGCGATAGGATTTTTCTCATTCACCCAAGAGAGTAAGGGAGGCTTGCCAAGGGAGTTTTTGTCAAATAATAAATTTAGTGCTTCTGGGTACGATGGCGGTGATCTTGGTGAAGTTACCGCAGGATGCGGTATAAATAGAATTGACCTTGATGTAAACTTTTCAGTCTGTAGCACTGATCGGCGTAATAAACCGAAGTATGCGTTGGTAGGTGATAGCAAAGCTTTGGCTTTGTATCCCGGACTCGTTAGAACCTCTAATATGGATGGACGTTGGTCATTAATTGGCGGTAATGGTACACATGGTCCAGTTGCACCTGTGCTATCCAATGAGGCAATTTACAAGGTCTATCAAAAAAATTCGATTGCAGCGGTTGAGAAAGTTGTAGCAAATCCAGAGTTCGAGAAGATAGTCATTGTTGCTGCTACGCGCGGGATTTTTTTATTGAACAATGAATATTCTATAGAAGATCTTGAATCGAATAAGAATTTTGATATCGCCTTAACAGGTATGCGGGATTTTACAAAAAAGATGTTGATGGCTGGTAAAAAGATAGTATTTGTAATTGATAATCCAACTTTTAGAGACCCTGACGAATGCCTGGTAAGAAAATTTTCCAATGGTATTATTGATAACTTTGTCAATGGAAATGGTAGGCTTGAATGTAAAATTAAGATTTCTGATCAGATCAGATTGTCTAGAAAGTACAGAGAATTGCTGGAGCGAGTTAAAACTCTGAATCCGGGGATGATCAGTATATTTGATACGACGGATATTCTTTGTGATACTGCTTCTGGATATTGTTCGATGACAAAGAATGGGCGCTTACTTTATGGATATACCGATCATATATCAGATTATGCCGCCGGACTCGTCGGTAGGGCACTTAACAATTATTTGAATTCACTCTAGGGAAGCACTGATTTATTCATCGCGTGCAGTTCCCTGCTGCGGGCCGCTGAGACAATAATGCTGCGTTCACAGCTCGCGATCCATCATGCAAAAGAGCTTCGCCGACCTTGAATACGCCACCAAGAAGAAACTGACCCGGCGCACTTTCTGACCGAAATCCGGTCTGCCCGACCGTGAAGTTGCCAAGGTGTTCAATATCACTCCTGCCAGGGCCGCCAAGTGGCTCAGGCGGGACAATGGACCGTTCGCACCGGGCCCATACGCTGCATGCAACGCTGAGTGCTACGTAGGAGGCCATCGTGCTTTCACTGCGCCAGGTGCTCTATCTATCGCTCGAGGACCTGCTGTATATTACCTGGGAATGGATTAATTCCGACGTGTCGCGCTCGGATATTGCGTGCCTGGAGGATGTCACTGCCCTGGCCGAGGGAGAAACGATCTTGGCCGAGCTGACCCTTCAAGGACTACGAACCCGGCTTTATAATGATTTTGTTTTGATCCCGGCAGGGGCTGGAAGTGGCATTGGCCAAAACTAGGTATCAGACGCTTACATTCAGCCCTGGCATAGTTTTAGAGCCGTTTGCCATTGTGGTAAGCTACAAAAGGTATCTATCAGACGGCGTGATGACAATACGGAATTGGCGGGACGTTGTGCTGGCACTGGATAATCCTTTGCCAAAATCGCTTTCAGTCTAGGTTTCTTGTGCACTGTTGAATGCGCCATGATTGCTTCAGTGAAGCCAAACCAGCTGGTTGTTCCTTGCGCCGTCAAATGATACAAGCCAGAACGTTCCGCCCACCACGCTTGCTGATCCGCCGCAACCAAGCTTTGTGCAACGATATGTGCAGTGGTGTCAGCGATGGTGTGGCTCCAGGTCGGTGCGCCATACTGGTCTGAAACGATACTCAGTTCTTCGCGTTCCTTGGCCAGGCGGAGCATTGTCAGCAGGAAATTTTTTCCGTGCGTGCTGTAGACCCAGCTGGTACGCAGGATCAGATGCGGGATGCCTGCTGCCTAGATCGCCTGTTCGCCGGCCAGCTTGCTGCTGCCATAGACGTTGACGGGGCAAGTCGGATCGGTTTCGACATATACACCGTCTTTCGTGCCATCGAATACATAATCCGTGCTGTAATGAATCAGCGCTGCGCCCAGCTTTTTGGCTTCTTCAGCCATGACGCCTGGCGCTTCACCATTGATGCGCAGTGCGAGTTCGGGCTCGCTTTCCGCCTTGTCGACTGCTGTGTAGGCGGCCGGGTTAACGATCAGCGTGGGTTTGACACGGCGGATCACGTCGCGCACCTGGTCCAGGTCGGCCAAGTCCATCTGGTTGCGGTCAACGCCAATGATTTCCCCCAGACCCTGCAGGCTACGCTCGAGTTCGTAGCCGACCTGGCCGGTTTTTCCTGTAATGAGAATGCGGCTCATGGAGTTGTCTTGTTAAGATTGATGGGTCAGGCGAAGACTTCGGCGTTGGTCAGCAGAGTGCCTATTTTATCCTTGCCAGACAGCAATGGTTCGCCATCAAGCGGCCAATCGATGCCGATGGCAGGATCATTCCACAAAAGGCTGCGTTCGAATTCGGGCGCCCAGTAGTCGGTCGTTTTGTACAGGAACTCGGCGCTGTCGCTGGTAACGACAAAGCCGTGGGCAAAGCCTTCCGGTATCCACAACTGGCGTTTATTTGCTGCTGACAAGGTCACGGCGACCCAGTGACCGAATGTAGGCGAGCTTTTACGCAGGTCGACGGCGACGTCGAATACTTCGCCGGCAGTAACGCGCACCAGTTTCCCCTGTGCTTGCTGGATCTGATAGTGCATGCCGCGCAGCACGCCTTTAGCCGATTTGGAATGGTTGTCCTGTACGAAGTCGCGTGTGACGCCAGTCAGCTCGGAAAAGCGTTTCTGGTTAAAGCTTTCGTAGAAAAAGCCCCGGTCATCACCAAACACGGTAGGTTCGATGATCAAGACGTCAGGTATGGCGGTAGTTTGAATTTGCATGATGTGAGATGAACCGTTCAGGCGTTAGTATATTTTTTCTTCGAGCAGGCGCAGCAGGTACTGACCATAAGCGTTTTTCTTCAATGGCTGGGCCAGCTGTTCCAGTTTGGTGGCATCAATATACCCTTTGCGGTAAGCAATTTCCTCCGGGCAGGCGACCTTCAAGCCCTGGCGGTTTTCGATGGTGGCGATGAATTGTCCTGCTTCCAGCAAGGACTCATGGGTGCCGGTATCGAGCCAGGCCATGCCGCGGCCCATCAATTCGACGTTCAGTTCGCCATGCTCCAGATAGACCCGATTCACATCGGTAATTTCCAGCTCGCCGCGTGCCGAAGGCTGGATGTTGGCAGCAATATCGCATACCTGGCTGTCATAGAAATACAAGCCAGTGACGGCGTAGTTCGATTTTGGTTTGAGCGGTTTTTCTTCAATGCTGACAGCGCGGCGTTGATCGTCAAAGTCGACCACGCCATAACGTTCCGGGTCATGCACGTGATAGGCAAAAACGGTGGAGCCGCTGGTGCGTGCCGATGCTACGCGCAATTGCTTTTCGAAGTCGTGGCCATAATAAATATTGTCGCCAAGAATCAAGGCTGATGGCGCATCACCGACAAACTCCTTGCCGATGATGAATGCCTGCGCCAGCCCGTCCGGAGTCGCTTGTACGGCGTAGCTGAGCTTGATG
>Ga0066798_10000514_pt1 | contig 19636 bp, 17 predicted proteins | sample PersoiDNA2013203_FD_70961 | JGI IMG/M metagenome (GOLD analysis project Ga0066798, IMG submission 70961) | Permafrost soil microbial communities from the Arctic, to analyse light accelerated degradation of dissolved organic matter (DOM) -... | ecosystem: Environmental > Terrestrial > Soil >... | reverse complement strand
AAGCGGCAGAAGAATGGTTTGTAGCCAATCACTGCATAAAGATCGAAGTCACTAGTGGAGATCGTCGAACCGATGCTCATCGATTCTATGAATCACATGGTCTGCTCCGGTATGGAGAACGACTTTCAAAGACGTTCGCACATTGATCATCCGACTGAAGTCGGTAGTCGCCCGAGGCCGTGCAAAAACGCTGAATCCATCAAGGGAACTGAGATCGAGGTCATTTTAACGCGACATCGTTGTTGATAGAGATCCCTGCAAACGCGACGCCTATTTACCTTGGCCGAGTAAATAGTCGACTCCAAACACACATCCTGACGCTAAAAGCGCCTAGGTGCTCAACACGTTTGTCAATCGGGGCCGTGAGATTTTTGTGATGGTCAGTGCAGCGCCAGCGCGCTTTCCACGTAGTCGCCGATACGCTCAATCGGTTGGTGCAAACGATCGAGGCCGTGCCCTCGTCCGCGCACCAGCCAAGCCTCGGCTTCGGGTTTGAAATCCGTGAGCGACAATTCATCCAGCTGACCGTCAAACGCGCTGTTGGTGTACAGCGGCCGTGGCAAGAGACTGAGTCCGACACCGTTGGCCGCGCTCTGCAATTGCAGGTCGCGGGCAAAGGTGTCGAGCCGCACATGCAGCGGTAAGCCGCGTTCCGCCAGCGCACGTTGCAGGCCGGCGCGGAAACCGCATCCATCCGGATTGAGCACCCAGCCGGTATCGGCACAGTCGGCCAGCGCGTAGCGTCGCCGCTGCCATTCGCCCTTGCGGCCGAGGATCGCCACACGACTGCGGTGCAGTAGTCGGGCTTCGACATTGGCCGGCATGGATTTGCCGCGTCCTTGCAACACCACCGCAGCATCCAGCTCACCGCGTTCGACTCGTTCAATCAGCGTGGCCCCCCAGCCGGTGCTGACCTGCGGCGCGAGATCGGGCCACTCCTCTTGCAACTGCCCGAGCAAAGAACCGAGCACCAGCTCGCCGACGCTCTGCGTCATTCCGAGGCGCAGATTGCCATTCGGTAGCGCATCAGTAGACGCCATCTCGCGCAGGATCGTCACCTCTTGTAGCACGATGCGGCATTGTTGCGCCAATCGCAGGCCCGCCGGCGTGGGACGCAACGGTTTGTTCTGGCGATCAAACAGGGCGACGCCGAGGGTAGTTTCGAGTCCTTGCACGCGTCGGCTCAGCAGAGGTTGCGCGATACCGATCTCCTGTGCAGCACGGCTGATCGACTGGTGCCGGACCACGGCGACGAAGGCCTCCAGATCATCTGTTTTCATCATTGGTGTAGTTCAGGTTTGCAATAGAAAGAGAGCTTGCCTCTTCCGCGCAAGATTTTCAAATATGTTTAATAAATATATTAGATCAAAATGATTATTTAGTTTCTGCATGATATTTGATTAGGATTCCTTACGTCGCAGCCGCTGGCTGCGCGAACAACGTTAGGAAGAATTCATGTCCGAAGCCGTTAATAGTCTGTCGACTCCTACGCTGGCAAGCGTCACGCCCGCACCTTCGACAGCCGTCGTAAAAACGCCGCCCGTGTTGGGCGAACGCGGATTCCTGGCGCTGTCCTGGCTGGTGCCGTTCGTTCTGCTGCTGGCGTGGGAGGGCTTCGCAAGACTCGGTACGCTGTCGCCACAAGTATTGCCGGCGCCGAGCAAAGTGCTACTCACGGCATGGAACCTGATTCAGGAAGGCCGCTTGCTGAGCGATCTCGGGTCCAGCCTGCTGCGCGCTATCGCCGGCTTCGTCATCGGCGGCAGCGTCGGGTTCATTCTCGGTACCCTGGTTGGCTTTTCGCGTCTGGCGGAAGCCTTGCTGGACCGCAGCGTGCAGATGGTGCGCGCGGTGCCGTTCCTGGCCGCGTTGCCGCTGGTGATCGTGTGGTTCGGTGTCGACGAAGGCGGCAAGGTGTTCCTTGTGTCGCTGGGCGTGATGTTCCCTATCTATATCAACACCGTTCTCGGCATTCGCCAGATCGATCCCAAGCTGATCGAACTCGCCCGAGTCATCGGCTTGTCGAACCGGACCTTGATCCGTCGCATTATTTTGCCCGGCGCTCTGCCGTCGATTCTCGCCGGTGTGCGCTATGCGCTGGCCGTTGCCTGGCTGGCACTGGTAATTGCCGAAACCATCGCCACAAATTCCGGCATCGGTTCGCTGGCCATGGATGCGCGTGAATTCCTACGCACCGACGTGATCGTGTTGACCATCGTCATCTACGCAGGCATCGGCGTAGTCTCCGATGCTATCGCCCGCGTACTGGAGCGTCGCCTGCTGGCTTGGCATCCGAACTACGCAAGAAGGAGCGCCTTATGACGACACATACAACTACCCACGAAATTGAAAGCCCCGCTGTCAGCGTACACGGCCTGCGCCGTCGCTACGGCGAACGAACTGTCATCAGCGGCTTGAGTCTGCAGATCGCCCGCGGCGAGTTCGTCGCGCTGTTGGGCGAAAGCGGCTGCGGCAAGACCACGCTGCTGCGTGCGCTATCGGGACTGGATGCGATTGACGGCGGCCGCATCGACGGTCCGAAGCTACCGGCGGTAGTGTTTCAGGAGCCGCGTCTGATTCCTTGGGATCCGCTCTGGCGCAATGTTTCGCTGGGTCTCGATGATCGCAGCGGCAAACCATTGGCGCGCGCCGCCTTGGAAGAAGTCGGACTGGGCGACCGTATCGACGACTGGCCGCGCAATCTTTCCGGCGGCCAGGCGCAACGGGTGGCGTTAGCGCGTGCGCTGGTGCGCGAACCGCGCCTGCTGTTGCTCGATGAACCTTTCGCCGCGCTCGATGCGCTCACCCGCATACGTATGCATGCGCTGGTGCGGCAACTGGTAGCGCGTCATCGTCCTGGGGTGTTGCTGGTCACGCACGATGTCGACGAAGCCATCCTCCTGGCAGACCGCGTGCTTGTGATGCGTGCCGGCGCCATCGCCGGTGAATATGTGGTGTCGCATGAAGCCGGCCGTAGCCGCGCTCATCCCGAGGCGCAAGAGTTGCGCGAGCATCTGCTGGTTGAGCTCGGCGCGGCGGTGGAATAGCAAATCTCCCCGAGGCGGCGCACCACAGTGCATCTTCTCTTTCATCCTTCATTTTCAATCTCTCATTTCAACTCTTTACATGAACGATCACGACAATCCGGTACAAATTTCCCGACGAGCGTTATTGCAGGCAGCCCTCGCCGGTGCGGCCTTAGGCGCAGCTGGACTGCCTGCTATCGCCGCTGCTGCCAGCAAGTCGCGCAACACCGATACCGTCCGCCTGGCCTGGGGCCGTGGCGGATTGCCCGGTATTGCGCGGGCGCGCGGCGTGTTTGAAAAGACATTAGCCAACGATGGCATGAAGGTGCAATGGGTAGGGCCGTTTCCGAACCACGCGCCATCGTTACAGGCGGTGACCGGCGGCAGCGCCGATTTTGGTTTCGGCGGCAGCACCACGCCGGCGCTGGCGGCAATGATCGCCGGCTCGCCGCTGGCGTTCACGCAGTTCGCCGTGGTCGAGCCGCGTAGCACCGCCATCATCGCTAAGGACGGCTCCGGCATCGACAAGATCTCGGATCTGGTCGGCAAGTCGGTAGCGGTCAATCGCTCCGGCCTCGGTGAATTCCTGCTGGTGGCGGCGCTGGAAAAACACGGCATCGACCGCAGCAAGGTCAAGTTCGTGTATCTGAATCCACCCGATGCCGGTCCGGCGTTCTCGCAAGGGAAAGTGGATGCGTGGTCGATGTGGAGTCCCGCCGTTGACATCGCGCGCATCGAGTACAAGGCACATGACATCTTCTTCGAAGGACGCGATCTGGATTTCTTGATCGACTTCAATTCGTATGTCACGCATCGTCGTTTCGCCGAAGAGAATCTGGACATCGTGCGCGCCGTCAATGCAGCCTATCGCGCTGAAGGATTGTGGATTACGCAGAACACCCAAGAGGCGGAAATCCTGGTGCAAAAGGATGCCGGCTATTCCGACGCGGTGCGCGATTCGCTGGTCAAGTTCAAGCGCCGCTGGGAGTTTCACAGCACCGGCGACGCCAAGTTCCTGACGTCGTTCCAGACTGCGGCCGACTGGCTTTCCGAGCGCAAGATCCTGCCGCAGAAGGTCAAGATCACGGACTACCTGGTCAAGGTCTGATCAGTCATCCCCACCCCCATCCCCCAAACGTTGCAGCTATCTGAGAGGTTACCCATGAGCGTCAATTTCATCGGCATGATCACCAGCAACAAGAATTCGGAAATCCATCCGCCCAGCGGTCCGGCCATCGACCATGACTATCTGCGCCGCTTTGCGCAGGCGCATGAGCAATCCGGTTTCGATCGCGTGCTGGTGCCGTATCACTCCACCGGCCCCGATGCCACGCTGACCATCGCACTGGCTGCGGCCGCAACTGAACACATCGACCTGATGCTTGCACACCGGCCCGGATTCGTCGCCCCGACGCTGGCGGCGCGCCAGCTCGCCACGCTGGACCAGCACACCGGCGGACGACTCGGCGTGCACATCATTTCAGGCGGTTCCGACAGCGAGCAGCGCCGCGACGGCGACTATCTCGATCACGACCAGCGCTACGCGCGCACCAACGAATATCTGGATATCCTGCGCCGCGTCTGGACCGAGGACAAACCATTCGATCATGAAGGCACGTACTACCGTTTTGAAAACGCCTACTCGGAAGTCAAGCCCGTGCAGCAGCCGCATATCCCGATTTTCTTTGGCGGCGCATCCGATGCGGCGCTCCCCGTCGCCGGTCGTCACGCCAATATTTATGCCTTATGGGGCGAGTCGCTCGACCAGGTGCGCGACCTGACCGGCCGCGTACGCGCTGAAGCGGCGAAGCATGGCAGGGAGGTCGCGTTCTCGGTGTCCTTCCGTCCCATCCTGGCCGCGACCGAAGAAGCCGCATGGGCGCGCGCCGAGCAGATACTGGCGGCAACCAAACGTCTGCGAGCGGCATCGGTAGTGACCAGCCAGCACCTGAAACAAGGCGGCCCGCAGCAAAGCGAAGGCGCGCGTCGTTTGCTGGCCGCAGCCGACCAAGGCTCGCGTGTGGACAAACGCTTGTGGACTGAAATCGCAAGGGAAACTGGTGCGCGCTATAACTCTACCGCATTGGTCGGCACGCCGGAACAGGTAGCGGAAGCTTTACTGGATTACTACGATCTGGGTGTGACCAACTTCCTGATCCGCGGCTTCGATCCGCTGGACGACGTGATCGACTATGGTCGTGAGTTGTTGCCGCGCACCCGTGCGCTGGTGGCGGAGCGCGTCAGGAACGCCGCGCAGAAAGAGGCTGCATGATGAAATAGACAGGGGCGCAGTGACACGCGTCCCTATTTTTCCACTCCCTATATGCGTCGTCCGGAATGATCAATCTCCGTGAGATATCGACAATCTCTAAATGTCCTTCTTTTCGTAACGCTTCCTTTTCACGAGACTTGTATAACGAAATTAATCCCGTTGCCCCTGCGCTGAAAAAATGACAAGACCGCGAGTACGCACTTCCCATAATTTTGAAAGAAAGCGTTCCTCATCAAACTTGATGCGAAGCTTGGATTGTCCTAACCCTGCTTAGAAAATGAGCATTTTCGCTCTAGCACCTTAAACGACGCATCCGACACCAACATTAAAATCTGACGCGACCAAATTTTCATTAATAGGACGCCCGATGGGGCCTATTCCTATAATATCGATCGTCCATCAAATCGGCTGGTGTAAGGTTCTGTACTGTTCATCAGAGTTCCTCTTTTCCGTCAACGCCCACTACAGCTCGAAGAATCACCGGGAGCCCGCTGCGCAAAGAGCTAGCACCTAGCACGGAGCGAGCATGAACGCCTTTTTCCCCAAATACTTCTGCAAATAAATTTGAAGCACCATCCATTACAGCTGCGTGCGCAGAGAAATCATCGGTGGCATTTATAAATCCCTGCAATTCGACTATTCGGGCAACCCTGTCCAGAGATCCAAGTTCATCTCTAAGTACACCAATAAGGTCAAGAGCAGCGGAGCGCGCAAATTGAAAGCCTTCTTCGGTTGAGTACTCAGCTCCCAGTTTTCCAGAAAGTGGAGCCTCTCCTGACGTAGCCGGCCCTTTCCCGGCGAGGAAGATCAAATCTCCCCATCTGACAGCGTTGCAGTAGTTTGCTGCTGGTGACGAGGCCGGTCGCAACGTAATACCTAATTCGCGAATTCTATTTTCTGCCGACATAATTTTTCCGTTAAAAAAATGATCTACTAATTCTACGAATGAGAAAGAAATCTCCTTGCCGATTTGACGGCTATGTCTGCGTCCAAAAATGCGCTGAACCGGACACCGGAAGAAGGAATAAGCTTGGTTCTTCACTACGGCCATCCTCTCGCTTTGAAAAGCGACGATTCTCCTTGGCGGAAGAATCGATGCGCATCGTCATGATCAGGTTGAGTGCGAAGCAATCCGCGACGTGCCTCTCCTATGGATTAATCTCCGGAGAGAAATTGGTTGTATAGCGGCGAGATCTCTCGTCATGCCCTTGGTACAGACTCGGTAGAGCGAAAAATAGCGTTGAGGAGAAGGAATTCTCTATTCGACGCGACGCGGAAGTACGCCTAGCCGAGTGATGATCTGAACGACCTAGCGACATGGCGCTCCGGCAAAAAGCTGGAAGCGCCGAACAGTTTCTCGCGCAGGGTACCATCACGGTATTCACGTTTCATCAGGCCGTTTTCCCGCAAGACTGGCGCCACTTCATCGACGAATGTTGTGAACCAGTCTGGCGTAAGTACCGGCACCAGATTGAAACCATCGATGCCGACTCGGGTCCACCGTTCGATTTCATCGGAAATTTGCTCAGGTGTCCCGGCGAAGGCACGGTTCAGGCGCCGCCGGATCACATCACCGAATCGTGCGGTCTTGTCCGGCTCGGCATCAATCGCTGCCAGGATATTGCCCTGGATGGCATTCGTTTGAATGTCCTTCAATGGCATGTCCGGATCAATGCTAGCAAGATCAAAACCGATGCTGCCGGACAGGTGCGCCAGGTAACCGGGCTCGCTGCGCCAGTGCAGGAATTCTTCATGCTTCACGCGCGCTTCGGCTTCAGTGCTGCCGATAATGGGGTGCATCATCGTGAGAAATTTGACATCGCCGGGCTGCCGGCCGAAGTGCGGTAGCAGGTGATTGATGGCGGCGATATCGCGTTGTGCAGATTCGGGCGTAAAGGCGGCCAAGAATGTCAGTTCGGCATGTTTCGCAGCAAATTCGCGGCCCGCTCCTGAGCTGCCCGCCTGCGCCAGCAAAGGCGTGCGTTGTGGCGATGGCTGCGGCAAGTGCGGCCCCTCAACTCGATAGAGCCGGCCCTGATGATGAATTGCGTGCACCTTGGCGGGATCAGCATAGCGTCCCTCCACAATGTCAGCAAGCACGGCATTATCTTGCCAACTGCCTTCCCATAGCTTATAGACGACTTCGGTATACTCTTCCGCCCACTGATAACGCTCGTCATGCAACGCCAGCTCACCGTATCCAAAATTTCTAGCGGCGTTTTGGAGATAGCTGGTCACAATATTCCAGCCTATCCTGCCATTAGTCAGATGGTCGAGCGTAGAGAATTTGCGCGCGAAGGAAAATGGATGCTCCTGGATGATCGAGCTTGTAACGATAAAACCCAGATGTTCGGTCACATAGCCAAGCGCGGAAATCAGACTGGCAGGGTCATTCGAAGGCAATTGCATGCCTTCGCGCACGGCAGCGTCGCGGCTGCCCTCATATGTATCATAGACGCCGACTGTATCGGCAAAGAAGATCGCATCGAGCTTACCCCGCTCAGCTGTTTGCGCCAGTTTGACCCAGGGTTCCAGTTTGGAAAAATTGCGTTGCTCGCCGGCGTCCGGCCGTCGCCATTGACCGTGTGACTGGTGGGATAGCGTCACATGGGTAAAGGCGTTGTAAATGATGTCACGTGTCACTGCGGCCAACTCCAGATAAATCTCATGCGGCACGCCTGAACGCGGTGTGCTCTAGCCTGGGCAGGGCCGCGATCAACTCTTGAGTATAGGCATGTCGCGGCGTACTAAAAATTTCCTGCGCTAGCCCTTCTTCAACAATCTCGCCATCCTTCATCACCAACACGCGATCGGCAATATGATGGATCACGCCCAAGTCGTGCGATACGAAAATGATGCTGAGATCATATTGCTCGCGCAGGTCGATCAGCAAATCAAGTATCTGAGCCTGGATGCTGACATCAAGTGCCGACACAGCTTCATCCAGCACCAGCACTTCGGGATTGACTGCCAGCGCACGTGCAATTGCCACTCGCTGGCGCTGGCCTCCCGACAGATGGATTGGATAGGCATCCGCGTGTTGCTGGTTCAACCCGACAGTATGCAACAGTCGCAGAACATCTTGCCGTTGCGTTTTTTTTCCGCCGCCGTACAGACTCAGCACATCGTTGAGGATGCGCGCCACCGTCCAGCGCGGATCAAACGAACTGTATGGATCCTGATGCACCATGGCAATTTTTCCACGCACTAGGCGCCGGTCCTGATGATTTCTCTTAAGCCACTCGATTCCTTGGTACAGCACGGCCCCGCTGTCGGCGGCAGTCAATCCCAACAGTATCCGCGCTACTGTGCTTTTGCCGGATCCGGACTGGCCAACGATGCCCAGCACTTCACCTTTTTTTAATTGCAGCGAGGCGTTGCGGATGGCGTAGATGGGTTGACCGTCGGGTGCCTTAAACATTTTTTGCAACGAGCGCGCCTCCAGCAAGACCTCCCCGATGCGAGTTGACGAGGCCGATGCCGCAATGTCGTCCCTGCGGCTTTCCAGCGTCGACGGCGCCTCGCTCAAGCGTCGGCCGCGGGTATGTGCTCCCGGTATGGCGCGAATCAGGGCTTTGGTATAAGGATGTTGCGGGTGATGCAACACTTGCTCGGTAGCACCGGACTCCACTACCCTGCCATCTTTCATGACCAGAATCACATCGGCCAGGCTGGCCACCACCGACAAATCGTGACTGATCAGGATCAGGCTGGTACCGTCCTTGATCAACGCCCTTAGTACTTGCAACACCTGATTCTGCACCAGTACATCGAGCGCCGTGGTTGGCTCGTCGGCAATGATCACAGGCGGATTCTGCGCCAGCGCGGTGGCAATCAGTGCGCGTTGCCGGAGACCGCCTGACAGCTCGCCGGGATACTGGTCTTGCCGGACTTCCGGTTGCGGCACGCCGACCCGGGTCAATAATTCCAAAATACTTTGTTGGCGTTGGTTTCGATCCAGATCGAGATGGGCCTCCAAGGCTTCGCCAATTTCGCGCCGCACCGGTTGCAGCGGGTCGAGCGACACCAGCGCATCCTGTAAGACGTAGCCGATCTGGGCGCCGCGCAAGGCCTTCCATTCGCGCGGCTTGACGGTTAGCAAGGATTGCTCGCGGTAGCGCAACACCTCGGCATCGACCAAGGCATTGTCGCCCGCCAGGCCCAGCAAGGCGCGCGTGGCAACTGTTTTGCCGGAACCGGATTCGCCGACAATGGCCACTGTTTCACCCTTGTGCAAGCGCAGGTTGAAATTGTGAACCACCGGTTTGTGGCCATCCAACGTGGCAAATCCGACGTTGAGATTCTGTACGTCAAACAAGATTTCGCGTTGTGACACGGATGCCGTGGTGCTCATGTCTTTGCTCCTTCAGATCTAGCCTGGATATAGCTAAATAGCGTGGAAAAACTGAGCGCCACCAAGACTACCGCAGTGCCAGGAATGACAATCAGCGATGGAGCCTCCAGCAATTGCACCTTGCCGGCGGCTAGTAACGCCCCCCACTCGGAAGAAGGCGGCTTGACACCTAGCCCGAGATAGGAAAGGCTGGACGACCACACGATGGCTTTACCTATACCCAAACCGGTCACCGGAATCAGGGGGCGAATGGAATTCGGGATAATGTGCTGGAACAAGACCCGTGCGCGTGTATGCCCCAGCGCAATGGCGGCTTCGACGTAGGCGCTGCTGCGCACCAGCAAGGATTGTCCGCGCACCAGCCGTGCATAACCAGGCGCAGCACCGATGCCGACGGCGACGGCCACATTGAAGGGGCTTTGTCCCAGTATCGTCACAAATAACAGAGCTACCAGTAAGGTCGGAAAGCTCAGCAGGATTTCAATGATGCGATCGACCGCAGCGCGTGCGAAAGGTGGCGGCAATGAGGCCAGAAAACCGAGCGGCACCGCTAGCACGATCGCAATGATCATTGCCAAGATACCGATCAAAAACGATTCACGTGCGCCGAACACCAAGCGCGAGTAAAGGTCTCGCCCGATTTCGTCGGTGCCCAGCCAATGGTCGGCTGATAATGGTCCCAGCGTATTAAGCAAATCGGTTTCCAACGGCGAGTGCCTCGCCAGCGTACCAGGAGCGATGGATGCCCAGGCAGTAAAAAAGATCACTGCCGCGCTCAGCCATACCAGCAGAGGCAGACGTCTCGCTTCACGCAGCAGGCGCCAGGACGAGGGCTTTTGTGTAGCGCCTAAAACCAGACCGGAATGGCCATCTAGCAAGGGTGTCGCCATCTCAGCTCTCCGCTTTGTAATTGAGTCGCACGCGCGGATCGATGATGGTATAGAGCCAATCAGTGACAAAGGTCAGCACCACATACACCAAGCTGACAATCAGGATGATGCCCGACAGCAGTTCAAATTCCTTGAGTTCCACCGCGTTGACCAGCAAGGCGCCGATACCAGGTCGCGAAAATACGTTTTCCACAATCACCGCGCCCGACACCAAAGAACCGAAGGCCCAGCCCGACAAGGTGACGCCAGGAATCAATGCGGGCCGCAAGGCATGCACTACCCTGACCTTGAAATCGGCAGTGCCTCGTGCCCGCGACGACAAGACATGGGGATGTTGTAACGCGCGTTCATATTCAGCGCGTATCGCCTGCCCAAGGAAGCCGGCCAGCGGCAGTGCAAGCGTCAAGGCTGGCAGCCAGATGCCGCGCAAGGAGGAACCACTAACCACCGGAAACCAATCCAGCCGTACCGAAAAATACAGCAACAACAGCAGGCCCAGCCAATATTGCGGCATGCCTGCTACCATCGCCTCAACTGCCGCACCGAAGCGCGACACGAGCGTGCTGCGCCCACCGGTGGCAATTACCCAAGCCAGGGTTAGTATCCATGCAAATATCAGCGATACCAGAGTCAGTTTGGCAGTGGCTCCGATCTGCTCGGCGATGAGCTCGCTGACAGGCCGGCGTGACTGCAAGGCGATCCCCAGATCTCCCTTCACCACGCCAGCCAGATAAGCACCGTATTGCACCAACACCGGCCGGTCAAAGCCGAACTCCTTGTTGATGGGAGCCAGCTCTTCAGGCGTGCGTTCCACGCTCTGGCCTTCATAGACGTTCAGATAGATGGTGGCGCGGTCGCCCGGCAAGATGACTTGTGCCAAAAAGAGCAGGCTCAAGGTCAGCCATAGCGTGATCAATGCCTGCCCCAGTTTGGAGAGGATCGCCAGACTGCGCTTGCCGATCTTGCCTCTACCGTGGTCCGTAACAGATGAAGAAGTGATCATGGGCAGCATCAACACAATTAGTTTTTCTTAACCTCGTAGAACCATGGCGCATCGTTGTTGTGTAGCAAGCCGCTCACATACTTTTGCTCCACTACGTTGTAGGCCGAGGCATAAAATCCAAGCGCCAGCGCATCATCGCTGATACGTTTCTGCAGTGCTGCGAATTTGCCTTTTCTACCGGCTAACGTAGTCTCAGCATGTGCCGCGATGATGGCTTCTTGTAGCTTCCAGTCATGCGAACGCACCCGGTTATGAACATTGGGTTCACCATCATCGCTAGCAAACTTGTTGATTTGCTGACGTCCGTAGATAGTCGCCGTACTGGTGTTCTTCCCGGGCGGACGGAAGTTGATCGACAACACGGTCGGCGCGTACAAAGTCCAATAGCCTTGATAGAGATCGTATTCATCAGCCTTTGTATAGCGACCGGCCGCCAGCTCGGTCTTGGTGAGCAGTGGGATGTTGAGCTTGAAACCAACTTTCTTTACCTCAGCCTGCAAGGCTTGCGCCGCGATCAAGCCGTCTGCATTGGTCAGGTTAGGATATAGCGGCAACACCACTTCCAGCACCTTGCCATCCTTGTTGACACGATAGCCATCGGTATTGACGCTGACATAACCAGCTTCCTTCAACAGGGCAATCGCTTTGTCCGGGTTATAGGCGTACTGATTGTTCAGGTCGATGTATTCCTGGGTACTTTGCGAAAAAGCGCCGTTGCCTTCAAACGGCACAGCGCCGCGAAACACACTGTCGACGATTTTCTTACGGTTACTGGCATAGCCGAAAGCCTGCCGTACGCGTTTGTCGGTGAAGGGACCAGCTTCCACATTGAATGACAAGGTGACGTTGCGGCCTGGCGCAAATTGCTGCGAAGTCAGGTATTTGGCCTGCGCTTCTTTCCATTTTACTGACGGCGGATCGTAGACAATGTCGGCCTCACCCTTCTCCAGCGCCAGCCAGCGGGTATTGCCGTCCGGCACAAATTTCCACAATACCGTCTTCAGGTAAGCCGGTCCGCCATGAGTGCCCTCCGGTCCCCAGTTGTATTTGTCATTGCGTTCAAAAACGATTTCTTCGCCGTGCTTCCATTCCTTCAGATAGAAAGGACCGCTGCCGATAGGTTTCTCTCCTAGCTCTTTTAGATCGCGATCAAGCGAAGGGCCGGAATTGATACCGTATAAGGCGCTCGACAGCATGTCTGCCAAGTAGGGTTGAGGATGGCTGGTGTGAAACTCGACCGTGAACTGATCGACGACTTTTGCTTCCTTGAAAAAGGAATCCGCTACCGAGGTCGACAGTTTTTTCCAGAAATCAAAATTCTTGGCGACCGTTGCCGCATCCAGTTTCGTGCCGTCAGTAAACACCACATCGTCGCGCAGCTTGAAGGTCCAGACCGTGCCTCTCTGGCTCCAACTCTTGGCCAGCCAAGGGTGCAGTTTGCTTTTCTCATCCAGGTAGACCAGGCTGTCGAGGATCTGGCGTTTGGGATAAGTCGCTTGGGTCCACCACTGGAAGAGAGAGGCCGGCTCAATCGCGTGCAGGTACACCAGAGTATCCGATTGCTTTTGCGAGGGGGTATCTGCCAACGCGACACCACTTCCTATCAAGGCAATTGACAAAATGCTGCCCAACACCGAACGGCGAGAAAATTTCATGAACACTCCGCTAATTACATCAAGTGAATTTGTATGCCTGTGAATGCCTACCCCAGACATAAACCGATCGCATAATGTAGTTCAATCGCAAAGCGTTACTAAGTAATTAATTCAGATAACAATGCTCACAATACTTCTTACCTACCGATCGAGTCGGCGGGATTGATCTTCGAAGTTCTAATTTAAATTCTTTTTAATTTTCTTTTTCTGGAATTGAATTAATTGCTCTTGCTTTTTTGTGTTCACTTCTATGATCTTGTTTTTAATATGACTGAAGCGATTCAGTTAACACTAAAAAATATCGACCCACGGCCTGAGATAAATTTCATGTGACAAGGCGCTATGCGGTCGTGTGAGAGTACTGATGGTATGCGGATTACATCTTTGGAGGCTACGCCGTCTTATCTCTCCATGTCGGCCCGGATAAAAAAAAGGCATGCCGATGGCCGCGCTAGAGAATTTTTTCATAAGCATGTGCGAATAAATTCGTTCGATTTCCCGCGCGCCACAGTTATGGTCTAGTCATCGTTCCGCTGCGGACGATGCGTTTCTTCGCCGTGAATTCTCCATTCCCGGCCCTGCAGAACATCGATACTGACATAAAGAAAGACAGCAAAGAGCATTGACTATGGAAATCGACCGCCTGGTGCATTGGCTGCTGAACGGATTGCAACTTGATACAACCATCTTTCATGTAGGCAAATATTGCGGCCGCTGGAGCGCATCGACAGCTGGTCGCGGGATGGGCAGTTTCCATCTGGTGCTTCAAGGCGACTGTTACCTGCACATGCAAGACTGCGCGCCGGTATTGCTAGGACCGCGTGACGGCGTATTTCTACTGCGCGACCTGCCGCATTTCCTCAGCCCGGATCCAGATCCCAATGTGGTTCCCGTTAAATCAGCCATGCAGGTGCTCGACACGGTCCATTTCGGCGACACCGGTCTGGCCTGCGGCTTCTTCGATTTCCACGGCCCGGCCGGAGCGTTGATGCTCAACTCATTTCCATCGCATCTGATCGTCCGTGCGCAAGACCATCAGCTACGCGCCGCCGGCGCCCTGTTCGATCTCATCCTAGACGAACCGAAGACTCATCCTGACACGCCTTCTCCTCTGATCGCGCGGCTGGCCGAAGTGCTGTTCTTCTATGTCATCCGGCACGTCGCTCAGAGCAAGGACATTGCTGTGGGTCTGCTAGCGGTAGCGCAACGACCAGAGTTCTCACCGTTGCTGGATCGATTGCTGCTAGATCCCGGATACGATTGGTCGATCGACAATATGGCGCGTTTGGCGCACATGTCGCGCGCCAGCTTCTACAAGAATTTCATCGACACCTGCGGCCAGCCGCCGGCGCAATTCCTGCTTGCATTGCGCATGAAGATTGCGGCACAAAGACTTGACGCCGGGGACAGCATTGACCGGACGGCCGAGCATGTCGGTTATCGCTCCTATGCCGCATTTTCGCGTGCCTTCAAAAAAATCATCGGCCAGCAACCTGGCGCCTATCGCCGCTCGCAGCGCACTCATGGTTCGGTCACTCCTGCAAGCGTCAACTGAAGAACTACAGACGTTCGAGCACAAAAACGAGATGTCCGTGGCTGGAGCCATGACCGCATCCTGGCGATAATTTGAAGACCGCCATTTATGAAAGCTTCCGATGTCCCGTCTCACCCTGCACACGCTGGAATCTGCCCCGGTAGCGAGCCGCCCCTTCGTCGAACGCGCCCTCGCCGCTAACGGCTACCTGCCGAACCTGATCGGCGTGCTCGCCAATGCGCCGGTCGCGCTGGAAACTTACCTCACCGTAGCCGGGATCAACGCGCGCGCCAGCCTGTCGCTGGCCGAACGTGAAACGGTGCAGATCACCGCGGCGCGCATCCACGGTTGCGATTTCTGCGTGGCCGGCCATACCGCCGTGGCCCTGAAGAAGGCCGGCATCGCCACCGATGACGTACGCGCGCTGCAGCAGGGCAAGCCGCTCCAGGATGCCCGCCTTGATGCACTGCGCCGCTTCGCGGAAGCCGCCATCGCCACCCGCGGCAACGTCGCGCCCGACGACTACACCGCCTTCACTGCGGCCGGTTTCAATGAAGCACAGGCCTTGGAAGTATTGCTCGGCATCAGCCTGGCGACACTGTGCAACTTCGCCAACAGCCTGGCCGGGACGCCGGTCAATCCCGAGCTGCAGCCGTTCCTTGCAGGCGCCATCTGACGATGGACGAACTCTCGACCGAACCGGTGTTCAGCGTCAACACGCGGCGCGGCTATGTCGACGACAGCTTGTCGGGCTGGCTGGCGACCCATGCCGACGATCTCAACCAGCACGCAACCGCCAGCGAATCACTGGTGCCGCGCCTGGCGCAGGCCGGCCTGTTCGGCGTCGGCGTACCTGTGGAAGCGGACGGCAACGGCGGCGACGTTCGTCATGCGGCGCTGGCGATTGCAGAAGTGGCCGAGCATTCCCTGACTGCCGCGTTCGCATTCTGGGGACAACGCAGCTTCATCGAATACCTGCTGAAAAGTCCCAACCACGGACTTGCCGAGCGCTGGCTGCCTAAACTGCTGAAGGGCGAACACGCCGGCGCAACCGGCCTGTCCAATGCCATGAAATTCCTCGGCGGCATCGAGTCGCTGCAGATCGATGCGCATCCTGACGCAGAGGGTTGGCGTCTGCGCGGCAAGTTGGCCTGGGTCACCAACCTACGCAAGGCCGGCTTCGTCGCTGCTGCTGCAGTCGCAGTTGACGCAGGCACCGGCACCGACAAACCGCCCATGATCGTCGCCTTCAGCAGCGACCAGAACGGTGTGCAGCGCACTGCTGATCTCGACCTGATTGCACTGCGCGGCAGCAACACGGCGGCAGTTGACCTGCATGACGTGCACCTGTCGCGCGACGACGTCCTGCATGAAGACGCACGCCGCTACCTGCCTGCGGTGCGCCCTGCTTTCCTCTCGATGCAATGCGGCATGTCGATAGGACTCGCGCGCGCCTCTCTGCGTGAAGCGCAGGCCCTGTCGGCGACACGCCGCAGCGTGCTGGCCGGGAGCATCGGCGCCCTGCAACTGGAACTGGAAAAAACCGTCGCCGAATTGCTGGACGGCGTCCTCGACGAACGTTTCAAGACGCAGGCGGCGCCGCTGTTCCGCCTGCGCATCCGCCTGGCCGGCATCGCCCAGCAGGCGGTCGGGCTGGAGCTGCAGACCAAGGGCGGCAGCGCCTACCTGTCGACGCAGCAAAACGGTTTTGCGCGACGCTGGACCGAAGCCGCCTTCGTGCCGATCATCACGCCGAGCCTGACGCAGTTGCAGACCGAGTTGCAGCGCCAGGAGCAGTCAATGCAGGCAAATCAATCCAGCCAATTCAGTCCCTCTGCAGCATGAGCGATACGGTCCTTGCAGCGCGCAACCTCGGTTTTTCCTATAAACGCGGCAAGCCGGTCTTCTCCGCCATCGACCTTGACGTCGGTTCGCGCGAGATCGTATGTCTGCTCGGCAGCAGCGGTTGCGGCAAATCGACCTTGCTGAAAGTGCTGGCGGGATTGCAGGCGTCGACGAGCGGCGAGCGGCATTTCCTCAGCGCGCCGCTGCAGCAGCCGCATCCGCGCAGCGCGCTGGTGTTCCAACAAGCCAGTCTGCTGCCGTGGCTGGACGTGACCGGCAACGTCGGTTTCGGCCTCGACTTCAAACATCAACCTGCCATCGCCGCGGAAGAACGGCGACAACGCATCGCGGAAGCCATCGACGCCGTCGGCCTACAGGGTCGCGAACATGCGTTCCCCGCGCAGTTGTCGGGCGGCATGGCGCAGCGCGTCGCGATTGCGCGGGCGCTGGCGCGCCAGCCGGAACTGCTGTTCGCCGACGAACCGTTTTCCGCATTGGACGCCATCACGCGCGCCGAGATGCAAGTGCTGCTGACGACGCTGGTGCAGCGCTGGCACACCGCCGTTCTGCTGGTCACCCACGATATCGACGAAGCCATCCTGATGGCAGACCGCATCCTGCTCATGAGCGGACAACCGGGACGCATCCTGCACGAATGGCGGGTCGACATTGCGCGGCCGCGCGACGCCGATCCGGCCGCCTTCGGCGCGCTGAAGCTGAGCATCCTGGCGGCCTTGCGCCAACACCATCCATCCCTGTCCGACACTCCGGAGAACAACAATGACACGCATCCCGCCTGACAATCCCCCCCCTCGTTCCGAGCGCAGTCCGCATCTGTGCGCCGGTTCCGACTGCGACTGCGGCATGTCGCGCCGGGACTTTCTGCACCTGTCGGCATTGACGACGGCGGCGCTATCGTCGCCGCTGCTGTTCGCCGGCGAAGCCGCCGCACAAACCTTCAAGGGCGACGACCAGCCGGTGCGCATCGGCTACCTGCCGATCACCGACGCCACGCCGCTGCTGGTGGCGCATGCGCGAAAACTGTTTGAAGTCGAAGGCCTGCGCACCGAGACGCCGCGCCTGTTCCGCTCGTGGGCGCAGATCGTCGAAGCCTTCGTGGCCGGCCAGGTCAACGTCATCCACCTGCTGTCGCCGGCGACGCTGTGGGTGCGCTATGGCACCAAGTTCCCCGCCAAGGTGGTGGCCTGGAATCATGTCAATGGCTCCGCGCTGACCGTCGACAACAGCATCAACAAGGTCAGTGATCTCGGCGGCCGTACCGTCGCCGTACCGTTCTGGTATTCGATCCACAATATTCTGCTGCAACAACTGCTACGCGCCAACGGCCTGCAGGCGGTCACGCGCACACGCGATGCCGCAGTCAAATCGAACGAGGTCAACCTGATCGTGCTGGCACCGGCCGAGATGGTGTCCGCCCTCGCCAGCAAGGCCATCAGCGGTTACATCGTTGCCGAGCCGTTCAATGCCGCCGCCGAGACCGCCGGGATCGGCAAGATCCTGCGTTTTTCCGGCGACGTCTGGAAGAACCACGCATGCTGCGTCACCTTCCTCGCCGAGCGCGACATCGTCGAGCGTCCCGAATGGGCGCAGCGCGTCACAAACGCCATCGTCAAGGCGCAGCTGTGGACACGTACCAATCAGATCGACACTGCCAAGTTGATCTCCAACGCGGGAGAAAATCGTTATACCCCGCATACGCTGCAGGTGTTGAGCAAGGTGCTGGCGACCACCGACTATTCCGCCTATGAACGTAACGGCATCATCCACCACAAGGACTGGAGCCAGCGCCGCATCGACTTCCAACCTTATCCTTTCGCGTCCTACACCGAAGAGTTGGTCAAGGCGCTGGCGCAGACTCGAATAGAAGGCGACAACCGCTTCCTTTCCGCGCTCAGTCCGCAATTCGTGGCGAAGGATCTGGTCGACGACCGTTTTGTGCGCAAGGCGATCCAGGCCGTCGGCGGTCCGGCAGCGTTCGGACTGTCTGCGAGCCTGCTGCGCTCCGAAACCATCGCGGCCTAGGCATCCATGGTCCGACGTTTCGGTTTACCGCTCCTGGGTTTTGTTATCGCCATCATTGCCTGGCATCTCGGCGTTGCGGCCTTGCGGCGCACGATCCCGGTCGCGGCGGCATTCTCGCCGTTGAACGCCGCGCAGGCGCTAGCTGGCATGCTGCTGGACTCCTATGTCTGGCATCATGTCGCGGTCAGCTTGAAACGGGTCGCCATAGGCTTATTGCTGGCGGTTGTCGGCGGGGTGCCGCTGGGCATCATGATCGCCACTTGGGATGTCTTCTCGCGGAGTGCCTCACCGCTCTTCCAGTTTTTACGCATGGTATCGCCGCTGTCGTGGATGCCGCTAGCGGTGATGGTATTTGGCGTAGGCGACGCACCTGTGTATTTTTTGCTGGCGTTCGCGGCGCTGTGGCCGATTATGCTGAGTACCGCCGCAGGCGTCGCGCAGATCGATTCGAACTGGCTGCTGCTGGCGCGCAGCCTATCGGCCACGCGGCGTGAAACTGTCATGCGGCTGATATTGCCAGGCATCACGGCGCACATCCTGACCGGCGTGCGCCTAGCCATTGGTATTATCTGGATCGTGCTGGTACCGGCAGAAATGCTTGGGGTTTCAGCAGGACTTGGCTATTTTGTTCTCGACACTAGAGACCGGCTAGCCTACTCCGAGCTCATGGCGGCCATCATCCTGATCGGGTTCCTCGGTTTCGTGCTGGACTATATGGCGCGCCAAGTCTATCGGCGTTGGCTGCATGTGCAGGCATCGACGTCTGCGCAGGATTCCTCCTCGACCTGACAAAATGTCCATTGAGGCGCATCTTGACGGATGTCGGGCTACTCCTCAATGCACTCAAATGATCCTTAAGGAAAATGAGTTTGCACGTGTATTTACGCCCGGTACACGATAGTGCTCACTGTTCGCGTCAAAGTCTGGCGCGATGTCATACAAACGCAAGAATTACACCTTGCGCTTGCTCCGGTGAAAGAATGATCCTATGCTCGCTATCAAAAAGAGGGGTAA
>Ga0066798_10000513_pt1 | contig 19650 bp, 14 predicted proteins | sample PersoiDNA2013203_FD_70961 | JGI IMG/M metagenome (GOLD analysis project Ga0066798, IMG submission 70961) | Permafrost soil microbial communities from the Arctic, to analyse light accelerated degradation of dissolved organic matter (DOM) -... | ecosystem: Environmental > Terrestrial > Soil >... | reverse complement strand
CAGCGTGTAAGCCGTTTTATCCAGCGTACCCAGTGCTTCGCCCAAAGTCAGAGGCCGTGTTTTTGATTGCTCAGCAAAGCCATGCAAAATGGCTACGATATTTTTGTAAGTAGTCAAACGGACGGCTTAGCTTTTCAACCATTTAATACAAATAATAGGCAAGCACGACGAGGCCAAACGCAATGCGATACCAGGCAAAAGCCTTGAAATCATGCTGGGCCACGTAGCGAATTAGCACGCGTATGGCGATCAAGGCACTGACAAACGCGGTGATAAAGCCGACAGCGAAAATGCCAATATCGTCTTTAGAGAGCAAACTACCGCTTTTCGCTACATCGAGCGCGGTAGCGGCGACCATGATAGGTACTGCTAAAAAGAATGAGAATTCAGTCGCGGTTTTACGCGATAAGCCAAACAGCAAACCACCCATGATAGTCGCGCCTGAACGAGATACCCCAGGGAAGAGCGCCAAACATTGGGCAAAACCCACTTTCAGCGCATGCTTCCAATCCATATCGTCCACGCTTAGCGTGTCTGGCACTGGCAGGCGCTTTTCAATAAAAAGAATAGCAATACCACCAGTAATCAAGGCGATTGCCACGGTAATCGGCGAAAACAGATACTCTTTAATCGCGTGATGAAACGCCAAACCAAAAACAGCTGCTGGCATAAAAGCAATCAGCAGATTCACGACCAAACGCTGAGAACTTTGCTCTTTAGTCAGGTTAAGCAACACATGGCTGAATTTTTCTCGGTATTGCCAGCACACTGCGAGTATGGCGCCAAGCTGAATCACAATCTCAAACACCTTGCCGCGTTCGTCATTAAAATTGAGCAGATCACCAGCGATAATCAGGTGGCCGGTACTACTTACGGGGATAAATTCTGTGGCACCTTCTACCAGGCCGAGAATAAATGCTTTAAACAGGATTAGAAGTTCCATCGATGACTTTCCCCAAAGGTTAAAAGATTAGAATGCTTTAAACTAAAAATAAATCTATTCGAAGTTAATAAAAACGTGCTTATCAAGCTCGATTATTTTAATAATGATACCGCACGCATCATCAAGGCTGCTTGGCTTTGCGGCACCTTGCCATCATGCGTGAGTTTATCTACCACTCTAGGCAAATAGTCTGCCAACAACACCGCAACCTCTTTACTGCGCAGATCAAATTTATTGCCAATTTCGGCCAAGGTATCTACACCCAGCGCCTTTTTGACTTGCGCGGCGGTGAGCGGCAGGTTTTCGCTATCGCCGACCCACGATTCAACCTCGGCCTGAAAACCTGCGTCGCTAAATTTAGCTAACACGCCAGGCAAACCACCATGCTGACTCAACAAATCTAAGGCAGCCTGTACTTTGGGCGCATGCTCGCCCGACAATTTGTTAATCACTGAACCAGAAATACGATCAAATAAACCCATTTAGCTTTAACCTTAGCATCTTTGCTTTTTTAGCGGTCTTATTGTACTAAAACCGCTCATCAGGCCTTAAATAACGCCACGTTCCGACGGGTAGTTGCCCCAATGTTACGCTGCCTATGCGTATGCGTTTAAGCCCAACCACAGTCAGCCCCACCAACTCGCACATGCGACGAATCTGCCGTTTACGGCCTTCGCGCAATACAAATCTGAGTTGGTCTTCGTTCTGCCATGATACTTTTGCAGGCTTTAGCGTAACACCATCAAGTGACAATCCGAAGTTAAGCAATTTTAGATCCCGTTCGCTGAGTTCACCTTCTACCCGCACCAGATATTCTTTTTCAACAGTAGAATCTTCGCCAATCAAGTGCCGTGCCACGCGACCATCCTGCGTGAGCACCAGCAAACCCGTGGAATCAATATCTAGCCGACCAGCAGGTGCCAAGCCTTGTAAATGCGTGCGCTGAAATACGGTTTTGGTCGGATCATCTGTCCATTGATTATCTGGATGCACCAGCACTATCGCTGGTTGGTAGCCATCTTCCGCTTGGCCAGAGACATAGCCAATAGGCTTATTCAATAAAATGGTCACAATTTCAGACTGATATTGTTGTGCCTGCTTGCTGATCTCAATATGTGCGTTTGGGTCTATGCGCGTACCCAGGGTATTCATGACCACGCCATCCACCTTCACCCAGCCGTTCACTATCCAGTCATCCGCTTCGCGACGTGAGCAAAGCCCAAGCTCTGCCATGCGCTTGGATAACCTGGGCTGGTCTGCATTACCTGCAGCAGGTTTTGCAGAAAACATGGGGTTAGTGGCACGATTGTTATTAAAAGAACCCTGCTCAAAACCATCTCTGGCCTTCCCGCCACGGCGCGGTGTATCGCGGCCTGATGCATCTCGCGATCCAGGGCGCGGCTTATTCTGGGACTCATAAGGTTTAGATTCGCGCGGCTTAAACGCATTGCGTTTAAATTCATCGCGCTTGAACTCACCCCTTTGCAGTGGACGTTGCGCGGGGGCACGACTATCAGAATCGCCATATTTAGGCGCTGGTCTATCAGTACTAGGTTCTGTTGGTGAAGGCTCTAGGCTTTGAGGCGCTTGCTCTACTTCGGCTAGCGGCGCTCTTGGTACAGCTGCGTCACGCAAGCTACCATCGTAACGATGGTTACGCTGGCGTGCTGCCGCTGGCTTATTTAGCTCTGGCTTGCTTGGTTTATCGGCCAAAGATTTTTCAGGCGCAGCCCTGGTTGGCGCAGCGCCACGCGGACGCTTGGCAGGGTCAGCGCGCCGCACGGGGGCTTTTTCGGCTTTAACCGTTGCTTGGTCAGTAGATTTTTTGTTGAGCTTTAAAGTAGTCAAGGGCGTGGAATAGCTTGCGCTATAGATTGAATATAAAAACAGATTATACCCGCTATCGCCGCCAGCGGATTCAGCAACAAAAAAGCAGGCACTAGGCCTGCTTTTTTGTTGGCTTATTAGTCCTTATACCTTTTGATAAACTTCACTACCCTTTTTCACAAATTCAATCGCTTTTTCCTGCATGCCTTTCACTAGCGCCTCTTGCTCGTTGATACCTTGCTCCGCAGCATAATCGCGCACATCCTGCGAAATTTTCATGGAGCAGAAATGCGGGCCGCACATGGAGCAGAAATGCGCTTGTTTTGCGCCTTCCTGGGGCAGGGTTTCATCGTGGAATTCCTTGGCTTTTTCTGGGTCAAGGCCAAGATTAAACTGGTCTTCCCAGCGGAATTCAAAGCGTGCTTTTGAAAGTGCGTTGTCACGGATTTGCGCACCAGGGTGGCCTTTAGCCAAGTCAGCAGCGTGGGCGGCGATTTTGTAAGTGATAATGCCCACGCGGACGTCTTCTTTATCTGGCAAGCCCAGATGCTCTTTTGGCGTCACGTAACAAAGCATGGCACAGCCATACCAGCCTATCATGGCGGCACCGATGCCAGATGTGATGTGGTCATAACCTGGTGCGATGTCGGTGGTTAAAGGCCCCAGTGTGTAGAACGGGGCTTCACCACAATGCTCAAGTTGCAACTCCATGTTCTCTTTGATCAGGTGCATAGGCACATGGCCTGGACCTTCGATCATGCACTGTACGTCGTGCTTCCAGGCAATTTGTGTCAGTTCACCCAGTGTTTTGAGTTCTGCAAATTGTGCTTCATCATTGGCGTCATAAATAGAACCTGGACGCAAGCCATCGCCGAGCGAGAAGCTCACGTCATAGGCTTTCATGATTTCGCAGATGTCTTCAAAATGCTCATACAAGAAAGACTCTTTATGATGCGCTAGACACCATTTCGCCATAATCGAACCACCGCGTGACACAATACCTGTCATGCGTTTTGCCGTCATGGGGATGTACGCCAGACGCACTCCAGCATGGATAGTGAAATAATCCACACCTTGCTCGGCTTGCTCTATCAGGGTATCGCGGAAAATTTCCCAGGTTAAATCTTCGGCTTTGCCGTTTACTTTTTCCAGTGCCTGATAAATCGGTACAGTGCCAATCGGCACGGGCGAATTGCGGATGATCCATTCGCGTGTTTCGTGGATGTTTTTGCCAGTGGACAAATCCATCACGGTATCGCCGCCCCAACGGGTGCCCCACACCATTTTTTCAACTTCTTCGGTAATTGAAGAACCCAGCGCCGAGTTACCGATATTGGCGTTGATCTTGACCAGGAAATTACGGCCAATAATCATAGGCTCGATTTCAGGGTGATTAATGTTCAAGGGGATAATCGCACGACCAAGCGCCACTTCGCTGCGCACAAATTCTGGCGTGATGACTTTGGGGATGCTGGCACCAAAATCCTGGCCTTTATGCTGGGTTTGCAGCAATTCACTCATGTTTTCACGGCGCTGGTTTTCACGAATGGCGATGTATTCCATCTCTGGCGTGATTATGCCTTTGCGTGCGTAATGCATCTGGCTCACGTTCATACCAGCCTTGGCGCGACGTGGTTTGCGCGTGAGATTAAAGCGCATGGCAGTGAGTGCAGGGTCAGTTTTACGCTGCTGGCCAAACTCAGAACTTGGGCCATCTAACTGTTCAGTATCATTACGTTCTTCAATCCACTTGGCACGCATAGCTGGCAGGCCGTTGCGAATATCAATACTGATGCTGGGGTCGGTATAGGGGCCAGAAGTGTCGTAGACCATGACTGGCGGGTTTTTTTCATCTTTGCCCGCGCCGAACATGGATGGGGTATCTGACAGTGAAATTTCACGAAATGGCACGCGGATATCAGGGCGCGAACCTTCAATGTAAACTTTACGTGATTTTGCAAACGGCTCAACAGTACCTTGGTCGATTTGTGCGGTTTCGCTATCGAACTGTTGATTGGTAACTTTAGCGTGGAGATTTTTATCGATGGTGTTCATTGGTGCTCCATATTTAATGATACAAACATAGGGAGCAGTAGAAGGCTGCATTCCCTACGGTGGCATGACCCACGTCAGGTTCAAAGGGTATTTCTCACCACATCAGACATTATTCTGAGAAAGTCATCTCTCAGAAAAACTTCTATGTAGACCCCTAGCAAGGCCTTGAAATTACGCGATTATGCTGACAATTGCAAGCGCCACGCGCTAACTGCCTGTTTTAAAAGCAGGCTTAATAAACATGCGTGGCGATTAAGCAATGAAATGGCCAATGAATGAGCAACAAAACATCAGATAAGCTGGCTGATTGTTTTTAAGCCTCTTTAGGTTAAGCCTCTTTAGGTTAAGCCTCTTTAGCAACAGGCACTTCGCTTTTATCGGAAAGATAGGCTTGCAAAGAGTCATCCAACGCTTCTAACCAGGGAGTGTGATGGGGTGGCGACATGGTGCCTGTCATCAAAGAGCGATACGAGTGATCACGGAAAGTCATGATATTTTGCTTTTTATGATATTTCCATTCAAGGAAGGTTTGATTAACAGCGGGAATATCAAATGACGGATAATCCGTCGCATCAATCAGCTCCTGAATATAATCGCCCTGATAGGTATACATTTCTTCAGCCGTTTGTAGCGTTAGCTCTTTTTCCCGCCACATCATGCTATGCGCCTTCATCTCGGCTTTTGCAGGCAATGCAATGCGTCCCAGAATGATGTCGCGCACATACCAGGCCTGTGCATCAAACATATTGAATGAATACCACTGATCCTGCATGCCCAGGTAGAAAAATTTTGCATTATCTTCCCATGCTACGCCTTTATAGAGGTTAAGCGGCCACAGACGATTGTTGGTTTTCAAACGTAACTCATCTGCCAGGAACGGAAAGTAATGCAAATAGCCAGTACACAGAATAATCGCATCCACTTTTTTGGAAGTACCATCGAGAAAATAGGCGGTATCGGTATCGACTCTCACCAGATTAGGCTTTTCTTCCCAGTTTGATGGCCATTTGTAACCCATAGGTGCGGAGCGATAGCAGTTTGTCACGCTGCGTGCACCATATTTGTAACATTGTGAGCCTATATCTTCAGCCGAATAACTGCTACCTATCAGTAAAATATCCTTGTCTTTGAATTCCAGCGCATCGCGGAAATCATGGGCATGCAAGATGCGTCCACCATACTTGTCAAAGCCTTCAAAGGTCGGTATTTTGGGGGTAGAGAAATGCCCGGTCGCGCAGACCACATAATCAAATTCTTCGGCGTAAATCGTATCCGTCGTGTGATCTTGCACCGTCACGGTGAATTTTTGACTGGCATCACTGTAGGTCACATTGCGCACAGCGGTGTTAAAGCGAATATAGTCACGCACCCCCGCTTTTTCTACGCGACCTTTGATGTAATCAAACAACACTTCGCGCGGTGGGTAAGAGGCAATCGGTTTGCCAAAATGTTCTTCAAAGGTGTAATCCGCAAATTCCAGACATTCTTTGGGACCGTTGGACCAAAGATAACGATACATACTGCCATGCACGGGTTCGCCATTTTCGTCCGAACCAGTACGCCAGGTGTAATTCCACAAACCACCCCAGTCGCTTTGTTTTTCAAAGCAGACAACCTCTGGAATTTTAGCCCCTTTTACCTGGGCTGATTGAAAGGCTCTAAGTTGTGCGAGGCCGCTTGGACCAGCACCAAGTATCGCTATTCGCGTTGACATAGGTTTCTCCATCAATGTTATTTATCAGCATGCACTGGGGATAAACCAGCGTAATCCGTAAAATAACCTGCTTCGCCCAGATGAAAAATCCTCTTCAAGAAGTACTCCCAACTGGGTAGGTGCAAACTGGGTATGTGATGGACTAGCCATGATGCCGCTGCCATCATGCAACTTGGGCTTACGCCTTAATGCCGATTAAGAGCTAATACCAATGAGGTACTCCATTAGGATAATTGAATCAAATTCTCTCAAGATCAATATTATTGAATTACATAGAAGGTTATTAGTCAATTTACATCAGACCGACAGGCTTTTAATCTGAAAACTTCCACAAACATGGTGAACAGATGCAAGAAATGAAACAACGGCAATGGCAATGGCAATGGCAAGAAGACTATTATTTTGAGTCTTGCATAACAAAGCCCATTACCCGGTACCGTCTGGATGGGCAACATGCGATTAAATTATCCTTAAGCACAGGGGACACGCTGGAAATTCTCAGCCAGGATAAAGCGCAAAGCACTGAACTGATAGTATTGGATGCACAAGGCAAACTGGCACCAGCCTTACTGGATAAGCGCCTACCAGTGCAAGCAGTAGGTATTCAACAGCAGCTTGAGCAGAGCGGTTCTGCCGCGCATAGACTGCGCAGCCAATTTGAAAGCTGGCAACTGGATGACTCCCACCTGCAACAGGTGATAACGGTTGCTGGTGAAGAACACGCTCAATTCACTGCGGCAAATGATTTGACCGTCGTGATTGTAGCGGCTGGCCCCAAAATGTCGGTTGAAGAACACACACCGATGACCCCAGCGACCGAGGTAGAGCTCACCGTTACCTACGCCAACCTGTCAGAAGCACCCTTACCGCCACCATTAGCGGCAATCAAGCAGGAGTTACGTATTGCTCGCGCCACGGCACGGACTTATGAAGTCAAAAAAGGCGAATGGATACAGATTATAGATGTGTCAGGCAAGCAATGCTCGGACTTTATTGCGTTTGATAAACAGGCCTTGGCACAGGGAATCGTGCTGGGTCTGGATGCCACCGCCACCCGCACGGTGATGGGCTTGAGCAATCCTGTTCCCGGCTTGCATTCACGCTATCTCGGTTCAGACCTGCAGGCTATGATAGAAGTAGTTCAGGATACCGTGGGCCGACATGATAGCTTTCTGCTGGCCTGCACCCCCAAATACTATGAAGACAGTGGCTATTTCGGCCATATCAGCTGCACTGAAAACTTTAACCAGGTGTTAGCTGCGTATGGCATTGCACCACGGGCTGGATGGCCTGCCATTAATTTATTTTTCAACACCTTTATTGATGCCTCGGGCGCCGTATTGATGGATGAACCGTGGTCGCGGGCGGGGGATTATATTTTACTGCGTGCTGATCGGGACCTGGTCTGCGCCTCTTCTGCCTGCCCAGACGATATTGATCCCGCCAATGGCTGGCATCCTACAGATATTCATGTGCGTATTTACGACGCTGAACAACATTTCCCCCGCGCCATTGCCTATCGCAACACTACTGAGGAGTTACCTCGCATGACCAAAACCTCTGGTTTTCATACCCGAACTTCTGCATTAAGCAAAAAATTTATCGACTATGCAGGCTATTGGGTGGCCACTGAATATGCTGGCTGGGGTAGCAATGCCGAATATCTCGCCTGCCGTGAACGGGTGGCGATATTGGACTTGTCGGCGCTACGCAAATTTGAAGTCGTCGGCCCTGATGCCGTGGCCTTTCTGCAATATGTGTTAACACAGAATATCAGCCGCATGGCGATAGGTGAAATCGCGCACTCGGCGATTTGCCTTGAAACTGGAGGCATGGTGGACGATGGCACCATTTTTCGCCTGGGTGAACAGGCTTTCCGCTGGTTTTGCGGTGCAGAATCCACGGGCATCTGGATGAGAGAAAAAGTCCAAGAAAACGGTTTTAAAGTCAGCATTCGCAATGCCAGCGCACAGCTCGACAATCTGGCTGTTCAAGGCCCTAAGAGCCGCGAATTATTAAGCAAAATCATCTGGACTTCAGAGAGCCAGCCCACGGTTGAAAAACTCAAATGGTTTCACTTTACTATTGGCCGACTAGGAGGGCCAGCGGGCTCGCCCGTGATGATTTCAAGAACCGGTTACACGGGCGAATTGGGCTATGAAGTATGGTGTCATCCAGACGATAGCGAAACATTATGGGACATTGTTTGGGAGGCTGGCCAGCCTTATGAGATTGCCCCTATGGGTTTTAATGCGCTCGACATATTGCGTATCGAAGCTGGCTTGAGTATGGCTGGGCACGAGTTTGACCATAGTACCAATCCATTTGAAGCAGGCACTGGCTTTAGCGTGCCTTTAGCCTCCAAACAGGAAAACTTTATTGGTCGTGAGGCATTGTCGCGTCAAGCACCAGAAAGTCGTCACAAGTTAATCGGCATGATTCTGCATGATGGCGATGCCGCGAGCCATGGCGATCATGTCTATCATGGGCGTTTTCCAGTGGGCATTGTCACCAGCGCCACCTATTCGCCCTTAATGGGAAAACAGATTGCAATGATACGGGTCGCCCCTGATTTTTCCGCCATAGGTACGCGCCTTGAAGTAGGCAAACTGGATGGTCAACAAAAACGCCTGGCGGGCGAAGTCGTAAAATTGCCGTTCTATGACCCCAAGCGCGAAAAACTGCTTTCATGAGCGGTGCTTATTGTCGTAGTCGTAAGACCTGCTAACCATTCTCCTTATGAGTTACCGCCCAGAGAGTAGAGACTGTAACTAGATGCGCGAATACCTGCTACAAATATCTGCTACAGCGTGTTTAGATAAAAAAACAGGGTGAGCAAGTGCCCACCCTGTTTTTGTTATGCGCCAGCTAAATAGCAAAGTGCTGTATCACGAAAGCTAATGCAGATTCATCAAGATGCCATACTGTGTGTGAATGCCACGACTATCACACCAGCAACCAGCGCCACATAAGGCAATATACCAGCGCGTTTTTTGACGTCATCTTCGTCGTGGCCTAATTGCATGTCCTCAATCATGGCTGCGGGGAATACGCCTTTATCCTGTATAAAATGCCTGTAGATAAATACTGGAATAATCAGCGCTGCAAAAATAAGCCCCGCTTTTAAAGTACCTGCACCCCAAACATCAGCCCCCAAACCCATGAGCGCGAGATTAACGAAACTTAAGACCCCGCCCAAGAACAGTAACACGGTAGGCGCTTTATATGGCCTCGCCCAGTTTGGTCTGTCCAGACGGTGTATCCAGCCTGCGTTGAGGTTGAGGAAATTGAAAATAATGTAGCCGATATTAGACGCTGCCAGCACGAATACATAATCAGACATCATCAGTAGAATCAGGTTAAAGCACAGGTCTGTCCACATCGCGCGGGTAGGTGCCCCGTGTTCGTTCACGTGCGACAGGTATTTGGGTAACCAGCCATCAACCGAGGCCTGATAAAGCGTGCGGGAAGAACCCGCCATGGAAGTCATAATAGACAGCAATAGTGCTAATACCATCATGATGACCAGTACGGCAGCCACTATCCTGCCGCCACCCAGCATGCCTGAAAGTGCTTCGGCAACTCCCATGCCACTATAAATATCTGGTGCCAGCATACCGTCATACACGGCTGGCGTTGTGACAGTACCCGCTGCATCTACCACCGCTGGGGTAATCAGATGACCAAGACCCAAATGCCCCTGAAATGCAATAGGCACTAGCGTAAATACAGCAATACACAACAGGCCAGAATAAAAAATGGCCTTGAAAGTATCCGTCTTGGGATTTCTAAATTCACGGGTATAACACACTGCTGTCTCAAACCCATAGGTGGACCAGGCTGCGATAAACAGGCCACCCGCCATCAGTTTCCAGCCATCTATATTCCATGTGCCATCAATCACATTACCTGCCGTATCATAAGCCAGCGGGGCTAAAGGAAAGAAATGCGCGTGCGGTATATCGCCAGTAAGAATCGGCACAACACCAATGAGCATCAGTGGTATCAATGCGGTGACCCCCAGTATCATGGTGGCTTTGGCAGAGCGCAAAATTCCACCGTGCTGGATGGAAAATACGGTCAGCAAGACTGCGGCACCCAGAATAAAAGTGGCGTTAATTCGCAAAGACAAACCCGCTTTGATTGCACTCAAATCAATCAAGGTAATCTGCCAGGTGTTGATCACGGCATCAGGGGCAAACAGAGCGCTAAGTATATAGCCCGCTGCCAGCCCAGAACCAATGGCAAGCACAGGCGACCAGGCAAACCAGTTACACCAGACGGAGACAGGCGCAATAAACTTGCTATAACGCACCCAGGCAACCGCCCCATAGACCGAGGCACCGCCTGATTTATGCGGGAACAGGCCAGCAATTTCGGCATAGGTAAATGCCTGGATAAAGCCAAACGCAATGGACAACATCCAGACAAACCATGAAGGTTTGCCTACAGTAGCGGCAATGGCACCGATTGAAAACAAGACGAGCGCAGGTACACCACTCGCCACCCAGAAAGCGCCCTGCCAGCCAATCTTACGATGTAAGCTGGCATTTTGCGCTACATCAGTTACGGTATTTACACTCAATTTAAGTCCCCTTTTAATCATCAGGTAACAGACCCACCAGATTACTAGCTCTGGCGCAACATGCTTTTGGATACAGGTAAATCAAGACTCCTGCATTGAACAGTATTAGATGATTCAAGTGCTCCGCACACAATTCTCACTATGGATTACTCCCTAGGTGGTAGCTGGGATTTCTATATTGAGTTTAGATTTAGCAATCGGTGTTTTGCCTGCGGGATGCTCCAAAAACTAAAGGGGAGTTATTATGGTTTTAAACACGAAAACATATACTACTTCAAAGATGGTCAGCTACTTGAGTTGTAAACGGCGCGAATAAATAGCAAGCACCTAAAGTTTGACCAACATCTAGGATTTGCCAGCAGCTAAGCGCTCGGCGGCAGATTGCAAGCCGCCTGTGGCGGGCTGTAACAGACCCGCATTAGCCAGACCGAAGGCTGGCATATTGACGTAAATATTTTCGTAACAGCCTGCCGACACAGCATAGCTTTCATGCCAGATACCTACCGAGCCATCGGTACCCACAGCGCGGTTGAATGCTTGCCAGGCAGGCAAATGCTGGGCATCCTTATTTTTTGCGTAGGCCAGCAGTTGCTCCATGGAACGCCAGTATTGCACCATGATCATATTCCGCGCAAACCAAGTCTCCGCATGCAAAAAGCCTAATTCAGGTTGGCGATAAAGCTCTTTGATCATACGCGGCATTGCGGCGGCCACAGGTAACCACTTATGCACATGCAAGGGCTTATTGATGCGCATGCCGATCAAAAACACGACAAAATCGCCCTCCAGCCTGGCTGTCATACGATTTTTATTCAGCATGGTAACCCTCCCAATTCCAGTTTAAAAGCGCAGAAGACAGACCCTTATTTCTGTTTATGCGCCCAGACCGCCGCTTCCAGCCTGCTAGTCAGCCTTAATTTACTTAACAGGTGCTTGATATGCACTTTAACCGTGGTATCGCTGATACCAAGATTACGCGCAATTGTTTTGTTATTGAGACCGTGTGCCAGACATTGCAGTATCTCCTGCTCTCTATCCGTCAGGGAAATTTCGTCGCCTTTGCGCATGAGTTTAGGGTCTATCAGCGCTTGCTTGAGAATATCTGTCAGGCTGTCCTGAATCACGGTCATGCCATCGAGCACTTTTTTCAGGTTGTCACATAACTCGTTGGGATCCATATCTTTGAGCAGATAGCCATCAGCGCCTGAGCGCAGGGCTTCGAGCAGATCATCTTCAGCATCAGACACCGTTAATACAATGAATTTGGCAGGCAAACCGTTCTGCTTGAAGCGCCTGAGCGTTTCTATGCCATTGAGCCCTTTCATATTGAGATCAATGAGTACCAGATCAGGCGCTAGTGCTGCCGCTAACTCAAGCCCTTCAAATCCTGAGGAAGCCTCACCAACTACTTCAAACTGCGGGTCGGCGTTTATGATTTGACCAACACCCTTGCGAAATAAGGCATGGTCATCAATCAAAAAAACAGTGTAGTGTTTATCCATTTATCTTTCCTTATATTTATTGTGGCAGTTTCGGCGTAAACAGCAAACGTACCCTGGTGCCACCTGTTCTGCGGCGCAATACCGCAATATCACCACCCAGGCTATAGGCGCGCTCTTTCATGATTTTTTGACCATAGTGATCAGCATCCTCGTCTTTGGTAGTATAGCCAATACCATCATCATCCACAGTCACCATCAAATCGCCACTAGGCTGTAACACCAGGGCGACCACTGCAGTATTCGCCTCTGCGTGCCTGACCACATTGGATAAAGCTTCACGAATCACATGCAGAATGTGAAACTCCTCATTCACCGTGAGTCTACAATTCACCAGACGATTATCCAACGTAATCGCCAGGTTAGTGCGTTGCATGAACTCATCAATCGCGGATTGAATAGCCACACTCAGGCCACGCACATCCATGTGCACGCGGAAAGTTGCCAGCAATTCCCTAAGCTCTCTGTAGGCATTATCCAGCCCGCTTTGTAGTTCATTGATAATGTCTTGCGTGGCTTTAGCTGAGCTGGTAGCCAGTGCTTGTGACTGCAAGCGGGAAAGTTGAATTTTCATGAAAGACAGCGATTGTGCCAGCGAGTCATGCAAATCACGGGCAATCGCCGCTCGCTCTTCCAGCAGTGCCACACGTCGCCCCTCCTGCTCTCGACCCTGATAGCCCATCATGATGGAAAGCAGGCGTGCTGTGACTTCAACCAGTTGCACTTCAGTGTCATCAAACAGATGCTCCTCTTCAGCCTCAACCTTAAGTACGCCCAGGGCACCAGAAAGACTGCTGAAACCTGCCGCCAGGCATTGTGATTTCACCCCATCTTCATTTTCATGAATAAAGCTGACAAAACTGGCGACAGTGACTTCATCAAACAGCGCTTGATGCAAACCGGTGGGTTTATGGTGAGAATAAAGCAGGCGCTCGGCAGAAATACCCGTATCTTCTTCAGTGAATATCAGCGCCACATTGGTGACATTAAGTGCCTTTTGCAGCAGGTAAAGTATTTTGCGCAGTGCAGTTTCTGTCAGCGTGGCATGACTGACCAATTCAAGAAATTTATAAAGAAAATCCTGTGAGCGCACCATGCGCCTGAGACGCTCGCTGTTGGTCTGGTTAAACCATTCATTTTCAGCCTTAAAGCCTTCTAGGCGAGCTGATATTTCATATACCAACCTTTCCAGTGCCGCGAACTCATCAATTTCATGGCTACCTGGCTTATTGATACCTGGCTTATTTAGATGCGGGTCGCTCAGCAGTTCTGACGGCGTAAAACTTTTGAGCGCATCCATACGCTGCACTAGCAATTGTTTTGCACCTATAGCAATCCCACCCAAACTCGCCATCACCAGCAATAAGGCCATCAACTGCAATAACGAGATCACAGATTGCTTGGTTTCAGAATCTTGCTGCAAGGCTAAGGCTAGCTGGTCATAGGCATCAACCATTGCAGTGAAAGAGCGGTCAGGCATTGCACCACTGACATCCGCAAAACCAGCATAAGCCTGGCTGACACTCGCGAATGCTGCCGATAGCGGATTTCCCACTTCCAGATATAAAGAATGATTAAAAGTAGATAAAGTCTTTTTAATTTGTTCTAGCTGTTGTTGTTGTAGGTTAAGGCTTTTAGCATCAATGTCTGGCAGCTTTTGATGCTGCTTGACATCAAGCTGGTGTGCCCAAAAGATTTTTTGCTGATAGGCATAACGAATAGCCGAATAATTACCTGGAATATAATCAAGCAAAAACAGAGAGCCAGCCTGCATTAAGCTGACACTAAAGCTAATGCACAGGAGTAAAATCAATAAGCGCATGTAAAGTGTGTGCCCTAGTAGGCAATTGATTCTATTTAGCATTTTCTTTACATACAGCATGATGTCCTACCTATATTCCAAACGGCATAGTCTATTGTGACGAAAGTGAGTGCGCATGAGCCTCTATGTTTTTAGCACCGTGGTGCTGAGTCTTGTTTTTATGCTGGTTTTTAGTAGCTGGTGGGTAGCTGGTGCGCCTTTCAGTGTGCACCTATCGGCATTACTAATTGCTGTCATTACCGCACTGTCCATCATGACGCTGGTTGCGCTCTATCCCACACTGCTTAAACGTTCTGCCAGCAAACGTCTGCCTGCAAAGCTCAATGAAACAAGCTGGGCGAATGATGTATCCAGTCATTTATCTACGCCTGCTGCAGTCATTGATAGCTACACCGTTATTTTTTCCAATAAAGCTTTTTTAACCGACCTTGGCATGCTGGGTATGGACGAGCAAATCATAGGCATGCCAATTACCAATATTATCCACCCTGGTGATCATCCACGTCTTGCCATGCTACTCGCACAAACTTTACAGAATAGTGAAAGCAAAGACAGCATCAAACTGCGCATGCTGTGCCTGGATGGCAGCGTATTACCCGCGCATGTATCACTCTCGCCGCTACGTGATGATGCCAACGCCAAGCTGAGTCTTTTACAGTTTTCATCCGCTAGTACACAAGCACTAAAAGAGTTTGACTATATTGACCAATCCACTAGCCAGCAACTCATTAACCAGATAGAACAAATTGTGTTTCATCTCAATGTTAAACAGCAAATCATATTTTTGAATGCCTCTTGGGAAACACTACTTGATTACAAAATACCAGACAGCCTAAATAAAACCCTGCTGTCTTTTGTGCACCCAGAAGACAAACCATTGGCAGAAGCACGCATCAACTCCCTCATACAAGGCAAACGCAACAAGGCTTTACTTGAGTTCAGGCTCATCGGTCTTAATGGCGACTCTCACTGGGTGGAGATGCGCGCTAGGAACACCACCTCTTACAAGGGAGAGCGATCCAGTGTGATAGGCACCCTGACCGACATCAGCCAGAGCAAAGTCATAGAAGCAGGCCTGCGTAACAACCGTCATCAATTAAGCACGCTCATCAATAATACGCCTGGCATGATCTATCGCTGCAAAAACGATAAACACTGGAGTTTTGAGTTTGTCAGCGATGGCTGTTTTGAGGTCACTGGTTATGAGCCTTATGAAATGGTGAATAACCCGAGTTTTTCTTATATGCAAATTATTCATCCAGACGACAGAACGATCGTGAAAGAGGCTGTTCAGAGAAAAGTGGATCAGGAACAGAAGTTTCAGATCATGTATCGCATTATCACCCGCTCTGGCAGCACTAAATGGGTGTGGGAGCAAGGTAAAGGCGTATTCTCCAGTGCAGGAGAACTATTGGCGCTTGAGGGCTTCATTACCGATATTTCTAATCAGGATCATCCTGAGTTTATCTTGGGCTTTCAGAAGCTTTTTCTGCAGGACACCAGCAACCTAGCCTCATAAAGCTCGATTACTCAGGATGCGTGCCTGACTCCAGTGGCGCACCATCATCAAATCTGGATAGCCAATCTATGGTCATCTGGCGAAACTTGGTCAAACCTTTATATTCCACAAGATCAGGATGCAGAGATTTAAGCACGCGATGAAAGCGTTTCGCCCAGCGTGTATAGGTCGAGAGTTCATCCATGCTAATAAGGTAGCAGCGTATGCTAAATAATATGCCATTGCTGCGCGGCAAGCGGAACAGGCCTTGTAGCTCTACCCGTAGATGCACCAACTCGCCAACGTTATCAGGCGTGACCTTGTTGCGGTCACCGCCCCACAAAGGGTAATTTTCTGGTGATGTATCCAGCCTGGGGTTAATGGTCATGGTCCAGTTCAGCCTGCGCACTGGGCTGCCCAGTTGCAGACTCATCAGATACTTTAGCGCGCGATCCATCACCCCCAGCTTGGTCACTTGCGGCACTGGGCCATGCCATTCATGCCAGGCCATGCCGACATTAAAAGCGAGTGACCAGTCCGCCTGGCTGGTAATAAATCCAGCATCAGCAAATAGGGTGCCTTCACGCTGGTCCAGCAGCACAAAATCGCCCTGTACCTGGCGCCCCATAAATTCAAAAGGCTGCATATGCAGGGTAGTAGCATCGCCAAATATAAAGGCGGTTTTAATGCCTAGCGGCTTGTTTTCCCACTCCCAATGCTTGCCATTTTTCACCAGAGAAAAAAGCTTGGGGTAATCAGCAGCAAGGGACTCCATAGTCAGCTCGAGAAAATCCCACTGCGCATCCATCATATGCGGCAACGCCTGATAGCGACCTGGATCCAGCGCTAAGGTTTTGCGCTTATCTTCACATTCAGACAGATAATGCTCGTCAATGTCAAAAGCAAACTCATTGACTGAGCCAGTAGCGCCTTTGGTATGCGGTTCAATATTGACCGAATACATATATTGATCTTCGCCAAACGGAAAGGGAAAGCGCTTAATCGCCTGCGGCGAATTTTGATAGGTGTAATCATCGCGAAAAGTCTGTTGTTTGAATGCTGCTGTCATGGCGTGCCTTTAATGATGAAGACTTTAAATATTTAAGCTTAAATATTAAGCTCGAGTAAATCACACCTGGCGCGTGAAACGCATGGCATGATTTTTTTGCCTGCTGCTTTCTCGGCATCGCTCAAATAATGGTCGTGATGCATGATGACGCCATCATTTGAAATAACATCGAGCTCACAACGCCCACAAGCTCCGCCCCGGCATAGATAGGGCGCATCAACGCCAGCGGCCTCTATGGCTTCGAGCATACTCAGTTCGGCAGGCACGACTAGCTCAATATTCGATTTCGCCAGTTTTAGCCTGAAAGGTTCGCCTGCAGGTGGAGCCGCAAACTGTTCACTGTGGATATGCCGATCAGGCCATCCTAGATCACGTGCCGTTGCAAGCACACTGACCACCATGCTGTTGGGGCCACACACATACACATGCGTACCCAAAGGCTGTTTTGCCAGTAGCGCGCGGATATCCAGCACGCCGCCCTCATTTTCCACATAAAAATGGGCTTGATCAGCCGAGGTAGACTTGATGAACTCAGTGAATGCCCCATGCTTATGAGCACGGTAGGCATAGTGCAATTCATAGTTTGCAGCCATTCTCTGCAGGTCTGCGATCTGCGACATAAATGGCGTGATGCCTACACCGCCAGCAATCAATATATGTTTGCGCGCGCGCCTGTCTAATGCAAACAAATTGACGGGGTAGGTAATATCAAGCACAGCACCAACATTCACAGCAGTGTGCATGTGGACTGAGCCACCACGTGATTTTTCCTGTAGGCGCACCGCAATTTTATAAGCATGTCTATCTTCAGGCGCACTCATCAAAGAGTAGGGGTTGCGATGAATACGTCCCTCTACATTCATGGCTACCACAATATGGCTACCGCCTGAGAAACTGGGTAATTCTGTTCCATCAGCCGCAACCAGTGTGAACTGCTTGATCAGCGGCGTGATTTGCTGGACATCAGCCACCCTCACACGGAGTAAGCTCATGGGTAAATCTCCTCAATATCGGGGATTTCACCAGGCGCTTCGGCATCAACCATCAAGCCCATATAGGCACCAAAACGGCGGGAAAAATGATCCCTGACAAATAACATACGGCCACAGCCGTCGCACTGCTTGATATTGGTATGCGCTTCATGGGTGATGGTTTTACAGTGCACACAATACACCGAGCGCGCCAGGGTGCCAGTTAGCTCCTTGTGTATGTCGCCGTCAACCACGCCGTAGCGTGAAGCAACGTCTGCAATTGACCACATGAATTTTTCAGCACCAGCCACGTATATATGCAAACCCATCTTCGCCTTCGATAAATAGTGGTCTAATCCAATGAGCAAAGTCTCGCTACTGTCGTGAACAAAAAAATCATCTGGCGCTACTTTATTTAAGGTTTCGCCAAGCCTGTTGTCGGCATTAGTATCTTTTAAATAAAACACACTCACTTGCTGTTCAGGCTGCATTTGCTGAAACAGTTTAAGCGCTGCCATCGCACCAGCAGCCCCTTCTACTAATATTAAATGTGCAGTCGCATAGGCTTGCCAGATCAATGTTGAATAGACAGGCTTGCTTCTGATCCAATATCCACGTTCCATTGATTTATCTCGTCTCTATTCTGTAAAAACTCTGCCAGGCAAACGCTTACTTTTTTGGGTGGGTGCGCAAACGCAATGGATCATAAAAAGGCGTAGGTACAACATAAGCACTACAGCCAGACTGGCTACCCACCACCTCAACAGTTGTGCCGATCGCTGTCAGCTCAGGTTTGATATGTACCATGGCTAATGACTGCATCAGATACTGGCTATAGCTGGCCGTGGTTACTATGCCGACTTCCTTGCCATCTTTGATCAATTTTGCACCTGCTTCAACAGCCACTGCACTGCGGCAAATCAAGCCAGCTTGTTTAAAGCGCTCTTTACCGCGCGAATTGAGTACCGCCTGTTTGCCTATATAATCACCCGCTTTATCAAGATCAACGCCCCATGCCATATTGATCTCCCAGGGCGTGGTATCACCTTCTGGCATTTCAAACGGAAAAAACAGCAGCGCCGCTTCTACCCGTGTCAATTCAAGCGTATTCCATGAGGCAGGCACCACGCCAAAAGCTTGGCCTACTTCCAGTATTTTGTCCCACAGCTCGACGGTATCTTTAGCCTTGGCGTAGACTTCGTAACCGCGTTCGCCAGAGTAGCCGCCGCGTGCAATCCACACCTCTTTGCCAAACAATGTAGATTTCTGGTTTTTAAAATAAGGCAGTTCGGCCAGATTAAAATCTAGGTGTGGCGCTAGAATATCTAGCGATTTAGGCCCTTGTAATGAGAGGATATGGGTATCTTGATCTGATTCAATCGTGACAAGCTTACCTGCTGCCAGTTTCGCCAGCGTCTCAGGCGTTTTGCCACTGCCATGAGAAAGGCGAAATACATCAGGCGCATCACGAATCACCATGATGTCGTCACAAATCGCACCCGCCTCATTCACTTCCGCAGCCAGCACGGAGTGGCCTACAGCAAGCTTGGTAATATCCTTAGCCACTAGCTGGTCAATCACCTGTTCTGCGTCAGCGCCACGCACATTGATGAGATTAAGCGCTGTGACATCAAATAAGCCAGCCGCAGTTCTCACCGCAACCACTT
>Ga0066798_10000511_pt1 | contig 19656 bp, 20 predicted proteins | sample PersoiDNA2013203_FD_70961 | JGI IMG/M metagenome (GOLD analysis project Ga0066798, IMG submission 70961) | Permafrost soil microbial communities from the Arctic, to analyse light accelerated degradation of dissolved organic matter (DOM) -... | ecosystem: Environmental > Terrestrial > Soil >... | reverse complement strand
CAAATGAAGCACTCCGCCGCCTGACCGCGCTCGGCGGCGCGCTGCGTTGTCCTCAGTCGCGCCCGTATCTCTGTCGATACGAACGCTCCCTGCTTTAGGAGCTCGGCTGGAAACAGAGAAACACCGGCTGAGCACGATCTCGCGGCACGAGGACGTCGTCCTCGGTCGCATCCGTATCTCTGACCGATACGAATACTCCCTGCGTCCTAGACTTGCACCACGATCTCGCACTCATCCGGCGCCCCTCCGTCCCCAGCCGAGCTCCCTGGCATCGCATCCACCGATCGCATCCAGTCGACAGGTCGTCAATTAAAACGAGCTCCAAGGCGTCTAGGGCTTCTCGGCCGCTGCGAACAGCCATTCGACCTGGTTGATCGACTCCGTGGTCGTGACGACGAGTAGCTCGTCGCCGGGGCGTAACTTCGCGGCACCCCGCGCCTGCAGTGGCTCGCCCTCGCGCACCAACAGCCCGATCCAGGCGCCGGCCAGCTCTAGATCGCGGATGCGCATCCCGGCCGCCGCCGAGCTTTCGGCCACCACGACCCGTAGAACGCTTTCGGGCGCGCTTCGCAGGGGCACCGAGATCCGCCAGGGAGTCTGCTCGACGAGGCGCATCGGGATACCGAGGCGCGCGGCGGCGAAGGGAATCGTCGTCCCCTGGACGAGCACCGAGAAGGCGACCGCGACGAAGACGAGCGAGTAGATCAGCTCGGCGTCGTGCACCTTCGCCAGCACCGCGAAGGCGGCGAGTAAAATCGGCACCGCCCCTTTTAAGCCTCCCCAAAGCAGGAAGAGGCGCTCGCCTCTGTTTAGGCGCACGGGCATGAGCAGCAGAGAGCCGACGAGCGGGCGAGCTACCAGGACGAGCAACACGGCAATCGCGAGGCCCTTGAGCCAGACCCAGTCGTGAGCGACGTAGGAAAGGTCGACCGTCAGTCCGAGCGCGCCGAAGGCGGCGACCTCCGCGAGTGAGGACAGCGAGGAGTGGAAGGCGTCGATCTCGGACCTGAAGGGAACGCGCTCGTCACCGACGAGGATTCCGGCCACGAAGACGGCGAGGAAGCCGGAGCCGTGCGCCACGCTGGCAAGTCCGTAGACGACACCGCAGGCAGCGAGAGTGCGGACGGGGTAGAGGCCCGCGCTTGGCAACCTGAGGCGCATCAGCGGGCCGAGCAGGCGGCCTGCGACGATCCCGAACGCGAGCCCGATGCTCGTCGCCACGGCGAACTCCCGCACGACCACGAGAAACGAGCCGTGGCTGGCGTTGGCGAACTGGATCATCGCCAGCATCAGCGCGATCCCGACCGGGTCGTTGGCTCCCGACTCGCCCTCGAGGATGGTGTCAGTGCGCCCGCCGACCTCGCGCCGGCCGAGCACCGAGAACATCACCGCCGGATCGGTCGGCGCCAGGGCCGCTCCGATCAGACCGGAGGTTGTCCAGCCGAGATCGAGCAGCAGGTGGCAGCCGGTAGCGACGACCGCCGCCGTTCCAAACGTTCCCAGCACGCCGAGTGTTGAGATCGGGACCGCGGACGAGCGAAAGCGGCGCCAGCCGATGTGCATGCCGCCGTCGAAGAGGATGACGACCACTGCCACGACCACGACCCTCTCGACGGTCTGGATCGAGGCGTGACGCTCGAGCGTGGGGAAGATGTCCGAGAGAACGGCGCCGGCGATGAGGAAGAAGGCCGCTGCGGGTATCGGTACACGCTCGCTCAGCCTGCTCCAGGCGAGCGCGATCGTGAGCCCACCGGCCACTACCAACACGATGCTGCCGAAGCTGACGATCTCGTGCATAGCCGGACTCTAGTGGCCGCCGCCGCGAGCACGGTCTCGTCTGGCGTGGCTGTTTGAGCGGCGCGGCGTACGGTTATGAACCACAACGACCATGTCCAGAGTTGTCTCGATCGTTTTCACCTCGGTCCTGATGCTGGCGCTCGCCGGTGCCGGCGCAGCCCGAGCAGGGCAGAGCAGCCTCCGTTTGCATCAGATAGCCAGCGCAAATGCGCCCGTCTACCTAACCGCCACCCCGAGCGAGCCGAACAACCTCTATGTCGTCGAGCAGGCGGGCGTTGTGCGCGTGATCGTCAATGGCGCGACGCGAGCAAAGCCGTTCCTCGACATTCGAAGTCGGGTGAAGAGCGGGGGAGAGCGTGGGTTGCCCTCTCGCTGGCGTTCGATCCGGGGTATCAGAGCAACCGCTTCTTCTACGTCGACTACACCGATCTGAACGGAAACACACGAGTTGTTCGCTTCAGGTCCAACGGCACTAGCGCCATCCGCTCCTGTTCGTTCGCCAGCCCTATGCCAACCACAATGGCGGTCAGCTTCAGTTCGGGCCCGCCGGCAAGCTCTATGTAGGCATGGGCGACGGCGGATCAGCAGGCGACCCCCAGAATCGCGCCCAAAACCTCCGTGTCCGGCTCGGAAAGCTGCTGCGGGCGAATGTGCGTGCCAAGCGGATTCGCTGGTCGATCGCCGGTTACGGATTGCGTAATCCCTGGCGCTTCAGTTTCGATAGAAAAAGCGGAGACCTCTTCATCGCCGACGTCGGCCAGGACAAGTGGGAAGAGGTCGACTACCTGGCGCACGCCCGGCTGGCGAAGGTGGTCAACTACGGCTGGAGCGTTTACGAGGGATCTCACTTTTAAAAGCCATCCGAGCCCCTGAACCGGCGCGGCAAGCTGGTTCGGCCGGTTTCCCAGTACGGTCACGTGAACGGAAACTGCGCGATTGCCGGCGGTTACGTTTACCGAGGATCGTCTCAGCCGGCCCTGCGTGGCCGCTACTTCTTTGGCGACAACTGCAGCGGCGCAATCTGGTCGCTCAAGGTTCGCAAGGGCAAGGCCGTCGGTCTTCGCCGCGAGTCGATCACCGTGCCTGCGCTCAGCTCTTTCGGCCAGGACAGCGCCGGGGAGATCTATGCCCTCTCGATGAAAGGGCCGGTTTACCGGATTACCTAGGCGCGGACCTCCATAAGCGGGTGGGCGCTGGCGACGCTCAATCTACTTCTGTGACGGCGGACTTTTTGATCAAGCGCCGCATGTAAAAGAAAGCAATCAGGCCGATCAACGCGCCGCCGGCGTCGATGGCGACATCTCGTGGCGTCCCCGCACGGCCGCGGACGAAGTGCTGGTGAAGCTCGTCGCTCGCCGCGTAGGCCACCGCGGCGAGAAAGGCGGGCCACGGTCTCGCGAGCGCTCGGAAAAGCAGCGCCGCGAGCAGCGCGTACTCCCCAGTGTGGGCTAGCTTGCGCAGAACCAGATCCCAGACACCGAGTCCCGAGTTGAGGCTCGGGATTGAGGACAAGGCGAAGATCACCGCCGCCCAGAGCACGACCGGAAGCCAGAGGCTCAGGGTTCTCGGGGCGCGCGGGAGCATGACCGCCGGCCATGATAGGCTCGCCCGCACATAACGGCGAGCGGTTAGGGAACCCAGTGCGAATCTGGGACGGTCCCGCCGCTGTAAGGGGAGAAGCTTCCTTGTCACGACGTCACTGGCCTGAGGGCTGGGAAGACGGCGAGGGAGGGCGCCCCGAGTCAGAAGACCTGTCGCTCGCCGCCCACCGGACCCCTCGAGGAAGGAGGATTCGTGCGAAAGCGCATTCTCACCACAGTCGTCGTCTCTGTCGTCCTGGCCGGAGTCTTCGTACCGCTGGCGGGCGCCGTGTCGGTTTCCGTACGGGTTGAAGGCAAGACGCAGACGCTTTACGGCTCCGCCGAGCCCCGCTTACAGGTCGCCTCAACCGCTCTCGACGCGCTCACCACCGCGGCGAGCAGGGGTGAGTTCTACTACCACCTCGTCACTAGCTCGTTAGGCTCCTACGTCGATCAGGTCGGCTTGTATCCGGCGACTAGCACGGGTGGCTGGATGTTCAAGGTGAACGGAGTACTGCCGCCGGTCGGCGCCAGCGAGGTGACGATCGAGAGCGGCGACCGTGTGCTCTGGTACTGGGCAAGCTTCGATCCGGTGACGTTCGCCGGTCCGAAGACACTCCGGCTTTCCCGCAGCAAGCTCACCCACTCGGAGCGGGTAGGCGCAAAACGCAGCCGCAAGAAGCTCTACTGCTACGCCATCTCGGCCCAAGACGACAAGGGCGCGAGCACGCCAGCAGTCGGCGCCGTAGCCCGTGCCGGCTCGAAACGAGCTGTCGCAGGGGCGAAAGGGCGAGCGTGTCTGAGGGCCCACAACGGGTCGCTCTTGCGAGCAACTCTCAGTGGCGCCGTCCGCTCCAACGCTCTGCCGTGAACCGCTTTCGCATCACACTCTTCCTGATCCTTCTGGCCGCGGTCAGCCTCGCTGGCTGTGGTCAGAGGGGGAAGGGCGAGGCTCAGGTCTGGGTCACGCGCGACCGGGGCGCGACGGTGCTCGATCGCGGCACCGTTCCCGCCGGGCTGACCGCGCTGCAAGGGCTCGACCGTATCGCCGGGATCGAGACCGGCTACGGCGGCGCCTTCGTGAATGAGATCGACGGTGTCGCCAGCTCGCGTACGCGTCAGCGGGACTGGTTCTTCTTCGTCAACGGCTACGAGGCCGATCGCGGTGCGGCTTCCTACCGCCTGCGTGCCGCTGACGTCGAATGGTGGGACTACCGCTCCTGGCGCGGCTCCGAGAGAGTGCCAGTGGTGGTCGGCGCCTTCCCCGAGCCGTTTCTGCACGGCTATGACAGCAAGCGCCGAACGGCGGCCGTCCGCTTCGAGCCCGGGCTTCGTTCCGAGGCCTACGCGCTGGCGAAGGTCGTTCACGCTCGCTCGGTCGCGGCGATCGGGAAGCCCGTTGCCTCCTCGGCGAACCTGCTCGTCGTCGTCGCCGGTCGGCCAGGCATCGTCGCGCATCTGCGCGGCGGAGAACGGGCGGGCGATCCGGTGCGCTTCGTGGTGACCGGTCGGGCCTTCGCTCGCTCGCTCGCCCGCGATCCGGGAATAGTTCGTCACCGTTACCAGGCGGCGGAATGGAGCTCGTCGTGAGGCCGCTTGTCGCGCTAGCTCTGCTTGGAGCTTGCGTTGTTGCGGCCCTTGTCGCGACTCATTCGCTCTCGTTGGCGCTGTTGGCTGCGGTACTGCTCGCGCTGTTGCTGCGGGCGCCCTGGCGGCGTGCCCGCCTCTACCTGCTCGGCATCGTCGTGTCGTCGTTTGGGCTCTTTCTAATCTGGCCGCTCACCGCGCACGTAGGCAGCCACCCGCTCTGGAACGGCCCGATCCTGCCGGTGCTCGGCTCCATCGACGTGACCAGCGAAGAGCTGGCAGCCGGAGCCGTGCAAACACTTCGCCTGGCAACCGTGGCGCTTGCCTTCGCGGTCTGGGCGCTCCGGCTCGACCACGACAGGATCGTGCGCGAGGCTCGGCTCGCGCGGCGCTCGGTGCTGACGGTGGCGCTCGCAACCAGGCTCATACCGACGCTCGAGCGAGATGCCGCCGGCTTCGTCGAGGCACTACGCGGCCGCGGCGTCGCAGTCGAAGGCGTACGTGGACGGTCACGGCTGCTGGCGCCGCTCGTGGCGAGCTCGCTGGAACGGGCTCTCACCCTGGCCGAGTCGATGGAAGCTCGCGGCTACGGGCGCTCCGGTCGCCCCCTTCGAGCGCGGAGTCGTCTCAATTGGCGCGAGCGGGCTGCGCTGGCGTTCTCTCTCCTACTGGTGGTTATTTCGCTGCTATGGCTGTAGAAGCTCTTGAAAGGCTCCGTTTGAGCTCGTCAGCGCGACAGGTCGCGACCGGGCGAAACGGTCTCGTGGGACGATGAGCGCTCTAATCGCCCGCGTCGAGAAGCTCGCCTTCGCTTATCCGGAAACTTCGGTAGCCGCTCTCACGGACATCTCGCTCGAGCTAGAGGGGGGCGAGGTCGTGCTCGTGCTCGGACGCTCGGGCTCGGGCAAGTCGACGCTTCTCAGGGCCCTGGCGGGCCTCGTCCCGCACTTCCACGGCGGGCGCTTCTCGGGCTCGGTCAGCGTGGCCGGTTACGACACGCGCTCGACCGCACCGGCCGCCCTGGCCGGCACCGTGGCGACTCTCTTCCAGGATCCCGAGGATCAAATCGTTTTCGAACGGGTGGCGAGCGAGGTCGCTTTCGGCCCCGAGAACCTCGGTTTGCAGCCCGGCGAGGTGATGAAGAGAGTCGAATCCTCGCTTGCCGCGGTCGGCGCCGAGCACCTGCTCGAACGGACGACGCGCGATCTCTCGGGCGGCGAGCTGCAGCGCGTCTGCCTCGCCTCGGCGCTCGCGTTGGAGCCGGAGTTGCTCCTGCTCGACGAGCCGACTTCTCAGCTCGATCCGGAGGGTGCTGAGGCCTTCCTCGAGCTAGTCGGGAGGCTGGCGCGCGAGCGCGGAATGGCGGTCGTGTTGAGCGAGCAGCGTCCGGCTCTTCCGTTGGAGATCTGCGATCGCGTTCTCTTCCTCGAGCGCGGGCGCCTCCTGCTCGACGCCTCGCACGCCCAAGCAGTCCGCTGGCTGGAGGAGAGCGCGCCGGATTTCGTCGAGCCGTTCGAGCCAGTTACCAGGCAAGTCGGCGATCCGGGCGAGGTGACCTGCAGGATAGAAGGAGTCGGATACGCCTATCGGCCTGCAACGCCGGTGCTCGAGAACGTCTCGCTCGAGATACGGCGCGGCGAGATAGTCGCCCTCGCCGGGCCGAACGGCAGCGGCAAGACAACCCTGGCCAAGCTGGCTTGCGGACTACTCGAGGCGCAGGAGGGACGGGTGGAGCGCTGGGGTCGCGCCAGCTATCTCTCGCAGTATCCCGGTCGCTATGTCGTCTGCGAGCGAGCCGAAGACGAGGTCGCGCTGGGAATTGGAGGTGATCTGTCGCGGGCGCGCCGCTGGCTCGACGAGCTTGGATTGGGCGGGAGCGAGCGGAGGCATCCGCGCGATCTCTCGAGCGGCGAGCGCGAGCGTTTAGGACTCGCTACGGTGCTGGCGACGGAGCCCGACCTACTGGTTCTCGACGAGCCCACGCGCGGAGTCGATCCGGGGCGGAAACGGGAGTTGGGCGAGCTGCTTCAGGCGGGTGCCTCCGGCCGAGCGACGCTGCTCGTCAGCCACGATCTCGCTTTCGCGCGCAGCATCGCCGACCGCGTCGTCTCGCTTGCGAAGCAGGAGGCGCTGGTCGGTGCGTAGCTGGCTGAGTTATTCGATCGCCTTGCTCGTGGCACTTTCTGCGCTGGCGCTTGGATTCGTCACCGGACAATGGGTGATGACTGCGATCGTGCTGGGAGTCGCGCTGGCGCTCGCTCTCGGCGCCTTCGTCGAGTCGGGCCCTGACTCGGCCAAGGAGGTGGCGCTGATCGCCACCTTGACGGGGATCGCCGTGGCCGGGCGCCTGCTCGTCCATCCGTTCCCGGGCGTCCAGCCGATGACGGTCATCGTCGTGGCCAGCGGCGCCGCTTTCGGGCTGCGGATCGGCATCTCGGTGGGGGCACTGGGGGCGCTCGTCTCGAACTTCTTCCTTATCCAGGGACCGTGGACACCCTGGCAGATGGCTCTCTGGGCTCTTTGCGGCGCGGTCGGAGCGCTGGCCGGCTCGCTCGTTCGCCGCCGGCTCGCCTTCGCGCTTCTCTGCGCGCTTCTCTCCTACGGCTTCTCGACCGCGATGGACGTGAGCGACTGGTGGTATCGCTACGCGCATAGCTGGGCCGGGCTGACGGTCTCGCTGACGACGGGCTTCCCCTTCACGCTTGCCCACGCGCTAGGCTCGTTTGCGATCGCGCTCGCCGTCGGGCCCGAGCTCGTTCGCATGCTCGAGCGCTTCGGCCGCCGCCTGCACACCGAGATTGTTTGGGACGAGACACCGGCGCCAGGCGAGCGAGCCAGCGGCTAAACAGCTCGCGCGAGGCGATGGCGCACCAACCTCCTCCCCGCTGCGATCGTAACCAGAAAACGGCAACAAAACTGTGCCCTGACCGTGCCGAAACCGTAACGGCTCGAGCAAGAGGCGAGCGCTTTCGGCGGGGTCTGCGAGGATCGCCACCGCTCGCCGATAGCATGGGCTAGGTGTCCGTCGCCTCCTCTCCCGAGAGCTACCTGGCCGAGCTGAACGAAACTCAGCGCGAGGCCGTGCTCGCGACCGAGGGGCCGCTGCTCGTCGTAGCCGGCGCCGGCTCGGGCAAAACGCGGGTGCTCACCTACCGGGTCGCCCACCTGATCCGCACCTGCGGCGTCAAGCCGAACGAGATCATCGCCATCACCTTCACTAACAGAGCGGCGGGGGAGATGCGCTCGCGTCTCGCTTCGCTGCTCGGCCCGGCGGTCGAACGGATTTGGATCCTGACCTTCCACGCCGCCTGCGGGCGCATCCTGCGCTCGGAGATCCAGCGCCTCGGCTACCGCTCCAGCTTCACCATCTACGACCAGCTCGACCAGGTTCGCCTGGTCACGATCTGCCTAAAGGAGTTGGAGCGTGACCCCAAGCGCTTCCCCCCGCGCGGCATTCACTCTCAGATCTCGAATGCCAAGAACAGCCTCGTCGGCCCGGAGGAGTACATGGCCCGCGTCTCCTCCTTCTACGACCGCACCGTCGCCGAGGTGTACGAGCTCTATCAGCGCAAGCTGTTCGAGGCGAGCGCGCTCGACTTCGACGATCTGCTCTACCTGACCGTGCAGGTGCTCGAGCGCTTCCCCGAGGCGCGCGAGCGCTGGCAGAAGGCCTTTCGCTACGTGCTGGTGGACGAGTACCAGGACACCAACCACGCCCAGTACCGGCTCCTACAGCTGCTCGCCGCCAAGCACAAGAACGTCTTCGCCGTCGGCGATCCCGATCAGTCGATCTACGCCTTCCGCGGCGCCGACATCCGCAACATCCTCGAGTTCGAGCGCGACTTCGGCGAGGCGCGGCAGATCGCGCTGGAGCAGAACTACCGCTCGACCATGTCCATCCTCGAGGCGGCGAACGGCGTCATCGTGCAGAACCGCGAGCGCAAGGAAAAGAAGCTCTGGTCGGAGCTGGGGGATGGGGAGGCGGTGCAGGTGGTCGAGGTCGAGGACGAGCACGCCGAGGCGCGCTACGTCGCCGCCTCGATCGCCGCGCTCGTCGACGAGGGCTACTCGGGCTCGGAGATTGCCGTCTTCTACCGCACCAACGCCCAGTCGCGAGTGCTCGAGGACGTGCTCATGCGCCAGGAGATCGGCTACCGGGTGATCGGCGGTCCGCGCTTCTACGAGCGCGCCGAGATCAAGGACCTGGTCGCCTACCTGCAGGTGATCGACAACCCGCTCGACGCGGTCTCGCTGCTTCGGGTCGCCAATCGCCCCCGGCGTGGAGTCGGCTCCACGACGCTGGCGCGGCTGCAGGCCTTCGCCGATGCCCAGGAGATCTCGCTCTGGCAGGCGCTCGGACGAGCGGAAGAGGCGGGGATCTCGACTGCCTCGTTACGCGCAGTCGACGGCTTCCACACGCTCATCCAGTCGCTCCAGTCGGCGGCGCAGGAGCTGGAGCTACCGGAGCTGCTCGAGGCGGTGCTGAAGCGGAGCGGCTATCTGGAGTGGCTCGAAGCCGAGCGCACCGTCGAAGCTGCCGGCAGGATCGAGAACCTCGAGGAACTGGTCGGCGTGGCGCGCGAGTATGCAGCCCGGGACGACCGCCCGGCCCTGGCCGAGTTCCTGCAGGAGATCTCGCTCTACTCCGACTCCGATGCTCTGGCCGAGGAGCGAAGCGATGTCACCCTGATGACGCTGCACAACGCCAAGGGGCTCGAGTACCGAGCCGTCTTCATCATCGGCATGGAGGAGGGGATTTTCCCGCACTCCCGCTCGATCGAGGAACAGGGAATCGAAGAGGAGCGGCGGCTCTGCTACGTCGGCATGACCCGGGCCATGGAGCGGCTCACGCTCACTCATGCCTCCTCACGCTCGCTCTACGGCCGCCACGACTCCAACCTGCCCTCGCGCTTCCTCGACGAGCTGCCCGAGCGCTGGATCAAGCGCGAGCGGCTGCGCGCTTCCTCCTGGTCGGGCTACAAACCGCCGAAGGGCAGCGCCGTCACCCCGCGCACCGACCTCCCCGAGCTGGCGACCGGCGACTCGGTTCGGCACTCGACCCTCGGCGAAGGAGTTATCACTCGCATCGAGCGCGGCGGCGTCGTCACCGTGCGCTTCGCCGGCGAAAGCAGCGAGCGCCGGTTGATGCTCGAGTACGCGCCGCTGGAGAAGCTCGCGCGCTGAGCGTTGGGCCGGAACTTTTTCCGGACCGGTTACTTCTTCTTTTTCTTCGTAATGGAAGATGGTTATATAGATCTCGGAACTCGTACAAAACAATGCCCACCGTAAACCCGGCCTAGGATGGACGGTTTCGAAGTTCTTCCAACATTTGGGAAAGCGTCGATAGATCTTTGAAGAGACAGCGCCCGGCATGCCGGGCGCTGTCCGCTTTGCAACTCAGGCTCGCTTCGAGACCAATCGAAAGGAGCGAGTCGCATGTCGCAGGATGACGTGATCTTCGGCTATCGATTGCAGCTGATCGACCTGGCCGGCCGGATAGGCGTCACGGCCGCCTGTAGGACCTTCGGCATCCACCGTTCGACCTACTACGCCTGGAAGCGCAAGATCGAGCGCGAGGGTCTGGAGGCGCTACGCCCCAGGGAGCGTCGCCGGCCGCGGATGCCCAACCAGCTCTCTCCGCTAGTCGAAGAGCGGATAGTCGCCTTCGCGCTCGGTCATCCGGGGCTCGGCCCGCGCTGAATCGCGGCCGAGCCCAGCTTCGGCTACGGCGAGCAGGTGCTCGGCGGCGACAACGCCGATGTTCGTTTCACGGGCTTGATGCGCTTCCGCGGCGAAGTGAGAGAGCTCTTCTACTCGGCTTTCGAGACGCCGCTTCGTAGGGAGCTGGAGGCGATCGGTAGCGAGGTTGTTCTGCGCCTGCTCGATCCCTGGCACGCCTGGAGGGGCGGTATCGAGCTCCAGCGCGGCGAGGAGTCCGTTCCGGAGCGCTTCGAGGTCGAGAAGGCCGACTCTTACCGACTCGAGTTGGAGGATCTCGCGCGCGCGATCCGCGGCGAGGGCAAGCCGTTGCTGGGTCGTGCGGACGCCAAGGGTCAAGCACAGGCGCTGGCGGCGCACGTCGATCGGCTTCGTTCTCCTCACAGCCGCGGTAACGAAGGTTATCGGAGCCCGCGGGCTCCGATTCGCGTACCTTCTTCGTCGGGGTGGTTTTCGTGTTATAAGTCGCTGAGCCACAAACTTCGCGCGTGCCTACCGCCGCACGGGCTAGAGAGGAGGGGTTAGGGAGGGAAGGAATCCGGCCAGCTAACCGCTCCTATTCATTGAAGGGCCGTTCTCCCTGTCGCTGTCGTGTCTGTGATCGTGCTGCAGGCATCAACGCGGGAGAACTAGTAACTAACGAAACCAGGAGGGAAGACGTGAAGAAGCTCTCGATCGCAGGAGCGCTGTCGCTGATCGCAGTGGTTTTGGCGATCACCGTGACTGCGTGTGGCAGCTCGAAGAAAAGCAGTGTCCAGGTTTGTGCCTTGCTCCCAGACACGACGACGTCTGTTCGGTACGAACTGTTCGACAAGCCGTTCCTTTCGGCCGCCTTCAAGAAGGCCGGCGTCTCGTACAGCGTTCTGAACGCTCTCGGCGATCCGCAGAAGCAGAAGAACCAGGGCGATCAGTGCCTGACCAACGGGGCGAAAGTTATTCTCGTCGACGCTCTCGACTCTGGTACAGGCGCGGCGATCGAGACGGCCGCCGACGCCAAGGGCGTGAAGACGATCGACTACGACCGCCTCGTGCTCCAAGGCAAGGCGGCGTACTACGTCTCGTTCGACAACGTGGCAGTCGGCAAGCTGCAGGGCAATGGCATCGTCGCGGCTCTCAAGGCGAGTGGGGAGTACTCGAAGACCCCGGTCGTCGCAGAGCTGAACGGCGCGCCCACGGACAACAACGCCAAGCTGTTCGCGCAGGGCTACGACTCTGTTCTCAACCCGCTTTACGCGAACGGCACCTTCAAGAAAGGCCCGAATCAGTCGGTGCCGGACTGGGACAACCAGAAAGCGCTGACGATCTTCGAGCAGATGCTCGTGCAGACGGGCAACAAGATCGACGCCGTCGCCGCTGCTAACGACGGCCTCGCGAACTCGGTGATCTCAGCGCTCAAGAATCACAAGCTGAGCCCGATTCCGGTCAGCGGGCAGGACGCGACGCCGCAGGGCGTTCAGAACGTCATTTCCGGCTGGCAGTCGGGTACCGTCTACAAGGCCGTCAAGGCCGAAGCCGCAGCCGCGGCAGATACGGCCATCAAGATGATCAACGGCGACACGGTGGATACGAAGGGCGCGGTTGTCAACAACGGCGTCCGCGATGTACCGTCGGTGCTTCTGACACCGGTCTGGGTCACGAAAGCCAACTACACGCTTCTCTTCACGGACAAGTTCCTGAAGAAGAGTGAAGTCTGTGTTGGCGCCTATGCGAAGTTCTGCAAGTAAAAGTGAGAGGCGGTGGGGGCGCTTTTCGGAGCGCCCCCACCGCGCTTCTTCGTCGATGATCTCTAACGCCAAATTGTTTATGGTAGGGACCGCAAAGTGAGCGACGCACCGACTCTCGATCTTCGCGGCATCTCCAAGTCGTTCGGTTCGGTCCATGCGCTCACTGACGTCGATCTCGAAGTCCGAAGTGGCGAGGTCACGGCACTGGTCGGCGATAACGGAGCGGGAAAGTCGACGCTGATCAAATGCGTCGCCGGGAGCCATTCCTACGACCAGGGTGAGATCTATTTCGACGGCGAGATCGTTCACATCCGCGGCCCGAAAGACGCCACCAAGCTCGGGATCGAGGTCGTCTACCAGGATCTCGCGCTCTGTGACAACCTCGACGTCGTCCAGAACATGTATCTGGGGAAAGAGGAGCACAGTCGGCTTCAGCTGCTCAAGGAGCCTGTCATGGAACGGCGAACGACCGAGACGCTCGCGAGCCTCTCGGTCACGACGATCAATTCGATCAGGCAACATGTGGCGTCACTCTCGGGCGGGCAGCGGCAGTCCGTGGCGGTGGCACGCGCCGTGATGTGGAACTCGCGCGTCTTGATTCTCGATGAGCCCACGGCGGCACTCGGGGTTGCGCAGACGGCGCAGGTGCTGGAGCTCATCACGCGCCTTACCGAGCAGGGTCTGGCGGTTCTGATGATCTCGCACAACCTGAACGACGTCTTCGAAGTCGCCAATCGGATCAGCGTTCTTCGCCTCGGTCGCAACGTGGGTGTCTTCGAGCGCACGAAGACGACGCAGGAGGAGGTCGTCTACGCGATCACCGCGGGCAAGCCGACCAAGGCCATAGAAGCTCCAATCGGCGACACGGAGGTAACGCCGTGACGAAGGAAGCGCAAATGCCCGCTGACGGCGCCGTCGTGCCGGTCGCACTTATCGCTCGCCCGTTCGAGCGCGTCTGGGACAACATCCGCTCGGGCGACCTGGGGATCTGGCCGGTCATCATCGGCCTGGTAGTCATCTCGGCCTTTTTCTATTCCAAGAACCCCAACTACGCCAGCGCGACCAATCTCAACAACCTGATCGTGCAGATGGCGGGCGTGACGATGATCGCCTTCGGGGTCGTCTTCGTGCTTCTGCTGGGTGAGATCGACCTCTCGGTCGGATACCTGAGTGGCGTCGCCGGTGTTGTTGTCGCCGAGTTCCAGCTGGCGGGCTCGAACCATCAGCTCCCGGGCTTGATCGCCATCTTGCTGGCGCTACTTGCCGGAGCCCTCTTCGGCGTCATCCAGGGCTCGATTATCGCCTTCATCGGTGTCCCGTCGTTCATCGTGACTCTCGCCGGCCTGCTCGCTGCCGAAGGGATCATTCTCAAAGGGCTTCCTCAACAGCTGATCGTGATCCAGAACAACACGGTCAACAACGTCGCCAACTACTACTTCTCGCACACGGCCGGCTGGATCGTCGCCGGCGCCGTCAGCGCCGCCTACGCGCTCGTCGTCCTGGGCGGAATCGCAATGCGCAAGCGGGTGGGCGCCACGGTCAAGAACGTGCCCTTCTCGCTCTTCAAGGTCGTCGCCCTGACGGCAGCCACCTTCCTGCTCGTTCTCTGGTCGAATCGTGATCGCGCTCGGGGCGTTCCCTTCGCCGGTCTACTCATGGTCATCCTCTTTGTGAGCTTGACGTTTCTGGCCAAGAAGACCACCTTCGGCCGCCACGTCTATGCAGTGGGGGGAAATGCCGAGGCAGCGCGGCGCGCGGGTATCAACGTCGCCCGGATCAGGATCATCGTCTTCGCGCTCTCGGGCACGATGGCCGCCCTCGGCGGAATCGTTTTTGCAGCCCGGCTCAGCTCGGTGCAGGCGAGCGCCGGCGGCGGCACCATCCTCCTCGATGCGATCGCGGCCGCAGTGATCGGCGGCACGAGCCTGTTTGGAGGTCGCGGCGAGGTGAAGAGCGCGCTGCTCGGCGCGCTGATCATCGCCATGATCGCCAACGGCATCGACATGGTCGGCTATAGCACCTACGTGAAGTACTGGGTGACGGCCGCCATTCTGCTGGCGGCGGTGATCATCGACACAGTCTCGCGCAAGCGTCAGCTTGCCGCCGGACGCTGAGTCTGCGTGCGCGCGGGCGGTCTCGCGAGCATCGGAGAAGCCTGCAACCGGCCAGGCTGCAGCGAAAGGCGTCTTCGACACCGTTGCCGGCGGGCGCGGTTAAGGGCCTATTCCTAACGGGATAGTGATCAGCGCCGCCAACCCGGCGGCTTCGCCGCCACCCGTCCACCACGAGAACACCTGGAGCTGACACCCCGAGGCGCTGGTCTTGGTTGAGGTGCTCTTCTTCTTTCCGCACCCGCTGGTGGACAACGCCACCGCGAGCGCCAGTACTAGTAGGCCGAGAAGTACAGAACCGCGCTTGATGGCGCGCGGAGTGCGCACTTCTCGGTGCATCTTGGTCTCGTCAGACATCCGGCCCTCCCGTAGATTCACAGAAACCAACAACGAAGGGGAATCAACTCGATGAGTGTCGCGCTGTCAAGCAGAGAACCCGCGAGATTGCGTCGAAATAGACCGGTTTCGTGATGTTGAGGTTTGCGCGGGTAGTGTTGACATATGCGCGATAACCCTGCAAACTACTGTGCGCTTATGAGCGAGTCGTCTTGCTTTACGCGATCAAACCGTGTGTTTTCGCCCATCGTAAGGAACTCCGGTGGCGCCCGGTAAGAGCTCGCAGCCACTGGCGGCGCAGCGCCAAAGGGCAATAGTCGAACGTGTGCAGGCGCACGGCGGTGTGAGAATGCGCGAGCTCGTACAAGAACTCGGCGTTTCCGACATGACTATACGGCGCGATCTCGAGGCGCTCGCCCAGCAAGGGCTTGTCAGGAAGGTTCACGGAGGCGCCGCGGCGGTGCGCTTGCAGGCAACGTACGAGCCGGGGTTCGAGGCGAAATCGACTCAGCGAGAGGCCGAAAAGGAAGCGATCGCGCGCCGCGCTATGAGCTTCGTGTCGCCTGGCTCGGCGGTCGCACTATCGGCGGGGACGACAACCTGGAGGTTGGCGAGAAAGCTCGTGGCGATACCAAGCATCACTGTCGTCACGAACTCGATTCCCGTTGCAGAGGTGCTCTATCCGACCAGCGCAGCGCTCCACCAGACCGTGATTCTCACCGGTGGCGTGCGTACGCCATCCGATGCGCTCGTAGGACCTGTCGCCGTCTCGGCGATTCGCTCGCTGAACATCGACCAGCTCTTTCTCGGCGTTCACGGCATGAGCATGGAGCGCGGGTTCACGACGCCGAACTTCCTCGAAGCGGAGGTTAATCAAGCCCTCGTCGAGGCTGCCCGATCGATCATCGTCCTCGCCGATCACACGAAATGGGACACGATCGGTCTCTCGACTATCTGCGCGCTCTCCCGAGCCGATGTGTTGATCACAGACGATGCGCTCGGGGCAAAGATCAGGGCGCAGATCGAGGCCGAGGTTGGCGAGCTGATCGTGGTAGAGCCCGTGGCCGTGGAGACCGACAGCACGGCCGGATAAAGCGATTCGTGCGATCGACAGCGAAGCCGTGCCTGACTGAGACCCGCATCCGCCTCGCAGATGGCCGCGAGCTCATCTACTTCGATGAGAAGGCTCGCAGCCGAGAGGAGGTCGATCGCCGCAAGCTACCCGAGCTCGAGATGTCTATCGAGCTACGTCTCGACCCACTACTCGACGCCCAGGTCGTGATCGCCTCACATCGGCAGGAACGCACATACCTGCCCTCCGAGGACGAGTGCCCGCTCTGCCCTTCAACAGCGGAGCGTTCGACCGAGATTCCGGCAAGCGACTACGAAGTCGTCGTGTTCGAGAATCGCTTTCCGTCGTTTGCGACCGGCTCGCTCGAGCTTCCGCCGCTACCCGAGGGGGATACGTCGGTTGCTCGTAGGCCGGCGCGCGGGCGCTGCGAGGTCGTCTGCTTCACCTCGCAGCACGACTTGTCGTTCGCCAAGCTTCCGGTCGAGCGGGTGCGGACGGTCGTCGAGGTGTGGATCAATCGCACTACCGAGCTGAGCGCCCTGGCCGGTGTCGAGCAGGTGTTCTGCTTCGAGAACCGGGGCGAGGAGATCGGCGTCACTCTCCATCATCCGCATGGCCAGATCTACGCCTATCCCTTCGTGACTCCCCGAACGCGGCGGATGCTCGAGAGCGCTCGCCGTCACCGAGACGAGACCGGGCGCAACCTGTTCGCCGACGTGCTCGCAGGCGAAAAGAAGGCGCGCACGAGGATCGTCGCCGAGGGTGATCTCTGGACGGCGTTCGTGCCGGCCTTTGCGCGCTGGCCGTTCGAGGTTCATCTCTACCCCAACCGGCAGGTGCCCGACCTGGCGGCGCTCAGCGACGACGAGCTCGATGAATTCTCCCGTCTCTACCGTGACGTGTTGCGTGGCCTCGACCGGCTATTCGATCTGCGAATGCCCTACGTCGCGGCCGTGCACCAGGCGCCCGTGCGCAGCGGGCGCGAGCTCTCCTACCTCCAGCTCCAGGTCTTCTCGAGCCGGCGCAGCCCCGAGAAGCTCAAGTACCCGGCGGCATCGGAGTCGGCCATGAACGTCTTCATCAACGACGTGCGTCCCGAGGAGGCGGCCCAAATGCTTCGCGACGCCGTCGAGCGCGGGCGCCGGCGATAGAGCGGCCGGGCCTCAGGAGAGTCGGCGAGCGCCGTCTGAAGCGCGGCAGATATACGCCCGCGCCGGAGTCTCGCCGCGGTTGCCGTAGGCGCTCACGACCGCTTCGGCGAGCTCTTGGGCCTCGTCCGCGTGGGTGAGCGCGACGATCGAGCCGCCGAAGCCACCGCCGGTCATCCTCGCCGCGACCGCGCCTCTTTCGTAGGCGAGCTCGACCAGATAGTCGAGCTCCGGCGTAGACGCCTCCCAGTCATGGCGGACGCTCTCGTGTCCCTCCCTGAACACCTCTCCGAGTCGCTGTAGATTCGCCCGGGACGGATCGCGGAGCAGGCGCGCGGTCTCGTACACACGCTCCCCCTCGCTGACTACGTGACGCAGACGACGGGCAGCAACGGGATCGAGCGCTCCCTCCGCCTCGTTCGCGTCGATCTCGGAGATCGTGAGTTCGCGCGGCCTGCGCCCGTTCAAGGCAGCGAGCGCGCGCTCGATCTCCTCCTGGCGGGCGGCGTAGCCGGAGCTCTCGAGCCGGCGCGAGACGCCCGAGTCGATGATCACGAGCGCGATGTCCGCGGGCAGCGGCACGTACTCGTAGGCGAGCGAGCCCGTATCGAGCAGAGTGGCGTGCCCCGCTCGTCCGAACAGCGAGGCAGCCTGATCGAGGATCCCGCAGGGAACGCCGACGGCGCGGTGCTCGGCTCTCCGCGCGGCCTGGGCCAGCTCCATCGGCTCGAGCGCGAAGTCGGCGACCGTGCAGAGAGCCAGCCCTACCGCCACCTCCAGAGCAGCTGACGACGACAGCCCGGTGCCGATCGGAAGCGTCGAGGAGATCTCGCCGGTAAGTCCGACCGCAGGTCGCCCAAGCAGCCTCAGCTCAAGCGCGACCGCCGCGACGTAGCGCGCCCATCCGTCGAACTCTCCCTCGAGCGTGGTTCCGTCAGCCGTGAGCAGCGCTCTGCCACCGAGCTCGCGCGAGCTGAGGTCGATCTTTTCGCCGGGCGCCGCCTCGATACGAATGCCCAGGTCGAGCGCCGCCGGGAGAACGGGTCCGCCGGCGAGATCGGTGAACTCGCCGATCAGATTCACCCGCCCGGGCGCCCAGTAGACGTCCTTACTCATGCTCCGATCACCGTACTCGAATTCGTGCTGCGAATTGCGGCGGGCACGAGTTGATGCTGGAATAGGCGTCAGCCAAGGGAATCGCATCATGAGCACTGAGATCCGTATCTGCAAAGACGAAGAGTTCGCCGCCGGCATCAGCCCGATCTGGCAGTACTTCAGCGTGGAGCCGGGCGAGGAGTTGGTCTCGAACTTCCGCCGCATCCTGCCGCCGGGTCACGTCCACGCCGCCTTCGACGGCAAAGAGGTGGTCGGCTCTGCCGGCTCCTATCCGTTCCAGATGACGATTCCAGGCGGGCCCGTGCCGACAGCCGGGATCACGCTGGTCGGCGTGCGCCCGACCCACCGCCGCCAGGGCATCCTGAGCAAGCTGATAAAGCAGCTGCTCGAGGGAGCGCGCGAGCGGGGCGAAGCGATCGCGTCGCTGTGGGTGGCCGAGGAGCCGATCTACGGCCGTTTTGGCTGCGGGGTGTCCTCATTGAACGGCGAGATCCGCATCGACCGCGAGCACACTCACTTTCGTAGGCACTGGGACAGGCTCGAAGCGACGCAGGTCTCGGCCGAGCAGGCGCTCGAGCGCTTTCCGCTCGTGTACGAGCAAGTGGCGCCGCGCAGCCCGGGCATGCTCTCGCGCACGCGCGACTGGTGGGAGGTCAGGCAGCTCTTCGATGACCCGAACGACCGCCACGGCGCCGGGCCGCTCGTGTATGTCCTCTTTGAGCGGGAAGGGGAACCCGCCGGTTACGCGCTCTACAGTCACCGCACGGCCTTCGTCGAGGGTCGCTCAAACTCGACGCTCGAGGTGCGCGAGGCGATCGGCGTCGACACGGCCGCCACTGCCGGAGTCTGGCGCTACCTCTTCGAGATCGACCTGATAGCGCACATTCACGCCGCGTACATATCGATCGACCACCCGCTCTTCTTCATGCTCGCCGAGCCGAGGCGCCTGCGCTTACGCGCCGAAGATGGCATCTGGCTGCGGCTGGTGGACGTCGAGTCGGCGCTCAGGGCGCGCTCGTTTGCGAGTGGAGAAAAGCTCGTGCTCGACATCAAGGACGCTTTCTGCCCCTGGAACGAGGGCTGCTACCGGATCGAGGAGGGCGAGGTATCGCGCGCCAAAGACGGCGCCGACCTGCGCCTCGAGGTGCGCGAGCTGGCCAGCGCCTTCATGGGCGGCTTCAGCTTCGCGCAACTTGCGCGGGCGGACCTGGTCGAAGAGCTTCGTCCGGGCGGCATCGCCTGCGCCGATCGGTTGTTTGCGAGCTCTCCGGCGCCTTGGTGCCCGGAGATGTTCTAGTCGAGAAGCTCTCGGTGTGAGCTGTCGGGCTACCTTGTTTGCTAGCTAGATGTCCTACCCACAGACGTTGTGAACGCGGCTGATCGGAGGTAGGTCTCCGAGCGAGCTGTGCGGTCTGCTTTTGTTGTAGTGACTCAGCCAGTGTGGCAGGGCAGCGTTTCTATGTCGAT
>Ga0066798_10000507_pt1 | contig 19825 bp, 11 predicted proteins | sample PersoiDNA2013203_FD_70961 | JGI IMG/M metagenome (GOLD analysis project Ga0066798, IMG submission 70961) | Permafrost soil microbial communities from the Arctic, to analyse light accelerated degradation of dissolved organic matter (DOM) -... | ecosystem: Environmental > Terrestrial > Soil >... | reverse complement strand
CGTGGAATGCCCTTGCCGTTGATGATGTCGAGTTTATCGATCAGGCCGAGATTAAATGGGTACAGGCCTACTTTACTGCTGAAGACCAGCTCAACATGGTTCCCTTTGTCAGTGGCAATCAGCATGCCAGACAAGCCTTGGCGCGTAAATCTTTGGCTGGTGTGGAATTTTTCTCCGCTCAACAGCCTGGTAAAACCGAACGTGTCTATGCGCTGCGCAGTGAGGGACTGACCTATACCCTGACACGGGTAGACAAAACGCCAGAAAACTATTACCCATTTTTTCCTGACGATGTGCAATCTATCGATCAAATGAAATTAAAACTCCCAAAATTGAGGGGAGCATTGAAGACACAGGAGGAAAGTATTGTCCCGTTATTAAAACGGATTGCTGAAAAACATGGTGCAGATTTCCGCCGTCAGTTATATCAATATGGTTTTGAAAAAACGGGTTGGGAAACTATCACAGATATATTACTTTCATTCATCCCCTTTTATAGCTGCATTACCGCTGTCCGTGCCAGAAAAGAGAAAGAAGTTGTTATGTCGTGTGGCCTTGATGCTATTTCCCTACTGCCGTTAATTGGCAACTTCGCCAAAATTTCAATCTATCTCGGGAAAATATTCGGTAAAGGTATTCTTCTGGCGATGCGAGAGGCTGCCTTTGAAATGAATATGCGCAACATCCTGCAAGTGGTTCTGAGAAACGGTGGAAAAACGTTCGCGCAATATGCGGTTCTACCCACGTCTGAAGCAATCAGTCGGAGAGCCTTGGTATCACTAGGTGCTGCGGCATTACGCACGTTGGATCCCGGCATCGAACTGATTGCCAGCATCGGCCAGAGTTCTATCGGACAGGCCGTGCATTTGCTTAAATCAATGAGCAAGGGCGGCCGCAACATGGACAGCTTGCTGGCCCGACTTGAGGCTGCTGCGCAAACACTGCCGCAGTGGGTTGCTCAGGGTGACCTCGTGCGGGCAAGTCTGCCCGGTAGCCGCAGAAGGGTTTTAGTTGCCAGGCTCGCTGGTGATGACTATCTGGGACAACCGGTCTATGTGCAAATCAATCGGGAAACTGGCGCGTCCTTTGGACGCAAATATCAACTCTTGTCCAACAACATACTGGAAGCCATTCCTGTTGAAAAAGCGATTCATCTCCAAAACCTGCTTCAGCAAGGCTTGGGCGGGAAAGGCGCGGTGACGCAAGCACACATTTTGGCAGAGGATGTTGACCAGATTGACGCCAGCTTGCTGCGCCGATTACAGCAAGGTATCAGCGGTGGTGAAAATATGGAGACACTGGCTAAACGATTTAACGTCGCACTGGAGTGGCTGTCCCCCTATATTTTGAACAGCGGCCAATTGACCAATCTTGGTATGGACATTGTCGATCTGGCCGAGGCCGGTCTATCAACCGTTCGCCCTAAACCGCAACCATTCGACGTACCAGCCTCGTCCGTCAATGTGGGGCGCCGTCCAATCGTTTCATTGGAAACTCGTCGTTTGCAGGAAATTCTAGCCGATGAAAACGTCAAGCGAAGTTTCATTGTTGAGGATGGTCGTATTACGACGAGGGACGAAATCAACTACCTGTATGACATTGACCTCAACGTTTTCGTTGAACAAACCAAATTCAAATCTGGTTCCGGTTTTGTGTATGTCGCTGACGACCAGCGTGAAGGGCTCATCCGCATGACCATCGGAGAAGCGCAGGATCAATCATCATCAATCAGTTACGACCAGCGTAGCGCTGTACTCAAAGCGTTTGATATCGATCTGGATATTTCAGCGATTCTCAATAGAAAACTGACAATTCCCTCTCCCAAAACGCCTATACCCAAGAGAATCAGTTTTGTATGGGTTGGAAACCAACCCATCAATGACGCGCTGCTCACCATTTTGGAAGAAAATCTCCGCTTCGCCAATACCGCCGGCTTCAAGGTGTATTTTTATCTGTCAGAAAAATCCAAAGAATTAAATTATGCAAACCTGAAGAAGATTTTCTGTGATCCGGCGTTCTGCCTGCCCGCAATCGCTGAAAAAAATGAACTCAAAATTTTGGAAAAAACGGATTTTTACCAACGCTTTTCCACCAGCAGGAATTTTCACCAATATCAGGACGCGATTGACGGCAATGTCGGCATTGCCACCAATTTTGCCTCTGCTACCGACATACTAAGACTGGCACTGATCATGGAAAAAGGTGGGCTTTACCTGGATATTGACAGGCAGTTGCAACATGCATTTGGTACTTTTCAATTGGAAGCTGAAAACAATACCTTTTTGCTCTCCGAATTACTGTCGTCTTCATCCATGGATATGGACCATTCATTCAGCACTAGCTTCTTCGGTTCGCTATCGGGAAATACTGTTATTGACGATGTATTGCTCGAAATGGATCTGCGCTACCGTCAGAAGGAAAATCAGGATTTTTACAAAGTTGCATGTCCCGATCGACGCCAAATAAAAGAATTCGATGCTTATGCCAAGAAGCTGTCTTATCTTACCGGGCCCTCTGTTTTCAATACTGTATTGTTAAAGAAATTCCCTGCGCTCAACGAATACATTGCACTAACAAAGCTCCAAACCATCTGTTACCGGGCAAGCACAGCCCAGCTATTCATTCAGCTCGAGGAAAAAATCCCCTCCACCAGAGACATTGCCCCCCTGGCAGACTGCAGCAGTATCGGCAATCTGCATAGCTGGGAATATGACCGATAACGGCGACGTCCATCCACATGGACCAAGCCTTGCACCGGTGGCTCGCATGGGATCGACATTGCGTTGCGCTCAACTGCCAAGTGCTGTTGCATCTACATTCAGGGATGAGGGATTAGCTGTCCAGGCACGTTTTCTGCGATGTTCCTGCCAGCTATGCAGGTTACCAGTCCGGCTGCTTCCCGCCAGCGGCGTGATGTCTTGAGGGGTGGGTGTTTTTTCGATGAGCGCTTGCCTCAGCTTACTGGCCAGCGGCCTGTTGCATAGCACTTCCAGCTTGCTCATTTGCACGAATTCTTTGACGTTCGGGAATTTCTCGAGTAGCACCCGATTGAATACCTTGGGGCCGGTAAGAGCGGAGAGATCTCTGACATAGGTGAGCATGGCTCCCCTGTCGCTACGGTGCGGGCGCGCTATTTTGTAAAAATTGCGGTATTCCGGTAATTGGTAACGGCGTTCGATTTCTTCCAATATGTCATCGATAACGGTATTGCCGGGGTGGGTGCCAAAAAAGCTGGTGCCGAATTCAGGGTGCATGTCCAGCATCTGAGACTCAAGCAAATCCGAAAGTGCGAAACCATTGGTGTCGACTTTCAACTTGATCTTTCCAAAAGATTCGTCCAGTACGTCGTCAATGTCCATATAGATACCACCTTTGTCTTTCAGGATGGCCAGTCGCAAGATATCGGCTGCGGAAGCGAAGTTGGTGGCGATGCCGCCATTGCCATCGATGGCATCGCGATATTGTTGAAAGACCTTGCTGTTAGAAAATCCCTTGTAAAAATTGGTAGTTTCCAACACCTTGATTTCATTTTTTTCGAACAGCGATGGCAGGCAGTTGTACTCGCTGCAGAGGGCAGTTTTGATATTGGCGTAATTTAATTCACGCGATTGTTCAGAGAGATAGAAATAGACCTTGAAGCCGCTGGCATTGGCACGAACACAATTCTCTTTCAAAATCGCAATCAACTCATCGTTGAAGGCACGATTGCCGATCCACACATAGCTGATTCTCTTTGGAATGGCTTGCTTCAGCGGCAAGTGCGCTGGCGCTCTGTTCAATATCGCGGTGATATCCAGATCAATGTCGAGCGCCTTGAGGACGGCGCTGCGTCGGTCGTTACTGATGGTGCTTGCGCGGTCGCGTGCAGACGCCATGCTCAGCGGTGCTAGGCCTTCATTTTCGCTGTCAGGAAGATAGGCAAATTCGGAGGCGCCAAACTTGCGTTCGAAAAAGACATCGAGGTCAAGGTCATACAAATAGGCAATGCCGTCGTGGGAAGTGATCATGCCATCGTGCGCCATGAAGTTTTTTCTGATTTCCGCATCGGCCGTGATTCGTCGTGTTGTCGCATCTACTGCGGTGGCAGCGGGAAGCGGTGCGACGGCAGACGCCGAGCCAGATGCGATCGTCTCCGGCTGCACCGGCGAGAGCATGTGTTCTGTTGCGGGCGCGCCGTGTGCTGTGCGGGACTCTGCGCACTTGACCATTTCTTCGCCGCGTGCGGTCAGTTTGCCGGCGGCAGATAGATAGGGCCGCAGCCAATGCGGATTGAGTTCGTATTGGCGGGCGAGCGTCGTCAGGTCGGCGCCAGTTGTCAGATCTTGTTGCAGTCGCAGTAGCATGGCAGCATCCAGTTCGCCTATGTTGACAGCCCAGTTGCGAGCTTGTTCGAGCGCGCCTTTGCCGCCCAGACCTTGCACGAGAATATTCTGCAGGTGACGCGCCGTTTCCAGTGGGACCGGATCGAGCACGTTATCTTGCAAGAGCACGTACTTGCGTCCGAAGGGCTGGCCGCTGAGTGGATTGATCTGGACATACACAGGCCGGTCGCGATAGCGATCGCCTTCCAGCAGGGTGACTGGTATCTCTCTGTAGATACCCCGGCGGCGCGCCAGGATGTAGCCGATACGTGATGCAGGCACATGTGGCGGCGGCAGTTTCGTTTCGATTTCCCCAAGTATATTTTCCAGTCGCGGCAAGCTCGGCGCCATCACTTTCCCCAGTCGGATTGTTTGTCTGATGGGAATGGTGCCAAGGCTGGCGATGAGTTCGATACCGGGGTCGAGCGCGCGCAGTGTTGCCATTCCCAGCGTTGCCGCCGTGTGACGGTTGATGACTTCGGCCGCCGGTAAGGCTGCATAGCGTACAAACTCGTTTTCTCCCGGCTTCAAACTGGCGCGCAATACGTTGCCCAAGTTGACTTCGATGGCGGCATTGCGCATCGCCATCAGGCCGCCGGTCCCGAGTATTTCTCCCAGCTTGACCGACAGACTGGTAAGTTTTCCAATTAAGGGAAGTAGCGAAATCGTGTCCATGCCACAGGAAAACAGTGCTGCGCCTGTCTCGCCAGCGCTTACCGAAGTAATGCAGTTGTAAAAGGGGATGAGCGACAGCAGTAGGTCTTTGGTACTTTCCCAGTTGCTTGATTGAGAGCCATAGTCGTGCAGATGACGTGCAAAATCCTGACGATGTTTCTCGCTCATGTTCTCAAGCAGGCTGTGCATATCTTGTGCGGCATTTTTCAAGAACGGTTCCTGTCCGGTGATTTTCAGCACATAGTCGGCGTCTTCTATAGGCTCCGAAAAATAGGGCGCGTATTTTTCACGCATGGCGTCGACACGCTCAAGTGCGTAGCCAGAATTTTTCTTTTCCAAGGCATAAATGCGCTCGGAATCGCCAGGATTTCGGGCGGAAAAAAACTCGACTTGATCGCGCGGGTGGCGCACCAGATCGCCGGGCGAAGCCTGATTGGCATCACGACGCGCCCGCTTTTCATAGGACACGTTGAGCAATTGGGTTACCTGCGTCCATTTGACTTCTGCCTGATTCAGGAAATCCAGATCGTCGGTCGGCATGGTGTTATATGCCGCGGTCAATAGGGCGCGATCAATCACCTGAAAGGGATCTGCGATCGCGTCGACTTGCTCCTGGAATTTTTGGTCGATATTCGGCAGGCTCGCGACTTTTTCCAACACCGGCTTGGTTGACCGCCAATCGGGCAATAACACGACTTTCTTGCTTTCCCGCGCGCAGAAATGCTGCGCGTTACCGAAATAATCTGTCAGTCGTGTCCCTGGGCATTGCTCATGCATGATCTGCTGCGCCAGCGCCGAACGGCTTTGGAATTGTTGCAACAACTGGTTGAGGCGGGCCAAGGGGAATTGGCGACTGATCTGTATTTCATGATCGACAAAGTACGCGACCATTGCTTGTATTTCGATTTCACTGTCGGAAACGCCGGCGGCATTGCGCATTAATTCTGGATAGACTTGGGCATAACGCAGCCGTGCAGGCAACCTGAAAAAGGCCCACCAGATCGCTGGCGCTGCGGACTCTTGCAACTGTGCCAGCAATATCTTTCCTAATTGCCCTGCCTCTGCAAGGTCAATATGGCTAGCCAGTTCCGTGCTGTGAAGCAGGCGAAGGCCGGCGTGGATCTGGCCCCACTCAAAGGCGCTGAGTTTCAAGTTGGCCAACTGTTCTCGATCTGCATCTGCCAAGTCAGACTTGTTCTCCAGGTAGGCCATTATCGGGACTTCTTCGACCAGTACATGTCGAAATATCCAGGTCTTGAGTTTTTGGCTCAGGTTCCAGTGGCTAAATGTGGCTTGCAAAAGATAGTGGTGCAGATCAATGCTTCTGAATTGTATTTCCGTTGCGTTTTCTTGAATTTTGTTTTCGATTAACTCTTCAATAGGTAGACCGATGAGATTGAAAACAATCCAGTTGCGAATTATTTTTTTCTGTACCGGTAAGGAAAGCACTTCGCCGACATAGGCGCCATAACGGCCGCTGGCTTTCTGCAGATATCTGGCCAGTTTGGCATGTGAGCTGGCATCTTGAGCGGCAAAGTTGACGGCATTTTCGATCAGGGACGCTAGCCAATCAGTGTCATCGTTTGCAGGGGCCAGTAATTGTCTGCGCAGGAGTGCTGCGACTTGTTGGTTGGCCTCGTGCGATAACGTGCGCAGTTCCTCAGCCTCCTCCGACTTCGATTCCAGCATTGTCGTTCTGGCAGTGCTGGGTGGCTGGGTTGGCATGTCAGTGCCGCGATTGCTGGCAGCGTTTTCTCGGACAATTTCCATGGCTTTGTCGTCGGTGCGTACAGGAATGACCTTGCGCGGCAATGGCTGTAGATCGGAGCGGCGAAGATGAGGAGAGCGTACGTGCCTGGTCAGGCCTGCAGGTATGGACTCGGGTGCTGACGCCTGGCTATTCTGGCGAGGTGTGCCAGCGAATTCACTATCGTGAGTTGCGACACGGCTGCCCGCCACGCCGATTGCCTTGGATCTGGCTGCGCGTACATGCGGTGCAATCGTGCTCCATAGATACAAGGCAGTGACTGGATGTATTTTCTGCGGGCCGGCATAGGCAAGGCGGTCGGCACTTGCTTTCAGCTTTCTCGGGGTGGCTTGGTAGGCTTTAAAACGGGCCTCTTTATGTTTGTTTTGAAAGCGGCCCATGACGGCCGTATGTGCTGCTGCATGACTGGCTGCTTTGTCTGGGCGCATCGGTTGTTCTCCGTGGCGGCGAAGGTAAGGGGGGATCTTATTCTTATAAATGCCAATAATAATTCTGATATTTAGCGTGAATTAATTCGTCGACCGATGGATATTAATTGGATATATTTTTTGTAACTTTCAAAAAACAATTGTTCTTTTTTGGTTAAAAATTAATATCAATTTGTATATATTTATATATCTGTATCGAATTTATGTCGTTGTTGAGCCTTGGGTTGTATTGATTGTTGCGCATGACCGATATAAAGCGACCGTGGTTTGTCGCCGGACACGATTGCAAACTAGTTTGATCTGCGCTGAGCGCGCCGCCAGCAGCAGGCTGGGCCGCAGTGGCGATAGCCGGTTGATGCTGGCAACGAGACGAGGCAGGCGTGGAGGATTGATATCTCGTTTAATAAATGGCGCTAAAATCACCTCTTTATTCCAAATTGAATAATTATCGTCATGGATCGTTTGCAGGCAATGGAAGTGTTTGTCCGGGTGGCAGAACTGGGTAGTTTCAGCAAAGCGGCGCAGCAATTGGGTTTGCCGGCGGCGACCGTGACTAATGCCATACAGCAGTTGGAAAAACGTATTGGTGTGCGGCTGTTGCAGCGGACCACGCGCAAGGTGACGCTGACCGATGACGGCGTGGCTTATCTGGAGCGCTGTCAACGCCTGCTGGCGGAGTTTCAGGATGTCGAAAATCTGTTCGATCGCGAACATCCACAAGGCATGGTGCGGGTTGATTTACCGGAGCGCCTTGCCCACAAGACGGTGATTCCAGCGTTGCCGACATTTTTTTTCCGCTACCCGGATATGCGCGTCAGGCTCAATGCCAGTGATCGCTTTGTTGATCTGGTCGGCGAGGGCGTCGATTGTGTCGTGCGGGTGGGAGCATTGAGCGATTCCAGTCTGATTGCGCGGCAGGTTGGTGCGATGGAGCAGATCACGTGTGCCTCGGCTGACTATTTGGCGCGCCATGGCCGGCCACAGACTTTGGCCGATCTGCATCGGCATACGATGATCAATTTTTTCTCCAGCCGAACGGGCCGCGATTTACCCTGGGAATATATGCAAGGTGGTGAATTGAAATGCATGAAGTTGCCTGGCCAGGTGTCGGTCGCCAGTTCGGAAGCTTATCTGGCCTGTTGTCTGGCCGGTTTGGGTTTGGTGCAACTGCCACGCTCCGGTATTGAGCATCTGCTGCAGCAAGGCATCCTGGAAGAAGTCTTGCCGGACTTCAAACCGCCACCAATGCCGGTGGCGATTGTCTATTCGCACAACCGTCATCTGTCACCACGGGTGCGTGTATTCGTCGAATGGCTGGCGGAGATTTTACGTGGTTGAGGCCGGCAGCCTTCGTTGACGCTAGCTTGTAGCGCTTGCCGTCGAACTCGATTTGAGCAACACCACCAGCGCACCAGAGCCACCCTCGGCCGGCCGGGCTTGGCAAAACGCCATGACCTCTTCTTTTTGCGCCAGCCAGTTGCGCACTTTTTGTTTCAGCACCGGTTCCTTGTTGACCGAGCCATGACCTTTGCCATGGATGATGCGCACGCAGCGTTGCCCCTGACGGCGGGCCTGGCGCAGGAATTCGCCGAGTGCTTCGCGAGCCTGATCGCGGCGCAGTCCGTGTAAATCGAGCTGGCTTTGAATTACCCAGTGTCCACGGCGCAGTTTGCTCAGTACGTCGCTGCCCACGCCCGGCCGGGCGAAGCTGAGCGTTTCATCGCTGTCGAGTAAGGTATCGAAGGTGAATTCGTCAGACAGTGACTCCATCAACGCGGCCTGCTCATCAGCCAGATGTTGACGTGCAATCGGTAGCGGTGGCGGTGGCGTCAACACGGCCTTGTCCGATTGCCGCAACGGCGCCACCTGGCCGATGCTGTTGCGGAAAATATTGGCTTCGGCACGCAGTCGTTGTTCGTTTTCTCGGCGTTCACGTTCGGCGGCCAGGCGCGCTTCTTCTTGCGCCTTGAGATCCTTGCGCAGTGATTTGAGAGCGGAAAAATCCTTGATGGTCGCCATGATGGGATGGTCGGTGTGACGGGATAAAAAAAGCCCTCCGCGAAGGGAGGGCGGCGCTGTTGATTGTAGCGTATGCCAGCTTATTCGAGACCTTCCAGATAACGCTGGGCGTCAAGTGCTGCCATGCAGCCGGTTCCTGCGCTGGTGATCGCTTGCCGGTAGATATGATCCTGCACGTCGCCGGCGGCGAACACGCCATCGATGCTGGTGGCGGTGGCATTGCCTTCCAGACCGGTACGGGTCTTGAGGTAGCCATTGTGCATGTCGAGCTGGCCTTCAAAGATGCCGGTGTTGGGCTTGTGGCCGATAGCGATGAACAGGCCATGCACCGAGATCGACGTAATGCTATTGTCCTTGGTTGACTTGATATTGATGCTGGTCACACCACTTTCATCGCCGACCACTTCATCAAGCGTGCTGTGCCATTGAATCACGATCTTGCCCTCGGTGACCTTGTGCAGCAGGCGGTCAATCAGGATAGGCTCGGCGCGGAATTTGTCGCGGCGATGAATGATGGTGACCTTGCTGGCAATGTTGGACAGATACAGCGCTTCTTCCACCGCAGTATTGCCGCCGCCGATGACGGCCACTTCCTTGCCGCGATAGAAAAAGCCGTCGCAGGTGGCGCAAGCCGAGACGCCCTTGCCCATGAAGGCTTCCTCCGAAGGCAGACCCAGATATTGCGCCGAAGCACCGGTGGCGATGATCAGGGCGTCGCAGGTATATTCGCCGGAGTCACCGATCAGGCGCAATGGCCTTTCCGACAATTTGGTGGTGTGGATATGGTCAAAAATAATTTCCGTCTGGAAACGTTCGGCATGCTGCAGCAAGCGTTGCATCAGTTCCGGGCCTTGCACGCCGAGCGGGTCGCCGGGCCAGTTTTCGACGTCGGTGGTGGTCATCAATTGACCGCCTTGTTCCACCCCGGTGATCAGCACGGGATTGAGATTGGCGCGCGCAGCGTAGACTGCCGCGCTGTAGCCGGCGGGGCCGGAACCGAGAATCAAAACCTTGGCGTGTTTGGACTTGGTCATAAAATGCTCTTAATCTATTCGGTGAAATCGCGCAGCTGGCAGGTGCAGTTGGGCGAAAAAGAAGGCGCAATGACAATATGCAGGCGTTTTGCCCGGTTTCAATCAGCTAAGCGGCGATTGACAGCGTATTGCCTGCTATAGTGCGCTGCAAAACGCTTAAGATTATAGACGAACCGTGGTCGCCTTCCGATGGAATTACGCTATCCAATCGATAGGCTGGCAGAGGGGATTCGCAGTGTCAGGCGCAGTGCCAGGTTTCCCGGCGGGCAATCACCGTTACAATGTCGTCTTAATATGTGAATAGCACGTTGTGTCGTTGACAGCGTGCCAGTAGTTTGTTCAATCTAGATTTATGACCAAAACCAGTCAAGCCTATACCCGCAGTACCAAACCCGAAGCGCCGCCGTTGCCCAGCAGACTTGTGCGTTTGCTGGCCGAAGCTCGCTGGCTGGCGATGACGACGCTGCTGGTGTATCTGGCCCTTATTTTGCTGACCTATTCGCGTACCGATCCTGGTTGGTCGGTGGCCAATACGGTGCCGCACCTGCACAACTGGGGGGGGCGTATTGGTGCCTGGATGGCCGATCTGATGCTGTATATCTTTGGTATATCGGCTTGGTGGTGGTGTGTATTGCTGGCGCATACGATCTGGCGCAGCTACCGGCGCATGGCGGCGCGCTTTTTGATGGCGGCAGCCAAGGACAGCGAACCTGAACATCACCAGGAAGGCATGATACGGGCCATCGGTTTCGTGTTCTTGCTGGCCGGCAGTCTGGGCATCGAATACATGCGCATGTATTCGATGAAAGTGCCGATGCCACGTGCGCCCGGCGGCGTGCTCGGTGAAATGATCGGCAGCGCGGCGCAGGCTTCGCTCGGCTTTACCGGTGCGACCTTGCTGCTGTTGTTGTTGTTTGGTCTGGGCTTTAGCCTGTTTTTTCATGTCTCGTGGCTGGCCACGGTAGAGCGCATCGGCGCGGCGATTGAGAACGGTATTCTTGCCGTGCGCAATGTGTTGTCGGCGCGTCAGGATCGCAAGGTAGGCCACGTCGCCGCCGTCAAGCGCGATGAAGTCGTGGTGCAGGAACGTGCCAAGATCGTCGACGCACCGCCGATTCGCATTGAGCCGCAGGTGGTGGCGGTGCCTAAATCGGAACGGATCGAAAAGGAACGTCAGACCAGCCTGTTCCAGGACATCGATTCTGGCTTGCCGCCGCTGTCCTTGCTGGACGAAGCGCCACCGGCACAACAAACCGTTTCGGTGGAAACGCTGGAATTCACCAGCCGTCTGATTGAAAAGAAATTGTCTGACTTCGGTGTCGAAGTCAAAGTGGTCGCCGCCCATCCGGGCCCGGTGATTACGCGTTATGAAATTGAACCTGCCACTGGCGTCAAGGGCAGCCAGATTGTCAGCCTGGCACGTGATCTGGCGCGTTCCTTGTCGCTGACTTCGATCCGTGTAGTGGAAGTCATCCAGGGCAAGAATTATATGGGCCTGGAATTACCCAATCCCAAGCGGCAAATTGTGCGCTTGACCGAGATTCTTGGCTCCAAGGTCTATAACGACAGTCATTCCAGCCTGACCGTGGCGCTCGGCAAGGACATCGCTGGCAATCCGGTCGTCGCCGATCTGGCCAAGATGCCGCATTTACTGGTGGCCGGTACTACCGGTTCGGGTAAGTCGGTTGGTATCAATGCCACCATTCTGTCCTTGCTGTACAAGTCGACCCCGAAGCAGGTACGTTTGATCCTGATCGATCCGAAGATGCTGGAATTGTCGATCTATGAAGGCATTCCGCATTTGCTGGCGCCGGTCGTGACCGACATGCGTCAAGCCGGACACGCGCTGAATTGGGCCGTGGCCGAGATGGAGCGCCGATACAAACGCATGTCCAAACTGGGCGTGCGGAATCTGGCCGGCTACAACCAAAAAATAGCCGATGCCGACAAGCGTGGCGAAAAAATTCCCAACCCATTCAGTCTTACCCCGGATGCGCCAGAACCGCTGGAGCAACTGGAAACCATCGTCGTGATCATCGACGAATTGGCTGACCTGATGATGGTGGTAGGAAAGAAGGTCGAAGAATTGATCGCCCGCATTGCGCAAAAGGCGCGTGCAGCTGGTATTCACTTGATCCTGGCGACGCAGCGGCCATCGGTGGATGTTATCACCGGTCTGATCAAGGCCAATGTGCCGACGCGCATTGCGTTCCAGGTCAGCAGCAAGATCGACTCGCGCACGATTCTTGATCAAATGGGCGCCGAAGCGCTGCTGGGCATGGGCGACATGCTGTACATGCCACCCGGCACTGGTTTGCCGATCCGGGTGCATGGTGCCTTCGTTTCTGATGAAGAAGTGCATCGCGTGGTCGATCACCTGAAACAGCAAGGGGAACCGAATTACATCGAGGGAATCCTAGAAGGAGGCGTGGCTGAGGACGCCGATGGTGTTCTCGGTGGCGGCGCTGCTGGCGGCAATGAGGCCGACGAGCTGTACGATCAAGCCGTGGCGGTGGTGTTGAAGAACCGTCGCGCTTCGATTTCGCTGGTGCAGCGGCATTTGCGCATCGGCTATAACCGTGCCGCACGCCTGTTGGAACAAATGGAGCAAAGCGGCCTGGTGTCGACGATGCAATCAAACGGCAATCGCGAAATCCTGGTGCCGGCAGGAAATACCTCGGAATAATTCATGCAAAGAACAAACCTAGTGTCATCGGTAACAACAATCCCAGCGCGTGCGGGCAAATGGCAGGCCATCGTGTTGGCTGCCGGCTTGAGCGCGGCGCTGTTTTCTACTCAGGCGGCAGCCAGTGCACTCGAGCAGTTCAAGCAATTCGTGACGTCGACGCAATCGGCCAAGGGCGAGTTTACGCAACGGCTGGTCAAGGTTGAAAGCGGTGCCGTCAAGGTGTCCAATACGTCCAGCGGCACCTTTGTATTTGCCCGCCCTGGCAAGTTCATCTGGACTTACCTGAAGCCTTATGAACAAGTATTGCAGGCCGATGGCGACAAGCTGTTCATCTACGACAAGGATCTCAATCAGGTCAGCACCAAGAAGCTCGGCAATGCGCTCGGCTCATCGCCGGCGGCGATCCTGTTTGGCAGCAATGATCTGGAGCAGAACTTCACCCTGAAGGAAGCCGGTAGCAAGGACGGTATGGAATGGCTCGATGCCACACCCAAGAGCAAGGATACGTCGTTCGAGCACATCGGCATTGGCTTGAAGGATGGTGTGCCGCAGGCGATGGAGTTGCGCGATTCGTTTGGGCAGACTTCGCTGCTGTCGTTCACCCATTTTGAGAAGAACCCAGCACTGAAGGCCACCAGCTTCACGTTCATCGTGCCCAAGGGCGCCGACGTATTCAACAACTAATGATGTTCAGGTCGACAGTTTGAGCAGGTCGACCTTGTCCTTGGCATCGCGCCATTGCGCGTGATCGGGTAGCGGTGCCTGCACTTGGGTAATCGGCTTCCAGCCAGGATGCTTCGCCAGTTTGGCATTGAGTTCGCTGAAATGGCGCTGGTTGTCCGGCAAGTCGATATCATGGTAAATCGCCCCGACCGGGCATTCAGGTACGCACATCGAGCAATCGATGCAGCCATCCGGATCAATCACCAGAAAATTCGGCCCCTCGACAAAGCAATCCATCGGGCAGACGCTGACGCAGTCGGTGTATTTGCAGGCGATGCAGGAATCGGTAACGACAAAGGCCATAAGAAGTAACGCCTCAGGCGCGTGAACAAGTGAATAAAGCCGCCAACTGCAGAACCGTCGGCCGCCCAGATTCTAGCATTTGCGGCGATCGGCTGCCGAAGCGGGGGCTATCGGTTAGACTAGTGCTCCATTTTAATTAACGATGTTGACACCTGCATGAATTCTGCGCCGTTAGCCGAACGTCTCCGACCGCACTCCTTTGACGATGTCATCGGCCAGCCGCATTTGCTCGGCGCCGGTAAACCGTTGCGCGTTGCGTTCGAGTCGGGCGAACCGCATTCGATGATCCTGTGGGGCCCGCCGGGCGTGGGCAAGACCACCTTGGCGCGCATCATGGCTGATTCATTTCAGGCTGAATTCATTGCCTTGTCGGCAGTGTTGTCGGGCGTCAAGGATATCCGTGAAGCGGTGGAACGTGCACAGTTCGTGCGCGCCAATTCCGGCCGTCGCACGATCCTGTTTGTCGATGAAGTGCATCGTTTCAACAAGAGCCAACAAGATGCGTTTCTGCCGCATGTCGAAAGCGGCTTGTTCACTTTCATCGGTGCCACCACCGAAAATCCCTCGTTCGAAGTCAACAGTGCCTTGTTGTCGCGCGCGGCTGTTTATGTGTTGAAGTCGCTGACCGACGATGATCTGGCTGCATTGATTGATCGCGCTTGTCTGGAACAACTCGATGGACTGACGTTTGCTGAGCAAGCCAAGCAAAGCCTGATTGCCAGTGCCGACGGCGATGGCCGCAAATTGCTCAATAATCTGGAAATCGTCGCCCGCGCGGCACACGCCAAAGGCATGAAAGAAGTCGATCCACCCTTGCTGGCCGAATGCCTGGGGGATGCGCTGCGCCGTTTCGACAAGGGCGGCGATGCGTTTTACGATCAGATTTCAGCATTGCATAAATCCGTGCGCGGCTCCAATCCGGATGGTGCCTTGTACTGGTTGGTGCGCATGCTAGATGGCGGTGCCGATCCACGCTATCTGTCGCGCCGGATTGTGCGCATGGCCTGGGAAGATATCGGCTTGGCCGATCCGCGCGCCATGCAGATTGCCAATGACGCCGCTGCAACATTTGAACGGCTAGGTTCGCCCGAGGGTGAGCTGGCGCTGGCGCAAGCGGTGATTTATCTGGCCGTCGCCGCCAAGAGCAATGCGGGCTATATGGCATACAACCAAGCACGCGCCTTTGTCACCAAGGACAAGTCGCGCGGCGTGCCGGAACATCTGCGCAATGCGCCGACCAAGCTGATGAAAGAACTCGGCTACGGCAAGCTGTATCGCTATGCCCATGATGAACCAGAGGCCTATGCCGCCGGGGAGACCTATTTGCCCGATGGTATGGCGGAGCCACACTGGTATGCGCCGACCCCGCGCGGTCTGGAAAGCAAGATTGCCGACAAGCTGGCGCACCTGCGCGCGCTGGATCACGCTGCGCGCAAGAACAACAAGTAACTCAGGTGACCGTTCAGTTGGCTGAAGCAGAATCCTGCGATTTGTGCCAGATGGCGAACGTCCCGCTCATGGCACCCATGGCATTGATCACGGCTTGATAGGTGGTGTCGTTGTCGTAATCCGGCAATTGCGTCTTGAAGTGTTCTATCAAGGCCTCCAGGCCCGGCGTGTCATTGGCAATGCGCATGCCGCCAGTCGTGGTGAGGAGTTGCCAGGTTGGCATGGGCAGCAGATTGTCATCAATGACAATGATGATGCGCTCGATATCGCGCCAGGCGACGCTGTCTTGTTCGATACCACCACGCAAGGTTTTAATTGTCGTGGCATCAAATTCGACTGTCAGCGGCCGGCTTTTTGCCGCGGCCTGCTGGGCTGGGCGCAGTGCCGCCGGCGCGGGCACATTGGCAATTTTCCAGCGGTTAGGCTCTGGTTGCGGAAACAGGCGCTGTTTGACACGTTGGCCAAAAGCGAACATGGCCCCAAAACTGAGCCCGGTCAGCGCGCCGTAGCCGATACTGGAGCCGTTGATCGCAAATTTGGTGCCGGCCCAGATGGCGCAGCTCAGCGCCAGCGCGAAGCCGACCAGATAAGGGACGAGCAGAGGTTTTGCAGGCGTTTCAGACATGGCAGCAGGGTGTGGTGAGATTGCCGGCAATGGTAACCCAGGTGCACTAAGCTGGCTATTTTTGCCGCAATCCAACGCTTGGGCGCGAGTACCGTCAATGTCCTTGGTACAATCTGGGTCTTTATTTGATATTGCACCTTTTCTTTTTGGCATTCCATGATCGACATCCAACTTCTTCGTAAAGACATCGACAATGTCGCGGCCCGCCTGGCGGCGCGCAAATTCCAGCTCGATGTAGCCGGGTTCAATGCGCTGGAAGCCGAGCGCAAGCAAATCCAGACCCGCACCGAAGAGCTGCAGGGCAAGCGCAACAGTTTGTCCAAGCAAATCGGCATGCTCAAGGGCAAGGGGGAAGACGCTTCGGCCGTGATGGCAGACGTGGCCGGCATCGGCGATGAACTCAAGGCTTCCGCTACGCGCCTGGAAGAGGTCCAAGGACAGTTGAATGACTTTCTGCTGACGCTGCCCAATCTGCCGCATGAATCGGTACCGCCCGGTAACGACGAATCCGGCAATGTCGAATTGCGTAAGGTGGGCACGCCGCGCAGTTTCGATTTCGAGATCAAGGATCACGTCGATGTCGGTGCTGCATTGGGATTGGATTTCGATGTTGCCACCAAGCTGACCGGTTCGCGCTTTGCCGTCATGAAAGGCGGCATTGCCCATCTGCATCGCGCACTGGCGCAGTTCATGCTCGACACGCATACTTTGGAGCACGGCTATACCGAGTACTACACGCCGTATATTGTGAACGCCGACTCGCTGCGCGGCACCGGGCAATTGCCGAAGTTTGAAGCCGATCTGTTTGCCGCCAAGAAGGGCGGTCAGGAAGGCGACAGCAGCGACAATGCCTCCCTGTACCTGATTCCGACCGCCGAAGTGCCATTGACCAACCTGGTGCGCGATGAGATCGTCGCCGGTGACAGCTTGCCGCTGAAGATGACGGCGCATTCACCTTGCTTCCGTTCCGAAGCCGGCAGTTACGGTCGTGACACGCGCGGCATGATTCGCCAGCATCAGTTCGACAAGGTGGAAATGGTGCAGATTGTGCATCCTGAAAAATCGTATGAAGCGCTCGACGACATGCTCGGTCACGCTGAAAACATTCTCAAGAAGCTGGGCCTGCCTTATCGCGTGATCACCTTGTGTACTGGTGACATGGGTTTTGGCGCGGCCAAGACTTACGATATCGAAGTCTGGCTGCCGGCACAAAACACCTACCGTGAAATTTCCTCGGTATCGAATTGCGAAGCCTTCCAGGCGCGGCGCATGCAAGCGCGTTTCCGCAATCCCCAAGGCAAGCCGGAACTGGTGCATACGCTCAATGGTTCAGGCCTGGCGGTGGGGCGCACCTTGGTGGCACTACTGGAAAACGGTCAGCAGGCCGATGGCAGTGTGGTGATTCCAGAGGTGCTGCGTCCTTATATGAGGGGTCTGGAAAAGCTGTCTCCGCAGTAAATTTGCCACTGGTAAACGACAATGGCTGACACGGTGTGTCAGCCATTTTTTTTGCTGGCGCTTGGGAACGGTTACATCGCCCAAGAAAAAGTGGCTGGAATACGACGCTCAATGAACAGGCTGTTGCCGGGCGTCTTCTTGGCTTGCTTCTTGGCCTTGGTGGCTGCCGAGGCGATCTGGTGTGGCGAGGAATATTGCGACGGTTCGATCTTGACCGCGCCCAGCGACAGGCTGACCAGCGGATGCAGCACCCGGTTACCCTGTCGGTCTTCGCTGTAATAACCGCCGCGTTCCTTATCCTCGTTATAGTAAAAGCTCTGCGAGGCGATACTAAAGGCATCCAGCATGGTCTTGCAACGGGTTTCCCAATCCTCGCTCTGGAACATGATCAGGAAATCATCGCCGCCGATATGGCCGATGAAGTCGAGTTGCGGGTCGCAGTGTTCGCTGAGGACCCGCCCGGTCAACTGGATCATGTCATCGCCTTTACGATAGCCATAGACATCGTTGAACGGCTTGAACTGATCGAGGTCGCAATAGCAGATGCAGAACTCGACACCACTTTGCAGCAGGAACTCGATGTGCTCGTTGATCGGCACATTGCCAGGCAACTGCGTTAGCGGATTGGCGTAGCGCGCTGCTTCGATCTGCATTTGCGTGATTTCGCGCAACAGGTCGTGACCAGTGCCCATGCCAACGTACTGGCCTTGATCCACAATGATGAAACCGTTCGACAAGTGGTGCGATTCGGCCTGCACTAGCACATGGCTGAGGTCTTGCAGGCTGGTGTCCTGCTCGGTCAGCAGCGGATTGGGGTCCATGAAGAAGGTGCAGGATTTCTTGCCGTACAGTTCGCGGCCATACAAACGGGCGAAGCGCTCAACCATGCTGTAGCGATTGATCAGGCCGATCGGCAAGCCGTTGCTGACGACGGGCAGCGCCTGCAGTTGTGGATCGTTGACGAACAGATCGTAGACTTCATCATTAGAGATGGCCGGCGTGACATAGCGACTTTCACGCAGGAGCTTGAAGACGGTGGTGCTCTTCTTGCCGGGACCGTATTTTTGCGCCGCTAGCGGCACCTTGTCGCGCCGCAGCGTTTTGCTAATATCGTCGGCTACCTCTGTTTTGGGGTCGGCTTGCGGACGGGCAATGTGATAACCCTGGCCGCAGGCGATGCCGAGGTCGCGGATGGTGAGCAGCTCGGCCTGGGTTTCGATGCCTTCGGCGATGACGATAGAGCCTGATTTTTCAGCGATTTCCTGTATCGAGCGCACGAACTGCAATTTCATCGGATCGTTGCTGATGCCCTGGATGAAGTGCATGTCGATCTTGACATATTCTGGCTGTAACTCCGACCACAGACGCAGGCTGGAAAAACCTTCGCCCAGATCGTCAATGGCAATCTGGAAACCCATTTCGCGGTAATGCATGGCGGCATTGCGCAGCAATTGATAATCGTAGGTTGGTTCGTTTTCGGTCAGTTCGATGATGATGCGTTGCGGATTGATGCCGAGCTTTTCCAGATGGCGTAGGGTTTCACCCTGAATTGCTTCGGGCTGCACCAATGCGCCCGGGCTGACGTTAAGAAATAAATTGCCAGGCAAGCCAGACTGGGCAAATTGCGCCATGACAATATGACGACAAAGATGCTCGACCTGCACTGACAGCTTGTGCGCGCGCGCCACCTTGAATAGATTCAAGGGCGAATGCAGTGGACTGTTGGAGGGCCCGCGAATCAGGCCTTCGTAGCCGATGATTTCGCCATTGCGCATACGGATGATCGGTTGAAACAGCGCGGTCAGACTGCGTTGTGCAATGATTTCATGCAAGTGCGACAGGATTTGCGACGCGCCGGCATCGGGGGCAAAGATTCCCGAAGGCAGTTCTCCCAGCAGCGATGGCAACGGCGGGAACTTGCCGTCAAAGATTTGTGGTGAAAATGGAGCCATGATGGGCTGACCGTATAAATGGAAAGCAGCGGCGGGCGCTGAGCAACAGAGAATGCTAGAGCAGATTTATGACAAGATGATGATGCGCCCTGGCGCATTGAAGAAATGCCCTTCAGAAGGCGGGTACTGGTAGCTGTATAAGAAAATAGTAGGAATTAAGTAAATGGGCCTTTTCATCTGCATATTGGTTCTGCTATAATCTTTTGCTTTGCTGCCTCAGGGCAGTAAAATCGACTAGGTTAACCGGAGAGGTGGCAGAGTGGTCGAATGTACCTGACTCGAAATCAGGCGTACGGTTTCCCGTACCGTGGGTTCGAATCCCACCCTCTCCGCCAAGAACA
>Ga0066798_10000504_pt1 | contig 19886 bp, 20 predicted proteins | sample PersoiDNA2013203_FD_70961 | JGI IMG/M metagenome (GOLD analysis project Ga0066798, IMG submission 70961) | Permafrost soil microbial communities from the Arctic, to analyse light accelerated degradation of dissolved organic matter (DOM) -... | ecosystem: Environmental > Terrestrial > Soil >... | reverse complement strand
CTGCGCCACGCCCATCGCCATCCCGCACCCCCTCGCGCTCGCTCAACCCGGCGAGCCGAGCATAGGACCCCCGCCGGACCGCAAAAGAAGACGGCTTTTGGGACAGGCCCTTAGATGTCTCGCTCGAGATTCAGCGGTAGACGGACTCCACAATCACGCAGACTGCGCTACACGGAGTGAGGCACAGGAGCCGCGTAATGCATCTCGCGTTCTGGCTACGGGGCGCTCGAGATTCCCGTCGAGATTCTCATGAATGGCCCCTTCTCCGACGAGAATGGCATCCAGCAAGTGGTCCCGCCGGACGACAGCTTAAGCCGGTACACAAGCGTTATGGCGCTTTGAGCCAACCGCCGCCCGTGATCATCGAGCACGATGAATGAGGACGTCCAGTCGCTAGCACAGAGCCGAGTCCGAACGGCCGCGAGGAAGAAACCGCTCGTACCCAGTGGACGAGTGATCGTGTCGCCGGCGGGCGCTGTCAGCGTGACGCGGGTCGCGTCCGGGACGTCGACACGGCCCGCAACGAGCATCGTTTTGTCGCTGCCGAAATCGCCTGGGGAGGAACTCACGACGCCGGCGACGATCTGCTGCGCTGCGAGGCTCTCCCCGATACACGTGCCACCGTCTGGTTTCATATTGGGCCGCCACCAAGGAGCGCTCACAACAATGCAGTAAGAACCTTCGCTGTTGGTAGTCGCATAAAGGCTCGAATCGCCGTCCTTGGCGACGAGCACCGCGCTTCCGGGATCCGGGTGGAACCCGAGTTGCGGTGTGTAGGTATTGAAGTCCGCGATCACCGACGGAGGCGCCGGCTCGCCGGTCAGCCACGCGTTGGTAGCGAGCGCGGCGCCGGCGGCGAGCACCGTGATGACCGTAACGGCGGCGGCGACCATCAGCCGATGCCGGCGCCTATTTGCGCCGGCCTGGCGCACAGCGGCGGCTCGCAGCTCGGACCGGAACAGGACAATCGGATCGCTAGCGTTCATGGCTTTCCTCCCTCGAGAAGCGTTCGCATCGCGCGCAGGCCGCGCGAGACACGGCGGCGGATCGTCTGCTCCGACGTCCGCGCGACAGCCGCGATCTCGCCGTAGTCGGTCTCGCCGATCACACGACCCGTGACGGCCGCCCGCTGATCCGCAGGCAGATAGCCGAGCGCCAGCTCGAGCTCGGCGCCCAGGCTCTCGCCGTCGAGGCGAGCCAGTGCGTCCTCGAGCTCATCGCCCATGGCAACCACTAGAGCGGTACCCAGCTTTCGCCGCGCCCGATCATCGACCGAGCCGCGCCGCTGCCAGTCGCAGAGCAGATTCCTCGCCGTGACCGCTAGCCACGGCCACGCCGACCCGTCCGGCGCGAGCCGGCCACGGTAGCCACGCTCGAGCAGCCGCGCGAACGTCTCCTGCGTCGCATCCCAGGCCACCTCACGGCTCGCCCCGGCGCCCTGCAGAAACCGCACCAAGCGCACCAAATAGCGGTCATAAAGGGAGCAGATCGCGTCAGGATCGCGGCGCAGAAGCCGTAACGCTTCCGCATCCGTCAGTCGTTCATCCGTCACACCCGGTAAACGAACAGCTCGGGGTGTCTGTGACAAGGCTTCCGAAGTCCTTCCCTTGGCAGAGAGGCCAAGATCGAGAGTAGAACCTCTGTGGGCCCCATGCCCAGATCAGACGCTAGCCGGAAGCCGGATCACCCTCGGTTCCAGCACGTCCGTGTTATCCACGACCACGTCCGCGATCTCCTGCGGAGCGCAGCGGCTGAAGTAGAGCTCCTGGCCCGAGATGTAGCGGTTCAGGTAGCGCTCCTTGACGGCCTCGACGCCTCCCATCAGCTCGCGGTCGCGAGCCTCGGCCCGGCGAATGATCTCGTCGAAATCCGCATGGACGAAGATCGAGAAGTCCCAGAACGCTCGCAGCTCGGGACGGAGCAGAAAGACTCCGTCGAAGAGAAGGAGAGCGCCGGGCGGAACTTCTTCTTCAGGCGCCTCGACCTTCTCATCCACCCGGTAGTCGAAGACCCTGCGCCGGTAACGGCCAGACCCGCCCGGTCCAAGCGGATCGAGCAGAACGTTACGAAGCGCCTCGTAGTCGAAGGAGTCGAGGAAGTAGCCCTCGGGTGAGTCCGAGCCGCGGCGAAGCCGATACGCACGCGGGTTGTGAAAACCGTCGATCCCTGCGCGAATGACGGGCCGCTTTCCCGCCAGGAGCTCGGCCAGCTCGTCGGCGAGCACCGTCTTGCCGGCGACGTCCGGCCCGTCGATCGCAACACGCACAGTATGTGGCCGCTCCAGCTCGAGCAGGACCCGGGCGAGGAGCTCGAGCAGCTCCGGGCGCTTCATCGCTAACCCGTACGCCGCCGCAGCGTCGAGGCGCCGAGGGCGAGCGCGAGCACCGTCACGCCGACCGTGACCGTGAGGTCGAGCGCGAAGCGCCCGTCGAAGGCTCCGAGCTTGGTCGCGCGGTAAAGCGCGTCGTAGGCGTAGGTGAAGGGAAGCACATTCGAGATCCCGCGCATCCAGCTCGCCATCTGCGAGCGCGGCGTAAAGAGGCCGCAGAGCAGGATCTGCGGGAAGATGAAGGCGGGCATGAACTGGATCGCTTGGAACTCGGTGCGGGCAAACGCGCTGACGAAGAGCCCGAGCGACATACCGAGGATCGCGTTCGATACCGCCAGCAGCACGACCGCCCAGGACGGTCCCTGGGTATCGAGCCCGAGGAATCCGAAGGCGACGATCGAGACGAGTATCGCTTGAAGAGCGGCCACGAGCGCGAAGGCGAGCGCGTAGCCGGCAAGGATGTCGAGCTTGGCGAGCGGCAGCGCCATCAGCCGCTCGAGGGTGCCCGAGACTCGCTCTCTGAGCATCGTGATCGAGGTGACCAGGAACATCGCGATCAGAGGGAAGAGCCCGAGCAGCGGGCCGCCGATCTGCTGGAAGACCTCGCGGCGATCGGCGAAGAGCTGTTCGAGCAGGAAGACGAGCCCGACCGGGACGAAGAGAAGCAGAGCCAGCGTGCGCGGATCGCGGCGAAGCTGGTTGAGCACGCGCACCGCCGTGGCGAAGGTGGCGCGGAAGCTCACGCGACCTCCTCGTTGATCAGAGCCAGGAAAGCCTCGTCGAGGTCTTGCTTTCCGCTCTGCTGGCGTACGCTCGCCGGGGTGCCGGTCGCCACCAGCTTGCCCTCGCGCAGGAGCAGCAGGTCGTGGCAGTGGTCGGCCTCGTCCATCACGTGGCTCGAGACGAGCAGCGTCTTCCCGCTCTCAGCAAGCTCGTTGAAGGCCTTCCAGAGGTCGCGCCGTAGCACCGGGTCGAGACCCACGGTGGGCTCGTCGAGGACGAGCAGCTCGGGGTTTCCGACCAGCGCCGTCGCCAGCGAGACTCGCGCCAGCTGCCCGCCAGAGAGGCGATTGACGACGCGACCTGCGAAGGGCGTCATGGCGACGGTCTCGAGCACCTCGTCCACGCTTTCGGGCGCCGCGTCGAGGATGCGGGCGAAGTAGCGCAGGTTCTCGCGCACGGTCAGGTCGCCGTAGACGGCCGGGTTCTGGGTCATGTAGCCGACCTTCCAGCGCAGAGGCGGCGTGCCGGCCGACTTGCCGAGCACCGTGATCGCCCCCGACTCCACGATCTGGACGCCGACGATCGCGCGCATCAGCGTCGTCTTGCCGCTCCCGCTCGGCCCGAGCAGTCCGGTGACCCTTCCCGAGGCGACCTCGAGCGAGAGCTCGTCGAGCACGATCACACTGCCGCGGAGAACACGCAGCCCATCGACGACGATGCTCGGCGAGGTGGCCATCAGGCGGTAGTCAACCATTCCCGCGGTAGGCTCGCAGTGTGGTCCCCTTCCTGACCGCCGAGAACGTCCTCGCCGCCGTCTCGCCCGAGCGCGCCGTGGAGGCCGTTCGGGATGGCTTCATCGCCTACGCCCGCGGCGAGTGGGCAATGCCGCCGAAGATCTACGTGCCCGCGTATCCGAACGGCGACTTTCGCGCCATGCCGGCGATCGGCGCCGGCCACGCGGTGCTCAAGTGGGTCACCTCGTTCCCCGGAAACCCCGAGAAGGGGCTACCGACGGTGAAGGCGATCGTGCTCGTCTCGGAGGCGGAGACGGGGATCCCGGTCGCCGTGCTCGAGGGCTCGACGCTGACCGCTCTGCGCACCGGCGCCGCGGCGGTGCTGGCCGCCGAGACGCTGGCCCGGCCCGATGCCGGAGCCGCCGCCGTGATCGGCGCCGGTGTGAACGGCAAGGCAACGGCGCGCACCTTCCTCGCCCGAGGGCGCGAGGTGATGCTCTGGGACGTCGATTCCGAGCGAGCCCGGGCCGCCGCCGAGGAGCTGGGCGTAAGCGTCGCCGCCGATCGAGAGCAGGCGCTGGCCGCTGACATCGTCGCCACGGTCACTCCCGCCTATGAGCCGCTCTTCGCCGAGAACTCACTGCGCCCCGGCCAGCACGTCAGCCTGATGGGCGCCGACGGCCCCGGCAAGTGCGAGATCGCCCCGCGCGAGCTGGCCGGCACGCACGTCTTCTGCGACGACTGGACGCAAGCCTCACACGCCGGCGAGCTTCAGCACTCCGTCCACGAGCACCTGCTCGAGCGCGCTCAGGTGACCCAGCTCGGCGACGTCCTCGCAGGCCTGGCGCCCGGCCGCCGCAGCGCCGACGAGATCACGACCTTCGACTCGACCGGGCTGGCGATCCAGGACCTGGCGCTCGCGCTGGCGGTACTGGAGCGGGTCGGGGAGTTGAAAAACTTGCGGGAGCTACCGTTGTAGCACTAGAAAGCTTTCTCGACCCGAAAAGGTCGGCTCAGGTCTTCGAACCCAACAGATACGCCGAGGCGAAACTTGACACCCAAGAGAAGCGCGAGACGGGCCCCGGGGTCAGAGCTTGCATCTGCGTATCTGCTCTATTTCAAGCTCTGACCCCCTCCCCGTAACGCTCGAACTCAGCGCCGGCGCCGGCCGCCAGCTACAGCGATTCGTTAGGAGGACTGTTGAAGGTGTTGAACGGCATTCAGAATCTTCTTTGTCCCTCCAAATATCCCGCCCCAACCCAGCAGACTGCCATCGGCGAAGTAAGCCGTCTCGCCGTCTTGATACTCAATCTTGACCCAGTTGTTGGCGAAATCTCGCCCTTGCTTGCCGTATGAGACTCTCTTAACGCCGGTGATGCTGACCTTCTCCTTCTTCCCTGTGAATTCCAGGGAGTCTTCGTTCACCACCAGAGTCCCTGAATCTCGCATCGCGAGCATTTTCAGATCACGCCAGCGGTTCTCCGCGGGTAGATACCAAACGCTGCGGAAAGTGCTTGTTGCCATCTCGCTCCTCCTAGCAATACGTGGTCGCGTCCCTACGCTGCCGTAACTTCACCGAGCGCAGGCTCCGGTAGCAACTTCGTCTACGCTGCGATCACCTCCTCTTCGCCTGGGCGGTCGGACTTCGACACGTCGGCTCGAGAACGAGCCCCAAAGGCGATGGGAGGATGCAGCCATCACGCCTTTTCTTTAGCTGCCTTGCACTTGGGACATTTTCTCTGGAACTTCGGGCATTTCCTGCCGCACTCAGTACATTCGTACTTGGGGCTGAGTAAATAGATGGCAACCACTAGTCCTCGGGGTCGAGTTTTGCGTGCAACAAACTATCGCATCCTCGACAGCTCGCTCTCGCCTAAAGCACCAGGTCCGTCGCGGTTACGTCTCGTTCAGGAACCAGATTGCCGGCTCGGAGATCACGCCCGCGCTTTGCATCGTCTCCCGTAGGCTCTCACTCCCGGCGAACTCCTGCGCCGTTCCGATATCTTCGACTCGGAACTCGATCACGACGTAATTCGGCGTCGCGGCGTCGCGGCGTCGCGGTAGACGCCGGCATCGCTGATTCCGTACTGCCGGCGAACGGAGGCATGCTCGTCATAAACCGGTTTCCAGGTATCGAAGTCCTCGACTGTGGGCATGGGGTCAGATCTTGCATTTGCGCATCTGCCCGATTGCAAGATCTGACCCTCCTACCAAGACAGCAACCGATCAATTGGGATGTTTCGCACCAAACGGTGTCAGCGAACGACTTTGATGTTGAAGTCGCCGGTCTGCAGCGCTCCCATGAGGCGAAGCCAGAGCACCAGGTACATCTCGGTGCCGCGCGCGGCCGCTATATCGCCGAGGTCGATGATCCGTTCCGCCGTCCAGCCGAAGCTCTGAAGCAGCTCCCGCACCGTCGTTTTGGCCTCCTCGTCATCGCCAGCGAGGAAGACATCGTGCTCGCCGGGCACCCTGGCCGGGTCGACCATCACGTTGCAGTTGATCGTGTTCAGCGCCTTCACCACCCTGGTGTCGGGAAAGGCGCGCTGGATCTGGTCGCCGAGCGAGTCGGTATTGGCAACCAACAGGCTGGGCGGCATCCCCTGCGAGAAGTCGAGCGGGTTGGCGACGTCGATCAAGATCTTGCCGGCGAGATCATTGCCGAGGCGAAGCTCCAGGCAGATGCGTCTGGCTACGCGCAAGCGCTTGCGCTAGCGCGTAAGAAGGCCCCGGGTGGAAGGCCCACCAGCGCTCGCTCGCAGAGGCGCAGCAGTAGCGGCCGCAGCCCGTCGCGGAACGCGAGAGGGGGCCGAAGCCCCCTCTCCTCGCGCTGTGTCGCCGAAGCCTCCTTCGGCGATCTCCTACTTGTTGTCGTGCTTCTTGTTGTTGTCGTGCTTCTTGTTGTAGACCGCGACGTAGCCGATCTTCATCGGCACGCCCGAGACGGTGTTTGGCGTCACCACCTGCGGGAACGGCGTGGAGCCGCTGCAGCCACCGGCGTGCGGGAAGAAGTTGCACTCCGCCCACGGGAAGGCGCCGCCCACGGCGACGTCCAGGATGATGAAGAAGCCGTGGTCGGTCGCGTTTGCCCACACGTCCGCCGGCACCTGGTTGGCGTTAATCGTGAAGAAGTTGGTGCCATCCAGGTAGAAGCGAAGCTGGTTCGGCTCGATGCTCTTGTCCAGCTCCATCGCATAGGTGTGGAACGAGCTCTGCAGCGTGCTGTTATCGGTCGTGCCACCGATGCCATTCGTCTCGTTGCACGGGCCGCCCGAGGGAACGCCGCAGTGGAGAGTGGTAAAGGCGGTCGGGCGACCGTTGACGTTCTCCATGATGTCGATCTCGCCGATCCCCGGCCAGTTGAGGTAGTTGCCGCGGAAGGGCGCGCCGAGCATCCAGAATGCCGGCCAGTAGCCGGCTGCCTGCGGTCCCACTCCGGTCTGCGGCAGCTCGATTGAAGCCTGGACGCGCAGGATGCCGTGATCGCCGGCGCTGAACTTCGTCTTGCGAGTCTCGATGCGACCGGAGGTCCAGTTGCCGTTGGTATCACGAACCGGGGTGATCAGCAGATTGCCGTGGCCGTCGGTCGCGACGTTATGCGTGCTGTTCGACATCGACTCGATCTCGAACGTTCCCCACTGGCTCGGGCAGCCGACGCAGCCGTAGCCGGTGCCGGTGTCGTAGATCCATTTGCCGGGCTCGACCGGCTTGCCGGCCCTGCCGTTGAAGTCGTCCTTCCAGGTCAGCTTGAACCCCGGCGGCGGAGCCGGAACGTTGCCCGCGGCTCTGGTTGCGGTTGCCGATGCCCCTCCGGCCAGCACGCTGATCACGGCCAGGGCAGCGACCGCGACGGCGACGCCGAGCCATCGCCAGCGAGACAATGGCCACTTGGTTAGAGAATGATTCATGTCCTCAGCTCCCCCCTGTTGTGGGATGACCATTCGACCCCGCGGCAGGTCTGTACCAGACGCTGCACCGTCAGCGCCCGACTTCGGACAGCGAGTCGGGAACACCAGATCATGGACACGGACGTGCGGGGAGCGCCAGAGTATAACAGGAACCGCTTCCGGGAAAACGCGGACTAGCGGCTAGCCGCTAGCCGTCTCGTCCTCGGCCTCGGCGGTCTCGTCGGCCTCGCCGGCTTCGGCGTCCTCGAGCGTGATACCGGCCGCTTCTGCGGCCTGCGCGGCGGCGGCTGCCTGCTTCTTCTCTTCCTTCTTCTCCAGCTTCCGCGCACGTTTCTCCCTGAGCGCCCGCTCTCGCGCCATCTTCGCCATTGTCTGCTGCCTCTTGGTACTCGAGCCCATTCAAACCCCGCTTTCGTTCGACGCCTTACCGCGATTAGGTGACGATCGCCTGGTTACACCGTACAGCCAGAGGCGTCCTGACCGCCCCGTACGGCCATTCGTGGGAACCAGCGCGGCTCGATACTAGTTTCTCTGAACTCGATACATCCCCTCCGCGCACGCCGCCGCCCCGGCCAGCTCCAGTTCCGCCAGCGCTGCCGCGACCGCATCCGCCGCGAGCGCCGAGCGGCGCCCGCAAATCAAGCGGTCTTGACGTCGACTTCGCCGGTGCGGGTGAGGTGGCGCCAGTGGGCTCGGGCGCCGACGAGTGCGTTGATCGTGGACTCGATGATCACGAGGTACATCAGCTGCCGGTAGACGAACTGTTGCAGCGGGAGCGCCCAGAGAGGACGAAGCGACTCCTTATCCATCCTGAAGGCGAATCCTGCGAGCAGGAGTTGCAGAACATTAAAGCCGAGCCAGTAGGCGAGTACCGGTACCGGATTGGCGAACAGGATTCCGTACAGGGCGAACAGGTCAATCAGGGGAGAGAGCATCGGTAGCAGGAACTGGAACAGGATCATGTAGGGAAGAGCGAGCCGGCCGATCCGGCGCTCGCGCGGGTCGCGCGTAAGCAGCGCGCCCTTGTGCTTCCAGACCGCCTGCATGGTCCCGTACGACCAGCGATAGCGCTGCCGCCAAAGGTCGCCGAGACTCGAAGGCGCCTCTGTCCAGGCGCGCGCGTCCTCGGCGTAGACGACACGGCGGCCGGTGCGGCCGATCGCCAGGGTCAAGTCGGTGTCCTCGGCCAACGTCTCTCCGGAGACGCCGCCGACCTCCACGAGCGCGTCCCGGCGGAAGGCGCCAATCGCGCCGGGCACAGTCGGCGTGCACTGGAGCACTTCGTACATGCGCCGGTCGAGATTGAAGCCGGCCACGTATTCGATGTGCTGCCAGCGTCCGAGCAACCCACGCCGGTTACCGACCTTCGTATTTCCCGAGGCAGCACCGACTGTCGGATCCCCGAGCGGCTGCACAAGTCGCCGCAACGCCTCGGGTTCGAAGATGGTGTCCCCGTCGACCATCACGACGACGGGCGCCGATGACGCGCCGATGCCGGTGTTGAGCGCGGAGGGCTTGCCGCCGTTCGGTTTGCGCACGAGCCGCACCCGCTCCAGCCCGAGCCGCTCGACGATCTCGGCCGTGTCGTCAGTCGAGCCGTCGTCGACGACGACAACCTCGAACTCCGGATAGTCGCTCGCCGCGAACGAACGGACGGCACGTTCTATCCCGACAGCCTCGTTGTAGGCGGGAACGACAACGGCGACAGGCGGTAAGTACGCAGGCGAGGGTGCGCGCCGCCTCGTCGAGCGACGGTGGTAGCCGGCCAGGCCGAGCACGAGCACGACACGAGCGACAAAGAGGATGCCAACGAGTACAACCATTAACAGAAGCACTCGTACGAGCAGGAACCCGAAGCGCACCGCGTCGGCAAAGACCACGCCACGGCGCCGCTCCCATCCGGAGGCTGCCGGCTCGACGGCGTTCTGCCGCAGACCGGCGAGCTCGGAAACCGTCACGAAGCGGAAGCCGCGCGCGCGCAGCAGCGGAATCAACCGCGCCAGAGCAGTTACGGTCTCGCCGCGATTGCCACCGCCGTCGTGGAACATCACGATCCCCCCCGTGCTTCCCGGCGGGCTCGCGCCTCGGACGATCTTGGCGACTCCCGGACGGGCCCAGTCCTCCGATACGAAGTTCGCGAGAACGATCAGGTAACGGCGGCCGGCAAGCGCGGCTAGGTCGCGCTCGTCCCGGATTGTTATTCCGTCGGGGGTCGCCGAGTACGGTGGGCGTATAAGCCGCGTGTAGTGGCCGGTAATCCCCGCGATCATCGCCTCGGTCAAGTCGAGCTGGAGCCGCCGCTGCCAGCCCGGGCCGGTCCAGAGTGCGACATGCGTGAAGGTGTGGTTCCCGAGCTCGTTCCCGTCACGCACGAGTAGGCGCACGATATTGGGGTGGCGAGCTGCCTCGCTGCCGACGAGAAAGAACGTCGCCGGGACATGCTCGCGGCGCAGGATCGCCGCGATCTTCGGCGTCCAACGCGGATCGGGCCCATCGTCGAAGGTCAGCGCGATCCGTCGACCCGGCGGCGGCTGGGTGGAAACAAGCCGCGAGCCCCGAGCGCTCAGAATCGGCCGGCTATGGGCAAGTGGCGCCCGCCCGCCCACAGCCTCAGGCGCACCTACGCCGCTCGCACCGACCGTGTGGGTCGCAATCCCTTCGAACAGGATCGCGACAGCCGCAACAACGAAGCAGAACGAGAGCAAACCCCAGTGCGCAGGAACCCGCAACCGCGCGAGCGCTTGCACCTTACGGCTTCTTCGATAAAACCGTTGATGTCGACGTCGTCTTCGTTTGCCCGGGCGCTGTCGCGCTCTTTCCGTGCGACACGGTCGAGGCCGGGCTCGTCTTCGTCTGCCCGGGCGCTGTCGTGCTCTTTCCGTGCGACACGGTGGAGGTCGGGCTCGTTTTCGTTTGCCCGGGCGCTGTCGTGCTCTTTCCGTGCGACCCGGCAACACTACCTGACACCTGCTGACCAGCCCCAACCGTTGCCGCAAACACCTTGGCCGACACCGCCGGACGGAGATCCGAGGCGGAGGGCTGCCGAGGCTGCGGTAGCTTCACGAGTACAGGAGGACCTTGCGAAGGTCGCAGGACATGTACGAACGGAATCCCCGCAACGGGCATCAAACCGAGCCCACCCAGCACGATCGCCAACAGCCAGGCCAGAAACAGCAAGAACACGCAACGACCGGCCCGTCGCAACCACCGAGCACGCCTTCCTGTTGGATCCTCAAGGACAGCAGATCCGCCGCCGCCCGTCGTTCCGATGCCCATCAGCCCAGCGCTCCTTCGCTACACAAGAACAACGTACAGACAAGACGTTCCCACAAAGGGCCGTTACATCGTATGCCATTGGCCTTCTCACCGATCTCCTGACAATGCCCAGCTCCCCGAATTCGAAAGGGACGGGAGAGACGGCTCGGCAGCTCGGTCGAGCAAGTGTTCAGGGCGCTCTAGCCCATCCGGTACACCCCCTCCGCGCACGACGCCTCCCCGGACAGCTCCAGCTCCACCAGCGCAGCCGCAACCACATTCGCCGCGAGCCCCGAGCGCTCGACCAACTCGTCGACCGAAGCCGAGTGGTCGGCCAGCAACTCCCGCACCCGCTGCGCGCTCTCGGAGAGCTTGGCTCCCAAAACAGCCGGTGCCTCCTCCAGCCCGAGCACCGCGAGTACGTCGCCCGACTCGATCAGGGGCGCGGCGCCCAGGCGCAGCAGCTCGTTCGTGCCGCGCGAGAGCGCCGAGGTGATCTCGCCCGGGACGGCAAAGACCTCGCGCCCATCTTCCAAGGCGAAGTCGGCGGTGATCAGGGCCCCCGACCTCGCCCGCGCCTCGACGATGATCGTCACCCGGGCGAGGCCGGCGATGATGCGGTTTCGGGCCGGGAAGCGCCAGGGCGCCGGCTCGGTGCCGGGCTCGTATTCCGAGACGAGCAGGCCGCTCGCGGCGATCCGCTGCGCCAGCGCCGAGTGGGCGCGCGGGTAGTCGCGATCGATGCCGCAGCCGAGCACGGCCACGGTCGCGCCCTCGCCTTCAAGCGCGCCTCGATGCGCCTCGGCGTCGATCCCGCGTGCCAGGCCGCTGACGACGGTTGCTCCCGCCGCCGCCAGCTCGCGTCCGAGCCGGCGCGCCACCTGGGCGCCGTAGGGCGAGCAGGAGCGCGTACCGACAATCGTCACCGCCGAGCAGGAGAGCAGCCGCGGCGAGCCGTCTCCTCGCAGGTAGAGCCGTTTCGGTGGATCGTGAATGGCGGCCAACAGCTCCGGGTAGTCGGCGCTGCGACGGGTCAAGACGCGGTAGCCCCGGTCGGCCTTCACACGCCCGTCAACTCCGGCGGGATCCTGTAGGAGAGTGCCTCGGCCAGGTGCTCGCGGGCGATCTCCCCCGCTCCCGCCAGTGCCGCGATCGTGCGCGCCACGCGGGCGACCCGCGCCCGGCCGCGCCCCGAAAGCGACATGCGCTCGACGGCGTCGGTGAGCAAAGCCCGAGCCTCGGCTCCCATCCGCGGAGGCGTCGCCTCGATCCTCTCCCGCGCCGCCTGCACCCGCTCGCGCACGAGCACCGAGGCCTCCTCCCCGCTCCCATCCAGCTCGGCGGCGCGCGGGCGCGGCATCGCCACCACCAGGTCGAAGCGATCGAGCAGCGCTCGCGAGAGCTTCTCGCGGAAGTGCGCCAGGCGCGTGGCCGAACAGGAGCAGCCGGCGGCGTCGCCCTTGCCGCCGCAGGGGCAGAGGTTCATCGTCGCGACGAGCTGGAAGCGGGCCGGGAAGACGGCACGCCCGTTGGCGCGGGCGATGCTGACGACACCGTCCTCGAGCGGCTGGCGCAGTGCCTCCAGCACCGGGCGCTGGAACTCCGGGAACTCGTCCAGGAGCAGAACTCCGCGGTGCGCCAGGCTCGCTTCGCCGGGGCTCGGGCCTCTGCCCCCGCCAACGATCGCCGGCATCGAAGAGGAGTGGTGCGGGGCGCGGAAGGGCGGCCTCATGACGAGCGGGTGCTCCGGCGGCAGTAGGCCGACGACCGAGTGGATGCGCGTCACCTCGAGCGCCTCCTCCTTGGCAAGCAGGGGCAAAATCCCCGGCAGCCGGCGCGCGAGCATCGTCTTGCCCGTTCCCGGCGGGCCTGCCAGGAGCAGGTTGTGGCGCCCGGCAGCGGCGATCTCGAGCGCCCGGCGCCCTCTACGCTGCCCCTTTACCTCGGCCAGGTCGGGGCAGGAGCCGAGCGGCAGGTGGCCGTTCGAGGCGACCGGCGCCGGCTCGGGCAGCCAGTCGTCGCGCATGTAGGCGACCGCTTCGGCCAAATGACGCACCGGCACCGGATCGACGCCCGCCAGCGCCACTTCGCCCGCCGACTCGGCCGCGCAGAGCACGAAATCGATCCCGGCCCGTCGAGCCCCCTCAGCGACGACGAGCGCTCCCCCGACCGGCCGTACTCTACCGTCCAGCGCCAGCTCACCTACGGCCGCATGCGCCCTGAGCGAGCCCGGGGGAATCTGGTGCGAGGCGGCGAGAATGGCGAGCGCGATCGTCAGGTCGAAGCCAGAGCCCTCCTTGCGCAGATCGGCCGGCGCCAGGTTGACGGTGATGCGCCTGAGCGGCCACTCCAGCTCGGCCGAGACGATGCTGCTGCGGACGCGCTCCTTGGCCTCCTGGCAGGCTCGATCGGCCAGCCCGACGATCGCGAACGACGGCACTCCCTTCTGCAGGTGTGCCTCCACCTCCACCCGCCGTGGCTCCAGCCCAACGAGCGCGTAGGTCGCCATCTGCGCGAGCACCAGCTCAGGCTAGGAAGAGAACCGTCCCGCGTCTGTCACAACTCGGTGCCGAAAGACGCGCGAACGAGCTGATTCACCCCCGCACCTTCGACCGGTCTCGCAAGCGACGGCCGTTCCCTGGCCTACCTTCTACTACCTCGCAAACGTACGACTCGCCGCGAGTAGTACCCGGCAGCCGTACCGAATAGTATTCTCCATACATACCGTGATCACCGATATCAATCCCTTCGTCTACTCGCGGCCTATCTCGCCCGAAGACGTCATCGACCGCGACGACGAGACGCGCGAACTGCTGAGAAAGGTCGTCGGCGGTCACTACGTTCGGCTCTACGCGCCCCGCAAGTACGGCAAGACGAGCCTGCTCAAGCGGGCGCTCCGCGACGGCGAGCGACAGGAAGGGCTGGTTCCGGTGCTCGTCGATCTCTACCGGGTGGCCTCGCTCGCCGACGTGACGATCCGCTTCGAGAGAGCCTACGCCAAGTACCTCAAGGGCGCCCTTCGCGCCAAGATCGAGGACTTCCTACAGCGCACCGGTCTGGGTCTGTCGCTGGGGGCTTTCGGCATCAGCGCGAAGATCCAGATCGATCCCAAGACCGAATCCCTGGCCGCGCTTCACGCCCTGCTCGACCTACCGCTGCGTCTGGAAGAGGGCGGCGGCTTCCGTGCCTTCGTCGCGCTGGACGAGTTTCAGGACGTGAGCCGGATCCCCGACCTCGACGGCCTCATCCGCAGTCACATCCAGCACCAGGGCGAAGTGGCCTCGTACGTCTTCGCCGGCTCCGAGCCGGGGCTCATGAAGCAGCTGTTCGAGGACCGAAGCCGCCCTCTGTACGACTCGGCGGTTCCGATGCGCCTCGGCCGGCTCCCCGATCCCGCGATCGCCGACTACATCGCCGACCGCTTCGAGCAAGGCAAGCGAAGCGTGGGCGAGGCGCTCAACCCGCTGCTCGGGACGGCGCTAGGCCACCCCCAGCGAGCGATGATGCTCGCCTATCACCTCTGCGAGCAGATCGCGCCGGGCGAGACGGCGACGCTCGACGACTGGGCGCGTGCCCACTCCTCGGCGCTCGCCGAGCTCCAGCCCGAGTTCGACGCCCACTGGCAAGGCTTTTCTCTGAACTATCAGAAGACGATGCGATCGATCGTGGCCGGCGGCGGCTCGCCCTACCGCGCTAGTGTCCTGAGTAGGCTCGAGCTGAGCAAATCGGCGGCGCAGAGTGTTGTCACGCGCCTCGTCCAAGCGGCCGAGATCGAGCCCGAGGGGCGCAAGTACCGTGTCGTCGACCCGCTCTTCGCCGAATGGATCGAGCGCGTCGACTCGGGCTCGACCGACGACGGCGAAGGCGATCTCTGATTTTTGGCGGCGACCGAAACGGTCGCCCGTGTGTGCGCTTCGACGGCGTCGGGCCTATCCCGTTAGGGACGCGTGGCTGAAGGGGTTGAACCGCGGATGCCAGGGGTCAGACGGGCCGTGAAGGCGCACTGGTAGTGCGTCAAACGGTTTGGGCGGTCACTGGCGCCGCGGGGCGGCCGCTTCAAGCGTGTAGGCCTAACGGGATAGGCCTATAGGGCAACGCGAGATCAGCGGCGAGATCGGAGGGGGATCAGACCTCGCCGCGATCTCGCGGGCTTGCCCCACGTTCGCGGTCTAGTCGGCGAAGCGGGTTACGAGGACGTCCTCGAAGAACTCTCCGGCGCGGCGGCCGGTACGGCGGTTGACGTGGCGGCGGTGGCGCTCCTCGAGCTCCAGCCCGGCACGGGCGAGAATCTCGGGGTAGAGATCGCGACGGTCGTTGACGACGATCAGCACCGGGGCGCCGGGCCTCAAGGCGGGACGAGCGTTCTCGAGCACCCCGGCGATGCCGTCCGAGTAGCTTGCGAGCGCCGCACGTCCGCTTCCGCGCGCTGCCGCTCCCAGTTCGAGCTCGCGCAGGTCGTCGAGCGCGAGCAGCTCGTAGGCGTAGCGGTGCTGCTCGTGATAGTCGATCAGACCCGGATAAGGCGGCGAGGTGATGATGCCGTCGAAGGGGCCTTCCAGCCGAATCGAGCGCGCGTCTCCGTGCAGGACGCTCGCCGACCGGCCGCGCGCGCGCAAGCGCTGGAACTGCTTGACTCGCTCGAGCGTGTCGAGCGCGTAGCGGCGCAGGAAGTGCGAGGCGCTCTCGACCGGGCGGCAGTTGCGACGGTGCTTGTGACACCAGTAGGGCTCGAGCTGCGGAGCGCGCGGAAAATCGAGGTCGAAGTGGCGCGTGCGCCTGGCCGAGCGCGCGGCGCGGGTGAGGACGACGCTGAGCAAGTCGACGTGCTCGCAGCCGGCGATCTGCCCGCGGAAGGAGAGAAGCTCCGAGCGCGCCTGCGGCGCGTACCAGTCACGCAGGTAGGAAGAGCGAACGCGCGCGACCTTCGGCGCTGTCTGCGCGTCGAGCCCAGCGACGACACTTCTGATCTCGTGCTCGAGCGCGAACGGCTCGTAGCGGCGAGTCTTGACCTGCATGAGCAGGCAGTTGAACGCGGAGATGTCGATTCCGGTTGCATCGAGCCCGCTCTCGAGCGCCTGCACGAGTGTCGTGCCCGAGCCGGCGAAGGGATCGAGGACGTGCTCGCCCGGCCGAAAGTAGCGACCGAGCAGAACCTCGACGAGCTGCGGAATGAACTTGCCCAGGTAGGGATGGAGGCGATGGACGTGCTTCGTTCGCTCCCGCTCGGGAAGATCGCGCTCCGACCAGGAGAGATCGAGGTCGAGCTCGCGGTAGAGGGCTTCCTGAGTGAGCGCCATCGCCCGCATCGATTCGACGCGAGCGGCGTGAAGCCCTGCAAAGCTGCCTAAACCTGGCTACGACCCGCTTTGTGAGTCGACAGCCAGAAACTCGAGCGCCCCTGGGCTGCCGTTCGGCAGCCTGGCGTCCTCCCAGGCCTTTGCGACGGCCTCACCGAGACGCGTGCCGCGCTCGACGCTTGCCTCCAGGAAGTTGGCGCAGACAATGCCGCAGCCGGCACCGGGACCTTCCGCACCGGCGAGCAATTCCTCCACCTCCTGCTCGGAGTGGCCGGCCGTGGCGACGAGCATCAGGTCTCCGCACCAGACGCTCGCACCGGACTCGCGCGCGTACTCGCGCAGCACCCCCATCGGATAGGCGCGCTGCTCGGGCGTGTCGTAGCCGTACCAGTAGATGACCTTGAAGTCGTCCTCGATCAGGCTAGCGGCGAGCTCCAGCGCCGAGACTCCTCCGGCCACTTCGAACGGCTCGAAGGGATCGATCGTGACGACGACTTCACCCGGCTCTCCTTTCAGCCGGCGCGCCTCCTCCAGCACCGTCGTCATCCCGTCGGCCTCGCGCACGACCTCCCTCTCGCTCAGGCCCAGCTCGGCGGCAGCCGTGCGCAGGCTGGTCACGCTCTCAGGATCGAGATCGCAGAGCAGGTAGTCGGCCCCGTCGCCGAGCATCTGCATCGCGAGCAGAGCCGAGCCCGGGTAGTTGGCGGGCGCCTCGCCACCGTCAGAGAGCCGGCTCAGCTCAGCGGCATAGCGCGATCCAGCCAGCTCGGGAACGCTGCCACCGCGCTCGAGGAAGCGATAGATGCCGTAGTCGCGATCGGGAGAGTGCGTCAGCGGGTAGGAGGCCGAGCCGGCGTGCGTCTCCCAGTAGCGCTTCGGCGGCTCGAGCGCGAGCAACTCGGCCAGGACGAGGTGCTTCCAGACATCGCCGATATTTCCGTAGTAGCGGTTCATGCGTGCTCCAAGCTAACACTAGAGCTATGCGCGGCGCCAAAGAATCTAGTCCCCAGGATGCTAGAAGGCGTTCTCCAGGCGCTCGAGCTTGCCCTGTCGCACGGCGATCACGTCGAAGCGCACGACCTGCTCGTGTGACGGCTGCGTGGCAAGCCAAACCTCGGCCGCGCGACGCAGGCGCGCCTGCTTGCGCTCGTCGACCATCTCGAGCGGATCGCCGTAGTTTTCGCCGGTCTTCTCCTTGACCTCGCAGAAGACGACGATGTCGCGGCGCCGGCAGAGCAGATCTACCTCGACACCGGCCAGGCGGATGTTGGCGCCGAGAATCCTGTAGCCGCGCAGGCGGTAGTGGCGACGGGCACGGCGCTCGGCCACGGCGCCGGGGAGCCCGGCGGCTCTCACGCGCTCTGCTCGTAGCAGGCGGCCTGGAAGGAGCGGCGATGGACGACGCTGGGGCCGTACCTGCGCACGGCCGCCGAATGGGCGCCCGTGATGTAGCCGACGTGAGCGGCAAAGCCGTAGTTGGGATAGAGAGAGTCGAGCCGCCGCATCATCCGGTCGCGCACGACCTTGGCCACGATCGAGGCGCAGGCGATGGCCGCGCTTCGCTGGTCGCCGCCAACGATCGCAACGTGCGGCGGCGCCTTCGGCCCGAGCGAGAAGCCGTCAACCAGGCAGGCCTGCGCGGGAGGAACACAAGCCGCGAGAGCACGCCTGAGCGCCTGGAGATTGGAGTTGTGGAGGCCGCAGCGATCGATCTCCCCGGCCGGAACCATCTCGACAACGACCAACTCGCTCACCGCGAGCACGGCCAGCAAGAGCCGCTCGCGCGCGACCGGATCGCACTGCTTGGAATCGCGCAGCTCGGCCAGGGCACGCGCTCGCGCGCCGTGCAGCCGCTCCAGGTCGAGAACCACGGCCGCGACACTCAGCGGCCCGGCCAGCGAACCCCTCCCCGCCTCGTCCGCGCCGGCAACAAAGCGGGCGCCGAACTTGCGATCGTGCTTGATCAGCTTGATGCCGGGATCCGCGCTCATCGCGCGAGCATAACGCGGGCGCCGGTTTGACCACCCGGCCGGGAACGAAAGTCACTCTCCTGTTACAGAAGCGGCCCGCGGCCGGCGCTACTCGGAGCTCTTCGTCGGCTCGGCGCTGTCTGCCGGCTCTGCGCTCTCCGGCTCGACGTTCTCCGGCTCTGCGCTCTCCGGCTCCGGTGTCTCAGGCTCCAGACCCTCCGGCTCCAAGCTCTTGGGCGACGCCGCTTTCGGCGCTTTCGTCACCTGATCGCGCTTGGCGCGGACACGCGCCTTCTTGCCGATCTTGCCGCGCAGGTAGTAGAGCTTGGCGCGGTTGACATCGCCGATCGAGACGACGTCGATCTTGTTGATCTTCGGCGAATGGAGCGGGAAGGTGCGCTCGACGCCGACTCCGAAGGAGCTCTTGCGCACGGTGAAGGTCTCGCGCGCACCGGCACCCTGGCGCTTGATCACGATCCCCTCGAAGACCTGGATGCGCTGGCGCTGGCCTTCGATCACCTTGAAGTGCACGCGCACGCTGTCGCCCGCCTTGAACTGTGGCAACTCGGGGCGCAGCTGACGCTGCTCGATCTGCTCGATGATCTTGTTCATAGCTGGAAGGAAAAGAGCCGGCGGCCGGCGGCAATCGTAGCGAAAAGAGGCAGCCGAGCGGAACGACTAGCGCGCGACCGGTCGCTAATCGAACGAGATTCGGTTCGGCGGCCAGTAGGTCATGAAGACCGGACCGACCAGATCTTCGCGCGGGACAGGCCCCCAATCACGCGAGTCGCAGGAGGCGATGCGATTGTCGCCCATGAAGAAGTACCAGCCCTTCGGCACAAGCCAGACGCCGCCACGCGTGTCGCGCCGACCTGACATGACGTACGGCTCCTTCAGCTTCTTGCCGTTGATGTAGATGAAGCCGTGCTTCTCGGTGACGGTGTCGCCGGGGAGCCCGATCAGGCGCTTGACGAGAACCGTGGTGCTGACATTGCCGCAGATCTGTCCGGCGATGGACGGCGCCTTGAAGACAACGATCTCTCCCCTACGCGGGCTGCGGAGGTTGTAAACGAAGCGGTTCACGAGAACGCGATCGGAGAAGTGGAGGCCGAGGAAACTAGTTCCCTGGCACCTGCTCGGGGAGACGGTAACCGCCTTGTGCGACGACGTCGATCGGTTCTGCCCCGGCTGCACGGACGAGGTGGGAGAGGACGGCTTCGACTCGGACGCGGCGCAGTGCAGCGTGGGCTCCATCGACGGGGTCGGGATCGCGTAGGGGGTGGCGACCCAGGCGCGAATGGCAAGCACGACCACTAGCGCGATGACGACCCCGATCAACCAGTCGACGAGTATCTGCGTACGTCGCGGAAGACGTTGCAGGAGCCGCTCGAGCGGGTTCCTTGTCATTGCTCAGTGCAGGGAAATACGGTTCGGCGGCCAGTAGGTCATGAAGACCTTCCCGATCAAGTTCCCGCGCGGAACCGAGCCCCAGTCGCGCGAGTCGCAGGACTCGCCGCGGTTGTCACCCATAAAGAAGTACTCGCCCTTGGGCACGTGCCAGGTGTCGGTACGCACGTCGAGCTTGCGCCGGCTCGGCTGAATGAACGAGTCGTTGAGCTTCTTACCGTTGATGAAAATTATCCCGCCGCTCTTCTCGCTAATCGTCTCGC
>Ga0066798_10000503_pt1 | contig 19896 bp, 21 predicted proteins | sample PersoiDNA2013203_FD_70961 | JGI IMG/M metagenome (GOLD analysis project Ga0066798, IMG submission 70961) | Permafrost soil microbial communities from the Arctic, to analyse light accelerated degradation of dissolved organic matter (DOM) -... | ecosystem: Environmental > Terrestrial > Soil >... | reverse complement strand
AGCGTGACCGCAATGCAGCGAAGAACATTCTCCGTCGCGGACGTGCGACGCTAGCAGTAGGAATCCCCGTCGTTTCCGCGTAAGCGGCAGTCTTTAGACTGAGGGCGGGGAGGACGTCAACCATTGAGTGTCGTTCCAGCTAGTGAGATAGGCAGATGTAAAGCATTACATCCATACCTCAATTTTAATGCGGTTCCACTGGCAGCATCGGCACTTGAAGTTCCACATAGAGAGCATAATGAATCAAGCAAAACTAATGATCAGTGATAGTCGACAAATGCATGCTCTGCTAGAGGATAATCCAGATTCTACATTTCTTATTTTAGCTTTTGATAGAGACATCGTTGACAAAAGTCTCATTGGAGACGCCTTAGATAGACTGATGTGCCTTTCTGACACGACTGAAAATACTCTTAATTTTTGTAGCAAAATTGCTATCTGCTTTACTGGATATGACAGCGATCCTCGCGAAGTATGGCAAATTCCCGAATGCAAAAAATTTATTAGAAAGTTAAATCAAGAGTGGCCATACTTTTTTCATTTTTTAGAAAAAAAATACGACTCGATCTACACGTTTTTTTCTCTAATGTGTGATCTTGAGCCAATCCAGTTACCGAATAGAGTTGGTGCAATATTCAAAAGTGAAGAGCAAATATACTCCACAATCAACGCACAAATCGTGGGACTCGATGCGCTTCACAAAAGTCACAAGATACCTGAATATGTCCACACAAAACTCGATTTTGAACTTAGCGGGGTGCTGAATAGCATTTTTAAAAATTAAATAATCAATGAAAAAAGCCACCTACGGGTGGCGATTTTTTAGTAATTTAGTTTGAAGCCAGCATATAATTTCCAAGCCGAATTGTAAGTACTACTTCTAGTGACTCCAATGTTATTTTGGATAGATGCTTTTGTGTTATCTAAGTGTGAGACGGTGAACGTGGGAATAATCTGGTATTTCACACTTCCATAAGGTTTTGACCATGTTATGTCTTCACGACCATAGGAGCTTTGACCATTCGTTGTCGCACCATATTGATAAATAGCGAAGGATACGTTTGCATTGTTGTCGAAGCTATGTGAGATCGCAATTGCACCACTATCTTTTGCATATTGTGTTGCCTCAAAAATACTTGATACATGCAAATTTAAGTGGGTATATCCAGCATGAATAAAGTTACTCCCGTTTGGTTGATAAGTTAGTTGTAACTCAAGACCTGAAAGATAATCCCAGCTTGTATTCGTAGGGTTAAAGTCGCTATTTTGAAGCTTTTGCGAGACCAAATCATACATATTGTCTCTGAAAAGTTTAGCATCAATAATCAATCCCTTATTTTCAAAATTCCCCAAATAACCAATCTCCTTTGAAATGCTACGCTCTCCAATCAGGTTGCCCGGAGCATGAGCACTCCTATAGAAAAACCCACTCGTGGCCCCATTTAAAGGTGTACTGTAATCCGATGTTTGATATGCCCAGTTTGCCCGTTGTTCCAACATGTCGGGCATTCGAATCGCTTGAGAAACAATAAAGCGAACAGTGTTAATTTCGTCAAAATGATAGTTTAGAGCAATCCGTGGAGAAAAAGCGGATCCTGTAATTTGATCCTTCTCGTAAAATCCACCCGCATTGATATTAACTGAGTCTACTGGCTTATATTCAACATTTGAAAATGCGCGATATGTGACGTTAGAGACCTCTCCTTTAAAGAAGGTTCCACTTTTAGCCAAATCATATCTGACACCAAACCCATTCACCATGCGTAATTGGTTGGACAATATCCTGGTGTCTTGAAATTCAATATCATTACGCTGTTCTGTATAATTTTGGTTTGTATTGAGACAAATTAAATTTTTCGCACTCGATCCAAGTTTCTTAATATCAGTCAATACCTGCAACGCCAACGCATTAGCCTCAGGGCTTCCACCATTTGGTACTTTTCCACTAGCAATGGCGTTTGCATAACTTGGGCTGATTAAACCTAACTCATATAAAGAATGAAGTAGGGTAGCTTCTGGGACGCAGCTTTTCCAGCCCTGTATATTATTCTGATGCGTCGTGTATGCTTGTATCTGAATCAGATGATCAAATGATATGTCTTTCTTCCAGATAGCGTTTAATTGGTAGGTATTCTCAGTCACGTCGGGTAAAGTTTTTTGACTGCCATCGACGTATTCGGATCCAATATTTGATTGCATTAATACTGCTTGAAGCTCCAAACTTTCATTAACGCCAAACTCTGAATGAACGTGAAAATTTGCTCTATTGACGCGTGTATTGTCGTGGCCTAAACCAAAAATTGAAGCCCAGTCATAACCATCGTTACCTTCGTGGCTTAACAAAATGTGGTAATTTGAGTTGCCAAACAATGTGCCGCCAAACCTTGCAACAGCATTTGCAGTGTCACTCGATCCACCAAGTACACTGATCATATTAGTGTTACTGTCTTTTGGATTTTTAGTTTTAATATTGATTACCGCAAGCATCGAATTAGCACCGTAGGCAGCACTATCGGATCCTCTTGTTACTTCAATACGTTCTATATCTTCTAGTGGCACAGGAAGCGAGATCCAATCGACCCGAGCAATACTTAACCCGTAAATAGAAACACCATCAAGCAACACGTTCATGCGGCGCGGAACCAAGATGTTGGTTCCATGATAATTGATTCTATAGTCGTTTCCAGTAATTTGTGTCACAGCCATCCCTGGAACAAGTCTCAGGGCATCCGGAATATTTTTTATACCAAGATTTGTGATCATGTCAGCTGTAATAACCGTCACGCTAGCTGGAACATCAGAGATTGATTGCTTTAGGCGAGTAGGTGTTAAAACAACCCCTAAACTGGAGGAATCGATATCGTCAACATTATCTGCACGTCCTATTTGACATATAAATGAAGCAAGAAGAAATATACTTAACTTTGACGCAATTAATTTACGAACCATACAATAGCACTTTAAATTTGAAGCAAAAAATATGGTCGCAATGACCTTTTAAAATTATCTTATAAAGCTTTAAAACGCGGGAAAATACAAGAGAAATGTGTGGCAAATAAGTTTTTTTTATGACATGAAGTAAAAAATGCTTTTGTGAACTAATTTTTGTAGTAGCATAGAAGAACTCTCGCTAGGAAACTAGCATCGTCTTACGACTACTTTGGTAGATCGAATGCCTTTCGGCAAAATTAATTTTGATTTAATGTTAACTTAATTGTTATCTAAAATCATTTTTTAGCTGTCCTTTGCATAAACGTAAGTTTATGTGTAAGGCAATTCCCATGAATCCATTAAAACTAATCAAATTATTTGGTTGGTCTTTTTGCGTTCTAAAATCTGCTTTCCGAAGCAGACAGGTCAATAGAAAGAAATTGTATGAAATTCACATAACCCCGCAGGGATCATATCCCTAAAGGGCATGATTTCCTGCTTTTATAGGAGTAGTAAATCATGAAGAAAATTCACTTTTCCTTCAACAAAGACGCTCGCGAAGTAGCGATCCATGCGCTTGATAAACTCATCGCATTGGCTTCACCAACTTCCTTGTTGTTTAACATCTTGGTAAAAGAGATGCATGACAAAATGGTTTTGACTGAATGCACTTTCGGCGTCATTGTCATCTGCTTTTTTTTGAAAGTGTTTGTCAGCTGTTTTGAAGATGTAAATTCAAAAACAGAGCCTAAAGATAAGTCACCCAATGACACCTCTTAACTTGATGTCTTTTTCTTTTGATATACAATTGAACTAGGTCACACACCAAGAAAGTAGGTCATCATGGAACTTAATCCATTTGTCTTAGGACTTGCAGCTCAAGGATGTATTCTCATCGTTGGTATCATACTGGCGATTGGCTGTATCCGCGGCATCAAGCAAGATCAAAATAATAGTCAGCATTAATCATACTGTTGACTTAATCCAATAAACGCCCTACGGGGCGTTTATCATTTGCGTCATTCGACACACACAAAATCATAAGCCAAAGCATGGGTCCGATGGACTCTGTTCGCGCTTTTTTAATCTATTTTTTGGAGAAATAAAAATGAAATCATTAATCACATTCATCGCATTGTTTTTTGTTGCAATCGCTTCGGCAAATGCTGATGTTGGACAATTTTACGATACAGCACGTGTTGTAAATATCAATGTAATCCCTGGCCAGCAACAAACTGTCCAAGATTGCAGCAATTCCGGAAATTATCAGCAACAAGGTCAACGCAACAACACTGGCGGTCTCATCGGTGGAATTGCCGGCGCATTGTTAGGCAGTCAAGTTGGTGGTGGTAATGGTCGTATTGCGGCAGCCGCTGCTGGTGCATTGGTTGGTGGTTTGACGGGTGACCGTATGGACAACAATCAACAAAATCAAGGTGGTAATAATGGCTGCACAAACCGTGTGGTCAATACCCAAAACGAGTACATCGTGACTTTTGATTACAACGGTCGTCAAGGTACTTTACGTACAAATCAGATTCCAGGAAGCACAGTACGTGTTCTGGTATCTGTCACTGCAATGCAGTAAAACATTCCCTATCAGGGCATCCTGATAGGGTGCCCCATTTAACTAATCTATTTGGAGGTTCTATGGCGCACTTACCAAGTTTTTGGTCATTTCTATCCATCTTCGGTTTTGTCTTCTTCTTAGGTTTGGCGTTGGCAGCCGAAAGTTTCATCAACCGGATGAAAGAGCGTGGTTGGTCAAGCACAAAATTAAAGTTCGTCTTTTTTGAAATTATCGTTAAAAGTGAGAACTTCATTAAGGCGGTCGTCCGTAAATTTAGAATTAGATCGTTATAAGTCGATTTAAGATAACTGAAGAAATATTATGCAAACCGTAACAGTCACAGTGATTGTAAATGTTGGTGGACAAACAAATGATGGTAATTTTTCGATTAATAATCGTCAAGTTCAACACGTAGAAAGTGGTGATTTTCGTGATCAAAATACTGAACCATACGCTTTCGGCTTTAGCCCTAAACCTCACGTCACATCAACAGATTTTCGTGATTCATGTAACCAAAGCTTTTGGGATAAATAAGAACTGTATTTATTTTCAAAGTTAATATGGAAGAATTCGAAGTTTCTGTCCATAAAAGAAAAAAGTTTGACTAGGCTAGCAAGTCGTTTAATCAAACCATGTCACAAAATAACTAGCGGACCAAATAAGGTGAGCTATATGTTATGTAGATTGATCTTACGATCAATCTACATAACCACATTTTGTAAAAGTTTTAAAAAAAATAGTACCTAATACGCAATGCATAGGATCACTATTTTTTTTTGAATTTTCGCTAGGAAACTAGCATCGTTAATGGCACTTCTGTGCCTCTCTCATTACGCACCTTGCGTAACACAACCCATAGGGGAATATCTTCTCCTATTGGGAGAAGGTACCCCTTTTTTAAGGAGTATCGTCATGTCCAGAAACACAGCTATCGCAAAAGCATTAATACCATCAACATCGAATACTTCGGGTAGCGAAGTATCTTCGTCTCGTGTCATTAGTCTCAAAACGAATGAAAAACAAATGTTCAAAAATCTTGGCTCTGTCTTTTCAGACAAAACCAAAGTGCTTTCGGAACTCATTCAAAATGCACGCCGGGCCGGTGCAGGCAATATCTCTATCACTCACATTTCCAATATTAACGGTAATGTTGCTGATCACATTCTTACTATCGAAGATAACGGCAAAGGAATTGTGGATTTTCAAAAGCTACTGATTCACTCAGAAAGCGGCTGGGATGATGCAACAGTCCAAGCTGAGAACCCCTTTGGTGTGGGTTGGCTATCCTGCTTATTCGCTTCCACTGAAGTGACAATCGAGTCGCGCGGCCAGCAATGCAAAATGGTCACAAGCGAAGTTCTCGAAATGAAGCCAGTACAAGTCGAAATCAGCAATTTCATCGGCAATACACGCATCACCTTACGAGGATTTGCGCTTGATTGTTCTGAAACCAAAAAGGCTTTGGATGTCATAACAAAGGGTTTTCCAGTTCCAGTCGAGTTCAACGGTGTCAATCTGGAACGTCCCCATGCTTTGGACAATCTACAAAACGTTCGTGAGTTTGCCGTTGGTAAGGGTACTCTTTACGGAGAAAATTCCAGCACTGAATTTTCAACGCACTGTGACCTGTATTTTCAAGGCCTTCCTGTTAAATCTGGTACGGAAACGTTCCAATACACTGGCCCCAAAAATATCATTCATTTAAACGATTCATTCAAAGTTCGCATGCCAGATCGCGACAATTTATTGGATCCAGCAGAAGCAATGCAACGCATTCAATTGGCGATCAAGAAGGTGTGGGCTCAATATCTGCAAGAGTTAAAGGCAGATATACCAGCTGAACAGTTTGTTAGTCACTTTAAGCAGATCCAATTTGCAGGACAGCTTGAACTTCTTAATGGTGTGGCCTGGCTACCGCGGCATGCACTCATCAAATATTCGGAATATCCCACCTTAAGTCCATATCCAGATACATCGACATTGGAATCAAACCTCCACCTTGATGACATTGTTCAAAACAAACAAGTCGTCGTTGTGAATCTGTTCGATGCCAAAGAAGATTTCGAGTATCTGATAAAGACTGTTAGCTACTGTAAGGATTGGGTTGTTCTCAACCATGATTTGCATGAAGATCACTGGATTTACAAGCATGGGCTGGATGTTTCTAAAAGTAACATCCGTGTTGATCTAGGTGTTATTAAAGCTGATAGCCGTTTTAGCTTTGACTACACCGAAGGTGATATTAAGTTGGTTGACAATTTCACTGTGCATATTGGAGATCACGCAATCCTTTTCACCGACGAAAATGTCGCTATCGGGGATCGTTACGATAATGTGACATTGATTATGACAACAGCTTGTCCAGCGGTGATTGAACAGATCTGTACTTTTACTGATGAATGGGACTCATATATTGAAGATCGCCGTGACAACGAAAGGATGGCACTTACAAATCTCTATAATGTATTGTCTGGTGAAAAACCTGAAGTTACTTTTCAGAAAGCATTGATCAACCATTATTTCCATTACAAAACCAACTGTGAAGACCTCGCCGTGGCTTCGTTCATCAAAAATGGTGGAATTAGCTGCGTTCCGCTAGCTGAATTGTTGGAAAATTTCTGCAAATCAGTGGGTGTAAATGTTGAAACAAAAGCAATGGAAGATTTTATTGAGAAGTTAAAACCTCAACCATTTAACTTTAATTAACCGGCTAACTGCGTGATTTTTCCTTCATGGAAAATCACGCGGTTTAGCAACATTTCTGTTTTTGTGCTAAAGTAAAATGGAGAGTTAAAATTAAAACCGTAAAGCATTTTTACTGTTTTAATTTTCGCTTTTACCGCTAGGAAACTAGCATCGTTATGGCTTTGCGCCACCTCAAGTGATCAGTTATTTAGATCATTTCAAAAAATTAAGTCGATTTCTTCGATTTAACTCACTCGTTCGCTAAAACATTATTTGTGAATAAATTTAGGCATCTTGCCCTCAAGAATTTATTTTGAATCATGTCTTTCGCGAAAAACAAATAGTTTCAGCAACTTCAACCCAACCTGCCTCATCTTCGCCTATGAAGTTGGGGCTTTTTTCGCTATGAACTAACTCATTTATTGAGATCTCATAAAGGAATTATCATGCCTTTGCAAAACACACCATATTCAACTCGTTCCGGAATCAAAATCTTCAAATTTGCTTCAAATAATTGGAGACATATTGACACCAACGATGCTGCGGAGAATCTTCAAGAACTTCCATATAAAAGACAAGTAGGTCCGACTTACAGGTCAAAAAAGGAGTTGTTATCTGACCATGTTCCTTACTTGCTAAGGGCTGGCTGGTTAAAACTTGAAATCGACTTGCCGATACCAGAATTTGTCACGTCAAGTGAGTCTTCAAATACCATGGCATATGCATGGGCCATGGAAGACAAAATTTTAGATCTTCGTGTCTACGGCACATCTAAAGCGAAGGCTGTTGAAGCTTTCAAATTTGCAGTATCAGAAGTGTACGGTAACGCCGTAACAATCAATGAGCTTGGTGTTTCTAAATCCAACCAAGTCCAGCTTTTTTCTCAACCAAATACACATTAACAAATATCGGAAGCTAAACACTCGTTTTGCTTCCGATTTCTTCATTTCATTTTAAAAAAGGAAAAGTCATGAATGCTCGTGATAACACAACATTGAATCAACAAGGTATCGATATGCCAATCCAGGAAATTTCCCTCGATGTACTTATTGAAAAGTACTGTAAGGGGGCTGAATCAACTATCGATGAAGTCCAACACCGTGTTGCTAAAACTCTCGCTGGCGTTGAACAGGATTCAGATGAATTTTTTCGTTTGTTCTTGAAGACGCAACAAGACGGATTTGTTCCAGCGGGCCGGATTAACTCGGCTGCAGGTATGGACCTCCGCGCAACACTGATCAACTGCTTTGTTCAGCCAGTTGGTGACTCCGTTTCATCTCAAACTGATGGAAAACCAAGTATTTACGGCGCATTAGCAGATGCAGCGGAAACAATGCGACGTGGAGGAGGGGTTGGATACGATTTTTCAAGTATCCGTCCTAAAGATGCATTAGTAAAGGGAACGCAATCCAGAGCTTCTGGGCCAGTTTCCTTTATGCAGGTATTCAATGCATCATGCTCTACTGTTGAATCTGCTGGAGCTCGTCGTGGCGCTCAAATGGGTGTCCTGCGCGGTGATCATCCAGACATTATCGAGTTCATTCGGTCGAAAGATGAAGGTGGTTTAACGAACTTTAATATCTCGATCGGTGTAACTGATGAATTTATGGATGCCGTTGCCAACGACACTAATTTCGATTTGGTTCATAAGGCTGAACCTAGCGATTCAAAGAAGGCTAACGGCGCATACCAACGCGACGACGGCATTTGGGTTTATGAGACAGTTCGTGCGCGTGATTTGTGGGAAATCGTAATGAAATCCACATACGATCACGCGGAACCAGGAATTTTGTTCTTGTCGCGGATGAATTCAGAAAACAATCTCTATTACTGCGAAAAAATTGAAGCCACCAATCCGTGCGCCGAACAACCACTGCCGGATTACGGTTGCTGCTGTTTGGGCTCAATTAATTTGACAAAATTTGTTCTGGATCCGTTCACGAAAACTGCCAAGTTTGATTTCACTGCTTTTACTGAAGTGGTTAGCAACAGTGTCCGGATGCTTGACAATGTCCTTGATGCTACTGCGTGGCCTCTTGATCGTCAAAAAGCTGAAGCTATGTCAAAACGTCGAGTAGGTCTTGGTTTTTTGGGTCTGGGTAGTGCATTGGTTATGATGGGAATACGCTATGACTCGGAAGAGGCTCGCGTGTTTGCAGCTGAAATGTCCTGCGTCATGCGCGACCAAGCTTACAGTACGTCCGTACTGTTGGCTAAAGAGAAGGGGGCTTTCCCACTTTTTGACGCTGATAAATATCTGAACAGCGAATTCGTAAAGCGTCTTCCAGATCATATACGTGATGATATTAGACAGCACGGTATTCGGAATTCACATTTACTGTCGATCGCACCTACCGGTACTATCACGTTAGCATTTGCTGATAATGCTTCAAACGGTATCGAACCAGCATTTTCTTGGGTCTACAACCGAAAAAAACGCATGGCAGTTGGTGATGCCCGCATTTATGAAGTCGCTGATCATGCTTGGCGTATGTACCGCGCAATGGGTAACGATGTTTCTGACGAAAGAAAATTACCGGCTCAGTTCGTGACCGCACTCAATATGTCAGCAAATGACCACATGCTGATGCTACAAGCAGTTCAGCCTTACATTGATTCCGCTATATCTAAAACAGTGAATGTACCGGCTGACTACCCGTATGAGGATTTTCAGAGCTTATACCTCAATGCATGGAAATGCGGACTAAAGGGTTTAGCTACATATCGTCCAAACAGCGTTCTCGGAAGTGTTCTCTCTGTCAGTACGCCAGCAACAACACCTGACACGAGCTCTGTTGATAACGTACTAGTTCCAGACGAAGATTTGTTACGCAAGCAATTTGACGGTCGTCCTGTAGGTGATTTAGAATCAATCACGTCAAAAGTTCAGTATACGACTTACGAGGGAAAGAATACTGTGTATCTAACAGTTAGCTTTATTCCAGTAGCCGGCAAAGTAGGAGGACAGATGGTAGTTGTTGAACGACCTTTCGAGTTCTTCATGCCAGCTGGTCAAAAAAATGACGGTCAACAATGGATAACAGCAAGTATGCGTTTGTTATCTATGGCTGCACGTTCCGGTGGTTCGATTGCTAAGGCGCTAGCTGATATGCGTGAAGTTGTTTGGGACAAAGGTACTGTTCGTTGCGGTACGCTTACAAAAGACGATGGAACTCAAGTGCCACTTTTTCATGAATCCGAAGTTGCTGCCGTTGGTTATGCACTGCAACGAATATTGATTAAGCGTGGTTTTCTGGATGCTTCAGGAAATCAAGTGCCAATCACCGTACTTGCCAAAAAAAATGTAGTTGTCGATAACGAGTTTGTAATCAACAACGATACTGAGGTGAGCGATTCTCCAGCTTCATATACTCCTACAGGTAAAAAATGCTCAGAGTGTGGAGCGTACAGCGTTCAACGCATCGATGGCTGTACCCGCTGTGTTAGCTGTAATCACGTTGGTAGTTGCTCATAACATGCAGTGGCTTACCCATAATTTGCGAGTTGCAGCATTGTAAGTGGCAAGTCGTCCTCTACTTACTTAAATACGAAAGCCCATGAATTTATTTCATGGGCTTTTTCTTTTTCAGAGTTTCACTTTTCCCTACGATACTTTTCACCGGATATGATCAGCATACCAGTCGACTTATCTATCACTAAGTCAAGGCTACCCATAAGTCCAGATACTTTGATGGCACCATTGGCATACGTACCCGGAATGTCATGAGTCGTCATCCGACCAGAGAAAAAATCTTTTTCAGTTACAGAAATAAGAAAAGTGTCACCATTTTTCTTAATCTCCAGCTTCTCTTCTTTCTTAATGTTTTGCCATTTCCCTTCAAACTCACTCCCAGAATTGGAACACCCGACTAACGACAACAAAAGCACAAACAATATGGTCCAAATTTTCATACAGTTCCTTTTTTTTAGTTGAAAAGCTATGTCTATGATATCTAAGTTGATTGTCGTACAACTGCTTTTTTTACATCCATTTGCAATACTTCCCCGTCAGAAATGCGCTTTGAAATCATACTGTTGATGGAATCTTGGACAATTGCCTCCATATTCGCCACTGACCCCTTGACCCCATGCTCTGCCATCATAAATGCGATGACTTCTCCAGTAACCTCATCACTAAACCGCGCTTTTGATTTTCTAATCAAGTTATTGATAAAATTTACTTGATCTGAGATGTTAGGCACAGTGAAATGGAATTTCTCTGAGATCCGTCCACCTCGTAAAAATGCCACATCGATCTGTTCAATGAAATTAGTAGCAGCTACAAACATAATGTCTCGTTTTTCGCTGGCCACACCGTCCATGACGGTCAATAATTTGTTGGCCAGAGTTGAGCTCGCGGAGTAATTTCGGTCACGAAGAACGTCATTTGCTTCATCTATAAAAATAATGCACGGACGAATATTCAAAGCATCTTTGTAAAGTTTATCAAGCAAATCTGAATCTTTAATTAAATCGTTAGAGGTTGTCGCCAAAAATGCCCAACCTGACTCTTTAGCTAATGACCTTGCGCACTCTGTTTTACCTGTTCCTGGATCACTTCCGTAAAAGACCAGTCCAGTGGGTAAAGAACCACCTGCTTCTTCAATTTCATGAATATTCTTCATCCGGTACACGATCGATTCCAGCGACTCTTTTAATTCGCATGGAAGAAGCATGTTTGCAATACCTTTCGCGTTATCTACATTGAGTCCGTGGGATCCCTGTAATGTACGCAGCGCCGTGAAAATATCATTAGATGTAATCACTTCGGAATTAGATTCTTGTTGTTGTACTTGAATTTCTTTTGCAATTGCCAAAAGTCGTACAACTGAAAATCCACTCCAACGCTTAACAGCATTAGCAATAGCCCCTTGTTCAATGCGTACCTTCGGTAAAGCCTTTTTAAGAGACTTTTCAAGGATCAGTTCACGCGCATGCACGTCAGGAGGCATAACTTCAATTTTGATATCAAATCGACCTTCACGAATACCAGCACTATCTAATTTCTCAACATGATTTGTAGCAGCAACGATGATCACACCATTTGATCGTAAATTAACTAGCTCTGTCAAAAGTGTATTGACGATGTCGGCATCCTCGGAATACGAATTTTTATTACTGCTACGGTCTTTTAAGAAGGAATCAATTTCATCGATCAGCAACACGCAAGGTGCTTTCTGTTTAGCTTCGCTAATACCTTGCATAATGTTCTTGGTCGTTTCGTTAATCCACATAGAGGCTACTCTACCTCTAGTTATTTCTACGAATGGAAGGTTTAACTCTCCGGCTAACGCTTTTGCTAATTCAGTTTTCCCATTGCCTGGCTCCCCGGTTAGTAAAATGCCGTTGCGAGATGGCTTTTTGGTTTTAAACCCGGTCAAAATCTCAAGAGCTACCGTTTTAATTCGCTTCTTTTCTTCGATCATCCCATAAAGATGTGAAAAATTAAAATTTTGATATGTCGGATTCGTTATTGAACCTTTACTTCCAGGCTTATTGTCGTCTTGGGAGCGCTTCACGCGAGCTGATACTCCCATTCTTGCTTTAAGAAAGAGGCGAGGGAAGACATTTTCTCGAAAAGTAGAGCAACCCGATCTATTTAGAGCCCTTGCATATCCCTCATACATAAGCATCAGACATACGCCCAACCCAATCAAAATAGTAAATGAAGGGAAGACTTGCGCAAGTAATAGGTGAACCGCCATGCTTGCTACCCAAGCGACACATGACACCCAAAAAGTAAAGGTGACGCGGTCAAAGGGCAATATCGATCCGTAAAAAACCTGAATACCCGAAAACATCATTGATAGCAACAGCCAACCAGTATGAGCGTTTGGCTCTCCAAACCAAGAAACATACTGGCACAGTAATAAAATCGCATAGACAACGAGAGGGCCGTAGTAAAAACCTTTGCCTTCTGAATTTGTATTTTCGTTCATGTCTTTCTCCAAAAATCTGTATTAAACTCAGAATATCAGAAGTAAATATTTGTCAAATCAATGTAAAAATAAGCATCAAAAGAAAAGTATTGCAAGTCAAATGGAGATGCGGCAAAATATAACTATCAGGAGTTTTTTCCTACTGCTATTCTCGCTAGGCAACTAGCATCGTCATAAAGATCTTTATAGATCTTTCATCCAACCATTGGGGTTATCAATCCCGATGGGTTTGATGACCCCAATTTCTTTTTGAGGTCATCATGAAGGTAACTTACCAAGCAGTTCAGCACACAAACAATATCTTGGTCGCAACTGATAAAGCTGTTGAGGCTTTTACAGCCACACCAGAGATTTTCCGTAATGAATTTTGGGAATTCGTCCACATACGGGCAGAAAACCCAAAATACGCTCAAAACGTTCTTGACGAACTTGATACTCTTGCGTCTCAAGGTGTCACTCTCAGTTCGTTCGTTGCAACACATCTGGTTAAAGCAATGCGTACCGCCAGACAAACTCTTCGCCATGAAGAGTTTAAAAAAATCTGATATGCCTAGTGCAAAATATTGGGAATATCAGCCACATGCTGAGCCGCCATGCGCGCCCACATGTGGTTATCTTCATCTTGCAATTCCTTCACACGTGCTTCGCCTAATTCGCGAAGCACATGTGGGGTGATTGTATCGAGTGTCCGTTCGAGCAATTTTTCCCAAATATCTTTTTCGTTCGACTCGAATTTGACTACACCATTAATTACTTGCATCTTGATTCCCCTAGTTGTTAGACACCCAAAGACTAACAAATAATTTTACCTTGTCAAATCGAGTCAAATAACGAAAGTTTAAAATTTTCGCTATTTGATTTTATCGCCAGGCAACTGGCATCGTCTGTCGGGATTCATATCCCAAATATTAACCACTTTTCACTCATCCTCTGGATCATACCCAGAGGGGTGTGGTTCATTTTTTGGAGATTCTAATGAATCCTAATAAAAAAGTCGCAGTAAGTCGGTCACGACGTCAGTTAATCGACCAACTTGATGGCAATAATTTCGCCATTAATAAAAAAACCCACTTTTCAGACCTCATAAAATCAATCTCTGATCTTGAAATAATGACCGATTCAGAATGGCTTCAATACCAGAAATCGCTGCTAGTGAGCTTTATGGCTGATATCAGTTCGGAAAGCTCATACAAGCTTCGATCTTCCACCAAAAAGGATTGCGAAATCATCCGTGACGGTGACATTGAATATTTCTTTTCTGGTGAACTACTAACTGAAGAAGTTGAAACTATCTATGTCAAATACCAAAATCGATATTTCTTTCTGCATGACCGCAAGACAGTGACACCAGAAACAATCCGGTTAAAAACGGAATTACGAGTTAAAAACGATTTAATTGATCATTTGCGTCATCAGCTGCAAAAAATCACCAATCAAACTTAAAATTTCCTACCTTCACCCCATTCGGGCCATGCCCGTATTGGGTTTGGCTCTTTAAGGAGTCAAAATGAAAATTCCGTTTTCAAATATATTGCTCTCTGCTTGCCAAGTAGCAATCTCAAAACATATCTTCAATCAGGAACAATTTATCCAATTTGTACTCAGTGTGGTAACACCAGAGCATGGAATTCTTCTTGAAACTGTCGCGATCGACCAGCAAGCTCCAGATCGAGCTAAAAGAAATCGCGAGTTATTTACACGTATTGAAGAGCTGGTAAAAACATCACCGCGAGGCTCGTATTGTCTGATAAAGCAGGTTTTTCAAAATAATAGAAACATGTCATATGTTTTTAAAACTGTGATGTCCGATGGAACCGGCCATATTTCTAACGGTGGCATTTTTAACAGTTATTCAGCTGAACCATCTGGCGATTTAGTGGCTCTAGAAATGCTGAGATATGAAATTGAACAATGTCGCAAATATTGCGAGCAAAAAAATTACCTTCATCTTTGTCGCACAGCTATCAAAGAATACGATTTTCATTATGGTCAATCGTTTAAAAACGTCTTGATACCTGGGCATTCAAAACCATTCACTACCGCAACAATAGTGAAAGTCAATTTTGAAGAAGGTTCTTTGAAGTTAGTTCTTTGGCGTGGATCATCTAAACGTATCGAATCAACCATTTCTGCTATTCAATTCATTGAATATGCAGGTTTAACAGATTCAAAAATACCTTTGCCGTCCATTAGTCTAGGTTCGTCCTCCGATCTGTTTTACTCTTAGTTCATTGACTCTGAAATTCAATATTTTTCCCATCAACTCGAAATTTATTGCATCTCATAAGTCAGACGCTTCAATAGTATATCTACAAAATTTAGCTAGAAATTCTATCTAACGTTTTTAATTAAGGAATGTGCCGTCCGGTACGTTCCTTTTTTTATTCAAATTTTCGTTATCGTTGTTATGGCGTGTCACGAAAACATATCATTTACAAAAGGAAAAATATGAAAGTCGTCAAATCTGGTTTAGTCCATGAATACATTAATTACGATTGCATCGGTCATTGCGAAGCGCATATTGCATTATTAGAAAAACTTGCCCCGAATGAAGGGGCGGTTATTCGCGAAAAAGCTAATAATATTATCGCTAAATTTGGCAGCATCAGATCCATGACTTATGATTTACAGCGAGAATGCTCAGCGGCGCTAGTTAAGACAGCACCTGCAGGTCTGTATTTCGGAGCCCCAAGCGCGAATAGCAATATGATGGGATTTTGGCCAGCTGATTGGATTGAAGGATCAACATCTCGAAATCCAAAGGGAGTACCTGATTCTGTCGCTCGATCAATCGGAATCGCCGTAATCCAATAAAAAATGAGAGGAAAACTTATGAAACGTGATCCATTACCATCAATCTCCCTGTACTGCACAAAAGATGGTGCTGACAAGGAATATCATGCGGCTATTAAAGAGCACGAAAACGGCTTTATTGTTGAACTACGTTACGGCAAGCGCGGAAATGCTAAACTCCAAAAGGCACCTCCAGTCGTAATGACATTCGATCAAGCAGTGGCACATTACGAAAGCATCATTAAAGAGAAAACAAGCCCCAAAAAGGGTTACACGCAAGATCTTTCAGGTAATGCATATACTGATAGTGCTAATGCAGGAAAAATGTCCGGAAACTTACCACATCTTCTAACGTCCATTAGTTTCGAACGACTTATCGAACTGGCGAACGATGACCGATATGGTTTTGAAATCAAAGTTGACGGTGAGCGTCAAATGGTGGATAAACGGGAAGGCAATCTTGTTCCATCAAATAAGCTGGGCGTAATTAATTCGCTCTCAGCCAATATCACTTCGTCGATTTCATCATTTGACGATATTCTTCTCGATGGCGAGTCTTGCCAACATAAGTTCTACGTCTTTGATATCCTACGTTTGAATGGCGTATGTTTAAAACATTATTCAGCAGAGCAACGCTGTCAAATCTACCAATCGTTATCTTTTGGTCCTGATATTGCCACCGTTAATCTGGTAACCGGCACCGCAAACAAGTTGGCCATGATTGCGTCATCCAAAGATGCGAATGGTGTAGCATTGGTTGAAGGTATCGTTGTCAAACTTTTGTCGGCGCCTTATAAACCTGGCCGAGCTGCAGCTACGATCGCAACTCAATTCAAGTACAAGTTTGTCGATGATGTATCTTGCATCGTTTCAAGCATTCATACACAAAAACGCAGTGTGACTCTCACACTGTTAGATGTGAATGGAAACAAAAGAGAAGTTGGATCTGTTGGTGTACCAGTCAATGCGATAATGCCAGAAATTGGAAATGTTATTGACGTTCAATATCGCCATTTATTCTTAGGCGGTGATCTCTGTGAGCCGGTGTATTTAAAACCTCGCAGTGATATCGCACCAGAGGAATGCCTTCTCTCACAAATCTTACGTGTCAAAGAAAAAGCATAACGTAAATTACAAATTAGAACCTCACTTTAAATAGTGGGGTTTTTTTTTGCGTCGATGAACCACCAATAGTTCAATTTTTTAGAAAAATTATTGATCTCCGCTGCCCACTCATTTCTTATAACACCAACCGTCTCAAATGCTATTGTTGATTCATGAGCAAATTCATGCTCAAAAAACCGTCCTTGTAAGGCATCACAGTGAAGGCAACCATTTGAAAGATATTTTCCACCCATTGTTTTGCTGTACCTGGGTTTTACAGCACCAATTCCGTATGATTTAAGCAAATTCGAAGGTAGCAAATTCATGACTGCTTCTGCTCCGTTTTGAATATCTTCGCTCATTTCGTAGATCGTGGTGAAAATATCTGAATGCCCAGGTAGGATCTTACTTGCGGCGAAGACTACATTTATCACTACGCTTGTATCCCGATGGCATTTCCAACAATCGATATTTACAGTGTGGATTTCAACGGGTATTTGTACGTTCAACAATGGGGCGTAGCGCAGACGCCCCTCTAATGCACCTGCTACAAACTCTACAAGTGGAATTTTTTGTTTCCAATAATGCGCTGCTACTGATCGCGTTGATACAAAAGATGGATCGTAGTAATGTGAAGGTATTAGGACAGCAAAGGATTTTAATTCTGTATCGTATTCCAACTTAAATGATGGGATTTCTTTACTTGCAGGAAAGTCGCTCTGCCTAAAAAGCCATAATCCTCTCACTCGACTTTCGGCATATCTTTTTTGTCTACTTTCTGTCTGATCGTTTTGTTGTCTAGTCCACTGTATTTCAAATGCTATTCTGGCTGCATTTTTCTTCGCAAGAACATCCGCGCGCCACAAACATCCATCTGAATTTTTGCCGGACTCCTCAGGATATGGTTCCCAATCTGTTTCTTTGATTCCCTCTATTACCTTCATTTTAGCTAAAAGATGTTCTGGGGTCTCTGGTGCTGTTGAGCATTCACCCCTTCTCGTGTGTGAGAAGTATCTTGTCCCTAATTTACTGATTTTCAAAACAACACCTGAATCACAGCATGCCATTTTCAGGTTTTTTTTTGTTCCATTTGTTTTTCGTAACGTTTCCCACTCCTCATCGTTAGTGATTTCAAATGAAAATATATCTTTTTCATCATCAATACATCGCAAAGGCATTTTTTAATCCAATTCTAGGAAGTGATAAATAGATAATAGACATTGTCTTAAAATTATACAATTCACGAAATATTTGGTGTAATATTTGGTCATCTTCGCTAAGTAATTAGCATCGTTAAAATCAAATCGGCGTTTCTGCGTCGAATCAATACATATCAATGCTCGCCTGAGCAGACCAAAAGAATTTTTGGTCTATTTTTCATCTTTTATATTATTCAGCCTAATTCTTTTAATTGGTGCTGGCTCTTCTTGTCCATTCGAATTAATCGACATGGATCAATTACACATTTTCATATTAAAACTAATCAAAAAAATGGTTAGCTTACATATTTTAGGAGCATTTTCATGAGTATTCTTTCATTTCCAAATCGTGGTCCGTGGGGAAAAAGCAGCTGGCGTGGCAATTGTTCAGGGCACGTTTACAAAGAGTTGTTCGGGCGTCTTCAACCAAAAGTGTTTTGCGATCCAATGTGTGGTTCAAATACGAGCATTGAAGTTGCCAACGAATTGAATATCGAAGCCTATGGTCTCGATTTGCATTCGGGTTTCAATATACTAAGAGACTCTATTCTTCTTACAATCGGCAAAGAAGCTGATTTGTGCCTATCACATCCACCATACAATGGGTGTATAGTTTACAGTGGTCAACAGTGGGGGGATACACCTCATCCTGACGATTTGTCACGGTGCATTGACGATGAAGATTTTCATCAAAAACTTCAAGTTGCAATGCTCAATCAGCGTGAAGCTACCAAAAATGGCGGTATTTATGGAACCATTATTGGAGATTGGCGCAGAAATGGCCTATACACGAGCTATCAGGCTGAAGTCATTGCACGAATGCCCGCAAATGAATTAGCTGGTGTTCTGATCAAGGCGCAGCACAATACAACATCGGCGCGTAAGGCATACGGAAAAATTGATTTACCATGGATTACCCATGAGTATATTTTGCTGTTCAAAAAAAATAAAAGAACAACTATTCATTTGTTGAAAACTTTAGCTACTGAACAGGCCATGCGCTTACGTGGTACTTGGAAAAGCATTATTCGCAACGTTGTGATTTCCCTCGGAGGAAAAGCATCCCTTCCGGAAATCTACGACTACGTATCACAGAACGCTCCAGATCAATTGCAAACCAATGAGAATTGGAAAGCTAAAGTACGGCAAGTTCTCAATTCTAGCGGTGATTATTTTTCTGAAGAACGAGGTATTTGGGCTCTTGCTTAATATGCCTTACGTTTAGATTTTTCATACACTAACCCATCATCGGGACATCATGTCCTGAAGGGCATATGTCTCATTTTTTCGAGGTCCATATGTCAGAATTTCATCCACACTCAATAGTCTCTAATTCTTTACAGACTTACATCCATTTAACGACACTCCAGGTCGTTATTCGTAAATGTAATCAGTTAAAAAATACACATCTCAGAATTGCTTGCTTTTCACAAGCATCAATGAAGACAGCACGTTGGCAGATGCTACCGATCGATTCCATTCATTGCTCCGCACCACAAGGAAGCATGGTTTTGGGCTATATGATTGGCGCCCCTGCTTAGATAACAAACAATTTTTGACGTCCTCCCCGCCCTCAGTCTAAAGACTGCCGCTTACGCGGAAACGACGGGGATTCCTACTGCTAGCGTCGCACGTCCGCGACGGAGAATGTTCTTCGCTGCATTGCGGTCACGCT
>Ga0066798_10000498_pt1 | contig 20011 bp, 17 predicted proteins | sample PersoiDNA2013203_FD_70961 | JGI IMG/M metagenome (GOLD analysis project Ga0066798, IMG submission 70961) | Permafrost soil microbial communities from the Arctic, to analyse light accelerated degradation of dissolved organic matter (DOM) -... | ecosystem: Environmental > Terrestrial > Soil >... | reverse complement strand
GCTGTAGTTGCCCTGGTAGCGATTCATGAGGGCTTGTTGGAGGTCGGTCGCGGCCACTCGCGTGCCAGGAGCTTCTGGTAGGACCGCGGCAGACGTGGCAAGCAGCGACGGGTCGCGGGCGAGGGCGCACAGGATGGCGAGCGACGGCTGCGCCTCGATGTCGACGTCCCAAAGGTCGCGAAGCGCGCGGAATAGCAGAATTCGCGGGTCGAGCGCGTACAGCTCGCGGAGATAGCGGTGGGTGCGCTGCCGACTGCTGAGGGTCTTCTTGCCGAGGACGTTCTGCTCGATGACCGCGTTGCGATACTCGGCTGAATCCGCCCCTGCCGGCACAGCGCCCAAAAGTCCGCGTAGCTCCTGCAGCAGGATGGTGCGGCTCGTGTGCGTACCGCCGCTCCTGTCCTGCGCCATCATGCCCGTACGGACGACCTCCAAGGCCCCCATTCCCGCGCTCCGTTCTTGATGTCGCGACCCGGCGTTCGAGTCGGCAATGCTCGCGCAGGGTCCACCGGGGTGACGTTTGGAGCCTACCACGTCGGCCGGACGCAGAGACCAGCCCGACGTCTGCTGGTGGACCTCGGGACACAATCACCTGCGCCCGCAAAGGGACCGCCCCTCATTGGCAACACGTTGGCTGCGTCTCAAAGCTGCCGCAAACGGCGCGTTCTGAAGCTGCGCAGGGGATGGACAATCCGTTGGCTGAGCCGCCCGGAGTGTCGCTCGCCCATCTTGCGCCAACACATCCCCGGTATCCAGGAGGAGACCGCAGCGAAGATCGACGCAGGACTGAGAAGAGCACTCCCAGCACAGGAGCGGTCGACGCAAGAGCGGTCATGACCGAGATGACAGCCAAGCCGGTGCGGCAGGAGACCCTTACTGCCCGCGCGCGAACGGGGGTATCGCCAGCAGACGGCCGAGCACCACGACGAGGACGGCCGTCACCGCAAGGCGGGCGAGGATGTATATGCGCAGGACCCAATGTCATGTCTCTCAGGCGCAGCATGCTCTCGATGCCCAGGTGCTCGCTGATGTGCCACCAATCGGTCTAGAGCGTATTCAGCCGACCGTGACGGCCGTCAAGGCCGCAACGCCGACCACGATCAACACAACCCCGGCTAGCTGCAGCCGGGTCAATCGCTCGCGAAGGAACACATAGGCGGCCACGCTGGCGACGACGGCGAACTGAGATCCAAGGACGGCGGCGATGGGGACCGAATCACGCGCGCCGACAGCGAAGCAGACGAAACCGAGCACCTCGGCGATCCCGGTGAACACCACTAGGGGGAGTGCCGACCGAGCGAGCCTGAGTCGTCGGGTCATCGTCAGGGGGATCGTCACGGCCGCCACGCCGACGAGGCGCGGCGGCAGAACCGCCCAGCCGACCGGGAGCGACGCACTGAGATGCCCCGTCGCGAAGATACCGACGCCGAACGACAGCGCCGCCAGTGCTGCCAGCCAGAACCCGCCCGACTTGCGCCGGTCCGGCGTCGACTCCTCAGGGGCCACCCCCGCCAGCACGATGCCCAGCGTCACGATCGCCAGAAGCACCGCCGAAGCGAGACCGAGAGCCTCGCCGGCTGCCACGGCCAGTACCGCCGCGATGGCGCCCTCGGTCGAGGTCACCGGCGTCACGATGCCGACCTTGCCGCGCCGGAGTGCCGAGTACTCCAGGAGCAACCCCGCAGCATTGCCGAGGCCGGACACGAGCATCCATGCGATGTCGGTGGCGCCGAGAGGGCCCGGCGCCGGACCGACCGCGATCATGGCGAGGTTCGCGACCAGCCCGAAGAGCATCACCCAGGCCACGACCGACGCGGCGCCGATGATGCGGCTGGAGCGGGCCGAGCAGAATGTGCCCGCCCCCCACGCGAAGGCAGCCCCAAGCCCTCCCAGTAGGGCGATCAAGCGTCAGCGGCCGATCTGGACGCAGCGATCGCCGGAGAGGTGGGGGCTAGTCAGCGATTGTCTCGCCGGTGTCGTCATCGAAGAAGTGGAGTTCACCAACGTCAACATGGATCCGCGCCGTGTCGCCCACCCCGAGCTTGGTGTGACGGTTCATGCGTGCGACCACAGTCCCGGCTCTCCCCTTCTGCGCCAGTTCGTCTGCGCTGCCATCAGCGGCTTCCCCGACGACGTCCGACGTATCCTGCATGAGATCACCTGAACAGTGCACGTCCACCTCCGAACCGAGGTCCTCCAGCAGGTCGACCGTGAGCTCGATGATCGCCTGGGGGTCGGGATGGGCCGCCAACGACGCATCCTCGAGATCCTCGGGACGGACTCCAAGCACGACCCCTCGGCCCACATACTGAGCGAGTCGTGGATTGTCGTCGAAGGTACGTTCGGGCAGCGCCAGCCGATGAGATCCGAACTCGACCACGTGACGCGACCCTTCGGGGCTTTGGACAAGTCTGGCCTTGATGAGGTTCATCGCCGGGGATCCTATGAACGCCGCAACGAATCGGTTCGCGGGTCGACGATAGAGCTCGCGCGGAGTCCCGACCTGTTGCAGATCGCCGTGGTAGACGACTGCGACCCGTTCCCCCAGTGTCATGGCCTCAGTCTGATCGTGAGTCACGTAGATGGTGGTCACGTTGAGCGACTGCTGGATCTTGAGGATCTCGGCTCGCATCTGCACACGCAGCTTGGCATCAAGGTTGGACAGAGGCTCATCCATGAGGAAGGCGCGGGGTTGTCGGACGATGGCCCGGCCCATGGCTACTCTCTGTCGCTGCCCCCCCGACAACTGGCGGGGCTTGCGCTGGAGGTACGGTTCAAGCTCCAGGATCCGCGCAGCGTCGCCCACTCGACGCCGTATCTCGTCCTTTGGGGTCTTCCGATACTTGAGACTGAACGCCATGTTGTCGTAGACCGATAGATGCGGATACAAGGCGTAGCTCTGGAAGACCATAGCGATGTCCCGATGGCCCGGGTCCACATCGTTCACGATCTCGCCGTCGATCGAGATCGTGCCGTCCGTCACTTCCTCGAGGCCGGCGACCATCCGCAGTACGGTCGTCTTGCCGCACCCAGAGGGTCCGACGAGCACCATGAACTCGCCGTCGCCGATGTCCAGGCTCAACGAGTTGACGGCGACCGTCTCATCGGCGAATTGCTTCGTGACTCCCTCAAGGACGATGCGTGACAACTCCGCCTCCTACCATCATTTGCCCATCCCCAGTGTCAGACCCTTGACGAGGTATCTCTGGAATATCAGATAAACGACGATCGCGGGTACGGCGCTCAGGAAGGAACCCCCCAACAGGGCAGGGATGCTCGTGGACCTGCCCGCCGCCAGTGCGGCAAGACCGACGGTGATCGGCCGCTGCTGAGGGTTCTGAAGAAACAGCAACCCCACAAGCAGGTCATCCCAGATCTGGATGAACTGCAGCACTGCGACGGTCGCCATGGCGGGTATCGACAGTGGCAGAGCGATGCGGAGAAAGGTGCGGCCATACCCCAGGCCGTCGATGATCGCAGCTTCGATGAGATCGTCGGATATCCCCCGGTAGTGCGTCGCCATCAGGAAGGTGGCAAAGGGAGTGCCAAGCGCCGCGTACACGAGAATGGCACCAGCGTAGGTGTTGACGAGGCCCAGCCTGGCGAGATTGACGTACTCCGGGATGATGATCGACTGCAAGGGAACCATCATCGCCGCCACGACCATGAGGAAGATGACCCCGCTGCCGCCGAATCTGAGCTTGGCGAAAGCAAAGCCCGCTGTCGTGCTGACGGCAAGGATGATCACGATCGCGACGACGCAGATCAGCGTGGAGTTGAGGAACTCGCGAGCCACCGGCAAGTCTTGGAAGAGCCGCCCCCAGCTGCTGACCGAGTGGCCGATCTGCTGATCGAACTGCGCGGCCGTGCGAAACGCGTTGTTGAGCATGTAGTAGAAGGGATAGAGCATGACGATGGCGGCCACGACCATCACGACGAACAACGCGATGCGTCTCGCTGTCTTTCGACCGCGGGTGCCGGTCAGGACCGGCCTTCGAGCAGTCGACTGGATCGTCACCAGCTACTCCCATCTTCCGGGCGGATCACACTGAGCTGGACGAGCCCGACGACGGCCATGATGACGAACAGGATGATGCCGTAGAGCGCGGCGGTGCCGAATTGGCCGAGCGAAAAGGCCGATTGATACACGAAGAACTCGAGCGTGGTCGTGCCGTATCCCGGCCCTCCATTGGTCATCACGAAGATCAGGCTGAACAGGGCGGAGAACGCGCTGATCACCGTTATCACGAACGCGAACTGAACGAATCGTCTCAGGAGCGGCAGCGTGACGTGAAGGAAGACCTGACGCCCGTTCAGGCCGTCGACTCGGGCAGCCTCGAGCAGGGCAGGATCGAGCGTCGCCATGCCGGTCAGGAAGATGATCGTGTTCGTGCCGATCATCGAGAAGATGAACGTGATGCCCAGAGCCAGCAACGCGGTCCGCTCGCCGGCCAGCATGTCCGTCCTGAGCGATCCCAGACCGATCAACGCAAGAAGATGATTCAGCAGCCCGTTGTAGGCGAAGAACTGGACAGCGACCACACCGATCACGACCCAGGAGATCGCCGTCGGCAGGAAGTAGACCGAGCGGAAGACGCGCCAGCCGCGAACGTGCTCGTTCAACAAAGTGGCGAGGATCAGCGGGATGCCGAGGGCGAACGGCACGGCCAGCAGGAGAAGGGCGTTGTTCTCGAGTACCCGCCAGAAGGTGGGATCGTGCAGCACGGAGACGTACGCCTGAGGCCCGATCCACGTCGAAGTGATCCCGTCCCACGTGGTCATCGAGTAGTAGACGGCCTGCCCGATCGGAATGAACAGCAGCGACAGGACCACGACGATGGCCGGGATCGACAGCAGGATTCCGGCACGCCGACGCCGCCTGGCCAGGGGGCCGGCCCGGCGGCGGCTCCGATGGGAAGGTGCTCTCGCGCTCCGGTCAGTGACAGTCGCCGTCATGCCCCTTCCTGCGGCCTCGATGGCGGTGCATGAAGATCCGGTGCGACGGCCCCAATCAGGGTCGTCGCACCGGACTGCGGCTCATCTGAACTGCTCAGCAGCGGACTACTGGTAGGTGTTGGTCCGACGACTCGGCGGCAGCTGTTGCAGCGCGCTCTGCATGGCGGAGAGCGCCGCCTGGGGCGAGATGGAACCGTTCAGGACTGAGGGCAGCTCCTTGTTGCCCACGTTCACAATCTCGGACTGGATCACGTTGTCGATCATCGGGTAGACGATCATGTGGTTCTTGGTCACGAAGTCGAGCATCTGCTGGTTGACCGGATTGGTCGTCGTCATGCCTTGAATGGCGGGGATCAGGCCGGCACCATTGATGATGTCACCGGCTTGAGTCGTGGTCATGAAGTCCAGGAACTGAATGGCTTCTGCCTGATGCGGCGAGTACGACATGGCGGAGATCCCGTCGCCCGCGAAGTCGACCACGCCGTTGATGGGTGTGTTCGAGAACGGAGGGACAAAAGCTGCCACGTTCGAACCAAGGGCGTCGGTGAACTTCTTGGTGTCCCACGTCCCGTCCATGATCATCGCTGCTTTGCCGGTCTCGAAATCGCCGAGGTTGTTGGTCTTGGTGATGACGTCCGGATTCGTGTACCCCAGCTTCTTGAGTTGCGCCCACTTAGTGAACTGAGCAACGTTGGCCGGCGCTGTCCAGGGCGTCGCCCCGCTGTAGAGGTTCACCCACTGGTCGACGGGGTAGTTGCCGATCATCAAGTAGCTCAGGTCGTAGTACGGGTAGAACGTTGCCGTCAAGGGCTGCCCGCCATTGCCGTACGTGAAGGGAACGTAGCCGGCCGCCTTGATCTTCTTGCAGGCAGCGAGAAGCTCGCTCCAATCGGTCGGGAACGACGTGACGCCGGCCTTCTTGAAGATCGCCTTGTTGTAGAACCCGATGTAGAACTGCTCTTCGAGCGGCATCACGTACGGACCGTTGGCGGCATTGAACCCGTCGCTGACCCACTTGAGCGCGTCGGGATTGATGCGCGCCAGGTCTGCGGCCGGGACCTTGCCCTGCAAGTTGACCAGGAAGTTCTTGTACTGCAAGGTGAAGAGCCCGGTCCACATAACGGCGAGGTCGGGTCCCGTCTTGGATACCGCGGCTGCCTGCAGCAGCGCGAAGTAGTTGTCCGCGGGCTGGCTCACGATCTTGATCGTGACGTTCGGGTGAAGCTTCTCGAACGCCGTCGCCAGGTTCTGGAGCGCGGTGGCGTTCTGCTCGGTCCCGTAGTTGTGCCAGATTGTGAGCGTCACCTTGCTGGCGCCGGGGCTCGTGCTGGAGCTGGAGCTCGAACTGCTCCCGCAGGCCACGATCACGGCCGTCACTACGACCGCCATTATGATGAGCAGTAGTCGACGTCTCACGTGGCACCCCCTTGGTTCCTGTTCCCAGCGCGAACGTGCCGCCGAACGGCGCCATACCCAGCGCCCGAAGATTGCTCTTAACGTGCCCTCACCCTGACCTCGTAAACCATACGAACGTTGCCGGAGGCTGGGCCCCGCGAGGGGGCTAGACGTCTTCCTGATCCGAGGTAGGATCCCAGAGTTCGCCGGACACCACCGGCAACTCCAACCCAGCCCGTCGCGCAAACGGCGCCAGCACATCGGCGATCTCGTCTTCGTCGATCGCCGGACGCTTCGGACAATCGAACACGAACCACTCTTCATCGTGAGAGATCGTCTTTCCAGGCTTCACCAGCTGCAGCGGTGAGAGCGATTCGATGTCGATCCCCCACCCAGCTGAGTAGGCCTCCGAGCTGCAGCCCATGTCGGGGTACCGCGCGCCCCGTTCATGCTCGAACGTCTTCACGAAGCAGCAACCGTTGTTGAAATAGGCCATCCATCCGGACTCGTTGGGATAGCCCAGCTTGAGCGGCACAGAGTTCGTCTCGTCGTGGTCGACCACGATGTAGCGCTCTCCCCAGTGCACCCGCGCGTCGTTCATATGCGTATACGACCAACTCACGTAATGTGCGTTCGGTAGGAGCCCCGTGTTCCGCTGGGCCACCGGGAGTATCAGTCGTCCGTTGAGCGATCCGAGAAACAACGACCACACTGCCATCTCGATCGGCCAAGCGCCGTTATTGGCGAGGCTGCTCCTTACGCCGATCGACTCTGGCTTGAAGCGCAGCTCGACCGATTTCGCGACATGGGTCCATGGTTCTTCTCCCTGAACCATGATGACGCCATCGCTGGAGAGCTCATGGCGGTCCAGGGGATGGCTGTCGGAGATATAGCTCCTCGGAAAGGCCTCGGGACTGTGCCAGACTCTGTGCCCGCCGAAGTACTCGAACACCGTGCCGTCGGGCAAGTCCTCCTTCAAGGAGCAGTCATCGGCGAACATGTTCGGCTTGCCAGGCAGGGACACGTGCATGACGCGAGGCCCCACGTCCAGCGTGACGATCGCCTCCAGTGCTCCGGCGGAGAGCCTGAGCGCACGTCCCAGCGTCTTGAAGTTCTCGATCGCTTCGCAGCTCATTGCAGCCATGAGTGACTCTCCCTGTCGTGGCGAAGGGGTTCGCCGCTGCGTGGAGCGACGACCAGTACCGGCGGCGCGATCACTCCCCGATGATCTGCACTCTGACCGTCCGCTCTCGCGCGCGGACCTGGTCGAAGTCCGCGAAATAGACCCGCCCGAAGTCGCCGAGCATCATGGCGCCGCTCACAACAGGCACCGTCTGCGATCGACCGAGAATCACGGACCGCAAATGGGCGTCGGTGTTCAGCGACCAGGACGGCAGCTCATGGCGGCCCTCTGCTGCAGTGATGTGCATCGGTCCGGGATGGTAGTACTGCCCTTGCGTCCGGCAGGTGGGCGCAAGTCGCTCAAGGATCGTCAGCAGGTCTTGCATCAGCAGCTCGGTGCCCCAGTAGTCGACGTCGTCGGAAGCCTCTTGGATCAGCACACTGCAGGTCGTGTGCTGCGACGACACGACCAGGATGCCGTTCCTGATGCCGGATCGAGCAAGCGCCTCCTCCACCTGATCCGTCACGTCGTGGAACGTCGGACGCCGGTCCGACTGCACGGTGAACGTCGCGTGATGAACGGCCATCCGTCCTCCCTCTTTCAGTGGGTGTTGTTCCATGCGTCGCGCACGGAGCTGATCATCTCCTCGAGCATCACCGCTGGATCGGGGGCGGTGAAGATCGCGCTGCTCGAGCCGGTCCCCTGGGCCCCGGCGGCCGTGACATCGTAGACATCCTGGGCGTTGTTGATGCCCGCTCCGTGAAGCACGCGGATAGACGGGTCCACGCGCCAGATCGCTGCGTTCGCCGCCGAGACCGCCTTGCGGCTGTCCTCGTCGCGTCTTCCGCCGGCGATGAGATCGGGCGCCTCAACGATGATGACGTCCGGCGACAGTCCAGCGATGGAGACTGCATCCTCGACATCATCCGCACAGACCATCGTGGCGAGTCCGACTTCATCTGCGCGACGCATAGTGCGGGCCAGTGCGGACCGGTAGAGGCGTCTCTCGACGTGGTTCAGCAGCACGCCCTTGGCCCCGGCCGCCCTGACCGCTTCGGGCAGGACCGAGCCGACACCGCGCCCCGGAGGAAGAGCATCCATGTGCTGCGCGAAGACCAAGATCTCGTCGACCGCCTCGGCGATGACAGGGATGTCGACATACTGGGGGGTGATGATGATCCGCACATCGTACGCACGACTCAGGGCGTCGGCTCGCCTGGCAAGCTCCAACAACTCCGGTCCATACGAGTAGGCCTTTGGGCCGATCTCGAAGAACGGTGGCGCTATCTCAAGACCCGTGCGCACTGACAACCCCCCGGGAGATGGCGGCTGGGCCGACGAGTCGGTCGGACGGTCTGGGATCCGCCGCCCGCCTCAGACGACCACCGCCTCGATCTGAAGCATGCGGGCGAGGGCGAGGAGATGACTCGTCCATCGGCCTTGGGCCGCCGCCATATGGTGGGGAGCCCCGGCCTTGCACCACGCGGTGCACCACTCGGCGATCCGGAGGGCGTCGTGCCGGAAGAGGGTCTGCGGCGCCGACACAGGGCGCGGCGTGTAGTCAAGGAACTGACCCTCGGAGATCACGAACCTCCAGCCGGCCGGGCCCAGCGGCACCAGCGCCAGGTTGGTCACGGGCCCGGGCCGATAGGCGAACTCGAAACCGGCGCCGAACCCGTGGACTCCCGTGTAGTAGATCGAGTGCTTGACCTTGACCGTCCCCGGTGCCGCAAGGGCGGGGTTGCCATGGCCGTCGTGAGAGAAGACAACGGCATTGTTGTCGAAGTCGATGACGTAATTCTCCACGGTCGTCGACTGACCGGCGAGCTCCTGAAGGATGAGCTGGGCGACGCCGCAGCTCACATCGCCCTCCGGAGCGGCGGGGATCCCGATCTCACATAGGCGCCCCGTGCCATACGAGGGAATGATGCCGACGCGAGGATCCGTCAACCACACCTGGTCCAGTGCCGTGAAGATGTCGAATCGCTGCTCCCTGGCTGCCGACTCCATGGCAAGGGCGAGCCGGGCCGAACGTTCGAAGAGTGCCGGCTCCATCTCGACCGCGTACTTCGCCCTCTCCGCCGCGACCAACGCGTCCACCTCAGTCTGGGGGATGTCGCCAAATCGGACCGCGATCTTCTCCGGCTCCAGAGGCCATACGACTGGTCCGACCGTCTGCCGGAGCGAGAGGCCATCGACCATGAGGTCGGTCATGCCCTCGAAGGGGTGCCCGACCAGACCGACCCGGGCGCCCCGGAGTCGGCGCCGGACCGCGGCGGCCTGGATGATCTCGTGAAGGCGCCGCCTGCCGTCCTCGTCGTCCCATTGAGACGTGACCATCTCGAAATCGCGCCCGGTCCGCAGCAGGACAGCGGTGAGCTCGGGCATGCCGGCCATGCCCGAATTGAGCATGATCACATCGAAGTCGTCGTCCTCGCCGAACCTGCGGATCTTCTGCGTGTTCCACACGAGGACCGGCGCGATCGTGTCGATGAAGCAGCGGGCGGGGACGACGCCCTTCGTGTAAGCGAGCTCGGCAGCGACGATGATGTCGACGTCCTCGGCGTTGAAAAGCCGAGCCGCGGCCGCCGCGTCGTCCTCCTCTTCCACGAGTCCTGCGTGAACGACGTCGCCGAAAGCGGCGAGCGCGTCGGCGACCTCCTGCGCGGCTGCGGTCGCCGCAGGCCGCATATGCGCGGTCTTGTTGTAGTCGTCCTCGAGCAGGGCCATCACCAGGACCCCGATCTTTGCCTTCACGGCCAAGGTGTCACCTCCGGTAGGTCGGATTGACGTGCTGGGACCGCTGCCCGTCACATTGCCCTCGTGCTCGAGTAGAGGGGGCGGAGCGCCTCAAAGAGCTGTATGTAACGTGCGTACGCCGCGTCGTAGGCGTGGTGCGCCGTCGCGTCAGGCACGTAGTGTTCGCTGACCGACACCATCGCCGAGATCGCTTCGGTCAGATCGGCGTAGACACCCGCAGCAACGCCTGCCAGCATCGCATCCCCGCGAGTCGCCGCGTCCTCGCCCTGAAGCGTGATAACAGGCACTCCGCAGGTGTCAGCCTTGATCTGGTTCCAGAGCGGGCTCCGCGCGCCTCCCCCGTGCGACCGTATCTCTAGTGCCGGCGTCTCGAGGCCGGCCAGGAGCTCCAAGTTGCGCCGGAGCATGAAGGCGACAGCCTCGAGCACGGCCCTGACGAAGTGCCCCTTGCCGTGGTGAAGAGTGAAGCCGTAGAAGGCCCCGCGAGCCTCCGGTTCGTACTCGGGGCTGAAGGCACCCATCAGATGGGGGAGCATCGTCAGCCCATCGGCACCCGGGGCAATTGGGGCGGCGAGGGCTGTCAGGAGGTCGTAGGCGTCAGCGCCCTCTCGGTCCGCCCGGGCGAGCTCGTCCGCTCCGAACTGGTTGCGAAACCAGGTGAGCGCCATGCCGCCGGTCGGACAGACCGGGCAGTAAAGATACTTGTCGGGAGCCGAGTGCACGTATACAGGAGTCTGGCGGGTCAGATCCCTGCCATGGGTGTCGACCGATACCTGGAGGGTCAGTGCGCCGCCGCTACTCTCTGAGACGATGCCGGGACCCACGTTGCCGACGCCGACGGCACCAGCGCCCTGATCCATCCCGGCAGCCACGACAAGCGCCCGCTCGGGCATCCCGAGCGCATCGGCGGCCGCCGGCGCAAGCGTGCCGACGCAGGCGCCAGGTGCGATCAGCTCCGGCAACCGCTCCGCACCTATCCCAACGAACTCGAGCATGGGTTCCCACCAGCGCCGCTCCACGATGTCGTAGAGGAGCGAGGTGCAGGCAATACCGCCTTCGGTGACGAAGCGGCCGGTCAGCCGGTGGAGGATGAGGTCCTCGACAAGGAGGAACCGCCGAGCTCGGGCGAACACCTCAGGCTCGTGACGGCGCCACCAGAGGATCTTGCAGGCGGTCCAGGTCGGGACGACGGATGGCACACCCGTGGCCGCGTACACCATCGCGTCATCGAAGTGCCGAGCGATCTCCTCGGCCTCGTCCGCTGCCCTATTGTCGAGCCAGACAAGGGCTGGGGCGAGCGGACGACCTTGCTCGTCGACTGCAATGACCGTCTCCCCCTGGCTGGAAACGGCGACAGCAGCGATGGCGTCGGCGTCAGCCCGGGGTGACGCCAGAACCTTGCCGATCGCGGCCCGGGTCGCCGTCCAATACACGTCGGGGTCAAGCTCGGCGCGGTCGGGGGCGGGGTGAGAAAGGCGGTATTCCTCTGCGGCAGTGCCAAGCAGCTGTCCCGAAGCGTCGAAGAGCCCAGCCTTGACCGATGTCGTCCCGACGTCCAGCCCAATGAGGAGGCTCATATTGCGGCCGTTCGCGATTCAGTCCAGGCCATACTTCTCGGCCGCCGCGCCTGCCTCGGCGCCTCCCTTCACGACCTCCTGCAGGGCCTCGAGGAACCGCTCGGGCTCCCGAGCGCAGACCACGTTGCGTCCGAACACGACGCCGCGGGCGCCGTCCCGGATTGCGGTTGCCGCCAGTTCGAGTGCGTCGACCTCGCGGTCTGCTTTCTTTGATCCCAGGGCGAGGATCGGGATCGGCGTTGACCGCACGACCTCAACGAAACGATCGCCCGTGTGGAACGTCTTGATGAGGTCGACCCCAAGCTCGGCAGCGATCCGGCAGCCGATTGAGATCTGCTCGTGGCGCTCTGCCGGGGCAACGTCCTCATGTCCGGCCGGGTAGACCTCGCCCACGATAGGGACCCCGACCTCGCGCTTCTCCGCAACGCAGCGGGCGACTTGGGCCACGTTCTCCGCGTCGACAGCTTCCGATCCGGTCTTGATCGACATGCCGACAAGGACGATGTCCGCGCCCAGCGCAGCCGCCCGGCCAGCGGAGATCATCGGCACCGTTCGACTCTCGTGGTACGCCCACTGGCTCGCATATTGGGTCCCCCAGTTCAGACGGACCATCAGAGCGGGGGCACCGCGCGAGCCGAACGCAGCGGCCGCGTGGGGGACCATCCCCGGGCTCATGAGGATCGCGTCCGCGCCCGTCAGGCGCTCAACAAGGGTCCATGGATGCTCGAACCCGGGCCGGGGCCCGTTGTAGAGCCCGTGATCGATCGCCACGACGACGGCGTTCGCGCCTCCACTGAAGAGCCGGCTCAGTCGAATATCTTCGCCTGTGGACACTAGTGGTCCCCCCTTCAAAGATGTATCGAATCACCCCGGGCTCACGCTATCCCATAGTCCCGACTAAGCCGACCCCGGGGGCAGTGTCAGGATATACCCGCGGGCCGGTACATCCCGTCGTTACCCACCAGCGCGAGCTCACACTCGCTCTGCGCATGCCACGGCGAGGTGGCTGACCTCCTCCTTGTGGCGACCGGACCCCATTCGTCGGTCCACTTCCTGTATTAGTGCCAGAGTCGCCTCCGCTGTAGTGGTCGGGGCGCGTAGTCGGCCAGCGAGCAGGGTGGGACTGGCACCACGCATGCAGGCGCTTCAGGCCATCGTTGGCTGGGTTCGCCGGCTGCGGAAGCGTCCAGCTCAGCGGTAGTCCGTTGCGCCGAAAACCACCGCCAGGCTCACTATGCCGCCAACATCCCGCCAACGTGCCTCATGTCGCGCCGTGCATCCCCACGCCTGTGGGTGCGCCTCAGTGCACGTTCACTCAAGCCTATAGGCGCGCCGGGTGACCATTCGAATTCCGTTGGGGGCACCTCCTTCACCCTTGACCTGCCCCCATGCATTGGTCCGCTGCCCGTGTGACGGTGAACGAGCTGACTCGCGCGCGATTCCCGCGTGAGCAGTGAGCAAGTGCGACGTTTGACGCATGACGGACTGTCCTATGCTCCACCCTTTCTGAGGCTGAACTCGGCCATCTGACAACGCGAAGCAAACGCCTAACAGACTCGGCCGGGTTGCGGCTTGCTCGATCCATGGCGCTTCTCGACGACTCGAGTGCCCCCTTTGCGGCCTTGGCCACACGCATTCCACCCAGCTACTGAAGGCCGGCGTGCACCCCAAGGTCGTCTCCGAGCGGCTCGGTCACGCCTCCATCGGGATCACCTTGGACACGTACAGCCACGTCATGCCCGGGATGCAGGAGGAGACCCCGAGAAGATCGACGCGGGACTTAGGAAGGCACTGGCTGGATAGACGCGACTGGCACCAAGACGAAGAGATGATGCGAGGATCATCGGAGACCGTCTGATGCGAGGACGACTAGCGGAACGAGGCCCTGGTGCCGGTGGCAGCGTTGAACCCGGAGCGATAAGGTCGCGATCGAGACGATCACTCCGAGGGCCAAGGCTCTCGGGAGATCGCCGCGTCCCGGCCAGGATCTTGAGGGGAGGCGACATGCCGTTCACCGAGGCGTTCATCGCGCTCGTTCCCGACGCCGACGCGCAGAGGTGTCGGACGGTGCTGGAGACGGACCTCTACAAGCTCTTCGTGGTCCTTGTGCCTGACGAAGCAGAGGCCGTGCAAGTCTGTCGCGGGCTGGTCCAGACCGAGGGCGTGCAGTCCATCAATCTGTGCCCGGGGTTCACGCACTGCGACGTGAACAGCATCGCCGACGCGGTAGGTGGCTCGATCGCGGTCTCTGTGGCAAGAGGTGACGGTCCGAGCAGCCAGCTAGTGCGGCAAGGTCTGGAGCGCGCCGGCTGGTCCTGACGCCCCGGCGCGGCACCGCGGGCGCGCGAGGTCAGTCCTTCTCCTGACCCGCCGCCTTGTCGGCCTGTTGCGCGAGCGCCCTGTCCCTTCGCTGGTCAGCCGTCTGAAGCACCAGCTGGTCCACCCGTTCGGCGAAGTGACACGCGGCTGCATGGCCGGGATGCCAAGGTCCGATCTCGAGCGGCGGGTCTTCCCGGCGACAGACCTCCTCGGCGAGAGGGCAGCGGGGGTGGTAGCGGCAGCCGCTGGGGAGGCGTATGGGGCTGGGCGGATCGCCCACGACGGCCGGCGGAGGGACCCCGCGGCCCGGCTCGAGGTGGGGCACGGCGCTCAGCAAAGCGACTGTGTACGGGTGGCGCGGATTCGTGAACAGCTCTTCCGACGGGGCACTCTCCACGATGCGCCCGAGGTACATGACGGCGACGCGGTCCGACAGATGGCGCACCACAGCCATGTCATGCGTGATGAGCAGGATCGTCAGACCCAGGCGTTTCCGGAGGTCGTCGAGCAGGTTCAGGATCGTCGCCTGCACCGACACGTCGAGAGCGGACACGGGTTCGTCGGCGAGGAGGATCTCCGGGCTCGCTGCGAGCGCCCTCGCGATGCTCACGCGTTGGCGAAGGCCTCCCGACAGGCTCCGCGGGTAGGCGTTCTTCAGCGCCGTCGGAAAGCCGACCAGACCCAGCGGTTCATCCACCGCGGTGGCCACGGCTTTCCGCGGGATCTTGCCATGGACACGAAGGATCTCACCCACGGTCTGGGTGACTGTCATGCGCGGGTTCAGCGACGAGTACGGATCCTGGAAGACCACCTGGATGCGGCGGCGCAGGGCCGTGGTGCGCCTGGCCGAGAGTGCCTGGCCGTCCAGCCTGATCTCGCCGCCGCTGGATTCGTAGAGGCCCGCGATGCAGCGCGCGAGGGTGGACTTGCCGCACCCGGTCTCGCCGACCAAGCCGAGCACCTCGCCCTTGAAGACCACCATGTCGACATCGTCGACGGCCTTGACGGTCTCGGGCACCTGGCCGCGAAGGCGGGCCATGAGGGAAAGCTTGAGAGGGAAGTACTTGCGCAGCGCCCGCACCTCCAGCTGGGGCGCCGGCGTCGCCACTTCGGGCCGAATGTCAGTCACCGGGCATCACCGGATCGCCGACAATCGCTTCCACACAGCGCTCCGAGTGGATGCAGGCAGAGTCGTGATCGTCGCCGATCGGTAGCAGAGGGAAGTCGCCCTGGCGGCAGTCGTCCTCCACGTAAGGGCAGCGCGGATGGAAACGGCAACCGGGGGGTGGGGCCAAGAGGTGAGGAGGAGCTCCCGGGATGGCGTTCAGCGTCTCCTGCACCCGTTCGAACCGCGGGATCGAACGCAAGAGGCCGAGCGTATAAGGGTGCCGAGGCCGGCGGAAGACCTCGTCCACCGTGCCGATCTCGACGATCTGCGCCGCGTACATGACGGCCACCCGCTCGCAGAGTTCGGCTACGACGGCCAGGTCGTGGGTGACGTACAGGATGCTGAGGCCCTCTTCGCGCTGCATGGTCGCGAGGATGTTGAGTATCTGCTCCTGAACGGTGACGTCCAGCGCGGTCGTCGGCTCGTCGCACAGGACGAGGCGGGGATGGCACGAGAGCGCCATGGCGATCATGACCCGCTGGCGCATGCCTCCGGAGAGCTCGTGGGGGTAGGCGCGATACCGCCGCTCGGCATCGGGAATGTCCACCCGGCGCATGAGATCGACCGCCTCGCGGCGAGCCTCACGCCCGCCGTGTCCCAGGTTGATCTCGATAGCCTCGGCGATCTGTTGTCCCGCCCGCATCAGCGGGTTGAGAGCCGTCATGGGCTCCTGGAAGATCATGCTGATCGCCTTGCCCCGGCGGCGGCGCATGGCATCGCCGTTCTTGGCGAGGAGGTCCTCACCCTCGAAGAGCACGCGGCCGCTCACCGTGGCGTGCCGCGGGATGAGACCGAGGATCGTCCGTAGGGCGGTCGTCTTGCCGCACCCCGACTCGCCGACCAAGCCGAGCGCTTCACCTGCGGCGATGCTGAACGAGACGCCGTCGACCGCACGAAGCACGCCGCGCCGCGTGCGGATCTCGACGACGTCGTCCTCTACGCGCAGCAGCTCAGGCATCCCGGCGCCCAGTAACCCTCATTCGGGCCTCAGCAGGTCAGACAGCCCATCGCCGAGCAACGCGAGCCCGATCCCCGTGACGACGACGGCGAGACCGGGGAAGGTGGCGAGCTGCCACTGCGTCGTCAGGAACTGCTGCCCATTGAAGATCATGCGGCCCCAATCTGGTATGGGTGGCGGGACGCCGAGGCCGAGGTAGCCGAGGGTGACGATGGCGAGTATGTCGAGCACGACGTCGGCCGTGGCGAAGACGATCGCCTGCGTGATGACGTTGGGAAGCAGGTGCCGCACGATGATGCGCGGAGCGCCGAAACCGGCGGACCGCGCCGCCAGCACGTAGTCCTGCTGCTTGGCCACGAGGATCTCCCCCCGCACGATGCGCGCGTAGGACACCCAACCCACGATGGTGATGGCGATGTAGATGCCCTTCTCGCCGGGCCCGATGGCGAAGACGAGCGCGATGACCAGCACGTAGAAGGGAAACGCCACGACGATGTCCACCATGCGCATCACGCCCACGTCGACCGCGCGCCCGTAGTAGCCCGCCAGGCAGCCCAGGGTGGTGCCGAGGATGAAAGGCAAGATGACGGCGAGGAACGCGATCCGTAAGTCGGTCCTGCCCCCGTAGAGCAGCTGCGACCACATGTCGATACCGAGCTGGTCAGTGCCCAGCAGATGCTGCGCCGAGGGCGGCTGCAGCACGTGGGTGAGATCCTGCTGGGTGGGGCTGTAGGGGGTCAGCAGCGGCGCGAAGGTGCACATGCCGATGATCACGCCGAGGATGACGATCCCCGCCACGAAGGACCTGCTGCGGTACCAGCGCGTCCTGAAGCCGTCCTTGACGCTGGTCACCGGAAGAGGCAGCAGGTCGGGGCTGAGGGTCTGAGTGGCATTCCCGGGCGCGAGCGCGCTCAATCGAAGCGCACCCTAGGGTCGATGAGTGAGTAGCTGACGTCGGCTACAAGGTAGACGAAGATGACAAAGACGGCGAAAACGAGCGTGATCGCCTGAACGAGGGCAAAGTCGCGGTTGCCGATGGCGTCGAGCATGAGACCGCCGATCCCGGGGATGGCGAAGACACGCTCGATGATGACGGTGCCGCCCACGAGCCACCCGATGTTGACGCTGAGCACGGTGATCATGGGGATCAGCGCGTTGCGAAGAGCGTGCCGGAAGAGCACGCGTCCCGACGACGCGCCCTTGGCCCGCGCAGTCAGGATGTAGTCAGCCTCCAAGACATCGATCATGCTCGCGCGCAGGCTGCGGATCGTCATGGGGCTGATGGCGAGGGCGATGGTCAGCGCCGGGAGGATCACCGACTGGAGATGCTGCGGTAGGTTCTGCCCGTAGCCGCCCACCGGGAGCAGCCCCAGTCTGAGTGACACGAGCAGAATGAGCATGATGCCGACCCAGAACGACGGCATCCCCAAAGTAACGATAGGGACGCTGCGAACCACGTGATCGACCGTCTTGTCGCGCTTGATGGCGGCGAGAATGGCGAGCGGGATCGTCACCACCACGGTGAAGAGAGTGGCGGTCACCAGTAGCATCACGGTCGCTCCTGTGCGCGAGGCGATGAGAGTTGTCGCGGGCAGCTGGAAGAAGAACGACTGGCCGAGGTCGCCGTGGAACAGGCGGCCCATGTACAGCAGGTACTGCTGCAGGAGTGGCCGGTCGAGGCCCCAGGCGTGATGGAGCTTGGCGATCAGGTCCGGCGTAGCCCGGGGACCGAGGAGGGTCACCGCCGGGTCCCCCGGCACCAGGTGGATCATGAAGAACACGAGGATCGTCACGCCGAGGATGGTGGGGATGGCAAGGAGGATCCGCTTGATGACATAGGAGGCTATGTTCATCGGCCGTTGATCCCGCGGCGGCGTGCGGGGCTCTGCTTCATGACCCCGCGCGCCGCCCAGATATGCCTTCTCCGGCCTCGAGGCGTTCAGCCCTGCTCATTCGGCCGGCCGCTCTTACTTGTTGAGCCATACGTTCTCGAGGTGCATGTTGCCCAGGGGCGTCACAAAGAAGCCCTGCACCTTAGAGGAGTACGCGTAGGGGAATGGGGAGTAGAACAGGTACAGCTGAGGCAGGTCCTGCAGGGCGAGCTGCTGGATCTGCGCGTAGAGCTGCGCGCGCTTGGTCGTATCGAACTCCTTGGCGGCGGCTGCGACCATTTTCGTCATCACGGGGTTGCTGTAGTGCGTGAAGTAGGAGTTGCCGCCACCCGCCGAGCTCAGGAAGAACTGCGTGTCTTCGTCGGGGTCGGGGATGTCCATCGTCCAGTAGTTGACCGACATCTGATAGTCGCCCTTGCCCTGCGTCGTGAAGAGCTGGTTGACGTCGATAGTGCGGATCTTGACGTTGATGCCCAGCGGCTTGAGGGCCTGCTGCATGATCTGGGCGACCGACATGTCCGCGGCCAGGTTGTCCGTCATGAACTCCAGATCGAACCCCTTGGGGTACGAGGACGCGGCCAGCTCCTGGCGCGCCTTGGCAAGGTCCACCACCTGCTGGGGCAGGCTCGGGTCGTAGTAGAGCAGCGTCGGCGGCATGTAGGAGTTGGCCGGCTGCCCGTTGCCGAAGACGACCGCGGAGACCAGCGCCTTGCGGTCGACGACGTAGTTGATGGCTCTGCGCACGTGAACGTCTCTGAGCGGAGCGTACTGCTCGTTGAGCAGGATCATGTCGATGCGCGTTGCGGGAAACAGGGTCACGACGATGCCGGACTTGGTCTTGAGACTGCTGATCGCCGAGAACGGCGGTGACATGTCGATCTGGGCCTGCCCGCCCTGCAACTGGAGAGACCGCGTGTTGTCGTCTGGCACGCTCGTGAAGTTCACGCTGTTGAGGTAGGGCTTGCCGGCCTGCCAATAGTTCGGGTTGGCCACGACCTTGAGGGACTGACCCTTGGTCCACGACGCGAACATGAACGGGCCGGTGCCGACCGGGTTCTGGAAGAAGGCGCTCTGCGACTTGCCGCCGAAGTTGGCCGGCAGGATGCCGTTCGTGAAGAGCGAGATGTCGGCGAGCAGTGGCGCCCAAGGGTACTTGGTTTGGATGACGACGGTCGATGCGTCCTTGGCGGTGACGTTCTTGATGGCGGAGTCGATGTACCCGAGGCCAAGAGTGCTCTTTCGGGCGCGATTGATGGAGAAAGCCACATCGCTGGCCGTCAAGAGTTTGCCGTCCGAGAACTTGACGCCCGGCCGCAGGGAGAAGGTCCACGTGAGCTTGTCGGGCGAGAGCGTGTAGCTGGTGGCGAGGGCAGGATGGACCCCCTTGCCGTTATCGTCGACCGTGTAGAGCGTCTCGAAGATCTGCTCCTCGGCCCAGATAGAGAGGTTGTCGGCGATGGCCGTGGGGTCGATGGCGATGAGGTCGCCGGTACGCGCAAAAACGAGATCCCCACCCTTTTGGGGCGAACCGCCGGGTGAGCTCGTCGCGGCACTGCTACTGCCTCCGCTGCTCCCGCAGGACGCCGCCAGAAGGAGCACCGCGAACAACCCCATCAGCAGACCAGCCAGACCGCCTCGCCGTATCCATGCTCCCATGACTGCTCCTTCCATCGCCACGATCCAGACCGGCTCGAAGAGTGCACGAGAGGGGATCCCACCCCCGTGTGAGGGCCAAGCTTAGCATCGCCATCTTGCAGGGACAAGGGCGCCTGGACAGCTGCGTCGCCGCGACCGCGCCGTGCGATAATCGCGCGCGGGAGGCGGAAGGCGAGGGTCTGCCGGGTCTCGCGCGGCCGGTCTCCA
>Ga0066798_10000493_pt1 | contig 20078 bp, 18 predicted proteins | sample PersoiDNA2013203_FD_70961 | JGI IMG/M metagenome (GOLD analysis project Ga0066798, IMG submission 70961) | Permafrost soil microbial communities from the Arctic, to analyse light accelerated degradation of dissolved organic matter (DOM) -... | ecosystem: Environmental > Terrestrial > Soil >... | reverse complement strand
GATTGCTGCGATCTATGAGGGTAATGTCGACCTTGGCGTTGGCCAGTTCGCGTGCAGCGGCTAAACCACCAAAACCGCAACCGACGATGATGACATGGGGCATGGCACTCTTTCTGAAACAAGATGGAAGCAACGGGATAGTTTGCCGAAGTTACGGAAGCAGAGCAACCAATGTCTGCTGGGGTGGACAAAAAGTCCATGCAGACCGCCTGCAATCGGCCACCACAATCGACAGGTGTCCACGGTGCAGAGGCTAAAACGAGCCGTCAATAATGCATCAACCGATGTATTTTACGAGATTCACGAAAAAATCCTCCGACACTCGCATGTCGGAGGATTTTCTGGACCAGCGCAGGTCCTAAAAACGAATCAGCAGTGCAACAAGTAGCCGTAGCCACCTGCCCGTCTGTTGATGACGCTTATTGCGCTTCTTGCGGTGCTGCTTCTGCCGCTTCGTCAGCTTGCGCTGCCTTCATCGACAGTTTCAGACGGCCACGGTCATCGGTTTCCAGAACCTTGACGCGCACTTGCTGGCCTTCTTTCAGGTAATCGGCAACGGCGTTGACACGCTCATTGGCGATCTGGCTGATATGCAGCAAGCCATCTTTACCTGGCAGAACCTGAACGATCGCACCAAAGTCCAGCAGCTTGAGCACAGTACCTTCGTAGACCTTGCCCACTTCCACGGAAGCGGTCAGTTCTTCGATACGGCGCTTGGCTTCCTGGCCGGCAGCAGCATCAACGGAAGCGATGGTGACCACGCCTTCGTCGCTGATGTCGATCTGGGTGCCGGTTTCTTCGGTCAGCGCACGAATCACAGCGCCGCCCTTGCCGATCACATCACGGATTTTTTCCGGATTGATCTTGATGGTGATCAGGCGTGGCGCAAAGTCGGACAGCTCGCCCTTGCCTGCTGGCACGGCTTCCTGCATCTTGGCCAGGATGTGCACGCGGCCTTCCTTGGCTTGTTCCAGCGCGACCTGCATGATTTCCTTGGTGATGCCCTGGATCTTGATATCCATCTGCAATGCAGTAATGCCATTGGCAGTACCGGCTACCTTGAAGTCCATGTCGCCGAGGTGATCTTCATCGCCCAGGATGTCGGTCAGAACGGCAAACTTGCTGCCTTCCTTGATCAGGCCCATGGCGATACCAGCGACGTGCGCCTGCATCGGCACACCAGCGTCCATCAATGCCAGGCAACCGCCGCAGACCGAAGCCATCGACGAAGAACCGTTCGATTCCGTGATTTCGGACACCAGACGCACCGAATAGCTGAATTCTTCAGCAGGTGGCAAAGCAGCGATCAGGGCACGTTTGGCCAGACGGCCGTGACCGATTTCGCGGCGCTTTGGCGTACCAACGCGACCAGTTTCACCGGTTGCGAACGGCGGCATGTTGTAATGCAGCATGAAGCGATCGGAGTACTCGCCCATCAGTGCATCGATCTTTTGCTCGTCACGTGCCGTACCCAGAGTCGCGATCACCAGTGCCTGGGTTTCGCCACGCGTAAACAGTGCCGAACCGTGGGTACGCGGCAATACGCCGGTACGGATCGAGATTGGACGCACAGTGCGGGTGTCACGGCCGTCGATACGTGGTTCGCCGTCGAGGATCTGCGAACGCACGATCTTGGCTTCCAGATCGAACAGGATACCGCCAACTTCGGCCGAATCAACTGCCACGGCATCTGCTGCCAGCGCGGCATTGACTTCCGACGTGACGGTCTTGAGCTTTTCGGTACGTGCTTGCTTGTCTTTGGTTTGATAAGCCGCGCGCAGCTTGGCATCAGCCAATTCAGTCACGCGTGCGATCAGCGCTTCATTCTTTGGCGCTGGCGCCCATTGCACTTCCGGCTTGCCACCGTCACGCACCAGTTCATGAATGGCGTTGATAACAGCGCGCGATTGTTCATGACCGAACACCACAGCGCCCAACATCACTTCTTCCGACAATTGCTTGGCTTCGGATTCGACCATCAGCACGGCAGTTTCTGTACCGGCAACGACCAGATCCATTTGCGACGACTTTAATTGGGTCGTGGTTGGGTTCAACACATACTGGCCATCGATGTAACCAACGCGTGCGGCACCGACTGGACCGTTGAACGGGATACCAGCGATCGACAAGGCAGCCGAGGCGCCAATCATCGCGGCGATATCAGGATCGATTTCCGGATTGACCGACAGCACGTGAATGATCACTTGCACTTCGTTGAGGTAACCCTCTGGGAACAGCGGACGAATCGGGCGATCGATCAGGCGCGACGTCAGTGTTTCTTTTTCGGAAGGCTTGCCTTCGCGCTTGAAGAAACCACCGGGAATACGGCCAGCGGCGTATGTCTTTTCGATGTAATCAACGGTTAAGGGGAAAAAGTCCTGACCTGGCTTGGCATCCTTACGCGCCACAACCGTTGCCAGCACAACAGTATCTTCAATCGAAACGACGACTGCACCGGATGCCTGGCGTGCGACTTCGCCGGTTTCCAATGTGATCTGGTGTTGTCCATACTGGAAGGTTTTAGTAACTTTATTGAACACGGTATTTCCTTTCTATATTGAGCGCCCGCGCCGCCATGCGTTGCGAAGACTCTTTTTACCGACAGATTTTCAGGCGCTGTCGTTCACCTCACCACAGATGGCAGACAGGAGCGTTAAGCACCGGGCCCTGCCACCTTACGAATCACGATCATTGATGGGATCGCAAATACTGCCAAAGGCTTGCCAAAAATGGCGCACCAAAAACACAAATGCCCACGTCAGAAACTGACGCAGGCATTTTGACTACACCAAGCTTGAACCACAGTAATGCGCTTGAATTAGCGCCGTGATCAAGATTGACAAGATTACTTACGCAGACCGAGTTTTTCGATCAGTGCGCGGTAACGGTCGGCATCCTTGCCCTTGAGGTAGGACAACAGGCTCTTGCGACGGTTAACCATTTGAATCAGACCACGACGCGAGTGGTGATCCTTGCTGTGTGCTTTGAAGTGACCGTTCAAGTCGTTGATACGTGCTGTCAGCAGCGCGACTTGGACTTCTGGGGAGCCGGTGTCGTTTTGACCACGAGCGTTATCGGTGATAATGGAAGCCTTGGCTTCTTTTTGCAGAGACATGCTATTTACCTTTCACAAGCGGTGTGCGGAGTCTGTTGAAAACCTCAACCCTGCAGACCGTGAACAAAAATTAACTCTAGCCGAAATGACCAGAGGCGCAAGTATATAGTAAAAGAGTTGCAGATTCAAATACTTACCAGCAAAAGGCTTAGAATCTTAATAACATAGCCTCAACTTAAGACGAACTGACCATGAAACGTATTTTCCCTGCGCTATGCGCTGTCATTCTGTTTTCGCTCAGCGGCTGTGCCGCACTGATTGGGCCGCCGATATTGCCAGGCGACACCGAAGAAAGCGTGATCGCCCGCCTTGGCCATCCGGTTGCGACTTTCCCTGATGGCAACAGTCATCTGCTGCAATATGGCGCCGGCGCATTCAGCCAATACAGTTACATGGCGCGCATCGGTGTCGATGGCAAATTAATTTCCTATCAGCAAGTGTGGACACTGCAAAACTTCCAGTCGATCAAGGTTGATCACGCCAGCAAGGACGATGTGCTGCGCCTGGTCGGGAAACCCACTGAAGTAACGCGTTATGCGCGCATTCCTTACGAAGCCTGGAATTACGGCTTCAAGGAAAGCGGCGTCTGGAATTCGGAAATGACCGTCTATTTCGACGATCAGGGCATCGTGCGCAAAGTGGAAAATGGTCCCGACCCGCGTTATGACGATAGTCGCTTCCGTTTCTAACGCCGAACACGTCAAACCCGACAAACACAAAAAATGCCGCGACGCTTTTTACAGCGCCGCGGCATTTTTACTGAACGATCGACTGGCGATCGGTGCAGCCACTTACACCACAGTTGCCAGTGCCAGCGTCAGCAACAAGGCCACCACCGAAATCACGGTTTCCACCACGGTCCAGGTCTTGAAGGTTTGCGGCACAGTCATGTTGAAGTATTCCTTGACCAGCCAGAAGCCACCGTCATTGACATGCGACAAAATCAACGAGCCGGCCCCAGTGGCCAACACCATCAACTCAGGACGCGCACCACCGGCGACCGACACGATCGGTGCCACGATACCGCAGGCGGTAGTCATGGCAACCGTGGCGGAACCAGTTGCAACACGAATCAATGCCGCCACGAACCAACCCAGCAACAACGGCGACAGATGCGCATCGGTGGCGACACCGACAATCGCCTTGGATACGCCGCCATCCATCAGGATACGGCCAAAACCAGCACCGGCACCCACCACCAGCGTGATGCTGGCAATCGGCGCCAGACATTCGTTGGTGAACTTGAGGATGACCGTGCGGCTGAAGCCGCGCAGCTTGCCGAAGGTGTAAAAGCTGACCAGCGTGGCAATGAGCAAGGCAATTACCGAATTGCCGATCAAGCGCAAAAAGTCATTGGCAAAAGTCTTCGGCGCAAAGAACAGGTCGGCCCAGCTGCCCAGCAGCATCAGCGCCACGGGCAACAGAATCGTGAACAAGGTGATGCCAAAGCCGGGCAATTCGCGCTTGCTCTTGTTGTCCTGGTCAACGAACTGACTGATCAATGGATTGTCCGGATTCGGAATCACATATTTGGACATCAGCTTGCCCATCAGTGGCCCCGCCACAATCGCAGTAGGAATACCCACAATCAAGGCAAACAGAATGGTGTGACCAATGTCGGCGTTATAGGCAGTCACCGCCAGCAAGGCGGCCGGATGCGGCGGAATCAGACCATGCACCACCGACAGACCAGCGACCATCGGAATACCGACCAGCACCATTGACGTGCCGGTTCGCTTGGCGATGTTGAAGGCAATCGGGATCAGCAGCACGAAACCGACTTCAAAGAACACCGGCAAACCGACGATGAAAGCCACCGTCATCATGGCCCAGTGCACATTCTTTTCGCCGAAGGCACCAATCATGGTAGTGGCGATGCGCTCGGCGCCGCCTGATTCAGCCATCATCTTGCCCAGCATGGTGCCCAGGCCGACCACTAAGGCAATATGGCCGAGCGTGTTGCCGACACCGGTTTCAAACGATTTGACGATGGTGCCCATCGGCATGCCGACCGACAAACCCAGAATCAGCGACACCACGATCAATACGATGAAGGGATTCATCTTGAACTTGGCGATCAACACGATCAACGCAATCACGGCCACTAGTGCATAGACCAATAGCATGCTTCCTTGAACTGCTTCCATTACCGCTCCTCTCCCCGCCCTCAGGCTTGATGAATCAAGTCAACCAATCGAATTTCTTTTTACCGCTAGCGTTAGCGCTTGAACGCCACGCAATCGACCTCGACCTTGCAATCGACCACCATGCTCGACTGCACGCAAGCACGCGCAGGCGGATTGGCGCCGAAGTACTCTTTGAATACCTTGTTGAACGACTGAAAATCGCGCGTATCGTCAAGCCATACACCGCAACGCACTACATGCTCGGGTCCGTAACCGGCTTCCTTGAGAATCGCCAGCACATTCTTGATCGCCTGATGGGTTTGCGCGACGATGCCGCCATCGATCACTTCGCCATTGACCATCGGCACCTGGCCTGACACATACAACCAGCCATCGGCTTCTACTGCACGGGCAAACGGCAAATGCTGGCCACCAGTGCCGGTGCCGCCTTCAACGCCATATCGTTTAATACTCATGGTTTTTCTCCTTCATCAAAATGCAACTCATCAAACCTATTGCTGGCGCGCACGCGCCAGGAAACGTCCGGCGCGCGCACCGGTGGCCTGCTTGGTACTGCCCAGATAGGACAGCACGCCATTGACCCAGACCGCCTCAATGCCATGTGCCGGCTGCATCGGGTCGGTAAACGTCGCGGCATCACGTACGGTGGCGGCATCAAACAACACCAGATCACCCCAATAGCCTGCGCGCACCAGGCCACGCTCATGCAAACCAAAACGCTGCGCCGACAAACCCGTCATCTTGCGCACTGCCTCAGCCATTGAAAACAATTGCTGTTCGCGGCTGTAATAACCCAATACCCGAGGAAAGGCGCCCCACAGACGCGGATGCGGCAAAGGATCATTGGGCAAGCCATCGGAACCGATCACGGTCGCCGGATGACGCAAAATGCGGTTGACGTCATCATCGGCCATGCAGTGATAGACGGCGCCGGCCGGCATCAACCGGCGCGCTGCTTCATGCAGGTCGACCTGCCATTCGGCGGCAATATTGGCCAGCAACTTGCCGCCCTGCTCGGGATGCGACTCTGACCAGGTCACCTGGATGTCGTAATCCGCCGTGACCTGCTTGAGATCGAGCGTCGATGAGCTGGCCGTATAGGGATAGCAATCACAGCCGACATGCTGATGCTGCGCGGCCAGTTCCAGCGCGGCCAATACTTCGGCGCTGCGGCCCCAGTTTTCGATGCCGGCGCATTTGAGATGCGAAATCACTACCGGAACGCGCGCATGCTGGCCGATCTGAAATGCTTCTTCCATCGCATCAAGAATATCGGCGAACTCGCTGCGCAAATGGGTCGCATACATGCCGCCGTATTGCGCCAGCGGCTCCGCCAGCGCCACCACTTCAGCAGTCGGCGCATTGATCGCATTGCCATAGGCCAGACCGGTACTCAAGCCGAGTGCGCCATGCTCCAGCGCTTCCGTCAATTGCGTGCGCATGCCGGCAATTTCTTCGCTGCTGGCAGCGCGATCAAGACGATCCATGTGATTGCTGCGCAAGGCGGTATGTCCCACCAAGGCAGCAACATTGACTGCCGGTTGTGCTGCATTGATGGCAGCCACATAACTGGCAAACGAAGGATAGGAAAACGCGCTGGCCTGGCCCAGCAAATTCATCGGATCGGGCGGCTCGCCCTTGAGGGTGACCGGCGCGGCACTGATGCCGCAATTGCCGACCACCACCGTGGTGACGCCTTGCGAGAGCTTGGGAAACATCTCCGGCATGCGAATCACATTGGTGTCATCGTGGGTGTGCACATCGATAAAGCCGGGGCTGAGTACCTTGCCGCTGCCATCAATCACTTGTTGCGCCTGCCAGTCATGCAGATCGCCGATGGCGGCGATGCGACCATCACGCAATGCGACATCGGCCTTGACCGGTTCGCCACCACTGCCATCGATCACCAAGGCATGGCGGATCAAGGTGTCGCAATGCAGATTGTGCGCTTCAGGCATGTTCATTTCAATCTCCCAGCGGCTGACGGTCGCCGCCGCCGCGATGCATATCGAGTGCGTACTTCAAGCGTCGCAACTGTTCCTGGCTGCGCTCCTTCTGCAGCAAGGCCAGTTCCAGCACCAGCACATCGAGCACCATCATCATGGCGTAGCGCGATGACGACGGCTTGAAAATAAAATCAGTTTCCAGCGCCTTGATCGGCAGCAGCACATCGACCATGCCGGCCAATGGCGAACCGAGCGCGGTCACACCGATCATCTTGACGCCATAGTCCTTGGCGACTTCGCAATTGGTCAGCAATTCCGGCACATTGCCGGTGGTGGAAAACACCAGCAAGACGTCATTCTTGTCCAGGGTCGCCGCCACCATGCGTTGCAACAAGGCATCGTGGTAAGTCGCCACCGGCCGCCCCAGCCGTACCAGCCGATAGCGCGCTTCATCCGACAACATGGTGGAACCACCACCCATGCCGAACGCATAAATCATGCGCGCATCGCGCAACAGTGCGGCGGCGCGCTGCAAGGCCTCAGGATTGAGCAAGGCGCGATTGACTTCGAGCACCGCGTGAATGTCGTTATAGATCACATCGGCCAGCGCCGGCGGCTGGTCGCTGGGAATCGTCTTGCTGCCATCGAAAAAGCGCTGACCGACTGCCACCGCCTGCGCCAGCATGAACTTGAACTCACGCACATCGCGGCAGCCCATAGCTTTGGCAAAGCGTGTCACACTGGCCAGACTGACGTTGGCCTTGTGCGCCAGCTCACCAATACTGGCGCTGGCGGCGAATGACAGGTCACTGAGGATCGCCTCGGCCACTTTCTGTTCGGCCAGACGCAACTGGCCGCTACGCTCAGTGATGCGTGAAACGATGTCGAATGCGTGTGCCATGGTTACGTAAAATAGAGGTTTGCCACTGATGCCAGTCTTCGCTGCCCTCACGAGCCCCGATCGAATCCGGCTTCTCCGCTTGCAGATCAACTTGCATTAATTATTTTTGTTACTCACTTGCCACTTTACTTGTTACTTTATAACATACCATCAGCATAGTAATTTCGCTACCATCATTACGTCAAATCATTATTTTTTGGATAATTGAACATGAGTGATACAAACTACCAAAACACATGGCAAAGTGGCATGATTGATCCGCTCAACAAGGGCATCGGCGAGTTACCACACCCCTTGCCGCCGGCTGCGGCCAATACCGTGCAATGGAATTTGCTCAACGAAGACCTGAGCTTGCCGACCGCCGTTCTCTACGAAGAACGGCTGGCCCACAACCTCGACTGGATGCAGCGCTTCGTCGCCGAATACGACGTCAAGCTGGCGCCGCACGGCAAAACCACAATGGCACCCAAGCTGTTCGCCCGGCAACTGGCCACCGGCGCCTGGGGCATCACGCTGGCCACTGCGCACCAGACTCAGGTCGGCTATGCACATGGCGTGCGGCGTGTGCTGATGGCTAACCAACTGGTCGGCAAACAAAACATGCAGATCATTTCGCGGTTGCTGGAAGATCCTGGATTTGAGTTCTATTGCCTGATCGATTCGGCGGAACTGGTCGATCAACTAGGCAAGTTTTTCTCTGGCCGCCAGCAAACCCTGAAGGTGCTGCTGGAATTGGGACCGACCGGCGGACGCACTGGTGTGCGCAACGATGCGCAGCAGCAAACCGTGCTCGATGCCGTCAAACGCTGGCCCGGCAGCATCGCGCTGGCCGGCATTGAGGTCTATGAAGGCGTACTCAAGGAAGAAGCCGAGATTCGTCTGTTCCTGCAACGCGCGGTGCAATGCATGCGCGATCTGGCGCAACAAGGCTACCTGCAACACTGTACACCGGCGCAACCGGCGGTACTGACCGGCGCCGGCTCGGCCTGGTATGACGTGGTGGCGGAAGAGTTTTCCGGCATCGATATTGGCGTGCCACTGCAAGTGGTATTGCGCCCCGGCTGTTATCTGACCCATGACGTCGGCATCTATCGCGCGGCACAGGAACAAATCCTCACACGCAATCCAGTGGCACACAAGATGCGCAGTCAATTGCTGCCGGCGCTGCAGTTGTGGGCTTATGTGCAATCGATCCCGGAAAGCGATAAAGCCATCATCGCCCTGGGCAAGCGCGATGCCGCTTTCGACGCTGGCCTGCCGCTGCCGGTGCAACGTTTCCGCCCCGGCCAGGATACCCTGCCACAAGCGACTCCCTCCCATTGGCAAGTCACCGGCATGATGGACCAGCATGCCTATTTGAAGATCGATACCGGCGACGATATCCGCGTCGGCGACATGATCGCGTTTGATATCTCGCACCCCTGCCTGACGTTCGACAAATGGCGTCATCTGCCGGTGCTGGACGCGCAGTTCAATGTGATCGATGTGGTGCAGACGTTTTTCTAAGAACCTGTTCACGATCTTACTGCGAGCGACAGATCGTAAGCTGGCACCAAGAAAAACTTACTGTGGACGCTGCGCGATGACCTGCATGCCCGCCACCGGCTGGCGCATTTCTTCGCGCAGTACCGTTTCCAGCAGGCTTTCCGTCAACAACCCGGCGCGCGCCAGTGAACGTCGAACATAATCTGGCGTATGACGGTAGCGACCACTGGCATGCAGATAAAAATCTGCACCCGCGTGCAACGGCTCACTGACCGATTCCAGCGTAAAAATGAAATAGCCACCCGGTCGCAAGCTCACCGCCATGGCCGCCAGCACCTCGCTCAGATCGCCGAAATACATCATCGTATCGGCGGCAATGGCAATATCGAAGGCGCTGTGCACCGTCGTCAGATAGAGGGTGATTTCCTGCTTGACCAACTGATCATAGCCACCGCGCAAGTGCGCCTGTTCCAGCATTTTTCCCGATAGATCGACGCCGACCAGCAGCCGTGCATAAGGTTTGAGCACACTCACGCACAGGCCGGTACCGCAGCCGACATCGAGTATCTCGTACTGCCCCGCTGCCGTGACAATCTGTGCCAGACCCTGGCGCATTAATTCCGGACCGCGATATCCCAGGCTGTCGAGCAAGTTGCTGTTGAAGGTTTCGGCGTAACGATCGAAATGGGTTTCGATGTATTGATCCGAGGCGCGCTCCGGCACGGCAATCTGTGAACAGGCTGCATACATGTGCGCGGCGATGGGATTGTCTGGCTCTTCTTCCATCCAGGCGCGGTACATCTCGGCAGCCTCCTGCAAGCGCCCCAGAAAATAGAACGAGATGCCCAACATTTCCTTGGACTTGCCCTCCAGCGGCGGCAATACAAACGCCCGGCACTGATAATTGGCGCTGGTCATCTTGTCGCCAGCGGCGGCGTGAATATCACCCAGATGCAGCAAGGCTGGCGCAAAATCAGGTGCCAGCGACAAGGCTTGTTCGAACGAAAAATTCGCATCCTCAGCCGTAGCCTCGGTTTGCAACTGCGAGGAACCCAGGTTGTTCCACACCACGTGATCGTGTGGATCGGCTTGCAACGCAGCGACATACGCCTCATTGGCAGCTTCAAACTGGCGCAGCGCAAACAGCATGTTGCCGAGTTCATTGTGCCAACTGGCATTGTCTGGCTGCAGCGTGCAGGACTGGCGCACATGGGCCAGTCCTGCCTCATGCTGGCCTTGTTGATGCAACGCAATGCCCAGATAATGCAAGGCCACCGGTTGCTGCGGCTCGTGCACCAGCATCTCCCGATACAGGCATGCCGCCTGCTCAATTTCGCCGGCAGTATGCAAGCCGATGGCGCGCTGCAGCGTCTGCAACGTGGTCAAGGCGGTATCACTGCGATGAGCGATGGAAGGTTTGAGCATGTTCATGACAAAAAAGACCGATTTTCAGCGTGCCGCTGGCGCGACATACCGGGTCGCCAGCCACTGACGACCGCCTAAGCATGAACCAACATTGAACCACTGGCGCAATTGCATCTCCCCCGAGCTTGTTATGGAAGCGATTCATGGCGTTGCCGCTGAACCACTGAGTGACGCCATTCTGACAATTTTTTGTCAAACAAGCAAAAAACTTTCCAGTTATACCTGCAAAGTTTTTAACGGGTAAATCGTGGCAGACTTGAGATAGATGCGGGTTTTATGCCTGCAAGCGCTCGGCAATGGCACCCAGACGGCGCAAGGCCTGGTCCAGCTCGCGCGTAAACGGCTTGCCGCAACACAGGCGCAAATAGTGATCAAAACGGCTGGAATTGGAAAAGATCACGCCCGGAGAGACACCAATGCCTTCGTCGAGCGCCGCAGTAAACACCTGCTTGGACGACAACTGCTGCGGCAATTCCACCCACAGGCCGACGCCGCCATTGGGCACGGTCAGACGCGTGTCTGCCGGAAAATAAGCGGCAATCGATTCCGCCATCTGTTCGCGTTGCTGCTTGAGCAAAATGCGCAGGCGGCGCAGATGACGGTCGTAGGCCGGTGAACTCATGTAGTTGGCGGCGGTGATCTGGGTCCATTCTTCATTGGCGCGGGTATACGCGAACTTGAGCATTTTGACCCGTTCATTCCATTTACCACTGGTCATCCAGCCCAGCCGCATGCCGGGCGCCAGGATCTTGTTGAGCGATGCACAATAAATCACGTTGCCAGTCTTGTCCCACACCTTGGCCGCGCTCGGCGGCACCTCGCCGTTGACCAGTTCGGTATAAGCGTCATCCTCAATCAGCGGCACCGCATAGCGCTCACAGAGCGCCACCAATTCTTGCTTGGCAGCATCGGACATGATGCAGCCCAACGGATTTTGCAGCGTCGGCACCACCACTACGGCCTTGATGTTGCCGTAGGTTTGCATGGCCAACTCCAGCGCCGCCACTGAAATCCCGCTCTGCGGACTGGTCGGGATTTCCAGCGCGCGCATCCCCAGGCTTTCCAGCGTCTGCAACAGACCGAAGTAGGTCGGCGACTCCACCGCAATCGTGTCGCCAGCCTGCGCCACTGCGCGCAAGGCCAGATTGAGCGCTTCAATACAGCCATGCGTGACCACCACATCGTCGGCACTGATGCGGATACCGGCCTGTACCGCACGGCGCGCCACGACCTGGCGAAAATGCGGATTGCCATTAATCGGCATGACGCTGGTCAACAAATTCGGATGATCGCGCAAGGCGCGCATGGCGGCACTTTTGAGCGCATCGACGGCATACAGCTCGGGCGCGCAGGTCATGCCGCTCAGGTCAATTGCGGGCAGTTGCTGCTGACGACGTGCAATGAAATCGGATACCTGCTCATGGATGCCGACATATTGCGCCGGGTCCAGCGGTGCCAGAATATTCGGCTCATCGACCGGACGGATCACGGCACGGCGCGGCTGCCGCACAAAATAGCCGGAACGCGGCCGTGCCTCCAGCCAGCCAGCCGCTTCCAGATGACGCAAGCTCTGCAAAGCAGTCGACAGGCTCACATGGTGATGGCGCATCAACTCGCGCACCGAGGGCATGCGATCACCGGTCGCCAGGGTGCCAGCATGAATCGCCGACAAATAATGTTCGGCCAGGTTCTGATAGAGCGGTTGCGCAGTCACTGCTGGCGCGGGAGGTGGTGTCATGTCCATGGAGGCATCTTCGGGCTTACAGCGCACCAGCGATAGATACAGAGTGCGCAAAAACAGACAATAACAGATTGAAAAAACGGCTGCTGTTCCGATTCACATCGGTGCTTGCTGTGTCTGTTTTGGTTGATCGGGTTTGCCTAGACTATCCCCATGCCAACTACCGAGGGAAATATCATGCCCGCACCAGCTCTGCGCCCTGCCGCGCCAGCCACCATTACACTAGGCGCCGGCCAACAATATCATCTCTGGAGCGCACGCGACGCCGCAGTAGTAGTGCAATCCGGAGCCATCCAGTTATCCGAAGCCCCAGATTGGATCGCCGAGACCATGTTCGGCGTACAGATCGACTTGCAGGAAGGACAACATCATTTACTGCAACGCAGTGGCTGGACTTGCATTGAGGCAAGTCTGGATGCGACATTGTTAATCTACGCCAGCCCGGTCACCGGCAAGATATCGTTTGACGCGCTGTACCAGTTTGCCGCCACGGCAATGCAACGCCTGCTGCGGCGAACCCTGCGCTTGCTTGCATCGAGCTAACCAGGCACGGGCGGTGACTTGACCAGCGTCAAGCGATCGCCGCAAAAAAGCGGTTTGCGCTGGCTGGATGGTAAATAATGGGGCCTAAAGGCATTACACTGATGCCTCATTATTCATCCATCAGATCCATCATGCAGAATCCTAGTCCTTCCCCAAACGCTGGCGCCGAGCGCAACGTCGCGTTCATCGATGCGGAAATGTTCGAGTTAGCGCCCGTATCCATGTGGCTGGAAGACTTCAGCGGCGTCAAAAAATTGCTCGATCAATGGCGTGCCGATGGCGTCACGGACCTGCGCACTTTTCTGCAAGCCGATCTATCGCGGGTGCATGCCTGTACGCTCAACATTCAAGTGTTGCAAGTTAATCGCAAGACCTTGGAACTGTTTGAAGCCGACGATCTGGCGCATCTGAGCGCCAATCTCGACAAGGTTTTCCGCGACGACATGCTGCACACCCATATCGAAGAATTGCTGCAAGTATGGGAAGGCAAGCTGGCGTTTTCCAGTCACAGCGTCAACTACACCTTGTCGGGCAAGCGGATCGACATTCAGCTCAACGCGCGGATTCTGCCCGGCAGCGAAGAGAACTGGTCGCGCGTGCTGCTGGCGGTGGAAAACGTCACTGCGCGTGAAACTGCCCGACGCAAGCTGACCAATAGCGAAAACTATGCGCGCGGCTTGTTTGAGTACTCGCCGATATCCTTGTGGGTGGAAGATTTCAGCCATGTCAAACGACTGTTTGGCGATCTGCGTGAGATCGGCATCAAGGATTTCCGCGTATTCACCGACGTCCACCCGGAATTCGTCGAACGCTGCATGCAAGAAATTCGCGTCATCGACGTCAACCAGCAAACCCTGACCATGTTCGGCGCGCCCGATAAATCGACGTTGTTGTCGCGGCTTGGCGAGGTGTTTCGTGATGATATGCGACCGCATTTCAATGAACAACTGAGTGAACTATGGCAAGGCAATCTGTTTCACCAGCGTGAAGTGGTCAACTATTCACTGACCGGAGAACAACTGCATGTGCATTTGCAGTTCTCGGTCTTCCCTGGTCACGAACACAACTGGGACCTGGTGCTGGTGGCGCTGACCGATATCACGGCGCGCAAAAAGGCGGAAGCCTATCTCGAATTCCTCGGCAAGCATGATGAATTGACCAAGTTGCATAATCGCGCCTTCATGGTCGACGAAATGAACCGGCTCGAACGCAAAGGTCCGTTCCCGGTCAGCGTCATCATCGCCGATCTCAATGGCTTGAAAGAAGTCAACGATGAACTCGGACACGCTGCTGGTGACGCCTTGTTGCGCCGGGTCGGCGAAGTACTGAGCAAAGCCGCTGACAAGCCGGTCCATGCCGCACGCATCGGCGGCGATGAATTCGCCATCCTGATGCCCGCCACCGATGAACGCGCAGCGCAAGCGATGCTAGATAATATCCGCAGCATGATCGAAATCAACAACCAATACTATTCGGGCTTGACGCTGAGTTTATCGATGGGGCATGCCACCAGCGCCCCGGGCGAACGCCTGGAAGCGGTGGTACAACGCGCCGATGCGTTGATGTATGAAGACAAGCGCAGCTACTATGCCAAGGCCCCTGTCCACGAACGCCGCCAAGCGCAGGAATGACCCTGCCAGAGGCTTGCTTTGACGTACAGGTAGCGCAGGAACGCTTGCGCGGCGACATGCTGGGCAGCCCTGCTTCGCTACGCGCCCTGTTCTTGCATGGTGCGGGCCAAAGCCACCGGCAACGCCAGCGATTGTTGCGCGAAGACTTGGCGCAGCGCGGCTTTGGCAGTGCGGCATTTGATTTTTCTGGACATGGCGACAGTAGCGCCAATCAGCCAAGTTCGCTGCAAACACGTCTGTTGCAGGCGCAGCACGTGTGGCAACATTTGGCCGCTGCTCAGCTTGATACCCTGGTTGGCACCAGTATGAGCGGCGAAATTGCAATTCGCCTGGCCTGCAACGCACACACCCACATTCGCCATTTAGTGCTGATCGTCGGTGCCATCTATGACCGCGAGGCATTCACGCTGCCGTTCGGACCGGCCTTCTCCGCTGCGATTCGCCGGCCGCATAGCTGGCGCGCTGCGCAGACGCTGGAATTGCTTGCAACTTACTGCGGTGGGTTAACGCTCGTGCGAGCACTGGACGACACGGTGATCCCCCATGAAGTAGCTGATCTGCTGGCGCAGGCGGCACGTCATGCGCGCTTCGTGCGCCGCATCGATCTGGTCGGTGTCGATCACCGCATCAGCGACACCATGGCGCAAGACGCCAGCTTGCGGCGATGTATCGCTGCCGCCATCGCCGACAGTGCCATGGACGAAGGTGAACTCAAGCGCTTGTCGTGAGCAGCGCACCGACACTGCCGGACAGAGATGCCGCTGCGCCGGCACTGGCCTTGAATGCGCCACTATTGTCGTAGACGCCATCGGCACGATCAGTACTAACCAGCACCGGCGCAGGATTGCTGCGCGCATCCTGAGCGACCTGCCCCAGCATAGGTGGCTCCACTGGCACAGGACCGGTTGCGGTTGAAGTGGATGGCTTGGTTTGCTCGGACGCGGCTGCGGGCGGTGCTGCACTGCCCACCGACATTTCATGTGCCAGACCGCTGGCGGTATAGGTTACGGCACCGGACGGCGGAGACCCCAGATTGACCACCACTGAACCGGCCTCGGTCAGCGCTGCAACCGCATTGACCGAGCCAGCTCCGCTCCCGACGTCGATGACAGGCGTAGCAGTTCCATAGACCGCGGGAACAATTGCGCTAAACGAATTATTGATTGGAGTTGCCATTACTCTGGCCGCCGTACGAAGGAATCAGTGGAATAAGGCTAGATTAACAGGAGCTGATCGGCTTTTCGATGCCAGCCTGGCAACATTCATTACCTTTTAGCAATTATAAAAAAAGCCGCCGGAATGCGATCCGGCGGCTTTCTCTGGTAGCACCAGGTAACGGCCTGCTTTACTTCTCTTCGTGCTCGGTCTGGATGATACTGCTCGGCTTGCCCTTGAGCTTACGCCAGCCATAGACAAAATATCCTGACAGCCCGTACAACACAAACAAGCCGAACAAGACCTTGGACGGATCACTGGAAATCGCCACCAGCGCCACTACCACCAGCAATGCTGCAATGAACGGCACCGGCTTGCGAAAGTTGATATCCTTGAAGCTGTAGAACGGCACATTGGTCACCATCGTGATACCGGCATACAGCGTGATCACCCACGACGCCCAGCTCAGATCGGTACCCGCAAAACGCAGATCATCCATCAACCAGACAAAACCGGCAACCAGCGCCGCAGCCGCCGGACTCGGGATGCCTTGGAAGTAACGCTTGTCGACCACGGCGATATTGGTATTGAAGCGCGCCAGACGTAAAGCTGCGCCCGCGCAATACACAAACGCTGCCAGCCAGCCCAGTTTGCCCATGCCGCGCAAGGACCACTCATACACCACCAATGCCGGCGCAGCACCAAACGACACCATGTCCGACAAGCTGTCGTACTGGGCGCCGAATTCGCTCTGCGTATTAGTCATGCGCGCGACCCGGCCATCGAGACTGTCGAGTACCATGGCGACAAAAATTGCAATCGCGGCCTGGTCATACCTCTGGCCCATCGCCATTACGATCGCATAGAAGCCGCAGAATAGCGCCGCTGTCGTAAATGCGTTCGGCAGCAAATAAATTCCCCGCGAACGGCGCGGGCGAATGACTGGGGTGCCATCGGCATCTTCGAGCTCGGCTGGATACATCGGCGCTTTATGGCCGCGCAAGGATTTGGGGAAAGGGAAATTGCCCTTGTTTTTGCGTCTGCGGAAAGTTGCCATGTAGAGTCTGTCTCAGGTTCGCGGGTTCAGAATTCAGCCAGAATGGTTTCAGTGGCCGACACTTTCTCGCCCACGCTGACCTTCGGAGTCGCAGTCAACGGCAGATACACATCCACGCGCGAGCCAAAACGAATAAAGCCATAACGCTGACCACGCGCCAATACATCGCCAGCCTTGACGTAGCACAGGATACGGCGGGCAATCAGACCTGCCACTTGTACGCAAGTCACGCTTTGACCATTGACGGCAGTGATTGCCAGCGCATTGCGCTCGTTTTCCAGCGACGCTTTGTCGAGATCGGCATTGACGAACTTGCCGGGGAAATACTGGACTGTTTCAATCTTGCCGTCGACCGGTGCGCGGTTCGAGTGCACATTGAACACATTCATGAACACGCTGATTTTTAGTGCTTCGCGGTTGGTATACGGATCATGCGCCTTGGCCACCACGACGATACGACCATCGGCAGGCGACAGCACTGCGTTCGGGTTTTGCGGAATGACGCGTGGTGGGTCACGGAAAAACTGCAGCACGAACAAGGCGATGATCCAGAATGGAATCGACCAGGCGCCACCGATCAAGGTGACAACAATGGCGACGACTACGGCGATACCCAGGAAGGGCCAGCCTTCGCGGGCAATGATAGGGTGAGGATAATGATTATTCAACGTTGCTCCGATAGTCGCTGATAAGTTTTTAAATGATAAAGCGTGCTTATTCTAGACGAGCGCATTACAAATGTAACGCGCAGCGCGTCCAATCAACAGACTTTTGCTGGTCCAGCAGTCCGATCAGAGGGTAAGGCACCCAACAATGCGGGGAAAAAGCAGGAAATTTGACGCCAAGGGTAATTGGGGGCCGCCCGCATTTTATCGCGAACCTCCCTCCCCGTCATCGTAGGCGTATAAAAACGCCTTGTTCATCTATCCGTCGGACCAGCAGGCAATGTTGCGATGCAGCGCCTGCTGCACTATCTGCACGCAAGCGCCAGCGGAAACGCCCGCTATTTGAAACGTACCTTGCCCACCATACGCAGGCTGAGCGTCGATTCGCCCGGCTCGAAGCTGGGTTCGGCCACGGCATCTTGCATCTTCGCAGCAGCGCGCATCATCATCGGCCGCGCAGCTTCCTGCGTGGCGTAATTGCCGGAACCTTCGAAGTCCAGCGTTTCAATCACGGCATCGGCCGGCGAACGCGACATGGCGCGTGCAATGGAATTGATCCGTTGATTCAGATTGGCATAGGTGGCGCCAATCAGTGCGTCATCGAGCTTCTTGCTGCTGGCTGGAGTCAGGCCGAATTCGAGACCGTTGAGCGCCAGCACTGCCTGCGCGGCAGCAATGGTTTTCGGTAAGCCGGCCAGATTGGTGCTGGTCACCTGCAAATACTGGCCGACGCGCCAGCCGACAATCGGGCGCGGTTTGTTACTGGCCGTTGGTGCGGTCTCGGCATAGATCGCATAGGTGAAATAACCCTGCGTCTTGAGCACCGCTTGCGGGTCCTGGCGCTTGATGATGTCGATACCCTGCGTCATTTTCTGGTTCACGCGCGAGGCGGCAGCGGCTTTGTCCTTGTCCTGCTCCTCGATCATCAGCGTAGCACGCACCTGATCATTGGCGACGGTCAATTCACCCACTGCGGGCACGATGATTTGTGCGCCGTTCGTCTGCGCGATCTGGGCGTGTGCTGCGAGCGTGGCACTGGCCAGCATTAACGACAACATGAGGTTACGGGATCGCGACATGAGACTCTCCAAAATAAGACCGTGAATGACAAGGACGACGCGCTCAGCTGCGCGCCGACGTCGGTAAGATGTAAAGATACCGGGTTTAGTTCGGAGAAACGGTGAAATGTTTATTGCAGCAGACGCAAAAAAGGACGCTTGCGCGCCCTTTTTTGTTGCATCGAAGATAAAACTTAATTCTTCGATTGGTCAACCATTTTGTTTGCCTTGATCCACGGCATCATGGAACGCAGCTTTTCACCCACGACTTCGATCTGATGCTCAGCATTCAGACGACGACGCGAGATCAGTGTTGGTGCGCCAGCCTTGTTTTCCAGGATGAAGCTCTTGGCATATTCGCCAGTCTGGATGTCGGTCAGCACTTGCTTCATGACCTTCTTGCTCTCTTCATTGATGATGCGTGGGCCAGTGACGTATTCACCGTATTCCGCATTGTTCGAGATCGAGTAGTTCATGTTGGCGATGCCGCCCTCATAGATCAGATCAACGATCAACTTCAGTTCGTGCAAGCATTCGAAGTAGGCCATTTCTGGTGCGTAACCGGCTTCCACCAGTGTTTCGAAACCAGCCTTGATCAGCTCGACGGTACCACCGCACAACACGGCTTGTTCGCCGAACAGATCGGTTTCAGTTTCTTCGCGGAAGTTGGTTTCGATAATGCCGGCACGACCACCGCCGTTAGCCGTCGCGTACGACAGCGCGATATCACGCGCGGTACCCGACTTGTCTTGATACACAGCGATCAGGTGCGGTACGCCGCCACCCTGGGTGTAGGTCGCACGCACAGTGTGGCCTGGTGCCTTCGGTGCAATCATGATGACGTCAAGGTCAGCGCGTGGCACGACTTGACCGTAGTGCACGTTAAATCCGTGCGCAAATGCCAGTGTTGCACCTTGCTTGGCATGTGGAGCAACGTTTTCGGCATATACCTGAGCGATGTTTTCGTCCGGCAGCAAAATCATGATGACGTCAGCGCCCTTGACCGCTTCATTGACTTCAGCCACGTTCAGACCGGCATTCTTGGCCTTGTTCCAGGATGCACCATCCTTGCGCAGACCGACGGTGACCTTACAGCCGGAATCCTTCAGATTTTGTGCGTGTGCGTGGCCTTGCGAACCGTAACCGATGATGGTCACGTTCTTGTTCTTGATCAGGGACAGGTCTGCGTCTTTGTCGTAAAAAACTTTC
>Ga0066798_10000492_pt1 | contig 20095 bp, 20 predicted proteins | sample PersoiDNA2013203_FD_70961 | JGI IMG/M metagenome (GOLD analysis project Ga0066798, IMG submission 70961) | Permafrost soil microbial communities from the Arctic, to analyse light accelerated degradation of dissolved organic matter (DOM) -... | ecosystem: Environmental > Terrestrial > Soil >... | reverse complement strand
GGAGCCAATGTCTGCCGGTATCTGTTCTACTTTAAGTTTTTCACCAGCGGCAACTTTATATTGTTTGCCGCCGGTTTTTATGACCGCGTACATGTGAAACCTCATCGAATGAATGAAAAATATTTTCTTTTTCTCGCCCCACGCCCGTAAAAAGCGGCTTTTGAATCGGGAAAACCTCCAATTATACATAGGCTTAACAAATCCGTCAAAAGGACTTGACATACGAATGCAACATCACCACAAAAAATGACCTTCCGGCAATTTTCTCGCCTTGCCGCAAAGCAATTGTCCGTCAACGCCATGTGCTCGGCATGGAGCGCCGTTGTCATCGTATAATCACGACAATCTTGATTTTTCACAGGTTCAGCCTTGTCCGCCGCTCTCCAATCCGCTACGCCCAATTCTTTCATTGACCCAATAGCCGCCGACATGGGCGCGGTCAATACAGTTATCCGCCAGCAACTATATTCGGAAGTGCCGCTGGTCAATCAAGTTGCTGAATACATTATCAGCGCTGGCGGCAAGCGAATTCGCCCGGTGCTGGTATTGCTCATCGCCAACGCTCACGGCTATGAAGGCGGCGCCCACCACTCGCTGGCAGCGGTGATCGAATTCATTCATACCGCGACACTGCTGCACGACGATGTGGTCGATGAGTCATCGCTGCGACGCGGCAAGCAAACCGCCAATGCGCTGTTCGGCAATGCCGCGTCGGTACTGGTGGGCGACTTCCTGTACTCGCGCGCATTTCAGATGATGGTGACGGTCGGTCATGCGCGCGTCATGCAAATTGTTGCCGATGCCACCAATGTGATTGCCGAAGGCGAAGTGCTGCAGTTGTTGAATATGCATAACCCGGACGTCAACGAGGCCGATTACCTGCGCGTCATTCGCTCCAAGACTGCCAAGCTGTTTGAAGCCGCCGCGCAACTGGGTGCCTTGGTGGCCAGCGCCGACGATGCTGCCATTGATGCGGCTGGCGAATACGGGCGTTCGCTGGGAACGGCATTCCAGTTAATCGACGATGTATTGGATTATTCGGGCAACGCAGCCGAAATCGGCAAGAATGTCGGTGACGACCTGCGCGAAGGCAAGCCGACCTTGCCGCTGATCTATCTAATGGAGCATGGCACGGCTGAGCAACGTGAATTAGTGCGTAGCTGTATCGAAAATGGTGATGAGCAGCATTTCGACCAGATTCTGGCTGCCATCACGACCTCGGGCGCACTCGATTACACCCGCCAGGAAGCACAAAAAGCGGCACGACGCGCCACTGAAGCAGTGCTCTCGCTGCCCGATAGCAAGTACAAAAATTCCTTGCTGGAATTGGCTTCGTTCGCCGTAGACCGCAATCATTAAATCCCAACGTACCCATCATCGTGGGGCAGCGTTACCAATGACTGCCCCACGATTTGCATCGAAAACTGGCGCCAATACGTCAACTGCCAAAACGCACAGCCCCGGACCAATGCCCGGGATGCATCCATTGCTGCGCTAGAGAAAGCCGCGCAATGGCGCACCCAATATGATTGCACTGAGTTAAGCAAATTGATCGCAATGCGCAGGACCGCTCACGCGCAACATGAAGCCTGAAACAATTCAGCTCTCATGTGCACGCAAGCGCGCCCAGCTCGCTATCGTTCAACGCTCAATCGTACGATTCCAACGTGTATTCCAGGCGCTGCGATTCTTGTTGACCTCATCCCAGTCGACCACGTGCGAATTCTTGACATAGTCGTTCATGCGCTTCTGTTCCACCGCGGCTGCACCCGTGACTTTGACCTGGGTATTGGTCGGATTGAAGGTGCCATTCTCCAGTGCCTTGGCCTGCGCCTCCGGCGTCAAAAGATAAGCGGCCAACTCCTGCGCCAGTTGCGGCTCGCTATTGTTGGCAATCACGCATTGCGCCACCATCAACACAACCGCACCTTCCTTCGGCTGCACGTATTCCACTGGAATACCCTTGCTCTTGAGTATCGTCACCTGGGTTGGCGTATAGGGGAACAAGGCGGCTTCGCCGGTTTGCGCCATCTCTGACACCTTGGCCGAACTGGCAATGTATTCCAGTACATTCGGGCCTATCGTGGTCGGCCAGGCGGCAAAACCCGGTTCGACGTTACTATCGGTGCCGCCCTTCAAGCGGTTGAAGCTGAGGAAAGCATGCAGACCAAAGGTCGACGATGACAAGGACTGGAACACCACTTTGCCCTTCAACTTGGGATCGGCCATGTCCAGCCACGACGTCGGTGGTGCCCAGCCTTTGCTGGCGTAGACCTTGGTGTTGTAGGCCAGGCCAGTGACGCTGATGGTCACGGCGGTAGCCATGTCGCCGCGAATATGCGCCACCGGCAGCAAGCCGGCCAGACCCGGACTAGGCTTTTGCTTTTCGCACAGGCCCATGCGAATGGCGCGATACATGATGCCATCATCGAGGAACATCAAATGCATCTGCGGCTTGTCCTTGGATGCCTGCGCCTTGGTCAAGATATCGGCCGAACCGCCCGGCACCACCACCACCTTGACGTTATGCTTTTGCTCGAACGGACCGAATACATATTGCGTATAGGTCTTTTCCATATTGCCGCCATTCATGCCGATATACAACGTCTTGGTTTCGGCATGGGCGGCACCGCACAACAGCAAACTGACAGCGGCAGCAATGGCGGCATGGGGGGCGCGCGCGAACATTCGGGGAAGCGGGTTCATTACGTGTTCCTTTCTGAAACTAGCGGGGATACAGCAATCGAAGGGGATGACACAACGGTAGAAAAACGCTCAACGGCAAATGCCGTCAACGGGATATCGGTACGTCCTTGCAGAATCAATTCGGCAATCACTTCTCCGGCGGCGGGACCGATCTGGAAACCGGCGCCGCAAAACCCAAAACCATGGAACAAACCGGCCTGATGCGGACTGGCACCCAGTACTGGTTGGCGATCCGGCAGATAACCTTCGACACCGCTCCAAGTGCGGATGATGTGGGCCTTGGCCAGTCCCGGCAACAAAGCGGTCAGTTGCGGCAGCAGTGCGAAAATTGCTGCATGCGAGGAACGCGCGCGTTTATCGTCTTGCGCATAACCACGCCCGCCACCCAGCACGACATTGCCGCGGCTAACCTGGCGGCAATACACGCTGCCACCTTCCACACCAAGACTCCAGGGCAAAAACAAAGGCAAAGGCTCGGTCACTGCCATAGCCGGATGGCCACTGGTTAGTGGCACCACATCGCCAAACCCTGCCGCCAACTGGCCCGCCCAGGCCCCTGCACAATTGATCAGGATGTCAGCATGAACCTGCAGCGCAACGCCGGCCTGACGTGTCTCCAGCACAAAGCGCTGACCATCATGGCCGGCACTGCCAACCTCACAGCTTTCCAGCAATTGCGCACCCGCCGTTTGCGCAGCCCGCGCAAACGCAGGCGACACCAGACGCGGATTGGCATGACCATCGTCCGGACACAGGGAACCGCCGACCGCAGCACCACCGAGCCAAGGGCACATCTGGCGCAAGCGCGCACCGTCGATCAATTCAATGCCCAGACCGAATGGCCGGCTGCGTTCAGCATAGTCTGTCAGCGTCTGCATGTCGGCCGCGTTGCGCGCCAGTTTGAAATGGCCGCTGCGCTGATATTCGCCATCGATGCCGATCAATTGCGGCAACCGTGCCCAGATTTCATGGGCGCGCGCTGCCAGCGGCAATTGCGATAGCGGTCGTCCTTGCCGGCGCACACCACCATAGTTGATACCGCTCGAACGTGAACCGCACAGATCGCGTTCCAGCACCAACACGCAACGCCCCGCCTTGGCCAGCGCCAGCGCCGCAGCGCTGCCGACGATGCCGCCACCGATGATGGCAATTTCTGTGTCGATACGCTTCATGCGTCGACCTCGGTATCCTCGGCAAGCTGCATATCGATCGGCAATGGCTTGATCGGCGCCTGCCCGCGTAGACGACCGATTTGTTCCAATGGCGCACCGCTAGCCTGGGACAAAATTTCCGCCGCCGCCATGCCGCACATGCGTCCTTGGCAGCGCCCCATGCCGACACGGGTCAGCGCCTTGAGCCGATTCATTTCACAAGCCCCGAGTTCGCACGCAGCCTGACGCAATTGACCGGCAGTAATCTGCTCGCAGCGGCAGACGACCAGATCATCTGCGGCCAGTGCGGCCCAATGCTGCGGAAAGGGAAATGCCCGTTCCAACCCGAGACGGAATTTGCTTATGTGTTGCAGTTGTTGCTCCAGCAGCGTCACCCGTGCCTCATCGATGGTCACGCCTCGGTCGGCCAACAGTGCCAGCGCAGCGCGCTCACCGGCCAATTCGGCAGCGTCTGCCCCCATGATGCCGGCACCATCACCGGCTAGGTAGACGCCCTTGACACTGCTGCGCCCAGCGCTGTCACGCGTGGGCAAATGCGCGCGTTGCAGCGCCTGAAAACTGAATTCGCAGCCCAGTAAATCGGCCAGTTGCGTCTCTGAGCGCAGGGTGTAACCAAAGCCAAGGGCATCGCAGTCAATGCACTGTTCGGTACCTGCCGCAGCGGGCTGATCCTGCCGCTGGCGGCACCAAACCACCGCCTGCAGTTGCTGCTTGCCTTCCACCCGTAACAGCCGCGCATGACTGTGCAGACGCACGCCATGCAAACGCAGCCAGCCAAGGTAGTACAAACCACGCGCCAGCATTGCAGGTTGCCGAATCATGGCGGGCAGTGCGGCAATCTGATCGGCCAAGCTGCTGCTGTCGAGCACGGCGGCAACATCAACGCCGGCCTTGGCATATTGATAGGCCACCAGATACAACAAGGGCCCAGTACCGGCCAGCACCACACGTTTGCCAATGGCGCAGCCTTGAAATTTCAATGCAACTTGAGCGCCGCCCAAGGTATACACCCCTGGCGTGGTCCAGCCGGGAAACGGCAACACGCGGTCCGTGGCGCCGGTGGCGACGATGATATCGTGCCACGCCAAGCTGCCGCCGCGACGGGTGTCATAGCAAAGTGTATCGAGCAACCCGGGTTGAGCATTCCAGACCAGTGTCTGCGGACGGTAGTCGAAATACTCTTCAAACGCCTCAAAACTCTTATGCAGCGCATCGGCGCGGCTCGCCTCGAATCCGTAGAGCGCCCGTTTGCTGCGCCGGAATCCTGGCATCGGTGGCGGTTGGCGATAAATCTGCCCGCCCGCGCGGGGCGCTTCATCGAGCACCACCGGTCGCAAACCATAGGCCACCAAAGTCTGTGCGGCACGTATCCCGGCCGGTCCGGCACCGACAATCACCGGTGCTGGCAGCGACGTGGCTTCGCGTTGGCTTTTGCTCGTACTCATGCCATGCTCTCCGGCAATTCGCTCAGCAACGCCATACCCTCTTCGACGAAGGTCGAACAGGCGCGCAGCTTGCTGCCATCCACCTTGCTGACCCAGCAATCCTGGCAGGCGCCCATCATGCAAAAACCGGCGCGCGATTCACCACTGAACTCATTGCGGCGCAACTGTGCGCCATTGACTAACATCGCCGTCAATACCGTGTCGCCCCGCAATGCCGTCACGACACGACCGTCGAGCTGGAATGCCAGCACCTGTCTGTGTCGTTCTGCGACACGTTGCAATTGCGGATGCAATACGCTCTGCTGCACTACCTTGTTCATGAGCGCCCCACCAAGACCCGATCCAGACCATAGACACGATCAAGTACCAGCATCGCCGTCGCCGTCAACGCCACCATCAGCGCCGAGACTGCCGCCATCATCGGATCGATCGACTCGGTGGCGTACATGTACATGCGCACCGGCAAGGTCACCGTCGATGGCGAAGTGACAAAGATCGACATCGTCACTTCGTCGAAACTGTTGATGAACGCCAGCAACCAGCCACCAGTAATGCCGGGCAAGATGATCGGCAAGGTAATCCGCAAGAACACCGTACGACGACTGGCACCCAGTGAAAATGCAGCATGCTCGGCACTGCGATCAAAGCCGATCAAGGCCGACATTATCAGCCGCATGGTATAGGGCATCACCACCAGCGCATGGGCGAAGACCAACCAACCGAAACTGCCGGCACCACCAACGAGCGCAAACAATTGCAGCAAGGCCACGCCCAGCACTAGATGGGGAATCACCAACGGCGACAGGAACAAACCCTGCAAGACACCAGCGCCGCGCATCGGCGAACGGATCAGCGCCAGTGCCGCCGGCACCGCGATCAGGGTGGCAATCGTGGCCGAACCCAGGGCCAACCACAGGCTATTCCAGAACGAGCTGACGAAATCGGGATAGTCGAACACTGCGCGGAACCAGCGCAAGGACAACTGCGGGCCATGGATTGTCAGAGTGTTTTCCGGGGTGAAGGCAATCACGCAGACCACCAGAATCGGTGCCAGCATGAAGCTGATCACCAGCGCATTGAACAACAGCGCGAGAGGACCGTTTTTTTGCATGATTTAACCCAGCGCTTTCTTGTAACGGCGTTCCAGCATCCGATTCCAACCAAGCATGACCACCAGATTGGCCAACAGCAGCAGCAGGGCAATCGTCGCCCCCAACGGCCAATTCAATTCGTGTAGATATTCGTCATAAATCAGCGTCGCCATCATCTTCAAACGGCGTCCGCCAAGCAGGCCGGGAATGGCAAACGAGCTGGCCGACAGGCCAAATACGATCAGGCTGCCCGAGAGAATGCCGGGCATGACTTGCGGCAGGATGATGCGACGCACCACCGTCAGCGGCGACGCGCCCAGCGACAAGGCCGCATTGGCGACGCCCTGGTCGAGTTTTTGCAACGAAGTCCAGACCGGGATCACCATGAAAGGCAGCATCACATGCACCAGTGCAATCACGATAGCAGCTTCGGTGTAAAGCAATTTGACCGGTTCCCAGCCGAATGCCGCCAGCACGCCATTGATTAGTCCTTCCGGACCGAGCAGCATGCTCCAGCCGAAGGCACGTACCACCACCGAGATCATCAAGGGTGCCAGCACCACCAGCAACATGATCGAACGCCATGGTTTGCGCATGCGATTGAGGATATAGGCTTCCGGCGCGCCGACCACGATGCAGATCAAAGTCACCAGACCTGCGATCCAGAACGTGCGCCAGAAAATCGCGTAATAGTAAAGATCGGTCAACACTGCCACGTAATGTTCCAGCGTGAAGGTGCCGCTTTGCGGGCCCAGATCGGTGTCAAATGTGTTGAAAGAGAGAATCACGGTGAGCAGCAAAGGTACCAGCAACATCACCCCGCACAGCAGCAGCGCCGGTGCCGACATCCACCATGGCAGCAAGAATGCCAGCGTCGACTTGCGCGACGGTGGCGCTGCGCCGTTATTGACCTGCATCACACTATCGCTCACGCTGCCTCCGCTGCTGTGACGGCAGCATTGCGACTGGCCGAAATCAGACGCAAATTGCGATCACTCCAGTCGATGCCAATCTGCTGCTCCGCTTCCAGCGCAGCCCCGCCGTCATTGGTGGTCAGCATGGTCAGTGTGCCCAGCGTGGTCTCGACATCGTACATCCATTGGCTGCCGAGAAAGAAGGTGCGCCGCACTACGCCATTGCAACGGCCGGCATCGACGCCGACGCAGCGCAGCTTTTCCGGCCGCAGGCCGAGCACGACCTGGCTGCTGCTACCGAATTCAGCCGCAGCAGCATCGAGATAAAGCATCACGCCGCCGACCTCGACCTTGACGCCATTGGCCCATTCGCCCTGGATGCTGCCTTCGAGCAAATTGGCCTTGCCAACGAAGGTCGAGATGAAACGGTTACCCGGATGTTCGTACACGCTCAGCGGTTGGCCGACCTGGGTCACATGGCCGGCTTCCATGACCACCACGCGATCGCTGATCGACATCGCTTCGCTCTGGTCATGCGTGACCATGATGGTGGTGGTGCCGACCTTGCGCTGGATGTCGCGCAATTCGAATTGCATTTCTTCGCGCAACTGCGCATCGAGATTCGAGAGCGGCTCATCCAGCAACAGCACCGGCGGCACAATCACCAACGCTCGCGCCAGCGCCACGCGCTGCCGTTGACCGCCCGACAACTCACGCGGATAACGCCTGCCGTGCTGTTCCAGATGCACCAGCGCCAATGCCTGGTCGACGCGTTCGCGTAATTCGGCAGCCGGGCATTTGCGCATTTCCAGACCAAACGCGACGTTCTGCTCGACCGTCATGTGCGGAAACAACGCATAGGACTGAAACACAATGCCCAGTCCGCGCGTATTCGGTTTGGCGTGCGTAATGTCGCGGCCATCGAGTTCGATACGTCCACCGCTGACGGCTTCAAAACCGGCAATCATTTGCAGCGTGGTGGTCTTGCCGCAACCGGACGGCCCCAGCAGCGAAATGAATTCGCCTTTTTCCACGCTGAGATTAAATGACGACACCGCTGGCGTAGCGCCGTAGAACTTGCTGACATTGGTCAACTTGAGAAACGACATGGCTGGCCCTTCCAAGATAGGCTAAATTCAAGAGGCTGGATTTTTATTTCCCCGGATTGCAATCGATATGCAATTTCCTTGCCAATTCTGCTATCGTATTTCATCAAACGAGATATTTATCAACATAATTTCACCCAGTGAAATACTTACCACCTACAATCACCACCTCATTTCACCCAGTCGATATGCCAGTAGAGCCTCCCCTCCCCGCCAATGGCGTGCAACGTACTTTTGCGGTTTTACGCGCCTTGGCCGATGCACCAGCACAAGGCATGCGCGTAACCCAGGTCGCCAAAATCATCGGTTTGACCCAAGGCACCACCCATCGCCTGCTGCAGGCGCTGGTGAGCGAAGCCATGGTGGAACAGGACGAGCGCAGCAAGCTGTACCGGCTCGGCATGGATTTGTTCAGCCTGGCCGCGCGTGCTGGCAATAGCTGGGATTTGCGCAGCCTGTGCCGGCCGACCTTGCTGCGGCTGTGTGCGAGTCTGGGCGACACCATGTTCTTGCTGGTGCGCTCACGCTTCGATGCAGTGTGTGTCGATCGCATCGACGGGCCATTTCCGATCCGTGCGTTTACCGGCGATATCGGCGGCCGCGTGGCGCTCGGCGTCGGTCAGGGCTCGCTGGCGATCCTGTCTTATTTGCCAGCGGCTGAGCAAGATGAAGTGATTCGCTACAACTTGCCGCGCATGCGCGATTTTGGCGTGTTTGATGAAGTCTATCTACGCACCGAAATCGAGCGCACGCGTGCGACCGGCTATTGCGCGCGCCAAGCCGGCTTGCTCGAAGGCATGGCCGGTCTGGCGGTACCAATTTTTGACAGTAACGGCCTGGTGGTGGCGGCGTTAAGCATCGGCACATTGACTTCGCGACTCAATGAAGAGCGCTTGCCGACCGTGGTGCAAATACTCAAGCGTGAAGCTGAGGCGCTCAGCCAACGGATCAATCCTTTCGATCCGGCGTTGCGGCGCCCGATGCATCAAACGCCTGCGGGCACGGAAAAAACTGTATGAATCTCACCGCGACACAACGGCCGGTATTGCTGATCAAATCAGGTGGCTTGGCCGCCATGGACGAATGGCGAGCCGCCTTCAGCGAATTCGCACCGGAGATCGACGTACGGCAATGGGATGACCCTACGCTCGACGTCAATGCCGTGCAGTATGTATTAGTGTGGCAGCCGGATGCTGGCCGCATCGCCCAATTTCCCAATCTGAAAGCCATCATCAGCAGTGCCGCCGGCGTCGACCATATACTCGCCGATACAACGTTACCGCCCGCTACACCGATTGCGCGCATGGTGACGCAGGAAACCGTGCAACGCATGGCTGAATTCACGCTGATGGCCAGCCTGATGTTGCTCAAGGACATGCCGCGCATTATTAATCAGCAACAACGCCGCGTCTGGCAGGAGTTTGCCACGCCGCGCACCGCGCTGGACACGCGCGTGGGCGTGATGGGTCTGGGTGCACTCGGGCTGGCCTGTGCCCGTCTGCATGCGCGCATGGGTTTCGCGACTGCTGGCTGGGCCCGTTCACCACGCACACTCGATGAGGTCGAGTGCTACGCCGGCACCGCTGAACAAGTGGCCTTCCTGCGCCGCACCGACATTCTGATTTGCCTGTTACCGGATACGCCCGATACCCGCCACATCATCAATGCGGAATTGTTAAGCTTGTTGCCGCCAGGCGCCGCCGTCATCAATGTTGGTCGTGGTGCGCATCTGCAACCGCCGGATTTGCTGGCCGCGCTCGACAGCGGCCAGATCAGCCGAGCGCTACTGGATGTGTTCGATGTCGAACCATTGCCGCCAGATTCGCCTTACTGGCACCATCCGCGCATTCTGGTCACACCGCATGCGGCCGCCACGCCATCGCGCCGCGAACGTGCGCGCCAGGCCGCTGACGTGATCCGAGCCGTCAATAGCGGCGCGCCAATTCCGCACAAATACGACCGCCAGCGTGGTTATTGAGGTGGCTACCATGGCACCGGCGGGGGCGCTGACTTGCGCGAAGCCATGGCATGCACTAGACTTTGTCGCTTCGCAGCCGGTTCGGCCACGCGCGGCCGGGTCTTTTGTTCCGGTAAGCAAGCGCTGGAGCTGGTTTCTTCCCACTTACGATTGACGGTGACACTTTGGAAACCGTGCCCATATGGGTGCAAATTCTTGCACTGGCACTCCTGATTCTTTGCTCGGCCTTTTTTTCCATGACCGAGACCGCCGTGATGGCCGCCAACCGGCACCGTCTGCGGCATTTGGCCAAACACGGCAACAAACGCGCCATTACCATTCTCTGGTTGCTGGCACGCACTGACAAGCTGCTGTCGCTGATCCTGATCGCCAATACCTTGATCAATGCCCTGGCCACGGCGCTGGTGACGGCACTAGCCATTGCCGCGTTCGGCAACCACGAAAAAGTCATTACCCTGGCCACCGCTGGCGTTGCTGCGCTGCTGATCGTCTTTGCCGAAATCGTCCCCAAGATCATCGGCGCCACCTATGCCGAGCGCATTGCCCTGTTTACCAGCTTCATCCTCAAGCCGCTCATGGCCTTGGCCAAGCCGCTGATCTGGTTCGTCAATCTGTTTGTTTCCGCCATCTTGCGCGTGCTGCATATCAAGGCTGGCGGCCACAGCCATGAAGCGCGCCTGTCACCGGAAGAACTGCGCTCGATTGTGTTAGAAGGCGGCAATTTCATCCCGCAAAAACACAAGAGCATCTTGCTCAATCTGTTCGATCTGGAAAAAATCTCGGTAGAAGACGTAATGACGCCGCGCGCCCAGGTCGAAGCACTGAATCTGTCCGTGCCCATCGAAGAAATTCGTCATCAACTGGCAACCTGTTATCACAACAAGCTGCCGGTGTATGAAGGCGAGATCAACCAGATTGTCGGCATCCTGCACATGCGCAAGGCGGTGACGCTCTTCAGCCAGGACGAAGAAATCACTAGCGACGACATCCGTGCACTGCTCAGTGCACCTTACTTCATCCCGCAGGACACCGACGTATTTACCCAGTTGCAATATTTCCAGGAAAATCACGAGCGGCTCGGCATCATCGTCGACGAATACGGCGAAGTGCAGGGCCTGGTGACGCTGGAAGACATCATCGAAGAAATGATCGGTGAATTCACCACCTCGGTGCCGGGTGCCGCACGCGCCGACAGCTTCGCCTGGAACCAGGATGGCGAATGTCTGCTGGAAGGCTCGGCCACCTTGCGCGACATCAACAAGCGGCTCGGCCTGACACTGCCGCTTGATGGCCCCAAAACGCTCAACGGCCTCCTGCTGGAATGGCTGCGCGACATCCCGGAAGCCAATGTCTGCGTCAAGATCGACGATTGCGTCATCGAAATCATCCAGGTGCAAAACCAGGCGATCAAGGTGGTCAAACTGATTAAGCTCAAGACCAGCAAACTCGGCAAAACCGAAGTTTAACGATAGGCAAGGCCGTCGTCCGGCAGCAGTATTGAGGTCACCAACACGGTTTCCCGATATTCTCCAGACTGAACCATACCAGTCACTGCTGGCAACTTGCAGCTGGTACGACAAGCTTGCGGCGGCCTATGCTTTCAACTTCCTTGCCCAACGATGCCGATGACGCGCCAGCGGTGCGCTATCTGCAAAAAATCCTGCTCGACGCGATCGCCGTCGGTGCTTCCGACCTGCATCTGGAACCATTTGAGCATGACTGCCGGCTGCGCCGACGCGTCAATGGCCAATTGCAAGAGATCGGCCAGGCGCCGTTGACGCTCAAGGATGCCTTGACCTCGCGCATCAAGATACTAGCCAATCTCGACATTGCCGAAAAACGCCTGCCGCAGGACGGCCGCATGAAGCTGGTGCTGTCCAAGACGCGCAGCATCGATTTCCGCGTCTCAACCTTGCCGACGCTATTCGGTGAAAAAGTCGTACTGCGCGTCCTCGATGCGGCCCAGACCAAACTGGACATCAGCGCGCTCGGTTATGACGCAGCGCAGGAAGCGCTGCTGCGCCAGGCCATCACACGTCCGCATGGCATGATCCTGATGACCGGCCCAACCGGTTCGGGCAAGACGGTCTCTCTCTACTCCTGCTTGCATCTGCTCAACCAGGCTGACATTAATATTTCGACGATAGAAGACCCGGTAGAAATCAATTTACCCGGCGTCAATCAGGTCAATCTCAACGAACGCGCCGGCCTGGACTTTCCGACCGCCTTGCGCGCCTTTCTGCGGCAAGATCCCGACATCATCATGATCGGCGAAATGCGCGACCTGGAAACTGTCGACATTGCCATCAAGGCCGCCCAGACCGGCCATCTGGTGCTATCCACACTGCATACCAACGATGCCCCTGCGGCGCTGACACGACTACGCAACATGGGTGTACCGGCCTACAATATTGCCGCCTCACTGAGCATGATCACCGCGCAGCGCCTGCTGCCACACCTGTGCCATTGCAAGCAGCCGCTCGCGCTGACGCCAGCGACGCTACGTGCCGCCGGTTTTTCGGAAGCCGCGCTGGAAGGCAAGTGGCAGGCATTTGGCCCGGTCGGCTGCCCGCGCTGCGGCAACAGCGGCTACCGCGGCCGCGTCGGCATTTATCAAGTCATGCCGGTCAGCGCAGCCATCGAAGAATTGATCCTTCAACAAGCGGCCACGACGGCAATTGCCGCGCAAGCACAACGCGAAGGCGTGCTGTCCTTGCGTCAGGCTGGCTTGCAAAAGGTACGCGACGGCCTGATCAGTCTCGACCATACCTTGGCCAGCACCAATGCCTGAGCGTCGCGACCGGGAGGTGCGCCAGGCGGCGCTGACGCTATTTCTGTGGGAAGGCAAAGACCGTCATGGCCGCCTGCTGCGCGGCGAGGTGCGTGCCCACGGTGTAGCCAGCGTCCGTGCCGGATTGCGGCGACAAGGTATCCGCACCACGCGGATACGCCGCAAGCCGCGCGACCACTCACCGCCAATCCGCGCCAAAGATATCGTCTTGTTCACACGCCAACTGGCCACCATGCTCAAGGCCGGTATCGCTCTGTTACAGGGCTTCGATATCGTCGCCCGCAGCCAGAGCAAACCGGCCATGACGCAATTGATCCAGCAACTGCGCAGCGATGTGGCGGGTGGCCTGGCCCTGCATCAGGCGCTGGCGCGCCATCCTCGTTATTTCGACGCCCTGTTCTGTAATCTGGTGGCCGCCGGTGAACAGTCGGGATTGCTCGATGAATTGCTGGAGCGCCTGGCACAACACAAGGAAAAATCGTTGGCGATCACCAGCCAGCTCCGTGCCGCACTGATCTATCCACTCGCCGTCGTCAGTTGTGCCGTGCTGGTCACGGCAATTATCATGATCTGGGTGGTGCCTTCATTTGCGCAGGTATACAGCAGTTTTGGTGCCAACTTGCCGTGGCCGACCCAGGTGGTCATCGTCATATCCGATTTTCTGGCGGCATACTGGTGGGTATTGATTGCGTGTATCGCCGCAGTCAGCATGTTGCTGACCCGCGCCTGGCGCCGTTCTGCTAGCTGGCACGCGCGGTGCGACCGACTGTTGCTGCGCCTGCCGCTGTTTGGCGGCATCGTGCACAAGGCCTGCCTGGCGCGCTGGACGCGCACACTGGCCACCTTGTTCGCTGCCGGTCTGCCGCTGGTGACGGCGCTGCGCTCGGTGGCCGGCGTGGCTGGCAATGCCGTGTTCGCCGACGCCACCGGCGGTATTGCACAGCAAGTCAGCCAGGGCGTCAGTCTGGCGGCGGCGATTGAGGGCGCGCGCTGCTTTCCCGACATGGTAGGGCAACTGGTGGCGGTCGGTGAAGAATCGGGCGCACTCGACCAAATGCTGGCAAAAGTCGCCGATTTCTATGAAATTGAGGTCAATGAAGCAGTCGCTGCGCTCTCTACCTTGATGGAACCCATTATTATGCTGGTACTCGGCGTCGTCATTGGCGGTCTGATCGTCGCCATGTACTTACCGATTTTTCAACTGGGATCCGTTATCTGATGCTGGACTTTCCAAGTTCGCCCGCCACGCTTGCCCTGATTGCCTTGTTGGGCCTGCTAATTGGCAGTTTCCTCAATGTCGTCATCCATCGCCTGCCGGTGATGATGCAACGTGAAGCTGACAACTATCTGGCGCATGAAACCGGACAAACGCAGCCGCACCAGCAAGCCTACAATCTGCTGCGGCCGCGTTCGGCCTGTCCCTACTGCGCGGCACCAGTGACCATGCGACACAATATCCCGCTGCTCAGCTACCTGCTGCTGCGCGGCCGTTGTGCACAATGCCAGGCCCCGATCTCGCGCCGCTATCCTGCCGTCGAATTCGTCAGCGCACTGCTGTCGGTACTTGTCATTTGGCATTTTGGTCTTAATCCGACTGGTTTGGCGGCCTTGTTGCTGGTGTATTTCTTGATCGCACTCAGCTTCATCGACGCGCACACGCAGTTGCTTCCCGATACCTTGACCTTGCCCTTGCTCTGGTTGGGGCTGCTGGTCAATCTGAATGGCCTGTTCATGCCACTCGAGACCGCCGTGATCGGCGCCATGGCCGGCTATCTCTGTTTGTGGCTCATTTACTGGCTATTCCGCCTGGTCACGGGCAAGGAAGGCATCGGTTATGGTGACTTTAAGCTCATGGCGGCGCTGGGCGCCTGGCTCGGCTGGCAGGTATTGCCGCTGATCCTGCTGCTGGCGTCCTGTCTCGGCGCTATGGTGGGTATCACCCTGGTACTGCTGAAAAAGCGCGCCTCCGACCAGGCGTTGCCATTCGGGCCTTATCTAGCACTGGCCGGCCTGCTGATGCTGTTATATGGACAATCCTGGCTGCACTTGCCGCCGTTCTGGCTGTTTTAGTACACTTTTCCCATGAGCATTCCCCTTTCTTCTCCCGCCAACTCACCGTTTTCAATCGGTCTCACCGGCGGCATTGGCAGCGGCAAGACCACTGTTGCCAATCTGTTCGGCGCGCTCGGCGCTGCCATCATCGATACGGATGCCATTGCGCATCAGTTGACCGCCACTGGCGGCGTGGCGATTGAAGCAATTCGCACTGGCTTCGGTGATGCCTTCATCGGTGCCGACGGCGCCATGGATCGCGCCCGCATGCGCGCCCACGTGTTTGCCACCTCGGCCGAACGCAAACGTCTGGAAGCCATTCTCCATCCACTGATCCGCAACGAGACCAGCCGTGCGGCAGCATGCGCACAGGGCGATTACCTGATTTTCGTGGTGCCCTTGCTGGTGGAGTCGCCACAATGGCAGGCACGCACCACGCGTGTGCTGGTGGTCGATTGTGCTGAAGAGATACAGATTGCCCGTGTCATGCAGCGCAACGGCATGACACGAGCACAGGTCGAGGCCATCATGGCGGCCCAGGCTACCCGCGCCCAGCGACTGGCAGCAGCCGACGACGTCATCGCAAACAACAGCGACAATGCGGCACTGACGAGCCAGGTCGCATCTTTACACTGCACCTATCTGGCGCTGGCAAAACGCGCTCGCGCAAACAAATAGCGATGGGCATTTGTAATTTTCTGCTGCATGGGTCAGAATCACATAAATTCGACGCACCTTATTAATGTCCCAATATCATTTGCAATTTCATTTTGATATTCAACGGCATATTCATAAGGTTCGTTGCCGAATCCGGTTCAACTTTAAAGGGATGCAGCTTTGATCGTTTACGAATACCCTTTCAACGAGCGTATTCGCACGCTGTTGCGGTTGGAGGATCTGCACGAGAAGTTCGTGTTCTTCCTACATCAAGAAAGTCCGCTGCAACATCATGTCGCCCTCTCTACTATTTTCGAGATGCTCGAAGTGGCAGGGCGCGCCGATCTAAAATCCGATTTGCTGCAGGAATTGGAACGCCAGAAGCAAATTTTGCTGGCCTATCAATCCAATCCCAATGTCGAAGCTGAGATGCTCAACGCGATTCTGGCCGAAGTCGACCGCGCCAGTGCGGCGCTGTCTGCCTCGCAAGGCAGGACTGGGCAAAATATCCGTGAAAACGAATGGTTGATGAGCATACGCGGTCGCACCATCATTCCGGGTGGCGCCTGCGAGTTCGACCTACCGTCTTACTATGCCTGGCAAAAACGCACGGCAGAACAACGCTTCAACGATATTTCGAACTGGTTTGCACCATTGGTGCCACTGTTCGATGCGATCATCATCGTCATGCGTTTGCTGCGCGAATCGGGACATGCCTCCAAGATCAATGCCGATGGCGGTAGTTACCAACAAATGCTGCAAGGGAAGATCTACCAGATGTTGCGTCTGGTGATTGATGAAGAAATGGGCGCGATCCCCGAGATCTCGGCCAACAAGTACATGTTGTGGGTGCGTTTCACCTCGCAGGATGGTGATATGAAACCCAAGCCGTTTGAAGGCGAAGTGCCGTTTGAACTGGCCTTATGCGGTTTTTGAAGAGATTTTGAGTATGGCCACCATCGTAGACTGCCCGACTTGCAGCACCAAAGTCGAATGGACCGAGAAAAACAAATTCCGGCCATTTTGTTCGGACCGTTGCAAACAGATTGATCTGGGCGCCTGGGCCGAAGAAAAATACACCATCCCTGCCGTCAATCTGCCAGAAGAACTGGACGACGATAACGCTTCGTCGCACCAGTGAGCGTAGAGGCTGTAGCGAAATTAGTGCGACTAAGCCTCGCGGCATCAGCAATACGACTGTACGGCCAGGAACGACTACAACGCTACAGCAAATTCGCAACTGCCTCTTAAGCAACTGCTGGCAGGCGCAACCGATCTATCCACTCAATCAACGGAATCGTGGCAGGCAACAGTGGCGTGACGTCAACGCTGCCCTGCCAGGCAAATGCCTGCCCTTCCAGGCTTTGCGGTTCGCCACGCCATTCACGGCTGATGTAAAAATGCAAACGCACATGGGCATGTGGGTAGACGTGCTGCACGCCACACCAAGGCTCGGCAGCTAGCACTTCGATGCCGAGCTCTTCCATGAATTCGCGCTTCAAGGCATCCACAATCGCCTCACCCTGCTCCACCTTGCCACCAGGAAACTCCCAATAGCCGGCGTAAGGCTTGCCTTCCGGGCGCTGTCCCAACAGCACATCACCATTGGGTTTCATCAAGATGCCAACGGCCACATCGATGGGTGGAGTTGTACTCGTCACTGATTGATCCGACATCAGGCTTGCAGCTTTCCGGCGTAGTCCTTGGAAAACTGCCAGGCCACGCGGCCGGAGCGCGAGCTACGCTGCAACGCCCAACGCAGTGCATCGCCGCGAGCTTCTTCGATTTGCGTGGCATTGCAGCCGAAATGGCGCAACCAATGGGCAACGATGTCGAGATAATCATCTTGCTTAAATGGATAGAACGTCACCCACAGGCCAAAACGCTCAGACAGCGAGATTTTTTCTTCGATTGTTTCACCGGGATGCAGATCGCCGTCTTCGGTATGCTGGTAAGTCGAATTATCCGACATGCGCTCAGGCATCAAATGACGACGATTGGAAGTGGCGTAGATCAACACATTGTCCGATTGTGCCGCGATACTGCCATCGAGTGCCACTTTGAGCGCCTTGTAACCGCTTTCGCCTTCTTCAAACGACAAATCATCACAAAAGATGATAAACCGCTCAGGGCGCGCCGACACCAGATCGACGATATCGGGCAAGTCATGCAGATCATCCTTGTCTACCTCAATCAGGCGTAGGCCGCGATCGGCGTACTGATTCAGACAAGCCTTGATCAACGATGACTTGCCGGTGCCACGTGCGCCGGTCAGCAAGACATTGTTGGCCGGACGGCCGTCGACGAATTGCTTGGTGTTTTGATCGATCTGCTCTTTTTGCGGGCCAATATTATGCAGGTCCGACAAGGCAATCAGCGAGATATGCCCGACCGACTGCAAATAGCCGCCGCCTTGGCCGCCATTACGGCGACGCCAGCGATAGGCGATACTCTCATCCCATTGCATCGCCGCACTCGATGGCGGCAGGATGGATTCAATACGTGCCAGCAGGGCTTCAGCGCGCACAAGAAATTGGTCTAATTGAGTCATGGCAAGGTGGCAAAGAATGGCAAAGTTAGCAATGCGTCACATTGTGACGGAAACCGTCCAGCCGACAGGTGAATAAATTTCTCGAAAAACAAATGCATTCACTCAAAGCTGAAGTCGTTCAAAAGCGTAGCGAGCGAGCCAAGATTGGCCCGCGCCATAGCTTATGAAGCAGATCAGGAGCGGTAGTCGGCGTTGATCGTGACGTAATCGTGGGACAGATCACAAGTCCAGATCGTGGTCTTGGCCGTACCTCTAGCCAACTTCACGCGCACGGCGATTTCACTCTTCTTCATCACGCGCTGACCATCTTCTTCCTTGTATTCCGGATTGCGGCCACCATTCTTGGCGACCCAGACATCGTCGAGATACAGGTTCAGCTTGGAGACATCGAGATCATCAACACCGGCATAACCGATAGCAGCCAGAATGCGGCCCAGATTCGGATCCGAGGCGAAGAAAGCGGTCTTGACCAGTGGCGAATGACTGATCGAATAGGCAATCTTGCGGCATTCTTCCAGATCCTTGCCCTCTTCGACCGTGACCGAGATGAACTTGGTCGCGCCTTCGCCATCGCGCACGATCTGGTGCGCCAGGTTTTGCGACAAGTCGCTGACTGCTGCAGCCAGTTCACGGTATTCGACGCTGTCCGCACTGGTAATCTCAAGTTCGCCGGCACCAGTGGCAATCAGCATGAAGGAATCGTTGGTCGAGGTATCGCCATCGATGGTGATGCAGTTGAACGACTGATCGGCAGCATCCTTGACCAACTGGTTCAACAACGCTTGCGGCACTTTCGCATCGAAGGCGAGGAAACCGAGCATGGTTGCCATATTTGGCTTGATCATGCCGGCGCCCTTGCTGATACCGGTCATGACAACTTGCTTGCCGCCGATAATCAGCGTACGCGATGCCGCTTTGGGCTGAGTATCGGTGGTCATGATGGCTTCGGCAGCATGAAACCAGTTGTCGGCCTTGAGGTTGGCAATCGCCGCAGGCAAACCGGCGGTGATGCGCTCCACCGGCAGCGGTTCCAAAATGACGCCGGTCGAAAACGGCAAAATCTGCGCCGGCGCGCAATCAAGTAAAGCAGCCAGTGCCGCGCACGTCGCATTGGCGCGTGCCAAACCTTCTTCGCCGGTACCGGCATTGGCGTTGCCGGTGTTGATCACCAGTGCGCGGATTGGAGCAGCATCTGGTACAGCGGCATCGCGTTGCTGCAAATGCGTCTTGCAGACTTGTACCGGTGCGGCGCAGAAACGATTCAACGTGAACACGCCGGCAACTGTTGCCGTCGGTGCCAGCGTCATGACCAGCAAATCCTTGCGGTTGGCTTTACGCACACCCGCCTCAGCGTAGCCCAGCGCAATGCCGGCAACGGATTTCAAATCAGTAGAAACTGGAACAGGAGAGTTGACTGCCATAGTGGTCTGCTCGGAAATAAGAGATAAAAGAAAAAACAAGGAACGTCATTGTAATCGCATCCGATAACAGGAATATATTCCAACCGCTTCACCTGGCAAATGGGGCACTTGCCACCTTGAACAAGGTGCCGAATGCCCCCCCCAATATAGGGGGGGGCGACAGCGGGAAAACAATTTTAATATCGCTACATGACCGTCAATTTCAACGGAG
>Ga0066798_10000490_pt1 | contig 20110 bp, 18 predicted proteins | sample PersoiDNA2013203_FD_70961 | JGI IMG/M metagenome (GOLD analysis project Ga0066798, IMG submission 70961) | Permafrost soil microbial communities from the Arctic, to analyse light accelerated degradation of dissolved organic matter (DOM) -... | ecosystem: Environmental > Terrestrial > Soil >... | reverse complement strand
CGAAGGCATGGAAGGCATCGTCAAGGCATTGCGCGGCACGCTGGAGTGTCACAACGGGCCATTGCTGGGTATCTTGTCCATGAGTGAGCTCAATGAGGCACCGGGCAGTGCCGCCATGGATGAGATTATTGCGGAGCGGGTACGGCGCGCAATAACGCTGCGGGTCTTGCGCTCGCAATCGCGTGATGTGGAGACGACCTGGACATCGTCAAATGAAGAATTACGTGAACTGCGCTTCGCACCTGCATCGATTGATCTGGGCATGACCATGTACATTCACGATGATAAGGTCACCTATCTGTCTTCGCGGCGTGAAAACTACGGTCTGGTGATCGAAAGCCAGGAGTTGTCGGCCTTGAATCGCGCCATGTTTGAAGGCTTGTGGGCAATTTCCGATAAAGCGCTGGCCAAGAAAAAATAAGCCTGCGGTGGTTGCTGCAAAAAAGCCGATGCCCACTACTGGCGCATCGGCTTTTTTACATCAAAAACCGTGCTGTATGCCTAATTCCACGGTATTAGTCGAGCTCAAGGTCTGGGCCTTGGCACGGCTGAGATTGGCGAACAGGGCGGTGCGCTTGCTCAGGTCGTACTGGTAACCCAGCGATACCTTGCTCAGCGCAGCAGTGCTGCCCGCCACACAGGCACAGTCGTTCAGGCGCGCATAAGCGGCCTTGAGCGTACCCGTGGCCCCAATCGGTGCAGTTGCTGCCAGCGCGTACGAGCGATAGGTGACATTGTTGACCTTCGATGTCGTAAAGGACAGCATCGGCTTGATCACGCCAAAGTCATACGCAGCAACCAGGTCGGCCATATGGTTCATGGTCGGATTGTTGTCCATGCCATGGCTTTGATCGTAGCCGGCACCGATCCAAAGAGCCCCCTTTTTGTAGTCAATGCTGGCGCCGTCATCGTTGGACAAGACATTTTCACCAGTGGCATGCGCTAGCGTCACAGTCACGCCGCCCATTTCCGGCGACACGAAGCCGACGGTATTGTTGGTCCGCAGATAAGAGGTGCTCTTGTAGTTGGCAGTTTGAATCTGCCAACCGACCTGTGCCGAGCTGGCATTCCAGCCCCAGGGATCGGTGAACAGAATCTGGAGGTTGGCGGGTGTGAGCGAGCGGCCCATGTAGAGTTCACCAAAATTGCCGCCGAACTTCACCACCGAGCGCGAGCTGAACAGCGTGCTGCTGTCAAACAGTGCGCCATTATCGACCTGGATGAACGACACCAGTTGGAAGCCCGCATACAAGCCACCACCGAGATCTTCCTTGCCAGAAAAAGCAATATTGGACAACAGATCGTTCATGGCAAACTTGCCGTTGGCATTGGTGCCATCGAGCTGAGTTTGACCGTTGTTGCCGTGGGCGATGCCGACGTTGAGCAACCCCGATATAGTGACCGAACTTTGTGCGCTGGCAACGCCAGCAGTTCCTGCCAACGCGGCAAACATGGCCAGATGCTTCAGATTCAACTTGCTTTGCTTCATTACCCTCTCCCTGTGAAATACCTAACATCAATGAAATGACATCCCAACTGCTTGTGCACTGCTGACGGTTAGTCTGCCGTTGCAGGCTTTGCTGCTTTTTTTGCTACCCTTTGTTAGCTTTTGCTGCTTTGCTGCTACTGCTGTCGTTGTGATGAGGACCATTGAGGTGGCCTCGGTATTGCTGCTGCAATTCTTTGGGCGTGCAAGGTCCCGCGGGGGCTGTTTGGCTCCCGTGTCGTTCGATGATCTGGATAGGCTCCGGTGTGGCGGAGTTCAGGCTGAAGGCGAGACGATCAGCCGCTGAGCAATTTTTTGAAAATAAGCTTCTCCCTGCCGGGGGCTTGGCTAGCGCCCGGTTACTTGTTTGAATGAGTTGGTTGTGGTGCTGTGTTCGGTGCGCTCAGGCAGTCGAGAATGCGTGCGTATTGTTCAGAAAGTCGCGGGTGCTGCTCTCATTGATCAATTGGCCTTTTTGCATCGTCAGTACGCGATCGGCCAGACTGCCGATGAATGCCTGGTTCTGTTCCACCAGTAATAACGTCAATCCGGTCGCCTTGCGAATGGCGTGCAAGGTGTCGACCATCTCAGCGATGATCGATGGCTGGATCCCTTCGGTCGGTTCGTCCAGTAACATCAGCTTGGGCTTGCCGCACAGGCAGCGCGCCAGCGCCAGCAACTGTTGTTCGCCGCCGGAAAGCAGGCCGCCGGCACGATCCAGATAGTTGTTCAGGCGCGGAAAGTATTCCAGCACTGACGCCACAATCTGTTCGCGTTCGCGGCCGGAAGAAACCGCACCCATACGCAAGTTGTCGAGCACCGACAAGTGCGGGAAAATCGCCCGTCCTTGTGGCACCAGTCCGATGCCCATCCGCGCGCGCCGGTGTGTCGGCATCGTCGTGATGTCGCTGCCGGCAAAGCTGATCGAGCCATTCTTGGCGGCCAGATAGCCGAGGATGGTGCGCATGAGCGTCGACTTGCCCATGCCGTTATGGCCCCACAGGCCGACGAATTCGCCTTGCGACAGGCGCAGATCGATACCGCGCAAGACGCGGATGTCGCCATATCCTGATTGCACATCCTTGATTTCGAGCATGCTCATTGCCTCATCTCCAGGTCCTTGCCAAGGTAGACGTCCTTGACGCGCTCATCATTGAGTACCTTGTCCACGGTGTCTTCGATCAACACCGTGCCGCGATTGAATACCGTGACTGTCTTGGCGATCATGCGGATGAATTCCATATCATGTTCGACCACGATCAGCGCGCATTTCTGATTGGCTGCCCGGATCAGCTCGGCAGTGCGCACCACTTCCTCGTCGCTCATGCCAGCCGCCGGTTCGTCCAGCAGGATCAGCTCAGGACGCGCTGCCATCACAATACCCAGCTCAACCCATTGGCGCTGGCCGTGCGACAGCGTACCGACTGCTGTGGCTGCCACCGGTGCCAGTCGCACCAGGTCCATCACTTCGTTGACGGTGCTGCGTGCCTGGCGCGCCGGCAGCGCACGGCGTGCCGACAGCCAGATATTTTCTTCCACAGACAAGCCATCGAATACGCTCGGTACCTGGGTCTTGATACCCAGGCCGAGGCGGGCGATCTGATACGACTGCATACCCTCGATCGACTGCCCCTTGATTTTGACCGAGCCGCGCGTGGGTTTGTATTGGCCACACAGCAAGCGGAAGAAACTGCTTTTGCCAGCGCCGTTGGGGCCGATCAGACAGCGCAGTTCACCTTCTTCCAAACGGAAGTCGACGCTGTTGACCGCATGCACGCCGCCGAAGCTGACCCCCAGTCCCTGCGTTTCTACCAGTGCATTGCTCATTGTTTGGCTCCTGCGCTGGCGGTGGAGGTGGCTGCATGTTGCGTCTTGGCGGCTGGTTTGGTGCGGGCCGGCAGGCGCAACTTGCCAAACAGCGACACAATACCTTTGGGCAGTAACAGCACGAAACCGATCAAGACCACACCCAGCAGCAGGTTGGGGCTGATCACGCCGAGCCCGCCCAGGTAGGACGTCAGCCATTGCACAAAGAAGCAGCCGATGATCGGACCCAGCAGGGTGCCGACACCGCCGACCAGGACCCAGATAATGACCAGCGCCGATTGCGTCAGGCTGAACACGGTCGGACTGGTGAACGCGCCCCAATTGGCAAACAGGCAACCAGCCAGACCGGCGATACCGCCGCCGATGGCGAATGCCGCGAGCTTGTATTTGCGCGAATCGTAACCGAGCAGATCAACGCGCAGTTCGTTCTCGCGCAAGGCCACCACCACGCGGCCGAAATGGCTGTTGAGCAGCAGCCGCAAGCCGATATAGGTCGCCATCAGGAAGGCCACGCAGACCATGAATAGCGCCTCCGGACCCAGCACCCGATCCGGGGAGCCCGGCACATTGAGCGTAGGAATTGAAGGAATGCCGTTGAAACCGCCGATGGCCGCAGTGCCAATGTGATACTGCTCGCCCGAGGTGGAGTTGATCAGATTGAACAGGATCAAGGTCACGGTCAGCGTGATGACGCCGAGATAGACATCGCTGATGCGTCCGAAGAAGATGAAATAACCCAGTGCCAGCGCAAACACGGTCGGCACCAGGACCGCAATCAGGAAGGCGCCAGTCGACTCGCCGAAGTTGAGCACTGCGATGGCATAGGCATACGAGCCCAGACCGAAGAATGCTGCCTGACCAAAGCACAGGATGCCGCCATAGCCCCAGATAAAACCAAGCGATAGCGCCAGGATCGACATGATCACATAGATCGTCAACTCCATTAACGTGAAGGTTTCCAGCAAGTTCGGCAGAATCAGGATGGCAGCCAGGCCGAGCAGCAGGCAGGCGCCGATGGGAAGATGATTTTTCATACTAGATGCGTCCACGGAAAAAGCGACCGGTAATGCCTTGCGGCAGCAGTCGGACCAAGACAATGGCGACCAGCAGCAAGCCGACCTCGCCGATCACCGGCGTCGACACGAAGGTGGTCAGTTGATTAACAGTGCCAAACAGACCTGCCGCTGCCAGCGTGCCGGTAATGATCGACGCGCCGCCACCAATGACGGTGATGAACGACTTCGCTACATACGCCACGCCGATGGTAGGAACCACCCCGGTGATGGGGGCCAGCACACCGCCAGCTAGTCCCGCCAATGCCGCGCCTAGCGAAAAGGTCAGCGAATAGACGCGTGCCGGATTGATGCCCAGTGCCGCTGCCATCGAGGCATTCTGCATGACGCCGCGGGCGACCAGGCCAAAGTCGGTCCTGGTCAACAAAAAGTACAGGCCAACTAATACGGTGATAGCCACAGTGATCACAAAAATCGTGTACAGGCTGACCTGATAATTGCCGACAGCCATAGACCCAAGTGGGGAGGAAAGACCGATGGTGGTATTGCCGTAGATGGCGGTCACCAGACCGATGAGCAGCAGCGATAAACCCCAGGTAGCCAGCATCGTATCGACCATGCGGCCGTAGAGATAGCGCATCACGCAACGCTCCACGACAAAGCCGAGCAAGCCCACCGCAATGGGCGATACGAACAACATGGCAATCCAGATATTGACGCCGAATTTCGACGCCGTAATCGCAGCATAACCACCGATCATGATGAATTCGCCATGTGCCAGATTGATCACTTTCATCATACCGAACACAATCGCCAAACCAATACTGGCGAGCACCAGCGTGGCGACGGCATTGAGCACCTCAAGACAAATTACGGCAAAGTAATCCATCGGTCCCTCCTCAAAAAACGTTAACGGTTCAGACCTTGATCACGTACTGCTTGTTTTCGTTTGGTGACTTGATCAAGTTGCAGACAGCAGCCGTGTCAACCGGCTTTTGCTGTTTGAAGGTTTCCAGAATTTTCCATTTCTTGTCCTTGCACTCAGCAATCTGGATATCCAGCGTGCAGTGATGCGTGGCCGCATCGATGGTGACCTTGCCGCTAGGACCGTCGAAGGAAATGCCCGATTCCAGTGCCTGAATCATCTTCATACGATCGACCGAGCCAGCCTTCTTCACGCCCAGCGCCCACAGATGCACGCCCTGATAGGTTGCCGCAGCGAGTTCGCCGATATACGGATAGTCGGCACCATACTTCTTATGCCAACGATCGACGAAGGCCTTGTTGGTCGGCGTATCGATTGATTCAAAATAGCTGAAGGCAGTGACGATGCCATTCGACTCTGCTGTCGACAGCACGATGTGTTCGTTGCCGTTGTTGAACGTAGTCGACGCCATCGGGATCTTGGTGTTCATGCCAGCCGCCGCCCATTGGCGATAGAAGGCCATGTGGGCACCGCCGACCAGTACCGAAATCACCATGTCCGGCTTGGCTGCCTGGATCTTTTGGATGGTCGGGCCGAACTGGTTGACGTCGAGCGGGAAGAAATCCGCACCGATCACGGTCGCGCCCGATTCAGCTGCGTACTTCTTGATCCAGTCGGTGGTGATCTGACCGTAGTTGTAGTCGGCCGCCAGGATGTAAATCTTCTTGCCCCAACGCTTGGTGACGTAAGGAATCAGCTTGTCAACGTTTTGCGCGGGAGTCTGACCGGTACAGAAGGTGTTGCGGTCGCAGACGCCGCCTTCATACTGGGTGTTGTAGAAGTACAGTGTATTGAAGCGCTTCATGACCGGACGGATCACTTCGCGCGAGGCCGAGGTGATGCCGCCGAACAGGGCCGAGACCTTGTCCTTGAGTGCCATCTGTTGCGCATATTGTGCATACAGTTGCATGTTCGACTGCGGGTCCATGGTGGCAACGCTGACCTGCTTGCCGAGCAAGCCGCCGCTGGCGTTGATTTCCTGCACAGCCAGCAGCAGCGCATCCTGCATCGGCTTGCCAAGGATGTCGAGGCCGCCGGATAAATCGTGCAAACTGCCGATGACGATATCGTCGGCGCCTTTGGCGAGGCTGGTAAGCGGGGTGGTTGCTGCAATGGCGGCGGCGCCTGCCATAGTTTTCAATGCCTGTCTGCGGCTAATCGTCACGTTCAATCTCCAGTACGGTTGGATGGATGAAAAAGTTCTCTATTGGGTGAAACAAGATTGCAGCGGTTTACAACGACATCATCACGACATGGTGCGGCAGTTTATGCCAGGCGCCAGTCAATTTCCTTTTCGTAGGCGCGCGCGACCTGATACAGCTTGGATTCGTCGAAATGGCGACCAATCAGCATCATGCCAATCGGCAAGCCGTCGCTGGTGCCGCAGGGCACCTGCAACGCCGGATGGCCGGTGACATCGAACGGCGAGGTGTTCGCCATCATTTCCCAGGCACGCTGCAGCACCAGCTCCAGTGGTGCGTCAGCCGGTGGCAGTGGGGTTGCTTTCATCGGCAGGGTTGGCATCAGCAATACATCGTAGTCGGCCAGCACATTGTCATAAGCCGCCTGCAACTGGCGCGCCAGGTTTTGTGCCTTGGCGTAGAAGGTGCCCTTGCCGGCGCGGATCATGAATTCGCCAGCGATCATGGTGAATTTCAGGGTATCCGACAATTCATTGGCACGGCGTCGCCAGTGGGCATGCGCTTCCATCATCGAGGGCATGTAGAGTCCCTTCCAGTTGAAACCAAAGCCGTTGCCCTTCATCATTTGCTGGGTCGACCCCTCATTGATGATCGGCATCCAGATCGCCGAGCCGAGCCGGTGCATGGGAATCGAAACCTCATCCACGGTGGCGCCGAGGTGGCGCAGCAGGGCAGAGGCGCTGCGCACTTTTTCGTCGACATCGATTTCTGAATTGGCCCAGCCAAATCCTTCGTTGACCACGGCCACGCGCAAGCCCTTGAGGCCAAGGTCGAGCGCCGCAGTGTAGTTGGCAGTTTTGCTGGTCAAGCCCTGGCGCGGATCGAGCCCATCGGCGCCAGCGATGACTTCCAATACCAGTGCGCTGTCGGAGACGTTGCGGGTAATCGGACCGACATGATCGACCGTCAGTTCGATCGGCATGATGCCGGTGTAGGGAACCAGGCCCCAGGTTGGTTTCATGCCGACCAGGCCACAGAACGAAGCCGGCGTGCGGATTGAGCCGCCCTGATCAGCGCCAATCGCGAAATCCACTTCGCCGCAGGCCACCAGTGCGGCCGAGCCCGATGAGGAGCCGCCGGCCGAGTAGCCGGGTTTGAGTGGATTGACCACGGCGCCCTTGGCGCCGGTATGCGAGCCGCCCGACACGCAATAGTATTCACAGTGCGCCTTGCCAGCGATGGTGGCGCCGGCATCAAGCAGACGTGTGACCACGGTGGCGTCAAGTTCCGGTACGTAACCTTCGAGTACCGACGAGCCATTCATCATGGCAACCCGGGCCACTGCAATATTGTCCTTGATGGCGGCACGCAGGCCCTTGAGCTTGCCGTGCGGTGCGCCCTGGATATCGGTCTTGACGTACCAGGCGTTGTATTGGTTTTCTTCTGCGGGCGGGTGATAACCGGGGCTGCGTGGATAGGCGAGTTGCGGCTGGTTCACCTTCAGGTCATCCACGACTTGGTAGGTCTCGACCAGAGCGGAGAATTGCGCCATATAAGTATCGAGTGTCTGGTCCGTCAACTGCAGGCCGAACTCGCTGGCGATATTGATGATTTCATCTTTGTGTGGCCGTGGTACTGGCATGACTATCCTCGCTGTAAAGAAATAACGGTGACCGGAATTGTATAGATTGGAATGCCAAGGAGGGCTTTGCCCTGACCTCATTCGTTCCGTCGAAAATGATCGACAAAGTTTTTATTGTGTCGAAGTTTCGATCCTACCTGTATCCGGATTCTCTTGCTTGGGTCGGTCGTTCTGGTTGTTGTATTTGCATAACGCCATACGATTTCCGCATGTTAGTTTTGCTTTTGTTTTGTGTCAATAAGTATCGACAATAATTTAAGTAAATTTATAAACAATTTATAACTGTATGAAATATAAGGATAAATAATTTATATGTACTGTCTGTAATTTGAAACTATATTGTTTTTTGTGCGAGTTGTTTTTGCTGCATCTGTGTGCGTTTTGAGGTAATGTTTGGTTTTGTCGGTTGTCGCGAGTGGATGTATTTTTGGTGTGGCTAGTATGTGTGTTCATTGGGTTTTTAATCGTCGATTGAATTCGACATTGTGCTGATGAGTGATACGTTTTATGTATCGTTTTGGTGATGTGCGATCTATTTTGATGCATGTGTTTGCTGGTATTTGACTTGGAGAGGGGTGTTTTTCATGTTTGAGCTTCAATATTCGCGCGTGGTGCCGGAGCGTAGGCCGGAGGGGCATCAGCCTGCGGCGCCGCGCTATTCCTTGCGTTGGGAGGCGCCGCACCTGACCCTGGTGGGGGTGTATTTCGGTATGCAGATGAAGGGTGTGACGCGTGAGCGTGAGAGTGCGTTTTATGCGCGCATTCGCGCCATGCTGGCGCACCAGGATGGAACATCGGTGCATGAAATCATGAAATGCCAGGATGAGGCAGGCTATGACAATGTCATCGTGGTTGCCTATTGGACTGATCCGACCTTGTACTCGCGCTGGTTGATCAATGCTGGATTCCGCGAGTGGTTTGAGGCGCAGGCGGTGGATTCGGATGGCGCTGGTTATTGGTTCGAACCAGTGGTGTCGCCATATGATCGGCACGAAACGATTTATTCTGCGCCGGGTTATCAAATTGGTTTTGGCCGTACCGAAGGTGCGGCGATTGTGCCAATTACCACCAATGGCTTCTTTGGTGCTGCGCGCGATCGCTTGCCGCTGTCGGCGGTGGATGAGTTGGAGAGTCCGCGGCGCGGTGTGATGCCGGCGTCGGCGACGCGCCAGTCGGCGGCTGGGCATTGGCTGGCCATGGTGCCGCACAATGCCACGATCCTGCGCTCGGGGCAGTTTTGGGAAGGTGCTGGCAAGGAGCAGTTGGCGGATTATCTGGAGCAGTTGCAGCCGAAGTTAATGCGTGGCATGCAGCATCTGGTTGGTCAGCGCGCGGAAACCGGCTGTCTGTCTCTGCGCATCATGACCAATCTCAATGACGATGGTAGTCCGCGCGCTGAGACTTCAGTCTATGCCACCTTCCTGTCGCTGACGCAATTGGAGACCTGGGCGGCTTCGCACGAAACGCACCTGGATATCTATCGTCATGCAATCGCCATGAACCGCCTGCACAAGGAAAAGCGCGAAGTGGTGACTTGGCATGAGCTGTTCGTTGTCCAGTTGGGCAATGTCTTTGAGTATGTCAATTGTCATCCGGCGACCGGCATCCTGCCTTATGTCAATGCAATGAAGCTCGACGCTGCCGGCTAAGGCGGGTGGCGATGGTGAGATGCGCGGGCTGGCGGCAGCTTGCTGGCAGTGATGGGCATCTCGCTATTTGTATTTCTTTGATAGTCGCCACAGCGATTGAAACAGGCTTTTTTGCAGTGACGCCAGTTCTCGACTCTCAATGGTCAGGGCATAATTTTCATTCTTCGACGAAATGTAGATGACGGTGTCATCGCAAATGTAGGCGGTCATGCCCAGATCCAGTTCGGATGGCGCCAGTCGCAGTTGGCGCAGATCATTGTGTGCGGCCGGCCAGATTGGTTCTGTTTCGCGCGAGTAGGAGCGCACCACGTCGAGTTGAATGCCGCGGTTGATGCGCTCCTCAATGTAGCTGTCCATCCAGGTCGGGCCGGGGACTTCCAATAATTCGTGCATCGACAGGATGCCGTAGAGATGTTTGGACTGACATTCGAGTGTGGTCCACAGGGCGCGTTGTATGCCTTCCTCACCTTCGTGGAATTTGATGCGCGGTTTGCGCGGCGTGCTGTTGAACATCGAGCGCAGCTCGGGAACCAGTTCGTCGAGCATGATGCGGGTCTGTTCCCATTCGCGAATCAATACATTGGGGTCGGCCGGAATCACCTGCCGTATGCCTTCCTCGCCGTGGACCTGTGTCAGTAGGCCACGGCGTTCCAGTCGGGCCAGTAAATCATAGCCGTTGGTTCTCGTCACCCCTGCGCGCATCGCCACGACGGTGACGGGGGCGCCTCCTAGTTCCAGTGCGGCGAGATAGAAGCGTTGTTCTTTCTCGTCGAGTCCTACTGCGGCCAGTTTTTCATTCATCATCTCTCCATGTCGATAATCTTCGACAATAAAATATACCGAAATATCTGATTGTTTGCAAAGGAATGCTCTTTTTATTTGAATTATCTTAGTATTTATGTCGAAATACTTTGACATGAATGTTTTGGCGATCTATATTTTTATCGCCGACTAATTTTTGGATAAACAATCATGAAAAATGTATTTGTTGTATCTGCCATTGCGATGGCATTCGTGACCGCTTCGGCGTTCGCCGAGCCGCTCAAAATTGGTGCACTCTTTCCATTCAGCGGTGCCAACGCCCAGTTTGGTGCGAATGCGCGCAACGGCATGGAGTTGGCGCTGGAAGACATCAACGCCCAACGTCCCGCCGCCGATAAGGTGGAGTTGGTGTTTGCCGATGTACCTGCACCGGCTGGTGCGGCGGCAGCGGTGCAACGCTTGGTCAGCCAGGATCACGTGGTCGGCATCATCGGTTCGTTTGTCAGCTCGATTACGCTGGCCGCATCGGAGGCGACCGAACGTCTTGGTGTGCCGATGATCACGCACTCGTTCGCCGATCAAATCACCGGTCGTGGTTATAAATTCATTTTTCAGGTAGCACCGAAAGCATCGACCTTTGGCGAAAAGCAGTTCGGCTATGCCGTCGATCTGGCCAAGCAGGCCGGTACCAAGATCGAGAAGATTGCCATCTTCTATGAGGACACCGCCTATGGCACTGCACAGGCCGAAGGTATCCGCAAGGCGGCCGCCAAGGCCGGCGTTGAAGTGGTGATCGATGATGCCTATCCGCTGGGTATCACCGACGTGGCGCCGCTGATCAACAAATTGCGGCGCTCCAAGGCGCAGGTGGTTTTCCCGGTGTCGTATTTCAATGACGGCATCCTGATCATCCGCACCATGAAGCAGCAAAAAGTCGATCTGCCGATCGTCGGTGGCGCCGCCGGTTACATCATCCCGGATTTCCAGAAAGCACTTGGTAGCTATGCCGAAGACGTGTTCTCGATTGCACCCGCCAACTATGACAACGTACCAGAACTAGCGGCCCGCTATAAGGCCAAGTTCGGCATGTTCATGGCGCACGAGTCGATCATGTATGGCGCTGCCTTGCAACACATGGTGGCAGCGGCCGACCAGGCCAAGTCGCACGATCCGGCCAAGATTCGCGATGCCATCGCCACACTTAAGTACTGCAAAGGACTGGCCACCGGCATTCCCGGCGGTTGCACCGCATTCGATGCGACCGGCCTGACCTCGACCGCCTACCCTCTGTTTGTGCAATGGCGCGGTGCCGATCTGGTCACGGTGTTCCCGAAAGCCTCGGCCAAGCAGCCGGCGCATTGGGGCGGCAAGGAAATCAAGTAAGTACAACTTTCGATTGAGAAAATGATGAACGGATTAATTCAGTCTTTGATAGATGGGGTGCTGATCGGCGGGGTCTATGGCGTGATCTCGGTCGGCTTGTCCCTGGTCTTCGGGGTCTTGCGCATCGTCAATTTTGCGCAAGCCGAATTTCTGATGATCGGCATGTATTCAGCTTGGTTCGCCTCCCGCTATCTGGGACTGGATCCGGTGTTCGGCGCCTTTATCGCACTCGCGGTCGGGTTTGTGCTGGGCTTCGTGTGCCATTGGCTTTTCATCCGGCGCATCATCAACGCGTCGCCGGTGGCGCAGATCTTTCTCACCGTCGGTTTGCTGGCGGTGTTGGAGAACGGTGCTTTGATGATCTTCGGCTCCGACTTCCGCACCGTTACCACGCCGTATCAAACCTCGTCGTTTGAATTTGGCGACCTGTTTGTGTCGGTGCCTTATCTGATTGCCTTTTGCATGGGCACGGTCGTTTGCGTGCTGCTCTGGCTATTTCTTACCCGTACCTGGATCGGCAAAGCGATCCGCGCTACGGCACAAAATGCCACGGCGGCGCGGCTGTTCGGTATCGATACCCAGGTGATGTATGGCATCGCCTTTGGCCTCGGTACCGGTCTCACGGCATTCGGTGGCGGCGTCATCCTGTCGTACTCCTCGGTTAGTCCGACCGTCGGTCAGCAGTTCGTCACGCTCATGTTTACCGTGGTGGTACTGGGCGGCCTGGGCAGTGTCATGGGGGCGCTGCTGGGCGGTGTGGTGGTCGGTGTGGTGCAGGCATTGTCGGCACTGGTCATGCCGATTCAAATGCAGAACCTGACCTTGTTTGTCTTCTTTATTGCACTGCTGGCGTTCAAGCCGCAAGGCTTGCTGGGAGCACGGCGATGAAAAAATCACTATTAGCCATTGGCATCGTGGCGATCCTATGCCTGGCGCTGAACACCTATCTCAATCCTGCCGGCTACGCCGTGCGCATCCTCTGCCTGATACTACTGGCGGCATCGCTGGGGCAATGCTGGAATATCGTCGGCGGACTGGCCAACCAGATTTCTCTGGGGCATGCGGCGTTCTTCGGTATCGGCGCGTATGCCTCCACCATCTTGCAACTACGCTGGGGCATCAGCCCCTGGTTCGGGATTCCCTTCGGCATGCTGCTGGCGACCTTGGCAGCGCTGTTGATTTCCTTGCCCACCATGCGTCTGAAAGGACCGTACTTTGCCCTGGCGACGCTGGCGTTCGGTGAAGCCTGTCACATCATCGCGGTATCGTTTCCAAAACTGACCGGCGGCCCGCAAGGGGTGTCGATCCCGTTTATCGGCGATTCCTGGAAGATGCTGCAATTCCGCAGCGCTGGTGGCTATGTGCCGGTGTTCGTCGGTTTTCTGGTGGTGGTCTGTGTGGTCTATCTGCTGATGTCGAGTGGTCGCATCGGCTTCTATTTGCGCGCCATTCGGGAGAATGAGGAAGCCGCCGAGATGTCTGGAGTCAACACGCTCAAGGTCAAATTGATCGGCAGCGTGGTCTCGGCGTCGCTGATGGCGGTCGCCGGTTCACTGTTTGCGCAGTTCACCTCGTTCTTCGATCCAGACGGTGTCTTCAGTGTCACCGGCATCTCCATCCGTGCCGCGCTAATCGCCATCGTCGGCGGCGTTGGTAGTTTGTCCGGGCCACTGCTGGGCGCGATCTTCGTGGTCCTGATCGAAGAGCTGCTCAACTCCTACTTTTCCAACCAGGCCGCCGGTGTCGCGCCGTTCATCTTTGGCGTGGTGTTGATTCTGGTGGTGTTGATTCGTCCCCAGGGCTTGTCGTCGCTGACGACGCTTTCCTTCCGAGGCGGTGTACAGAAATGAGCGAACAACTAAAAGCATCCGGCCTGACGGTGCGCTTCGGCGGCTTGACGGCGGTTTCCGAGGTCAGCTTTTCCTTGCGCCAGGGCGAAATCATCGGTCTGATCGGCCCCAACGGCGCTGGCAAAACCACCTTGTTCAGTTCCCTGGTCGGTTTGCAGAAACTCTCTGCTGGCCAAATCTATCTGGAAGGCAAGCGCATCGATGGCCGTCGTCCACACGTCGTGGCACAGGCTGGCATGACCAAGACCTTCCAGAACACGGCCTTGTTTCCCGGCATGAGTCTGCTCGACAACGTGATGACCGCAGGTCTGCTCAACAACACGATAGCCGGTGCGCGCACGCTGGCCTTGGAATGCCTGGAGCGAGTCGGTCTGGGTAGCGCTGCCGAGTTAATGGTGGATGATCTGACCTTTCCACAAAAAGCCTTGGGCGAAGTGGCGCGAGCGCTGGCGATCAGGCCAAAAATCCTCTTGCTCGACGAAGTCATGGCGGCGCTGACTCCGCTGGAAATGGACAACGTCATGGCGACCCTGCGCGATCTGCGCGAACGCACCGGCCTGACCATGATCGTGGTCGAACACCATATGCGGGCCATCATGAATCTCAGTGACCGCTTGCTGGTACTCAATTTCGGCAAGCTCATTGCTGATGGCCTGCCGCAGGAAGTCTCCAGAAACCCTCGTGTCATTGAAGCCTATTTGGGGAGTGAACATGCTCAACCTGCATAACGTCTCGGGCGGCTATGGACGCCGTACCGTGGTCAACGATATCTCGATCAAGGTCGAGCGCGGTGAAACGGTCGCCATCCTGGGCGCCAACACCGCCGGCAAAACCTCGCTCATCCGCGCCATTCTCGGCCTGCTGCCGCGTTGTTCCGGCCGCATCGAATTTGACGATGCGGATATCTCTTCTGTACCGGCGCACAAACGGGTCGACTTCGGCCTGGCCTGCGTGCCAGAAGGCCGCCATGTGTTTTCCGAAATGTCGGTACTGGACAACCTGCTATTGGGCGCCTATCACCGGCGTCGGCAGTTGAGCGAACAAATCCGACAGTCGGATCTGGAAGATTGCTTCCGCTTGTTTCCCCGTCTGGCCGAACGCCAGCATCAGAAAGCCGGCACCTTGTCTGGCGGTGAACAGCAGATGGTGGCGATCGGTCGCGCGTTGATGGCCAAGCCGTCCATGTTGCTGCTGGACGAACCTAGCCATGGTCTGGCGCCGCTGATGGTGGCCGAAGTGCATGCCGCGATTGCCGAGGTCAACCGCAAAGGCATCAGTGTCTTACTGGTGGAGCAAAACGTCTCAAGTGCTTTGAAGATCGTCAGTCGCGGATATGTGCTGGAGAGTGGCAGGGTGGCCGTCAGCGGCACCACATCGGAATTGTCCAGTAATGATGAGGTTCGCCGAACCTATCTGGGAATTTAACAGGAGAAAATAGATGAAAAAAATAACGGCAAGTGTGGTGCAGGCGTCATCCGTCGGTGGCGATACCGCCGCCACGGTGGCCAAGACCGTGAAACTGATCGCCGAGTGTGCACACAAGGGAGCGCAACTGGCGGTATTTCCGGAAGCCTTCATTGGTGGTTATCCCAAGGGTGCCAATTTTGATATCCGTATCGGCATGCGTACTCCGGAAGGACGTGACGAGTTTGCCGCCTATTTCAACAGCGCAATCGATGTACCAGGTCCCGAAACTGCCACGATCGGTGAAGCTGCGCGCGAAGCCAAGTTGTTCGTCACCATCGGTGTGATCGAACGCGCCGGTGGTACCTTGTATTGCACGGTATTGTTCTTTGGTCCTGACGGCAGCTTGCTGGGCAAGCATCGCAAGCTCATGCCGACCGCCGCCGAGCGGCTGTGTTGGGGCTTCGGCGATGGCTCCACGCTGACGTCGGTGGACACCCCATGGGGCAAGATGGGTGCGGTCATCTGCTGGGAAAACTATATGCCATTGCTGCGCATGGCCATGTACGACAAAGGCATCTCGTTGTATTGCGCACCGACCGCCGATGACCGTGATAGCTGGGCCTCGACCATGCAGCATATTGCGCTGGAAGGCCGCTGCTTTGTCCTGTCGGCATGCCAGTATCTGACCGGTGCCGATTTTCCAGCCAGCATGAAAAATCGCATCTCGGATGATCCTGATCATGTACTCATGCGTGGCGGCAGCGTCATCATCAGCCCGCTCGGAGAGATCCTTGCTGGCCCCGATTTTTCCGGCGAGACGATACTGACCGCCACGCTCGATCTGGATGATGTAGTGCGCGGCAAATTCGACTTCGATGTGGCCGGCCACTACGCGCGCGCCGACGTATTCAAGTTGCAAGTAGATGAGCGGCCGCAACTGCCGGTGTCCACCACCAGCGCTTGATGCATCAGCAGGGTGCTGCTTGCAGCACCGATTTTGTCATTGAACCAAGTTTTCGAGACGCCCATGAAATTGCTTGTCCTTGATATACGGATGCGCCTGTTGTTGAGTTATGCCATTTTGTTGTGCGGGATTGCCTTGCTTGGCGGGATGGTCATCGCCAATGCCGCGCAAGGCACTTCCAGCGTGCTCATGAGCGGCATTGGCGTGGCCTTGATGTTGGTGCTTGGCTTGATAATTGCTTGGCGTAATTATCGCGGCATCGTCGCGCCGTTCAGGTTGGCGCTGTCAAATGCGGCCAACCTGGCAGCGGGCGATGTCAGTCGGCAAATTCAAGCAGTGTCGGTCGGTGACCTGGGACAGCTTGAACGTTTTCTGGAGGCTATCAATGCTCAAATGTTCAAGATCGTCTCTGAAGTGCGGCTGGGTACCACCGCAGTGGCCAGTACTTCCGACATGATTGTGGCCGATAACGTCGCCTTGTCGGGTCGCACCGAGTCGCAGGCCAGTTCCCTGGAACAGACTGCAGCCTCGTTAGAGCAACTCACCGCCAATGTGCGTCAGAACGCCGACAATGCGGCGCAGGCCAATACCCTGGTGGCTTCGGCCAGCCGGTATGCCAGCGAAGGCGGCAGTGTGATGCAGCAACTGGTCGAGGTGATGAGCGTGATCAAGTCCAGCTCGCAGCGCATTGTCGACATTATTTCGGTGATCGATGGCATTGCGTTCCAGACCAATATTCTGGCGCTCAATGCCGCTGTCGAAGCAGCGCGCGCCGGCGAGCAGGGACGCGGTTTTGCCGTGGTGGCATCGGAGGTGCGCTCGCTGGCACAGCACTCCGCCACGGCGGCCAGAGAAATCAAGAAACTGATTGCCGACTCGGTCGGCAAGATCGACCGCGGTAATGATCTGGTCAGCGTCACCGGCAGTGCCATGCAGGAAATTTCTGTCAGCGTCACCCAGGTAGCCGAGTTGATTGCCGGTATTGCCGCGGCCAGCGCAGAGCAGAGCGTGGGGATTGCAGAAGTGAACCAGGCCGTGATGCAGCTCGATGGTAGTACGCAGAAAAATGCCTTATTGGTGGTGGAAGCTACCAAGGTGGCAGACGGGTTGAAGGAGCAGGCAGTGTCGCTGTCGCAGTCGGTGAGCAGCTTCAGTCTGGGCGCGCGCGAATTTGGCAATGCCGAGCAGGCGCGCGAGATGGTGCGTGACGCCATCGAATACGCCCGCAACCATGGTGTAGACGCCACGGTGGGTGAAGTCCGCAAGCTCAACAAAAGCATGTTCATCGACCGCGACCTGTATCTGATCGTCTATTCGTTTGCCGGTGAAATCCTGGCGCATGGTGCCAACCGCCGTTTGTGGGGGGCCGACTGGACCAAGATCACCGATGCCGACGGCAAGCACTTCAACAAGGAAATGACCGATAAGCTCAAGACTGCCGCCTCTGGCTGGACCGACTATCGCTGGGTCCATCCGCTGTCGCGCAAGGTCTTGGTCAAATCGGGTTATTTCGAAAAAATCGGCAACGCATTTTTTGTCTGCGGTTACTACAAAGCATAAAGGCGGCTGCGTGGCAGTGACGTCGTCGGTGTTGGGTTGATGTGCTGCAATTGAGTGTAATCCGGTGCTTGCTATGGCCGCCTGACAGGGAGGGATGAAACATGATGCTAAGCACGGAAGGTGCCGTATTGCTGGCGTATGCCGATGCCGTCGCGGCAACGCGCTCACGGACCCCACAATTGCCGCCGCAGCCGGGTCATCCGCACGGTGTTCTGCGTATCGGCAGCCCGGCCACTCTGCTGTCAACCCGTTTGCCAACGCCGCTACGACGGTTTCACCAGCGCTGGCCGCAAGTCAGTCTGGAGATCGCCAGCGTCAGCATGGGCGACTTGCCGCAAGCGGTGGCTTGCGGCGAGATTGACTGTGGGGTGCTGCCCGGTGGCGCAACCGGAGCTGAATTTGCCGCACTCGGCTTGGGCTATGACCGGCTCTGGAGCGAGTCGCTGGTGCTGATCGAATCAGCCTGCCAGGCGCCGTCGGTGACCATTTTGGGAAAAGTGCAGGGCTGTGGTTATCAAGCTTTGCTGCCGATGGCACAGATCGAATGCGCGCTTGGTGGCAACAGCGAGGTGATGGAAATGTCGTCGTCTGAATTACTGCTGGCCAATGTGGTCAGTGGCCGTTGCCGGGCGATCGTCCCCAAGTCGCTATTGCGTTCGCAACGCGGTCTGAATGGCGTGCGCACCACGCCGCTGGGCAGCGTCGCGGTCTGGCTGATCTGGCGCGAGAATTTTTCACCGTCGACACGGCAGGTATTGCGCGAAGTGTTAATCCGGCATGGCGAGGTGTGGCACTAAGCGCAATCGCCCTCAGTGCCGGGAAAGCAGGGTGACTGTTCCGCCTGTTGCCGGTTCGGTCACCCCATCGGTCTTGATTACGCCGCTGGCAATTGTGGCTGTGCTGCTTGCTGTTGTGGCGCTGGTCGCCGTGGAATCAAGGAAATGACGGCATCAAGCGCCTGCTTGGCCTTTTGATCCAATTGTGGGCCTAGCGCAATCAGGCTGGTCCACGCCGCTGTGGTTGGTACCAGCGCAATGGCAAACATGGCGCTTTGTGCCGTGAATATTTCCGCGTCGTTAAAGCCGTGGCTCTTCATCAATTGTGTCACCTGTGCCGACGCCCACGAATTGAGCGCCATACCGCCAGTCCAGATCGCTGCCTTGGTAAGGGTAGACGGCAGCACTGCTTGTGCGGCAGCCTGTTGCAGGCCCGCAAGGAACTTCTGACGGGTAGCGGTGGAGAGTTGCTTGCCACCGTTGCGCATCGATTTCATATAGGTGGTGTTTTTCAGGGTATCGAGATGTTCTTCCCAGTTGTCACTCATCAGGATCAGGGCACTACCGACGCGATGATGGCGCAGGTCTGCATTGCGTCCGAGCTGTGCAACTATGCCGCCGCCGACCAGGCTGGAGAGAGGGCCAATGGCATTCTTTGCCATCATGGCGGTCTTCAGGCTGGCGAAGGTCAGTGCTGAATTAAGCAGGCCGGTGAGCATAAAGGTAGCGGGAAACGCCTGATAGTTGATACCCAGTTCCTTGAATTTCTGCATGGTGCCGGCGGCGTTGCGTTCTACCACGGCGGCCACCTCGGGGTCGAGATCGTCGAGGCTTGGTTTGCCCCAGGCCGAATGGGCGGTCATCTTTTCATTGATGTTGCCGACCGTATGCAACAAGGCATAGGTGACCACTCCTGAAACGGCGCCTTGGTGAGCTGCGCCATCGACCAGCAGAGGCGTGACATGGCCACCGAAGACATTGGCCAGCAGAAAGCCGATCGAGCCGGACGCGCCCGCGGCATCATGGGCCGACGCATCGACAGCGTCGGCAAAAGAAAACAAGGTCTTCAGATCGTCGGCATTTTCGCCGCGTTCCAGCAAGCGTTGCGCACGTTGCTCTGCCAGCGCATCGAGTGCATGATCGTTTTCGCCGTTTTTAAATGGTGCTGCCTGTTCTTGTGCAAAGTGCCGAAGGCTGGTCAATTGCGCTTGCCTGGCCGCATCGGCGGCAGGTGCCAGCACGACGCTGCCGGTTTCACTAATGGAAGTTTGTTCAGGCGTTACCAGTTGGCTGCGCAGCGCCAGTTCCTGAGAACCGCGGCGGATTGAAACTTGATCGTGCTGCGTCGTTGCAATGGGCGGCGTCGACTGGCGATCAAGCTGTTGGGGCGGATCTTGGGGCGAGTTGAGGTCGAGCGAGCGCAGCGATACAGAATCGGCGTGCGACGATGAAGTGGAGGCGATGGGCATGGTGAAATCCTATGTAGTCTGTGGCATTGCCAGGCGCTGTTGCGGATGCATTGTCGGCTCCGTCGTACGTGTTGCCTACCGCCTTGGCATTGCTGGTGTTGGTGGATGAAGCCAGGCGTCGGCATGGACTGCCGCGCCTGTGGGAATATGTGCATACGTGGCATTGCGCCAGGAAAACGTTCCGTCTCTTTTGCA
>Ga0066798_10000487_pt1 | contig 20225 bp, 13 predicted proteins | sample PersoiDNA2013203_FD_70961 | JGI IMG/M metagenome (GOLD analysis project Ga0066798, IMG submission 70961) | Permafrost soil microbial communities from the Arctic, to analyse light accelerated degradation of dissolved organic matter (DOM) -... | ecosystem: Environmental > Terrestrial > Soil >... | reverse complement strand
GGAGGCCGGAATTCTGTAACTTCGGGCCACCAGAGCAAACTCATTGTGGCGGGACGACACGCTGGCGGCATCTGCGGTGCTGGCACGGAGCGGGTTATCCCAACCCGGACTCAACAAACTGTAAAACGGATATTCGTAGCGCAGATAGGGCTGCGTGCTGCGAATCTCGCCCGACGGAAACCGCACATGGCTCACGCCGAGGTCAAAATTGCCGACGCCTGGCACCTCGTAAGTCAAACCCACGTCGCCCCGCAGCATCAAACCACCACCCGACAAGGCACTGGTGCCACCACGCCCGCCACCGGCGCCAACAAACAAACCGGTGTAGGCCAGCCAGCTTGGACTGAGCCGCTGGCGCAACTCACCCGCCAGGCCCAGCGTGATGAAACCGCCACGGTCGCCGCGCACGGCCCCGTAACTGCCCACACCCAGTCGCAGCTGGTCACTCACATCAAACATGACGTCGCCGCCGACCATGCCCATTTTTTCGCCGCCCGGCAGTGCCAGCGTTTCAGAGGTCAAACGCCAGGTCGTGGCGGTCGGTTTCAGTCCGGCAGTGGGTTCGCTATTGCCCTGGGCGAAACTGATTGAGGACCAACACAAGCCACCGGCACACAGGCCGGCCACAAACAAGTTTTTCACGCCGTGCCTCCCACCGTGAGACCATCAATGCGCAAGGTCGGCTGCCCCACACCCACCGGCACACTCTGGCCTTCTTTGCCGCAGGTGCCGACACCGCTGTCGAGCTTCATGTCATTGCCGATCATGCTGACGCGCTTGAGCGCGTCCGGGCCGCTGCCCACGATGGTCGCGCCCTTGACCGGGTACAGGATCTTGCCGTTTTCAACCCAGTAGGCTTCACTGGCCGAAAAAACGAACTTGCCCGAGGTGATGTCCACCTGGCCGCCGCCAAAGTTGGTGGCGTACAGACCCTTTTTGATGCTGGCCACAATCTCTTCGGGTGACTTGTCGCCCGCCAGCATGTAGGTATTGGTCATGCGCGGGATCGGCACATGGGCGTAGCTCTCGCGACGCCCATTGCCGGTGGGCGCCACCCCCATCAGGCGCGCATTCATGGCGTCCTGGATATAGCCCTTGAGGATGCCGTCTTCAATCAGCACATTGCGGGCGCTGATGTTGCCTTCATCATCGACATTGAGCGAGCCCCGGCGGTCGGCGATGGTGCCATCATCAAGCACGGTCACGCCTTTGGCAGCCACACGCTGGCCGACCCGACCGCTGAACGCGCTGGAGCCCTTGCGGTTGAAATCGCCTTCCAGCCCATGACCAATCGCCTCGTGCAACAAAATGCCGGGCCAGCCGGGCCCAAGCACCACGGTCATCTCACCAGCTGGCGCAGGGCGGGCTTCCAGGTTGATCAGCGCGGCTTTCACCGCCTCATCGACGTACTGCGTGATCAGCGCCTCATCAAAATAAGCCAGCCCAAAGCGCCCACCGCCACCAGCCGAGCCCATTTCACGCCGCATCTTGCCGCCGACGCCCTGTTCGGCAATCACCGTCACCGACAAGCGCACCAGTGGGCGTACATCGGCCGCCAGCGTGCCGTCGGCACGCGCCACCAGCACCACGTCGTATTCGCTCGCCACGCCCGCCATGACCTGCGCGACGCGCGGGTCTTTGGCACGGGCCAGTTGCTCTACCCGCTCCAACAACTTGACCTTGGCCGCGCTGTCAAGCGTGGTAATCGGGTCCAGGCCGGGGTACAAGGAACGCCCATAAGCTATCTTTTTAGTAGCTACTCGTGCCCGTCCCTTCTGGGCTATAGCCGAAATTGACCTGACAGTGCGGGCCGCATCCAGCAGCGAGGCCGCAGAGATGTCATCCGAATAAGCAAACGCCGTTTTCTCGCCGCTGACCGCGCGCACGCCGACACCCTGGTCAATGCTGAAGGAGCCGGTCTTGACAATGCCCTCCTCCAGGCTCCACCCCTCAGAACGCGTGTATTGAAAATACAGGTCGGCTTCGTCCACCTGATGCGCCTTGATTTCTTTTAAAGCGCTGGCCAGGTGGGATTCATCCAGCCCAAAGGGCGTGAGCAACAAGGACTTGGCTATGGCCAAGCGTTCAAGAGTGGGTTCGCGAGAGATCATCGGCTCATTTTAGGTGGTGCGTTGATAATGCCAATTTTTTGCTGCCCGAAAATCCCCGCCTCTTTATGCTGACGACTCCGGCCTCGCACCACAAATCGATGCAGCCCATGCGGGTGGCAGGGATCATCTTCTTGCTGGCGAGCCTGCTCAGCGCGGGTCTGATCTGGCAACAGGAACGCCTGCGCATGGAGCATGCGCGCGCTGAGGTTTACACACTGGCACAAGACCATGCCAAAGCAGCCCAGGAACATCTGGATCGCACTCTTTCTGCCGTTTACGCGATGGCCGCGTTGGTGCAGCAGGGCCGCGGTCAAGTGGACCACTTCGACGCAGTTGCCAGCAGCATGCTGCCCTTTTACCCGGGCGTGTCGGTGCTGATTCTGGCCCCGGGCGGCGTCATTCGAAACGCAGTGCCTTTGGCCGGCAATGAAAAGGCAGTTGGCCTGGATTTGCTGAAAGACCCGGTGATGAGGCAGGAAGCGCATCGGGCGCGATCTACCGGGCAACTCACCCTGGCCGGTCCGCTTGAACTCAGGCAGGGCGGCTTGGGTCTGGTGGCCAGATTACCCATCCACCTCGACAGCGCTCAGGGCAAATCAGAGTTCTGGGGTTTTGCCAACGTCGTGATGCGTTTTCCGCAAACCCTGGAGTCGGCCCGCTTGCCCGACCTGCTCCGGCGTGGGCTGGATTACAAACTCTGGCGCGTCAACCCCGACACAGGGCAGACTCAAATCATCGCGGAATCACAATCTGCGCGGCTAATCGAGCCGGTCATCCAGGGTTTTGAAGTACCCAACGGGGCCTGGACGCTCAGTGTGGCACCGCGACTGGGCTGGAGCGACCGGGCAGGCTTGGCCCGCCAGGTTCTTATCGGGCTGTTGTTTTCATTGATGCTGGCCTGGCTGGCCAAACTCCTGACGCGCCAAAGAGCCCACAAGATCAATCTGGAACAGCAGGTGATTGAGCGCACCGCCGAAATCCAGGCATCGGAGAGACAACTCAGCGCCACGCTGGAAGCCATACCGGATCTTTTGTTTGAAATGGACCTGAATGGACGTTACCTGCGCTGCCATTCGCCGCGCCCCGACTTGCTCACCGCACCGGTGCAGGCCTTGCTGGGCAAGACGGTGTCGGAAGTGCTTCCCCCTGCGGCCGCCGAAGTGGTGCTGCAAGCCCTCAAGCAGGCGCATGAACTCGGTCTGGCCAGCGGTCAGCAATTTGAGTTGGCGTTGGCAGATCAAGACAGTTGGTTTGAGCTTTCGATAGCAAGCAAGGCCGTGAGCGCCGGGCAAGAGCCGCGCTTCATCGTGATCTCGCGCGACATCACCGAGCGCAAACAGGCCGAGAAAGACATCCAGAAACTGGCCTATTTCGACGCACTCACCAGCCTGCCCAACCGCAGCCTGCTCAACGACCGCATCAGCCATGCCCTGAACGAGGCCCACCGACGCCAGGAATCACTGGCCTTGATGTTTCTGGACCTCGATCACTTCAAGAATATCAATGACACGCTCGGGCACGGGGTGGGCGACCAACTGCTGGTGGCGCTGGCGGCCCGGATGCAGTCGGTCGTGCGCGAACAAGATACGGTGGCGCGCCTGGGTGGTGATGAGTTCATCCTGCTGCTGCCAGACACCGGCACCAAGGGCGCGGCGCGCGTCGCCCAGAAGTTGCTGCAAACCGTCAGCCTGCCCGTGCAAATCGGGCCACACGAACTGACGGTGACGCCCTCCATGGGCATTGCCCAGTACCCCCGGGACGGTGACGATCTGGAGACACTGTCCAGACGCGCCGACATCGCCATGTACCGCGCCAAGCAAAGCGGGCGCAACGGTTACCAGTTTTACACGACCGAAATGCAGGTTCATAGCGACCGCGCACTCCAGATCGAAAACGCCTTGCGCCGGGCGCTGGAGCGCGATCAGTTGCGCCTGCACTATCAGCCCCAGCTATCGCTCAGCACGAACAGAATAGTCGGCGTTGAGGCGCTGCTGCGCTGGCAGCATCCGGAGCTGGGTCAGGTCGCGCCGGCAGAATTCATTGCGATTGCCGAAGCCAGCGGTCAGATTCAAAGCATCGGTGAATGGGTGCTGCGCACCGCCGCCCTGCAAGCCAAACAATGGCGGGATCAGGGCCTGGCGCCGATGACGATGTCGGTCAACCTCTCCGCCGTGCAGTTTCGTCACCCCGATCTGCCCGAGCTGGTGGCCAGAATATTGGCCGAGGCGCAACTGCCGCCACAATTTCTTGAACTGGAGTTGACCGAAGGGGTGGCACTGCATGACCCGCTGGGTGCCATCGCGGTCATGGAGCGAATGCACCAGCAGGGCGTAAAGATTTCAATCGATGACTTTGGCACCGGCTACTCGTCGCTGAGCTACCTCAAGCGCTTTCACGCCTACCAGCTCAAAATCGACCAGTCATTTGTACGCGACATCACCGACGACCCGGAAGACCTGGCCATCGTCAACGCCATCATCAGCATGGCCCACAGTCTGGGCATGAACACCATTGCCGAGGGAGTTGAAACCCAGGCGCAATTGACGCTGTTACGCGCGCAAGGCTGCGACGAGGTGCAGGGCTATTTCTTTTGCAAACCCAAGCCACCTGAGGAACTGGTGGAGTTTTTGCGTGCGCACGGCTTGGCTGGTTGAGGACAGAGCCGGCTCAACTATCGTGTGGCTGCGGTCTGTCCCGCAACGTATCAGGACTGCACCAGCCGCTTGGACTTGGCAATTGACATCAATATCCCCAGCGCCATGCCCAGCGTGACCATGGCGGTGCCGCCGTAGCTGATGAAGGGCAGCGGCACGCCCACCACCGGCACAATGCCGCTGACCATGCCCATGTTGACAAAGGCGTAGGTAAAGACGATCAGCGTGATGCTGCCAGCCAGCAAGCGGGAAAACAGCGTGGGTGCTTCCAGGGCAATGACCAGACCGCGCAGGATCAAGAACACAAAGCCGGCAATCAGCAGCAAATTGCCAATCAACCCGAATTCTTCAGAAAATGAAGCAAAGATGAAGTCGGTGGTGCGCTCGGGGATAAATTCAAGATGCGTCTGCGTGCCCTGCATAAAGCCTTTGCCCCAGAAGCCGCCCGAGCCAATCGCAATCATGCCCTGAATGATGTGGAAACCCTTGCCCAACGGGTCGCGCGACGGGTCCAGCAGGGTGCAGATGCGCTGCTGCTGGTAGTCGTGCAGCACCGGCCAACGCATGCCGTCAGCACACAGCTGCGGCTCAAAACCCACCAACAATCCCACGCCCAGCGCCCCCAACAGCAGCGGCGGCACGATCCACTTCCAGGACAGACCGGCGAAGAAAATCACCGACATACCCGCCGACAGCACCAGCACCGCAGTGCCCAGATCCGGCTGCTTGACGATCAAGCCGATCGGCAGCGCCAGCAGCACCCCCGCCACCGCAAAGTCCAGCGGCCGCAACTGTCCTTCGCGCTTCTGGAACCACCAGGCGAGCGTCAACGGCACGGCGATCTTGAGAATTTCGCTGGGCTGGATGATGACGCCCACATTAAGCCAGCGCTGCGCCCCTTTTTTGGTGACACCAAAGACGGCCACCGCAATCAGCAGGGTGACCCCCAGCAGATACAGCGGCAACGCGAGCGCCATCAACCGCTGCGTTGGAATCTGCGCCACCACAAACATGATGAAGCCCGCCAGCAACATATTGCGGCCATGGTCCTCAAAGCGGGTGCCATGGTCGTAGCCCGAGGAGTACATCGTCAGCAAGCCGGCACAGGCGAGCATGAACACGGCAAATGCCAGCGGGCCGTCAAAGCCGCGAAACCAGGGCGTGATGCGCCGCCAGGGGTGAATTTTTCCAAATTGTTGCGCCATGCGTGGATTATCTCGTGACTGTCAATTCAGCACGATTTCCACCACGGTATTGCCCGGAATGCTGGTGATCAGCAGGCTCGCGTCGATGGACGCGGCCCGCTCGCGCAGCGAGCTCAAGCCCCGGCGCTTCCCGCGCTCGGGCTCAAAGCCGCAGCCGTTGTCAATCACCCGCAACTGCGCGCCACCTTGCGCTGTGCTGCGCAACTCAATGCGAAGCTGAGTGGCGTGCGCATGCTGCAGCACATTGGAGAGCGACTCAAAGACCATGTACTGCAGCTGTCGCATGGCCGCGTGATCGAGCCGGGCCAGCGGCGCGATCAGGTCCACATCCCACTGCAGCTCGATGTCGGAGGCTTTAAAGCGCTGCTCCAGCCGGTAGCGCAGGTTGGCCAGCAAGGCCGTGATATCGCCCGGGGAGAGGTTCATGGCGTCAATCGACAGCTTGAGCTGGTCCAGCGAATCGCGCAGCGTCTGCAGCACCTCGGCGTGGCTGGCCTGTCCGGATTCCAACTGGCGGATGGCCGTGCTGATGTGCGCGCCCACGCCGTCGTGCATGTCGCGCAGAATGCGCGTGCGTTCGGCGGTGCGTTCCTGCTCGCGGGCGAGTTGTTCCACGCGCCGGTAGGTCTGTTCCAGCTCCTGCTCCTTCTGCGCCACGCGCGCCGCCAGGTTGGCGTTGAGGTCGCGCGCCTGCGCGCTGGCCAAGCGAAAGCGCATGATCACGATATAGAGCAGGGTCAGACCGAACAACACCGAGCTGTAACGCAGCAAAGTGTTGCCGCCATAGGCCTGGCTGAGCCGGAACACGTAGAGGTCGCGCAATCCCACCAGCGTATTCCACAACACCACAGCAGCCACCATCTGGTGCGCCAGCGACGCACCGCGCGCCGCCTTCCAGATGAACAAGGAGACAAAGATCAGGGAGGTGAGCCCAAAGACCGCGTACAAAAGCGTCATCGCCAGCGGATAACCGTACACCAGCGAGGTCGTGCCAGCGGCAACACTCGCCACCAGCAACAGGGCCAGCCAGCGGCGCAGCCAGCTGACTGCCCGCAACTGGCTCCAGCCGGCCACCTCGGCGCAAAACAATATCATGCTGCTCATCCACACCGTCGCCGCCATCAGTGCCACCATGCCCCACCACGGCCAGGGAATGAGAGGATGCTCGATGATGGCGTCGCTGACGGCGACCGTCCAGCACAGTTCGGCCAGGCCCGCATACAGGTACAGCGGGTCGCGCCGGGGCCGTCCCGGCTCGGCGGCATCGACCTGGGTCGCCCACAAGGCGAACGCCGCCAGACCGATCAGCAGGCTCACGATGACCACGATGAACGAGCCCGTGCTGCGCCAGCGGTAGTCGTGCAGATAGAGCGGATACACGTCCTCGTCCGGCCCCAGGGTCAGCGGGGCCAGACCGCCACGGCGGCCCACATCGGCCCGGATATGCACGCGAAACAGGTTGTGGGTGCGCAGCAGGCCGGGCGAAATCTCGATATGGCGCGGCGCCTTGGCAAAATCCGGGCCGTTGCCGTGCTGCAAGTCGCCGTTTTTCTGCAGCAGGGCGCCGTTGAGCCAGATTTCATAGGCATTGCCGAGCCGGGGCAGGTACAGGCTGAAGGGCACCGTCGGCGCCTCTGCCAGTTCGAACGGCACCTCAAAAGTCGCCTCACCGGCCAGGCCCGGATGATGGCGGTCCCAATGGTAGGGCAGGCTGACCGTCTCGCGCGTGGTCTGGCCCTGCACCGTCACCAGCGCTTGCGCCTGGCGCAATTCCAGCGTCAGGGCCTGCGCCGACACGGCCAGACCGGCGAATATCAGCCCGCAACAGCAAAGAAGTAAACGTTTTAAAAGGCAGCAATGCTTCATGGAGAAGCACATCTTAGCGAAGCTCTATGCGCTGCATCCAGCGCCCGGTCCCATGCCCGGTTCAGTCATGCGGCGACAGCAAGCCCATGCGCGTGGCTTCAAACACCGCCTCGCTTTTGGAATGCACGGACAATTTCCCATACAGGCTTTTGATATGCGTCTGCACGGTGTGAACACTCAAGCTCTGCAAACGCGCAATTTCCGCGTAAGAAAAACCGCGGGCAATCAAGGCCAGAACTTCTTGTTCGCGTGGCGACAGCAAGCCGCGCTGCGGCATCGCCTCACCGTTCTCAATCGCTTCATTTTTAATAGCTATATTCGCTTGTAGGACGGGGGCTAGCGCCCTATTTGTCTGCCGACGATCAGACTGATACTTGGACAGCACGCGGCGCGCGATCATGGGAGAAATTGGCGAGGCGCCGGCCCGCATGTCCAAAATCGTCTGGGCAATGTCGTCGGGCGTCGAATCCTTGTGGATGTAGCCCAGCGCACCGGCCTCGATGCTGGCCAGCACGTTGTCTTCATCGCCAAACATCGAGATCACCAGCGGCTCGCAGGCGGGGTTCAGCCGCGTCGCATGGCGGATAACCTCCAGCCCGCTGCCATCGGGCAGGCCCAGATCGGTGAGCAGCACATCGACCGTGTTCGCGCTGTCATCCAGCCAGGCCTTCGCCTCGGCCACCGTGCCCACACTGGCGGCCAACAGCAGTTCGGCGCAGCGAGAGACGCTGCCCGAAAAAAATTCCCGCGTCTGCGGGTCGTCTTCCACTACCAGTACACGCCACACTTGCTTTACCTTGCTGTTTTCAAATCAACCGCGAGCATAGCCGTAGCCGTCTGCATTAGCCATGTCGGCTCATCCCATAGATATGGGATTGCCCTACATCATCCGCTCGATAACATCCATGACGCAGATCAAGAAATTCAGAACCCGTTTCTGAATCGCCTGCTTCCCAAACACTTCAAAAGGTTTCTATGAACATTACGCTTAAACGACTTGCGCTTGGCATCGCCAGCACGGGCCTGTTGACGATTTACGGCTGTGGCGGTGGCGGTGGCAGCACCAGTACGACCGCGCCAATCACCCCTGTGGCAACCACCACCAATGTGCCCGTCACCGTGGTCGACGGGCCAATCCAAAACGCAACCGTCTGCCTGGACAAAAACAGCAACGGGGTTTGCGACAGCGGCGAACCCTTCGCCAAGACGGATGCCACCGGCAAGGTCACGCTCACGGTGGACCTGGCCGACGCTGGCAAGTACCCGGTCATTGCTGTGGTCGGTACCGACGCGATTGACACCGACACCGGCGCCGTGCCCGTGCCCTTCACCATGTCGGCTCCGGCAGACAGTGTCGGCGTGGTGAGCCCGCTGACCACGCTGGTGCAACAGACTGTTGCCAGCACCGGCGCCAGCACCGCTGATGCGGCTGCGGCGGTGCAAGCCGCAACCGGTATTACCGTGTCGCTGTTTCAGGACTTCACGAAAGTGGCGGCACCGACCGACGGCAGCATCAGCGCGGCCACGGTGGCGCGTATGGTGGTGGTGACCACCCAGCAACAGTCCACGGCCATCGGCAGCGCGGTGCTGGGTTCGAAGACGGTAGATGGCGCCACCATCACGCAAGCCGATATTGACAAGGCAATCCAGAAGAAACTGCTGGAACTGTTGCCCGCGCTGGTGACCGCTACGAGCGACCCCGCGGTGCAGGCCGCAAGCAAGCCTGCGGACAAAGAGGCGGCACTGCTGGCAGCAGCCCAAACGCTCGTGACCAGCTCGGGCTTGACACCAGCCTCGATGGCCACGGTCGTGGCCATCAATACCCAGACCTCGTCAACCACGCCCGTCGCATCGGCCTCTCCGGCGGCGGGATTCAACCTGGTTAACTTCAACTTTATCGATGCGTCGAACGTCTTCGCCCGAGTGTTCAGTGGCTCACTGCTCCAAAATACGCCGGACACCAGCAACAATGTCAAGTACGTCGAACGGCGCTATCGCAGCAACGCTGGCACCCTGGCCAAGTGGGGCGCCGGTAGCGATCCATGGCGTGAAGCGGACCTGCACTGGAATGGCAGCGCCTGGACCAGCTGCGCTATCAATTTTGAGAACACCTCCGGGGTGCGCGATGCGCAGGGCAATAGCACGTACAACTACTGCGACAGCTATGAGACCGGCAAGACCAATCGCGCCACGTTCGACATTACCGGCAAGACCCTGGCTGCTGTCTACACCCAGGTTCGCACGGCGGGCTACACCAACCTGACGATTGCGAACACCGCCTTGCTGGGAACGGCAACCTTCCCGATCGGCTCTTCGTTGTTCTATCAAACCGGAACCCCGCTGACCGAAGCTATTGCTTACTACCCGGGCAGTGGCAACCTGGTGACGCAATACAGCTCGGCGGTCACGGCCGGTGGTACGGCCAGCACGCAGGCAGCGTTGACCGGCTGCAACTCCACCGAGTTCAAAAACACCAACGGCGTCAACAGCACCACCTTGGAGGGCTTGATCGGCGCCATGACGGGTACGCCTTGCGTCTTTGGACAGGGCAGCTTTAAATACCCGACCAGCACCAGCCCGGCAATCACGAGCCCCGACGCGGTCGATGAGGCCTGGGGCAACAGCACGGTAGGCATCGGCACCATCGGCACGGCGCCCGTCGGTACCGGCACAGCACCTGGTTTCTACAGTGGCAACACCAAACTGCGCGCGGCTTTCAAGGGCACCGGCACCAACCCCGTTACTTACTACGCATGCAAAGAGCGCTTTAACAACGGCTCACCGCGTAACTGCACCTCCATCGGCACCGGCTCGTACACCATTGCAACCTTGGGAGATGCCCGTGTGCTGACGCTCAACAACGCGCCGACGCAGGCATCGCCATTGACCTCCACAAAAGTGTTCGTAGAGCGCGGCGGCCTGATCTATTCGGGCTATCAGAACAAGCCTATCGTGAGCAACAGCGCACGCCTGAACGCCGTTGCAGCCACGGCACTGCTGGCGCAGCTGAGCTTGACGCCTGATGATCCGTCGACGCCCCTGGCCCTGACGCCAGCGTCCTACCAAGGCACCTGGGACATTCGTGACTCGGCGAAAACGACGGGTGGCTTGACCGTTTTCATCAACGCCAACGGCAGCGTTGCATGCCAGGACCCCACGACCTTGTCGGTCTTCGCGTGCTCGGCGACGTTCACGAATCCGTCCACCGGTGCGTTCACTTTCACTGACAACGCCAGCAGCACCGCCAGCGGCAACTTCAATTTCCTGGCGGGTACCGGCAGTGGCACTTACAGTGATCCGACATCCACGCCGACGACTGGCAGCTTCGTGGCGCAACGTCGTTGAACGTGACGGGTAGCCGCGCCTTGTTGACCTGACCTGGAAACTGGCCGAGCTCTCCCGCTGCAGGGTTTTCAAGCCTTTGCAGCACTTTTTGAAGGCCCCGCGCGCTACCCAGCCTGCGGGGCTTTTTTTCGCCTCTATCATCCTGTCCATGCCCACCATTCAGCCCCACCAGCCCATCACCCACCTGCTCTACCTGCACGGCTTCCGCTCTTCGCCGCAGTCGCTGAAGGCCCGCACCATGGCCCACCACCTGGCCACGCAGCATCCGGAGGTGCACTGGTGGTGCCCGCAATTGCCGCCCTCTCCGCGCGAGGCGATGGCGCTGCTGAGGCAAGGCATCGCCGACTGGCCGCGCGAATCGATGGCGGTGGTGGGCTCCTCGCTGGGTGGTTTTTATGCCACATGGGTCGCAGAACAAACCGGCTGCAAGGCGGTGCTGCTGAATCCGGCGGTGAACCCGGCACGTGACCTGGAGAAATACATTGGTGAGCAAACCTGCTGGCAGGATCCACAAGAGCGCTTTTTCTTCAAGCCTGAGTTTGTGCAGGAGTTGCGTGACTTGGCGTGCGCGGCCCTGACGCGACCCGAACGTTATCTGGCCGTCATTGCCAAGGGCGACGAGCTGCTGGACTGGCGCGAGTCTCATGCCCGCTACGCAGGAGCCCAACTCCGCCTGCTTGAAGGCGGCGACCACGGCATCACTGACTTTGACCTGCAACTGCCTGCAGTGATGGCGTTTTTGGGGCTGGACTAGTCATCTCCAGCCCTTGCATTGCAAGTCTGCGGCGTTCACATGGCCCAAATTCTGGGTTGCACCGCTGCTTGATTCCACAACACCTGGCGCCAGACTGCCCAGACTTTTTTGAGCAAATCCATCGCCATCTCCACTTGCGGCGCAAGGACACGCAGCACCAGAACCCGGGGGTTCGGACAAGTCACGCCGGCACTGGATTGGAGCGCGTGCGCCTGCAAGATCTGCCGCGCGCCATCGAGCGCCAACTCGCGGCGGGGGCGCTCGATGGCACTCCCGGTGACGAAAAAGAGGGAGGCCATGCAACGCTGCCCAGCCAGGCCCAGCGGACTGCTGAGCAGGAGGCTGTCCGCCGCATCAATGACGCCCCGCTCCAGCCAGACGCCAGGCAGCTCAATGTGCTGGCAAAAACGCCCGCACACGAAGGGGAGGTCGGCATGCGGCAGGCCCAGCGCCGTCACGTCCCAGGCCATTAACTCGGCCCCGGGCTCGAGTTCAAAACTCAAATGGTTTTCTGCCTGACAGCCGCTGTACAAAATCGCTTCCAGCGGCAACCATTCCATGCGCGCGCGCGCCTCCAGGCGCAACCGGGTTCGCTGCACGGCAGGCTCACCGGATGAGCGGTAAAACCGTGTGGCACCCGGTGTCGTGACGAGCGCGTGCGCGCCAGAGCCAACCGCTACTTGAATGTCCAGGGTGTCGCCCCCCACCAGTCCGCCAGGGGGGTGAACCAGCACATTGTGGCAAGTACCGTCGCCTTGCGGGTACAGGCTTTTCAACACCCGCAACGGACCATCGTGGACGTGACGCAGCACGCTGCGTTCAGATTCCAACCGGTAATCAAGGGAGAGTGTGGCGTGCCAAGTCATGGCGTGATCCTAACTGGCCTCCAGAGGGGCTCAAATCGCCACCAACTGTCGCACGCCGTCGATTTCCATGTTCGCGCCCCGGCCACGGGCCAGCACGGAACCCCGCTCCATCACCACATAGTCGTCGGCCAGCTCCTGGGCAAAGGCGTAGTACTGTTCCACCAGCACAATCGCCATGTCACCCCTGCTGCTCAGCATGCGGATCACGCGGCCAATGTCCTTGATGATGCTGGGCTGGATGCCCTCGGTCGGCTCGTCCAGAATCAGCAGCTTCGGGCTGGCCGCAAGGGCTCTGGCAATCGCCAGCTGCTGCTGCTGCCCGCCCGACAAATCGCCGCCGCGGCGCTGCAGCATTTTCTTGAGCACCGGGAACAAGTCAAACAACTCGGGCGGTATCGGCGTGCTGGCACTTTTGTAGGCCAGGCCCATGCGCAGGTTCTCTTCCACCGTGAGCCGGGCAAAGATTTCGCGCCCCTGCGGCACAAAACCGATACCGGCGCGCGCACGTTCGTAGGGGGTCGCGTTGTGAATCGGCTGGCCATCCAACTCGATACTGCCGGTCTTGATCGGCACCAAGCCCATCAAGCTCTTGAGCAACGTTGTTTTTCCCACGCCGTTGCGCCCCAAGATCACGGTCACCTTGCCGAGTGTGGCCTGCAGACTCACATCGCGCAGGATGTGCGAGCCACCGTAGTATTGGTTGATGTTTTTGACGTTCAGCATGCTCATCGTCCCAAATAGACTTCGATCACCCGCTCATCCGCCTGCACCTGCGCCAGCGTGCCTTGCGCCAGCACCGAGCCTTCGCACAACACGGTGACGATGTCCGAGATGGTGTTGATGAAGCTCATGTCGTGCTCCACCACCATCAGCGAGTGCCGGCCCTTGAGCGTCAAAAACAACTCGGCGGTGCGTTCGGTTTCCTCGTCCGTCATGCCGGCCACCGGCTCGTCGAGCAGCAGCAATTTGGGGTCTTGCATCAGCAACATGCCGATCTCCAGCCACTGCTTTTGCCCATGACTCAAATTGCCCGCTTGGGCGCTCGCGTTGTCAGTCAGGTGAATGGTGTGCAGCACGTCAAGCAGGCGATCTGACTGCGTCGAGTCCAGGCGGAAGAGCATGGAGGCGGTCACGGCCTTGTTGGTCTTGAGCGCCAGCTCCAGATTTTCGAACACCGTGAGTTGTTCAAACACGGTTGGTTTTTGAAACTTGCGCCCAATGCCAAGCTGTGCAATTTCAGGCTCGGTGTACCGCAGCAGGTCAATCGTGCTGCCGAAGAACACCCGGCCTTCATCCGGCCGCGTCTTGCCGGTGATGATGTCCATCAGGGTGGTCTTGCCCGCGCCGTTGGGCCCGATGATGCAGCGCAACTCGCCGGGCGCAATGTCGAGCGAGAGCTTGTTGATGGCCTTGAAACCATCAAAACTCACACTCACGTCTTCCAGGTACAGGATGCGGCCGTGGGTCACATCCACTTCGCCCGGCGTGGCGATGCGCGAGAACCCGGCCGCGCGGCCACCGGACTCTGTCTTGCCGTGCCCGACCTTCAGCGCGTGCGCCTGGACCCGACGGGCGCCCTCCTCCAGCAGATCAGGCGTCATGCTTTGTTCCCTTTCAGCTTTTTGACCAGGCCAACCACGCCGTTCGGTAAAAACAGCGTCACGCCAATGAACAACGCGCCCAAAAAGTACAGCCAGAACTCGGGGTAGGCCACCGTCAGCCAGCTCTTGGCGCCGTTGACGATAAAGGCGCCGACGATCGGGCCAATCAGCGTGGCGCGGCCGCCGACTGCGGCCCAGATGGCGATCTCGATCGAGTTGGCCGGGCTCATCTCGCTCGGGTTGATGATGCCCACCTGCGGCACATACAGGGCGCCGGCCACGCCGCACATCATGGCCGAGATGGTCCAGATGGTGAGCTTGTAGCCGATGGGGTTGTAGCCCGAAAACATGACCCGCGTTTCGGCATCGCGCACCGCCTGCAACACGCGGCCAAACTTGCTATTGACCAGCCAGCGGGCCAGCAGGAAGAAAGCCAGCAGCGTGACCCCGGTCAGCACAAACAGCGTCATGCGCATGCCCGGTGTGGCAATCGGGATCGCCAGAATCCGCTTGAAATCGGTGAAGCCATTGTTGCCGCCAAAGCCGGTCTCGTTGCGAAAGAACAGCAGCATGGCGGCAAAGGTCATCGCCTGCGTGATGATGGAAAAGTACACGCCCTTGATGCGCGAGCGAAAGGCAAAGTAGCCAAACACAAAGGCCACCAAACCGGGAACTGCGACCACCAGGAACAGCGTGGCGACAAAGCTGTCGCTCAAGGTCCAGTGCCAGGGCAGCGTCTTCCAGTCCAGGAACACCATGAAGTCAGGCAGATTGCTTTTGTAGTTGCCGTCCGTGCCAATCTGGCGCATCAGGTACATGCCCATGGCGTAGCCGCCCAGTGCAAAAAACACGCCGTGGCCCAGACTCAGAATGCCGGTGTAACCCCAGATCAAGTCCATGGCCAGCGCACAGATGGCGTAGCACATGATCTTGCCGACCAGCGCCACGGCGTAGTCGCTCATGTGGAATAGGCTGTCTTTGGGCACCAGCAAATTGAGCGCAGGCGCCACGGCGCACACCAGGATCGAGGCGGCGATGAAGGCGCTCCAGCCTTTGCCGCTCAGCACCGGACTTTTGGAAGGAAGGACAAGGGTACTCATGCTTCGGCACTCCGGCCCTTCATGGCAAAGATGCCTTGGGGACGTTTTTGAATAAAGACGATGATGAACACCAGCACCGCAATCTTGGCCAGCACGGCGCCGGTCCAGCCCTCCAGAAACTTGTTCAGAATGCCCAGGCCCATGGCCGCATACACCGTGCCCGCCAGCTGGCCGACACCGCCCAGCACCACCACCATGAAGGAATCCACGATGTAGCCCTGCCCCAGGTCCGGCCCCACATTGCCGACCTGGCTTAGGGCACAACCGGCCAGCCCGGCAATGCCAGAACCCAAGGCAAAGGCATAGGTGTCAATACGGGCGGTGTTCACACCCATGCAGGCGGCAATCGGCCGGTTTTGCGTGACACCGCGCACGAACAAACCCAGGCGCGTTCTACCAATCAACCACGCCACCGCCAGCAACACAAAGATCGCAAAGCCAATGATCACCAAGCGGTTAAAGGGCAGCGACAAATTACCCAGCACCTGCACGCCGCCGCTCATCCAGGACGGGTTTTCAACCCCCACGTTTTGCGCGCCAAAAAAACTGCGCACCAGTTGCTGCAGCATCAGGCTGATCCCCCAGGTGGCAAGCAAGGTTTCCAACGGGCGACCGTACAAGAAGCGAATCACGCTGCGTTCCAACGCCGCGCCCATCAGCGCCGACGCCAAAAAGGCCACCGGCACTGCGGCCAGCAGATACCAGTCAAAAGCGCCCGGCAGGTATTTTTGAAACAGGCCTTGCACCACATAGGTGGCGTAGGCGCCAATCATCATCAGCTCGCCGTGCGCCATGTTGATCACGCCCATCAGTCCGTAGGTAATGGCCAGACCCAGCGCCACCAGCAGCAGGATGGACCCCAGGCTGATGCCGCTGAAGATGGCACCCAGTCGGTCGCCCCAGGCCAACGAAGCCTCAACCTGGCGCAGTGTGTTTTGCAATGCGGATTTCACATCTGGCTCGGTCTCTAGCGCCAGCCGGGCCAGCAACACTGTTTTGGTATTGGCCTGCGTGCTGGTGCTCAGCAGCTGGGCGGCTTCCAGGCGCTTGGCTTTGTCGGCGCTGTTGAGCAAGGCTGCCGCACGCACCAGCCCCAGTTGTTCCTTGATCTGCGCGTTTTGCTCGGCTGCAAAAGCCTTTTCGATCAGCGGCAATTTGCTTTCGTCCGCGTCGCTCTGCAGCTGCTTGATGGCGGCAATGCGGGTCTTCTCGTCTTTGGAGAACAGCTTGAGCGCGGCCAAAGCGGAGTCCAGCTCGCCGCGCATGCGGTTGTTGTTCATCACGTCCTCAAACACGTCGGGCACGGGCACTTCAGCACCGCTCACCGGGTCATAGCCCTTGCCGTCTTTGATGACGAGCACGTGGTCTCCAGCCACTTTGACCGCATCGTCGGACAGGGCTTGCAGAAAGGCCGCCGTTTTGTCGTCCGCCGTTGCCACCGCTTTGTTCAAGGCCTCAATGCGCGCGTCGGCTTCACCGGATGCAATGGCTTTTGCCTCGTCAGCCCCCAGCGCATGGGCGTTGCCCGCTATGAACAATATAGCGAATGCCGTCAATCGGATCAAATGGCCAAGCATTGACAGACTCTCTCAGTAGGTTGTGTTTGTTCACATGAAAAGCCCGAGGTGGGGCAGCAAGCCCCCCTCGGGCCGTGTGACAGCGTCAAGACCTTTTTTGACTTACTTCTTCACCGGCTCATCCGGCTTGCCCGCATTGCCTTCGATGTAGGGCGACCATGGCTTGGCTTTCACCGGGCCGGGTGTTTTCCAGACCACGTTGAACTGGCCGTCGGCCTTGACCTCGCCAATGAACACCGACTTGTGCAGGTGGTGGTTCTTCTCATCCATCTTGCTCACGATGCCGCTCGGCGCCTTGAAGGTCTGGCCCGCCATGGCGGCGATGACCTTGTCCACATCGGTGGACTTGGCTTTTTCAACCGCCTGCTTCCACATGTTGATGCCGATGTAAGTGGCTTCCATCGGGTCGTTGGTCAAAGGCTTGTCAGCGCCGGGCAGGTTTTTGGCCTTGGCATACGCGGTCCACTTCTTGATGAACTCGGTGTTGGTCGGGTTCTTGATCGACATGAAGTAGTTCCAGGCCGCCAGGTGGCCTACCAGCGGTTTCGTGTCGACGCCGCGCAGCTCTTCTTCACCGACAGAGAAAGCGACCACCGGCACGTCTTTGGCCTTCAGGCCCGCGTTGCCGAGTTCTTTGTAGAACGGCACGTTGGAGTCACCATTGATGGTGGACACCACGGCCGTCTTGCCGCCGGCGGAGAACTTCTTGATGTCAGCCACGATGGTCTGGTAATCGGAGTGGCCAAACGGGGTGTACTTTTCGTCGATGTCGGTGTCTTTCACGCCCTTGGATTTCAGGTAGGCGCGCAAAATCTTGTTGGTGGTGCGGGGGTACACATAGTCGGTGCCCAGCAGCACCCAACGCTTGGCCGCGCCGCCGTCCTTGCTCATCAGATAGTCCACTGCCGGAATGGCTTGCTGATTGGGCGCGGCACCGGTGTAGAACACGTTTTTGGACAGCTCTTCACCCTCGTACTGCACCGGGTAGAACAGCAGGCCGTTCATTTCTTCCAGCACCGGCAACACCGATTTGCGCGACACGGAAGTCCAGCAACCGAAGATGACCGCGACTTTGTCCTGCCCCAGCAACTGCTTGGTTTTTTCAGCAAACAGCGGCCAGTTGGAAGCCGGGTCCACCACCACGGGTTCCAGCTTCTTGCCCAGCACGCCACCCTTGGCGTTGATCTCGTCAATGGCCATCAGCACGGTGTCTTTCAACACAGTTTCCGAAATGGCCATGGTGCCGGAAAGACTGTGCAAAACGCCGACCTTGATGGTGTCGGCGGCGTGCGCTGGCAGCGCAGACAGGGTGGTGAGGGCGACGGCAGCGGTGAGTGCCTTGAGAGTGAAACGACGTTGCATGTGTGCTTCTCCGGTTGATAAAAAAGAAACCATTTCGCTGCGCTAGGCCTGGGTTTGAGACAAGCTTTGCTTAACGATGGGGTGACTTTAGGGAAGCACGGGGGTTGTGGGAATACGCCGTGTGGCGTATGGAAAGCGATTTGGTATCCGTTATGGGCCCCGCGACCAAATCCAATTCTGGCGGTTACCTAAACACATTATTTTTGTACCCAATCACACCGGGTACCATGAGACACCACTTATTCGCCACCTGTCGCTGGCAAATTGGCTGATCAAGGTAATAACGATAACTCTGCAGTTACTGCCCGCACTGCATATCACTTACGGATATAAATACATGAGAAAAATCAGACAAGTTCTTGCTCAAGAAGACACCGTACTTTTCATTGGATCAGGTATATCCATGTGGTCAGGCCTTCCCTCTTGGGCGGGCGTGATAGAAGAATTGGCAGTTTTTGCTGAATCCTCTGGTGCCAATGCAGACTTGATTCGTTCCGAAGCCGCAAAAGGTGAACTCCTCCAGGCAGCAAGCTATGGATTCGATAAACTAACAAAACATCAGATAGGTGAGTTCATTAAGTGCGCCTGCCGTTTCGGTCACGCTGAACCCCACGAGATCCACCGAAAGATAGTGACGTTGGGGCCCCGTTGCTTCATCACCACGAACTATGACAACCTGCTTGAAGAGAGTCTGAGAAAGTGGCAAAAGGATCTTTTCTTTCGACCTCCCGTCACGAACCGTCATCTCACCGAAACCGCCGAGATCGTCCAGGCTCGCGCCTGCGACTTCATTTTCAAGCCTCATGGTGATGCGGCTGATAGTGACAGCATCATATTGACACGGGAACAATATCGCCAATTGCTGCCTGGGGGAGAACGACAGGCCGCGTTGGAGTCGTTAAAGATGATCTTGGCAAGCAGGCCAGTTGTATACCTTGGATTCGGCCTGCGCGACCCTGATTTTATTTACTTTCGGGATATCTTAGCCAATACTTACAAGGGCGGAACCCGTGATCACTTTGCAGTCATGGCAGATGTTACCGAGGCCGAGGGCGACTACTGGCGAAGGAATTACGGCATTCACCTTGTGGGCTACGCGACAACTGAACGCCCTGACAAAAAGAGAGATCACACGCCTCTTTTGGCGCTACTCGACACACTCCTCGAAAATCCGCCTACTTTACCGGTGATATCGAAATTCGACCCAAGTAGCCCTGACGTCATTTTCTCGCTTGCTCGCTACTCAGCGGGTCTGGAACGCTTTCAGAAACTCGCGAGTGAATTCAAGCTCCGTGTTCACGCTAGGGATAAAAAAACAAGGGGCAGTACCTCATTCTTTCGTTCAGACAAATTCGATCATTGCTTGGTTGAACAATTTTTGGATTCCGGCCCGACGCGCGCCGTCTTGATCGGCCTGCCTGGTGCTGGAAAGTCCTATGCACTTCGTCGATCCTCAGCCAGACTGGCTGAGGCGCTTCGAGAGGCCTGTCTATTGGATACGCCCAATGAGAAAGCGTTCGTTGTCCCCATATTTGCTGACCTCAAGTTATACAAAGGTAACATTGCGGAACTGATAAATGGAACTTTGCCAAAGAGCTTACCGCTACGCGATTTGACACAGCATTTCAAGGTCAAGATATTTTTGGACTCATTCAATGAGATGCCTCGGGAATACTGGGAAAGCGGATGTTATGAAGCAGATTGCACGAAATTCATCACCGAATTTGGTAGTGCTTCTCTCGTTATCGGCTCACGAACCAGCGACGGTCTCGCAAAATTTGAGC